>JAESGH010000101.1_pt1 | contig 176211 bp, 180 predicted proteins | sample 9269641 | NCBI WGS metagenome assembly JAESGH01 (sample SAMN14515345, study PRJNA621665) | algae metagenome | isolation source: Phormidium tanganyikae FI6-MK23 and co-occurring heterotrophs from granitic... | place: USA: Fort Irwin, California | collected 1998-05-24
TCACCATGTGAGAGTAGGTCATCGTCAAGCTCCTATACGAACGCCCAGTTTGCTAACGCAGACTGGGCGTTCTTCTATGTGCGCAAAAAATGGCGCGTGGCGGTGAGAGTCCCGGAGCGCCGGCCGGGTCTTCCTCAAGCGCCTATACGAAACCCCAGATCGCGCAAGCGGTCTGGGGTTTCTTCTTTGCAGTGCGGAAAACAGCGCGGCAGAAGTCGTTCCTGCAAGCGCGTAGGGGGCGCTGCGCGCACCGCTGATGGCGCAGACATGCTGGTGCGCATGGCGCACCCTACGGTTGATCCGCTGACGCTTCGCGAGCAGAGCTCGCTCCTACAACTTCGCAGTGTGCTGTGCGCACCGCCAATGCTGCGGTCACACCGGTATGCACGGGATTGCGGTGCTTTGTCGGTATCAATAAAAAGGCCACCGTGAAGGTGGCCTTTGGTGTTTCTGGGTGGGATCAATCGCCGCGATATTCGCAGCCGCTGGTGCAGGTCTCGTGGATGCGTACGCGCGACAGCTCCGGCAGCAGCGGTTTGACCTGCTGCCAGATCCACTTGGCCAGCACTTCGCTGGTTGGGTTTTCCAGGCCGGGGATGTCGTTCAGGTAGTTGTGGTCGAGCTGCTCGTAGATCGGTTTGAAGATCGCCTTGATCTCGGAGAAGTCACGAATCCAACCGGTATAGGGATCGACTTCACCTTCGATATAAATGGCAACTCGGAAGGAATGGCCATGCAGGCGGCCGCATTTGTGGCCTTCCGGTACGTGGGGCAGGCGATGGGCCGCCTCGAAGATGAACTCTTTGAACAATTCCACTGAACAGCGCTCGCGTAAATGATTCCGCCTGAATGGCGTTGAGCGACACAGTTTATCAGGTCTGACCCGATTGCCGCCTAATCAAGTCCGCTCTACAGGTTGAGCAGCCACTCATAACCCCGCTGTCTCAGAGGGGGTGCAGACGTTCTGCCAGGCTGCCGCTTTCGACCAGTTCGAGAAATTCGTCGCCGAGCCGCGCGCTCTCGGCCATGGCCTGACGCCAATAGCGCTCGCGCCCGTCATCATTACCCAGGTAGCGTTTGAAGTCGGTACGATCCGGCAGCTTGCCGTGCGGCAGGCGCGCCAGGTAGTCGCGTGATGGTGCCAGCAGCAGTACGTCTTGCAAGCGCGTGCGGTCGCCGCGGCGCCAAGGCATGCTCTTGTCGAACCAGCCAGGGATCACGCGATCGGTAAAGTGCGGATAGAGCACGATGTCTTCGCCGTTGTAGGGCAGGTCGAGGTGATAGTCGAGCAGGCCGCCGTCGCGATAGGCACCCGGCTCCAGGCCCGGGATCTCACGAATCGCCTCCATCACCATGGGAATCGAGCCCGAAGCCAGCAGGGCGTGGCGCAGGTTCTCCGAGGTCAGCGCATGGAAGTGCGAACGGAAGTCGCTCAACTGAGCCAGGGGCGGCACCTGTCGCGCATCATGCAGAATCACTCGGTCGAAATGACGGCCAAGGCGCTGGCGGGCCAGAAAGTTGTTGCCGATCACCGATGACAGGCCAAGGCTGAGTTTGCCGCGATGATCGTGTTGCAGCAGGCCATGGCTTTTCACTACGACAATGTGCAGACGGTAGTGCGGGTTGGCGACGATGGCGGCATCCTGATCCGCGAGCAGCTCGTTGAGCATCTGCCGGCAACTGCCCGACACCTCGGCCATGCTCACGCCCTTGGCGAAGCGCTGGGAGGTGTACAGCTCGCCGAGTCGTCGAATCCCCACTGCCGGATCGGGCAGGCAGGCACTGGCGAAGCGCCAGGAGCCGATGGAAGCGCCGATCAGCGCACGTTCACGCGGCGCGCGAAGCAACCAGTCACCAAACAGCGCCAGATCCAGGCCTTGAATGCCGATGCCCTTGGGCCCGCCTGCCGCGCCAGGCAGAATGCCGACGTCCGCCGGGCTCAGGCCATTCTGGCGAATGCGTGCCAAGGCTCTGGGGCCGGCCTTGATAGTCAGGACAGGGGATTTGATATGGATCGCGCTCATCGGTGCCTCCTTTCGCAGCAGGCGATTATAGAGGGCTGAGTGAGCAGGCCAAGCCACTTCATGCGGTGAATGACGTGAGTGAATTCAGCTTGAATTAAGTGCCTGGGCCTAGAGTGGCAGTCACTGATTCACTGCTGGAGAAACCCATGAAACGATTGATCAGCCTCGCAACACTTGCCACCCTCGTCAGCGCCGCTACCATTGCCCAGGCGCGTGATCTCGGCCCGGATGAGGCCCTGCGTCTGCGTGATGCCGGGACCATCAAATCCTTCGAACAGCTCAATGAAGCGGCACTGGCCCAGCATCCAGGCGCGCGCATCGAAGAAACCGAGTTGGAAGACGAATACGGTCGCTATATCTATCAGATCGAGCTGCGCGATACCCAGGGCGTGCAGTGGGACCTGGAGCTGGATGCCAGCACCGGGGAAATTCTCAAGAACCACCAGGACGATTGATGAAGTTTCGACGTACCACCGCGCTGTTGCTGGTTCTGGCATGCGGTTTCGCCAGTGTGCCGGGGATTGCGCGCGATCTCGACCAGGATGAGGCTCTGCGCCTGCGGCGCGAGGGTGTCATCATGCCCTTCGAGCAGCTGATGCAACACATCGGCAATGCCTACCCCGGTTCCACTTTGCTCGAAGCGGAGCTGGAGGAAGAGGATGGCGTGCTGGTCTATGAAGTCGAGATTCTAACCACCTCGGGTGTGGTGCGTGAGCTCGAACTGGATGCTCGCAACGGCAATATTCTGAAGGATGAGGAAGACGACTGATGCGCCTGTTGCTGGTGGAAGACCATGTACCCCTGGCCGATGAGTTGACCGCCAGCCTGACTCGTCAGGGCTATGCCGTGGACTGGTTGGCCGATGGCCGTGATGCGGCCTATCAGGGCGCCAGTGAGCCTTATGACCTGATCATTCTCGACCTTGGCCTGCCAGGCAAGCCGGGGCTTGAGGTGCTGCAGGAGTGGCGTGCCGGCGGACTGGCCACGCCGGTGCTGGTGCTGACTGCGCGAGGTTCCTGGGCCGAGCGCATCGAAGGGCTGAAGGCCGGCGCCGACGACTACCTGACCAAACCCTTCCACCCCGAGGAGTTGGCCCTGCGCATCCAGGCGCTGTTGCGCCGCGCCCATGGCCTGGCCAACCAGCCACAACTGGAGGCCGCCGGGCTGCAACTGGATGAGAGCCGTCAGTGCGTGACAGCAGGCGGCGAAGCCATCGACCTGACTGCAGCCGAGTTTCGTCTGCTGCGTTATTTCATGCTGCATCCGGGGCAAATCCTGTCCAAGAGTCATCTCGCCGACCACCTCTATGACGGTGAGACAGAGCGTGATTCCAACGTCATCGAGGTTCACGTCAATCGCCTGCGCGGCAAGCTCGGACGCAACGTGATCGAGACCCGTCGCGGGCAGGGTTACCGCTTTACCGGAGAGCAGGGTTGAGGTCCATTCAGCGCCGGCTCGGTATTGGTCTGGCCGCGACGCTGCTGCTGGTTGGGCTGGTTCTGGCGCAGGCCAGCCTCTGGGTCTTCGACCGCGGCCTGCGCGCTTATCTGGAAGAGGATTTGCGTGACGAGGCGCAAGGCCTGCTGGCCGCTCTGGTCCGTGGTCCGGCTGGTTTGCAACTGGATGAGCGGCGTCTCGATCCCTCGTTCCAGCGGCAATTCTCGGGGCATTACTTTCGCATCGATTTTTCCGACCGCAGCTGGCGTTCGCGTTCGCTGTGGGATCGTGAGCTGCTCAAACCCAATGGCATTGGCATGCAGGCCGAGCTGGGCGATGGCCCGCAAGGCCAGTTGCTGCTGATCTACCGCGCCGACTACCGTCGCTATGGCGAGAATCTGTCGATCAGCGTGGCACAGGATTACCAGCCGATACTGCAGAGTTTTCGCCGCATGCAGTGGGTGGGTTTGGGCCTGGGAGGCGCTGCGCTGCTGCTGATTCTTGTTGCCCAGCGCTACACCGTTCGCCGTGCTCTGCGCCCACTGGAACAGGTGCGTCAGCAGATCGCGCAACTGCAGCAGGGTCGACGTACCGATCTGGATGCCGAGGTGCCCGAGGAGCTGGAGCCTCTGGTCGCGCAGATCAACCACCTGTTGGCGCATACCGAGGACACCCTCAAGCGCTCGCGCAATGCGTTGGGCAATCTTGGCCATGCGCTGAAAACGCCGCTGGCAGTGCTGATCAGCCTGGCGGGTCGCGAGGAGTTGGCGGCTCATCCGGCCCTGCGCGCGACCATGCGCGAACAGTTGGAGCAGATCGAGCAGCGTCTCAGCCGCGAGTTGGGGCGTGCGCGCCTGGCTGGTGAGGTGCTGCCAGGGGCACGCTTCGATTGCGCGCAGGAGCTGCCAGGATTGTTCGCTACCTTGTCGATGATTCATGACCGCGGCCTGAGTCTGGACTGGCAGGCGCCGCCAGGCCTGATGCTGCCGCGTGATCGTGAAGACTTGCTGGAACTTCTCGGCAACCTGCTGGACAACGCCTGCAAATGGGCCGATCAGCGCGTGCAGTTGACGGTGGAGGAGAGCGCCGAAGGCTATCGCCTGTCTGTCGATGACGACGGCCCCGGCATCGATGCCGAACGCCGCGAGGCCGTGCTGGGCCGCGGTACTCGCCTGGATGAACAAGTGGCGGGGCACGGCCTGGGTCTGGGTATCGTGCGCGATATCATCGAGGCCTGGCATGGCCGTATAGAACTGCAGGACAGCCCGCTGGGCGGGCTGCGAGTGGTAGTGAGTCTGCCACGGCGTTGAACCTCAGGCTCACGCCGCTCACACCATCGTCTGGTGGGTTACGCGGCGCGGTAAGTTTGTTGGCGCCTGCAAACGCTGCGTTCAGCGCCGCTAATCCACCCTACGGATCCCTTACATACCGTTGGCGAAGGCCGAGTTGTCGAAGCTGATGGCGGCGCGTACCGGCTGCAGGGCGTGGGCGTAACGCACCAGTACATCGAGCGCGTAATCGATGCGGGCGCGGATGCGCTCATCGGCTTCGTCCAATGCCTGCGGGCCGTTCAACACCTTCTCGACCTGACGCACGATCAGGTGCTCTGGCAGGTAGCACAGGCGGCAGTTCTTGTAGCTGGAGGCGCGCAGTTCGCTGATCGGGTAGGCGCCGCCAATACCGGAGGAAACGCCAACCAGCAGGCCTGGCTTATGCGCCAGTTCGGCCTTGCTGGCGTAGATGAAGAAATTCTTGATCGCCGGGCAGGCCATGCCGTTCCACTCCGGCGCGATGATCACCACCGCATCGGCGGCGGCCAGTTGCTGCTGATACATGGACCAGGGGCCGGCATCTTCAGCAGGCCAAAGTGGCAGCGGCGCCAGGCCCAGATCGATGATGCTGCTGGTGTCCTGAGCGGTTTGCCCCATCTCGATCAGGCGCTGACGCAGCACGCGAGCGACCTTTCCCGATTGGCTGTTGTTGCGGCTGGAGCCGGCGACCAAGGCGATATTGAGCATGCTGCTTCCCCCCAAAAAAGAACGCAGGCTAGGCGATTGCCTGCCTGCGCTGCAAGGGAAGCGCCGCCAGATCGAGGATGATTTGGCGTCATGTCCGCCTGTGCGTGCCCGGATTTGAGGTGCGCGCGGCGCACCCTACCTGAGGTTACACGCGGAACTGATCCATCAGGCTCTGCTGGTGATTGGCCAGGCGATTGAGGTTCTGGCTCACCTGCGCCGACTCGTCGGCCTGTGCGGTGATGGCCTCGGTGACGTCGCGAATCGAGGCAACGTTGCGGTTGATCTCCTCGGCCACCGAACTCTGCTCCTCCGCCGCGCTGGCGATCTGCAGGTTCATGTCGGTAATGGTGCTGACCGCCTGGCTGATGCGCTGCAGTGCAGCCACGGCTTGCTGCACCTGCTCGACGCTGCCCTGAGCCTGGCGATGGCTGCTGTGCATGGTGCTGACCACCTCGCGCGTACCGCTCTGCAGGCCCTCGATCACCTGGCGAATTTCCTCCACCGAATCCTGGGTGCGTTTGGCCAGGTTGCGTACTTCGTCGGCGACCACGGCAAAGCCGCGACCGGCCTCACCGGCACGCGCGGCCTCGATGGCGGCGTTGAGGGCGAGCAGGTTGGTCTGCTCGGCAATCGAGCGAATCACCTCCAGCACCGAGCCGATCTGCTCGCTGCTGTTGGCCAGGCCTTCGACTTCCTGCATGGCCACATTCATTTCATTGGCCAAAAGATCGATTGTGCTGGTGGTGCGGTCGATCACCTGCAGGCCTTCGCGGCTGGCCTGGTCGGCATTGCGCGCGGCTTCTGCGGCCTGGGCGGCGTTGTGGGCGACATCCTGGGCGGTGGCGCTCATTTCCTGGAAGGCGGTCGCCACCTGGTCAACCTCGCGATACTGCTGCTGCATGCCGGCGCTGGTCTGGCTAGCGATGGCTGCGGACTGATCGGCCGTGCTGCGGGCGTCGATCACGCTGTTCTTCACGTCGGCGATGATGGGCTGCAGCTTGTCGAGGAAGCGGTTGAACCAGCCAGCCAACTCGCCCAGCTCATCCTGCCGGGCGTATTGCAGGCGGCGGGTCAGGTCGCCTTCGCCGCTGGCGATATCCTTGAGCATGGCGGCCACACCAAGAATCGGCCGCGTTACGCCGCGTGCCGTCAGCCACATCAGCAGCAGGCCGGCGATCACCGCGACAAGCCCCATCAGCAGCGCGACCAGACTGTCACTGGCACGGTTGGCATCGAGCTGTGCGCCCAGCGTGATGGCACGCTCGAGCAGTACGTTCTGAGGTACTTCGAGCAGCACCGACCAGGGCTTTGACTCGGGGATGGGTTTGAACGGGCTGATCTCGCGGAGCATGTCACCGTGATGCAGCTCGGCATCGCTGCCGCTCTGGATCAGGCTGCGCAGTTCGCTGGCGTTTTCGGGAAAGGCGCGCTCGACCGGCTGGCTCAGCAGGCTGCCGTCGCGGCTGTGGCCCGCCAGCAGGGCGCTGGGGCTGAAGATACTGATATGGCCCTGGCCGTCGTACAGCTCGCGATTGGCCTCTTGGCTGATCTGTTGCAGGCTGGCCAGGCTGATATCGACGCCCATCACGCCGATGATCTTGCCGTCGAGTTCCAGCGGGAAGGCGATGCTGGTCATCAGCGTTTTCTGCCCGCCGACCTCGTCGTAATAGGGTTCCAGTACGCAGGGCTGACGGGTCTCGCGCGGGCAGGTGTACCAGGCGTTGTAGGCCACGCCGTTGTCACCTGGCGTGGTGTCGCCGAGCAATTCTTCGGTCATGGCCTCGGCTTCCAGCTTGCCAACCGTGGGCTGTGCCCAGTACAGCGCGAAGCGCCCTGCGTCATTGCTGCCCAGGTCGGGCTGGTCGGCGAACAGCTCGTCCTTGCCGTCCAGGGCGTTGGGTTCGAACACCAGGTACAGGCCGAGCAGGGCGGGGTTGGCTTCCAGGCTGCTGCGCACCTGGCGGGTCAGGTCCTCGCGCAGGTCGAAGGCATCGAGAAAGCGCTTCTCAGCCTGCTCGCGCAGAAACAGGATCTGCCGGGAGAACCCCTTGCCGTATTGGTAGGCGTCCATGAAGTAACGCTGGATGCGAATCGCCTGTAATTCACTGCGCGCCTTGAGGCGCAGTGTCGCGCTCTCTTCCAGCATGGCAGAGCTTGCGTCGCGCACCAGGCTGGCGCTGCGGCTGGACTGATACTGCGAGGCACCCACCAGCAAGGTGACGATGGCGAGCAGGCACAGGCCGGCGAGCAGGGTGATCTTCCATTGGATCGAAAGACGGCTGAACAGCATGGTGCGTTCCTTTCTACATGGACTAACAGGGTTATCGGTGTGCGGCCCGTATTCTTGATCGATACGTGTGTGGTCGGAATTATGCACGTTTCGATTTAAATAATGAACGAGCATGCGTTTTGACAGGTGTGGCTCGCTTACGGCAGAGTACGCGGCTTTTTGCGCCGTGTAGGTGGAGTGCTTTATGAACGCTGTAATCGCTGCGGTCGGCATCATGCTGGTCCTCAGTCTCTGTCGCGTACACGTGGTCGTGGCGCTGATCATTGGTGCGCTGGCCGGTGGGCTGCTTGGTGGGCTGGGCGTCGAGGGCACGCTGAAGGCGTTCAACCAGGGACTCGGTGGCGGGGCAACCGTTGCCCTGTCTTACGCGCTGCTGGGGGCTTTCGCCGTGGCCATCGCCAAGTCGGGCCTGGCTCATGCCCTGGCGGACAAGGCGCTGGCGCTGGTCGGCAAGCAGCAGGAAGGCGCAGGTGGTGCGCTGAAGTGGCTGCTGATCGGGCTGCTGCTGGCGGTGGCGATCTCCTCGCAGAACCTGCTGCCGATTCACATCGCCTTCATTCCGTTGCTGGTACCGCCGCTGCTCTATGTATTGAGCAAGTTGCAACTGGACCGTCGCTTGATCGCCTGTGTGCTGACCTTCGGCCTGATCACGCCGTATATGTTCCTGCCGGTGGGTTTTGGCGGCATCTTCCTCAACGAGATCCTGCTGGCCAATGTCGCCAAGTCTGGTGTCGACGTCACGGGCATCAACATCACCCAGGCCATGGCCATTCCGGCACTGGGCATGCTCTTCGGTCTGCTCGTGGCGGTGCTGTTCAGCTATCGTGGCAAGCGCGTTTATGACCTGGAAAAGGTCGCGCAGGCCGAGCGCGTGAACGTGCAGTACAACCCGTTGAGCCTGCTGGTGGCAGGGCTGGCCATCGCCGCGGCGTTCGTCGTGCAGCTGTGGCTGGACTCGATGATCATCGGTGCGCTGGTCGGTTTCGTGATTTTCTCGGTGTCCGGCGTGGTGCGCTGGAAAGAAGCGGACGGCCTGTTTACCGAGGGCATGAAGATGATGGCCATGATCGGCTTCATCATGATCGCCGCTGCAGGTTTCGCCGAGGTGATGAAGACCACCGGTGAGGTCAAGACGCTGGTCGATAGCTCCGCAGCCCTGATTGGCCATAACAAGGCCGTTGGCGCGCTGCTGATGCTTCTGGTCGGACTGCTGGTGACCATGGGCATTGGCTCTTCCTTCTCGACCATCCCGATCATCGCCGCGATCTTCGTGCCGCTGGGCGTGCAACTGGGTTTCAGCCCGCTGGCCATCGTTTGCATCGTCGGCACGGCCGGGGCCTTGGGCGACGCCGGCTCACCCGCCTCGGACTCGACGCTCGGGCCAACCTCGGGGTTGAACGTCGACGGTCAGCACAACCACATCTGGGACAGCGTGGTGCCCACCTTCCTGCACTACAACCTGCCGCTGCTGGCGTTCGGTTGGGCCGCCGCTATGCTGCTGTAAAGGCGTGAACAGACGCCGGATTAAGTTCTCGGCGCCTTGGGTCGCTTAATTCTTCCACGGGGTTGCCGATATATCGGTAGCCCCGTTTTTGGTTTCGCACACAAGGACAATAAGAATGCGCCTGACATTGAAAGCCAAGGTAATCCTGCTTGCGCTGGTTCCCGTCATCCTCTTCGCGCTGGTGCTCAGCGGTACGGCGGCGAGGGTGTTGCAGAATCTGGCTGCTGACGAAGTGGCCGAGACACGCGAGCGTTTGCTGCAGGAGAAACGCAGCGAGCTCGAGCACTACATCCAGATCGCGCTGGGCTCGGTGAAGGGGCTCTACGATGGCGCCGCGCAAGGCGACATGGCCAGTCGCGAACAGGCCATCGCCATCCTCTCGAAGATCAAGTACGGCGCCGACGGCTACTTCTTCGGCCACGACTCCAACGTGGTGCGCCTGTTCCGTGGCGACAGCCCGGTGGATGTCGGCAAGAGCCTGGCCGACCGGCGCGACCCGAACGGTGTGTACATCAACCGTGAGTTGGTCAACGTGGCGAAAAACAACAGCTACTTCGTCAACTACTCCTCGCCGCTGCCGGGTAACGAATCGGTAATGGTGCCCAAGCTCGCCTACAGCTACTACCTGCCCAAATGGGACATGGCCCTTGGCACCGCGCTCAACCTCGACGGTATCGAGGCGCAGATCGCCGAAGTACAGGCCGAGATCGATCGCCGCATCGGCACCATCATCACCAGCATCATGGTAGTGGCGGCGGTCCTTCTGCTGGTGTTTGGTGTGATAGGTGTCTGGCTGAGCAACGCCTTCCTGCGTCCGCTGCAGCAGATCAAGGCCAACCTCGACGATATCGCCGCGGGTGAGGGCGATCTGACCCGCCGCCTGCCCGTCTCCAGTGAGGACGAGTTGGGCCAGTTGGCCGGGTCCTTCAACCGGTTTGTCGAGAAGGTGCATGGCCTGGTGCGGCAGATCGTCGAAATGACCGGGCAGCTCACCGAGCTGGTGGGCCAGGTTTCCGAGCAGGCGCAGCGCTCCGAGCAGGCCATGGGGCAGCAGCGCCACGAAACCGATCAGGTGGCCACGGCGATCAACGAAATGTCTGCCGCCGCGCACGAAGTCGCCAAGAGCGCGCAGAACGCCGCCGAAGCCGCGCAGCAGACCGACCGCGAAGGGCAGGCAGCCAAAAGCGTGGTCGATGGCAGCATCCAGCGTATTCACTCACTGGTCGAGGACATCCGCAGCAGCGGCGTATCGCTCGACAACCTGCAGCAGGACGTGCTGTCCATCGTCAGCGTGCTCGACGTGATCCGCTCCATCGCCGAGCAGACCAACCTGCTGGCGCTCAACGCCGCCATCGAAGCCGCGCGTGCCGGTGAGGCCGGGCGCGGTTTTGCCGTGGTCGCCGATGAGGTGCGTGCACTGGCCAGCCGCACCCAGCAGAGCACTCAGGAAATCCAGGGCATGATCGACCGCCTGCAGCAGGGCACCCAGCAGTCAGTGACCTCGATGCGCCGCTCCAGTGATGCCGGTGAGCTGACCAGCGAGCAGGCCAACAAGGCCGGCGAATCGCTCGATGCCATCGCCCAACTGATCGCCACCATCAATGCGATGAACGCGCAGATCGCCAGCGCCGCCGAGGAGCAGACGGCAGTGGCCGAGGAGATCAATCGCAGCGTGCATCAGATCGCCGTCGCCGTGGACAGCGTGGCCGACGAAACCGAGCGTGGTGCGCAGACTGCCCGCAGCCTGGCGGGCCTCGGTGATCGCCTCGGCGCGCTGGTGCGTCAGTTCCGCATCTGAGTCAGAGCGGGAAGCTCCAGCGGCTGAAGGCGTCGCTCAGGAGTTCGATCCAGGCGCGGACTGCCGGCGACATGCCGCGCCTGTGGGTGTAGGCCAACTGGACATAGCCCTCAGGCACCGTCCAGTGCGGTAGCAATGACACCAGGCTGCCATCGGCCAATTCCTCATGGCAGTACGTGGTGGGCAGCAGGGTAATGCCCACCCCGGCCAGGGCCGCCGACTTGCGCATGGGAAAGTCGTCGACGGCCAGGCGCGCCTCCAGGGCGATTTCGCGAGCCTCCTGCGTCGTGTTGTGATGAAAGCGCAGATGAATGCGCCGGTCGGCTCCAATCGCGCCCAGCGCAGGCAATTGCTGCAGATCTTCGGGCTGCTCCAGGCGCAGCCCGGCTATCAGATCCGGGCGCGCCACCACCAGCGCGCGCGCCGGTAGCAGGCGGCGAGTGATCAGGCCCGGTTCTTCGTCATCGGCGTTGCGCACGCGCAGGGCGACGTCCACGGCCTCGTTGAGCAGATCGATGCGGCGGCTGGTCTGCACGACCTCCAGCTGCACCCTGGGGTAGCGCGTCAGAAAATCATTGATCACGTCGGGCAGCAGGGCCACGCCCGGTGGGGTGGAGAAGCGCACCCGACCACGCGGCTCGCTGGTCAGGTTGGTCACGGTTTCTTCGGCCTGTTCGGCCTCCAGCAACATCGCCTGGCAATGGCGCAAGTAGCGTTCGCCGATATCGGTCAGCGCCAGTTTGCGTGTCGAGCGCTGTAGCAAGCGCGCCCCCAGGCGTTGCTCCAGCTCGGCGATGCGCCGCGACAGGCGCGATTTGGGAATGCCCAGGGCGCGCCCGGCAGCGGCGAAACCACCGGCTTCCACTACCTTGGCGAAGTAGAACAGATCATTGAGGTCATGCATGTCATCGTCCTGTCAATGGGACGAACTATCGCATTTTTGCCGTCTTATCGGCTATTGGTTACATCGGTAGCCTCCCCGCAATTGCGTCACCACGTCGCATAGCACTCTGGAGAGCACCTATGAAACTACTGCACCTCGATTCCAGCATCCTCGGCGATGCTTCCGCTTCCCGTCAGCTCAGCCGTTCTGTAGTCGAGGCCTGGAGCGCTGTCACTGCAGATGTTCAGGTGACCTACCGCGACCTGGCCAGCGATGCGCTGAGCCACTTTTCCGCTGCCACCCTGGTAGCCGCCGGCACCCCGGCCGAGCTGCGTGACGCCGCACAGAAGCACGAGGCCGAGCTGGCCGAACGCACCCTGGAAGAGTTTCTCGCTGCCGATGCCATCGTCATCGGTGCGCCGATGTACAACTTCGCCATTCCCAGCCAACTGAAGGCCTGGATCGACCGCATCGCCGTCGCCGGCAAGAGCTTCAAGTACACCGAGAACGGCCCGGTAGGGCTGGCTGGCGGCAAGACCGTGGTAATCGCCTCCAGCGCCGGTGGTATTCATGCCGGCCAGCCGTCCGGCCAGGCGCATGAGGACTATCTGGTGCGCATGCTGAATTTCGTCGGCATCGACGACATCGAGATCGTTCGCGCCGAAGGCCTGGCCTACGGCGAAGAGCCGCGCGCCGAAGCCATGAAAGGTGCAGCGCAGCGTATCTCCGAGCTGTTCGCCACTGCCTGAGCAGAGCGCTGAAACAACAAAGCCCGCGAAAGCGGGCTTTGTCATTTCTGCAGCAGGCGTCAGACGATGATGCCCTGGCTGCGCAGGTAGTCGTCGTAGGTGCCGGAAAAGTCGGTCACGCCGTTATCCGACAGTTCGATGATGCGCGTGGCCAGGGAGCCAACGAACTCGCGGTCATGGCTGACGAAGATCAGCGTGCCCGGGTAGTTCTCCAGCGCCAGGTTGAGCGCTTCGATCGATTCCATGTCCAGGTGGTTGGTCGGTTCGTCCATCACCAGCACGTTGGGCTTCTGCAGGATCAGCTTGCCGAACAGCATGCGGCCTTGCTCACCACCGGAGATGACCTTCACCGACTTGAGGATCTCGTCGTTGGAGAACAGCATGCGCCCGAGGGTGCCGCGGATCACCTGCTCACCGGTCGTCCACTGGCCCATCCAGTCGAACAGGGTCACGTCATCTTCGAAATCGTGGGCGTGATCCTGGGCGTAGTAGCCAACCTCGGCGCTCTCTGTCCATTTAACCGAACCGGCATCCGGCTCCATTTCGCCGACCAGGGTGCGCAGCAGGGTGGTCTTGCCGATACCGTTAGGGCCGATGATCGCCACGCGCTCGCCGGCTTCGACGGTGAAGCTGAAGTTCTTGAACAGCACCTTGTCGTCGAAGGCCTTGGACACCTTCTCGATGGTCACGGCCTGGCGGTGCAGTTTCTTGTTCTGCTCGAAGCGAATGAACGGGCTGACGCGGCTCGACGGCTTGACCTCGGCCAGCTGGATCTTGTCGATCTGCTTGGCGCGGCTGGTCGCCTGCTTGGCCTTGGAGGCGTTGGCCGAGAAGCGGCTGACGAAGCTCTGCAGCTCGGAAATCTGCGCTTTCTTCTTGGCGTTGTCGGCCAGCAGCTGCTCGCGCGACTGGGTCGCGGCAGTCATGTACTCGTCGTAGTTGCCCGGGAACAGGCGTAGCTCGCCGTAATCCAGGTCGGCCATGTGGGTGCAGACCGAGTTCAGGAAGTGACGGTCGTGGGAAATGATGATCATGGTGCTGTTGCGCGCCGTGAGGATCGTTTCCAGCCAGCGGATGGTGTTGATGTCCAGGTGGTTGGTCGGCTCGTCGAGCAGCAGCACGTCCGGGTCCGAGAACAGTGCCTGGGCCAGCAGCACGCGAAGCTTCCAGCCAGGGGCGACTTCGCTCATCGGGCCGAAGTGCTGCTCGAGCGGAATGCCCAGGCCCAGCAGCAGCTCGCCCGCGCGCGACTCGGCGGTGTAGCCGTCCATCTCGGCGAACTCACCTTCGAGCTCGCCGACCTTCATGCCGTCTTCTTCGCTCATCTCTGGCAGCGAGTAGATGCGGTCGCGCTCGGCCTTGACCTTCCACAGCTCCTCATGGCCCATGATCACGGTGTCGATCACGTTGAATTCTTCGTAGGCGAACTGATCCTGGCGCAGCTTGCCCAGGCGCACGTTCGGCTCGAGCATCACCTGGCCGCCGGAAGGCTCGAGGTCGCCGCCAAGAATTTTCATGAAGGTCGACTTGCCGCAGCCGTTGGCGCCGATCAGGCCGTAGCGGTTGCCGTTGTTGAACTTGACGGAAACGTTCTCGAACAGCGGCTTGGCGCCGAACTGCATGGTGATGTTAGCGGTGGAAATCAAAGGACTTACCTATCAATAACTTGAGGTGCGCTGTTTAAAGGGTGATACCGCTTTCGAGCCTTTCAGCCCGGCCCGAACCGAGGAAGACGAACCTGCGCATATGAGTGAACGCTACGCCCCCGCCGGCAGACGAGCCGATAGGCTGGTGAGGCATGGGGGAAGTGTCGGGCATCGTGGCGCCGGGGCCTGGTAGTACTCAGGGCGACGTCGAGGCGCGCAATGGTATCACTTGGCACATGTAACTTCAGCCATCGCGGAGATTGACTGCAGGGTATTGCGCGCCGAGACGCCACATGAGCAGGCGGCGCAAGGGGAGGGTGCGCCGCGCACACCACCGCGCGGCTGGCGCCTGTGCGAGCACCCCGCAAGCTGCCGCACAGCGCCATGCAAGGTAGCTACAGTCTGAGCTCGCGCACCTGGCGTATTCGTCAGGCTTTGCAACGGGGTCAATTGTTGAACAGGGGCAGATAGCCGAGTTCGACGAGCTTCGTGTCCAGCGTACCGACAATTCGGAAGTGCTCTCTATTGCGTTCATCCATAACCTGGGCGCAGCTCACCAAAACTGTGCCGCGGCCCGGTATGTCAATCAGTTCATCCGCATCCGGAAAGTCGCTGGCCTTTAGCGAGTGCGGGCAAAAACCGATCCAGCCGATGGTTTGCCGTTCGTTGAAGGTCTGGCCATCTAGGTAGTACCTGCCGGGGGCGATCACCCCCCAATCGATTTCGGGCCAGATGGATACCGCTTGTCGCAGCATTTCCACCAACACCGGACGTGGGTTCTCAAGGGCCGAAACCAGAGCGCCGGCATCTTCGAAATCCATGCTGGATATGGACTCCATGTCGTGTGCGTCGTAACTGAAAGCCAGACCCCCTTGCAGCGGATCTTCCTGTCCATTCCACACGGATAGCGACAGCCATGACGGATACTCGGCGTCGAAACTTGTGGCTGCAGCTGTGGACAATGCTTGAGGAGCGCTCAGGACGTCATTGCTCAATGCGTCCTGAACTGAGGCGCCTTGTAGATACCATTTACCAAGAAGTGGATGTAATTGGCCCAAGGTGCTCAGGTAGTAGCGTATGCGCTCCAACTGTTCCTCATGGGAGACCGTGGCGATCGCGTGTTTGTTGAAGCGCATCTTGAATACAAAGGACCGGAAAGAACTTGCCATGCTGGCTCCTTAGGCAATCAGGTCGGGATTATCCCGGTAGTACTCGTCGAATTCACGTTGTTCACGCTCACGGTGTTCTTGGTATTCGTCGTGCTCAGGGGTGTTCGGCATTGGATTCCAGAAAGCGGTCAGATTGGTCAGCCCCAAGCGGCGATATTGACTGGAGCAGTGCTCGTAGACGATGCGCTGGAGAAAGTGCCATTCGACTCTGACGGGTGGTGTAGGCCTAGCCTTGGCCGAGTGGCGGCGCGCAGGGTCTACAAGGACTGATTTGACCGGTGCCCAGGGCTTTGGAACACCCAGCAACGGTACAAACATGAAGGCGTAGTTGGCCTTGGCCTCCAGTAGGGTACAACGCGGTTCTTCGAATCCATCCCACCAGGTTTCGTTCCATCGCCATTCGTAAGGCGGAGGAAATCCGGTTACCCAGGCCTGGTATCGCGAAGACAGATCCGACATGGAGTGGCCTTTGCCGTTGTTGGCCACAGCCATGGTGCCCTCTGAGGGAGGACAATCAATGCATTCGTCGTCTCGTTCTGCATCGCAGGTGCGTGTGCGCTCGTCCGCCTTGTCAGCAGTACGCGTTTGCGGCAGTACCTGAGGCTGTGGAATGGGGCGTGGAACGGGCCGAGCTCCCGACTGGGGAAGTGTCTCTGGCATAGGGCGAGGGGATGGCCGAGCTGTAGGCATTGGAAGGCGGGGAGCCGGTGGGCGGGCCAGAGGCATACCCGGCCCGAACCGAGGTGTTGCGCGAAGACCCATGGTTGCGCCAGGACTGCCCAGCGCGGTTCCAGCAGCGGTGATCAAACCACCCATATCCGACTCCTTGTCAGTTCCATGTGGCGTTCTTGAGCTTCCAGACGAACCTCATCACGCTCCTATAGTCCTTGAAACGTTGCTCAGGCGAGTCATCGACCGGGCGTGTCATCCAAGACACGAACGCATCATCTCTGTGAAAGTCTGGGAACATGAGCCCGTAGCGCATGAAGTCCTCTGTCGACTGAGGGTCGGTTAGTCCGAACTCCTCGGCGTACCGCCGATATCTGGCCAGGTAGCTCGTGCCTCCCGTGAGGCCGTGCTGAGCAAACCAATTCGGATCCTGTGCCCGCACCTCCAGGAGCAACTTCTCGATGACTTCGTCGCGGCGTACTGCGTCAAGCTTTGCTATCTGCTCGCTCGACAGTTCAAGCATGCTGCCCCCCTTGAGTATCTTCATCCAGAGGGAGGTAGCGGGACTCCAGCGGCTGCCATACCAGCCAATGCTCGATAGGTCGCATCATTTGTTGGCGCTGCTCCTTGTTCAGGACGCTATCAAGTGCCCGCCGAACAACGGGATTGTAATAACGGAAGAGTGACTTTCTACCGTCGGTTAGCCGAGTGAACAGAAGCGAGCCAAGATGCTGGGACAGAACCTCGAAGCTCTTGGTGCTCAGTAGCCATGACACCAGGGGTTCTTTGCGGTCTCGGTCTACGAGCCAGTTCTGCAAATCGCTGCGCTCTTCCAGCTGAACAAGAGCTGGTCCACCTTGCTTGATCGCATCTAACTCCGTGCCGTCCAACAGCCACTGCCATCTATCAGAGGCTTGATCTAACCGTTTACCTAAAGTCAAGTAGCGAGCCCCGTCTACAAGCGCGAAAAGCTTAAGCCCTGGCTTGTCCGAGAGGCGTATCCGCAGTTCGTCTTCGATACTGCGAAAGCCGTTGGTCATACTCATCCCCGGACTCCGATTGATTCCAGCGGTACGAATGTTTGGTTGCGACTGGCAGCGAGAAGTAAGCAGGGCAAGCAAATCTTTGGAGCCATGGGCACAGCAAGCGGAGTCGTAAAGGCGGCAGCCGCATGTGTATTGCCGATGATTACTGTTCCCGACCCACCGACTACCACATTCCCGTGACTCCCTGTGCTGCCTAGAGTTGCAACGGGCAATCCGTCGATAAACACATTGGCAACAAGGTTGTCCACCAGCGCTGAGCCGCAAGCAGTGGGGTCGCCTTGGCGGGCCGCTGGCAAACCATCGAATAGGACGTCTGGGGAGCCAGAAACGATGGGGTTGGTGCCATGGCCTGGCAGTGGGCAGGCAGTCGGATCGGTAACTCGTGCTGCTGGTTTTCCACTCATTCTGCAGATCCTTGCATGAGCGCGAAGTCGCTTCGAAGACGATGGCCAGAGGAGCTGGCGGGTTCTATCAAGAAGCCCGAATACGACTCGCTCCAGCCAGATTTCGCACGCGACCTTAGCAGGATGAAAGTGCGCAAAATATTGCGCGAATGGCCCCGGGGCAGCGAGATATGCGGGCTTGCTGAGAATGTAAGGAAATATTACTTTGCGTGAGCCGTCGTGTGACTGGCGCCTGTGCGAGCAACCCGCAAGCTGCCGCACAGCGCCACGCCGGTTGCCTACAGCCTGAACTCCGTGCGTTTGGCTCCGTGCTCGCCACCCAGGGGCGAACACAAACGCTGGTGGATGCGACTGAGAAAGCCCAGCTCGAAGGCGTGGCGCTGCGCACCCGGCGGGTACAGCTGGCGCTCCAGCAACAGGTTGGCCCATAGCCAGCCGCTGTTGGCATCGTCCAGCCAGGCCTGAGCGGTTTGTACGCCGTGACCGAAGCTGGCCTGGCAATCTGCATTCCAGCCAAATTCGGCAGGCGGCTGCCCGTCATGACCGGGCAGGTGGGTGAGGTAGCGTTGCAGTTCAATCATGCTCGGCCCTCCCGGCTGCCTGGGCGATGGCTCGGCGATAGAGCACCACCAACTCGCTCAGCAACGCATTGGTGGTGCTTGCCAACTCCGGCTCCGGCACCCGCCGCAACAGCTTGGCCAGCAACGCCGCCCGATACTCAGCCGCAGCCTGGTGCGGACACTCGTCGGCCACATGGCTATGCAAGGGGTTGCGTGGTGTGGGGAAGGGGATAACGACGGATTCAGACCTGGCCATGCGGCACCTCCAGAACGGAAGTCGACACGACAGCCAGCAGCCCAGGGCGGAGCCCTTGGGTAAAAGGGGGATAGTGCATTTTCCTTATGCTCCTTCGTGGATTTAAGGAGCCGCGTTCCATTCGCTACCACACGATATGGAGGCGGACCGTGCAAGGGTGGTAGACCGACCCACGAAGGACGCCGGCCAGGCCGAAGCCTGCCTCACACGGCCCGCCATAAATGCACGAGAAAACAGCAGGCACAAAAAAAGCGCCTGCTCTCGACTATGGCGCTACCGCGCCTTCGTGTGAATCGGGCTACCACACCCGGTCACGGGATTGACCGTGACAGGGCGGACTGTAGCCTGGGGGCGGGAGGAGGGCAAGGGTTGTTAGCGGCCAAAAGCGGTCACGGCATTTCCTCATAAAATAGAGGCGTTTTGGGCGGGTTAGGTACGAACGGCATGGTTATATCGAGTGCCCGATCTCGCGTTCGCATTTGTATTCAAATGTTAGAAATTCGGCTCACAGTGCTAGAAACCACAATCTACGGGCCTGCGTAAGCAGTTTCTGCATTGATCATCAAAGTGGCCTGGGGCCTGGGAAGGAATATAATGGCGGCCCTTTGTCACTTCGGATCCATTGTGGACACATCAAGCCCCAGCGGTTGTAGACGCTCTTCTGAAACGAAAAATGATGAGGTGATGCGGTGATCGAGCCGACCCTCACTCTCCTGTTCGGTACCCTCGTTATCCTGGCGATCATTGCGGCAAACGGCTATTTCGTCGCCCAGGAATTCGCCTACATGGCCGTCGACCGTACGCGGCTTGCCGTACTGGCTGCCGACGGTGATGCCTCCGCCAAGCGCGCGCTTGAAGTGACGAAGCGAACCAGCTTCATGCTGTCGGGTGCCCAGTTGGGTATCACCGTGACAGGCCTGATGGTCGGTTTCGTGGCCGAACCATTGGTTGGTCAGTCGCTCGGTGTTCTGCTGGGCGGGGTCGGCATTCCGTCCGAAGTTGGCGTAACCGTCGGTACGCTGCTTGCCCTGGTGGTTGCCACGATTATCCAGATGATTTTTGGCGAGCTCTATCCGAAGAACCTGGCAATCGCCAATGCCGATCCTCTGGCCAGAGGTCTTGCCCGCTCTACCCTGATTTACCTGACGGTATTCGGTTGGTTGATCGGCTTTTTCGACAAGTCGGCCAACCTGTTCCTGCGCCTGCTGCGTATCGAGCCTGTCCATGATCTGGATGTAAGCGTCTCGGCTGATGACCTGCCGCGCATCATCTCTGACTCGCGTGACAGCGGAGACCTTCCTGTAGAGCTCTCGCTGATGCTGGATCGCATTCTTGACTTCCCCCAGCAGGACGTCGAACACGCCATGATTCCGCGGTCACAGGTTGACTGGCTCACGCCTGAGACGACGTTGGTCAAACTGCGCGAACTCATGGCCAGTGGTCATACCCGTTACCCCGTCATCCACGAGGACACCCCCGTCGGCGTTGTTCACCTCACGGATGTCCTGTTGCGACTATTAGCAGGGGATACTGAAGATACTGTTGAGTCGGTGATGAGACCGGCCACGGTTATGCCTACCCTCATGGCGCTACCGGATGCCCTTGCTGAACTGATTCAGACCAACAATCAACTGGCCTGCGTCATCGATGAATACGGCAGCTTCGTAGGTGTACTGACTCTTGAGGACCTCGCTGAAGAAATCGTCGGCGAAATTACCGATGAGCATGATGAAGATAACGCCGATCCGCTCATGCCTGGCGGTGACGGCATCTGGATCATGGATGGCGATGTGCACCTGGACGAAGTCGAACGTGCGCTCGGCTATGACCTACCTCATGAAGAGGTTGAAACCATCGCAGGCCTGTTGATCGCGGAGCTGGGGGCTTTGCCCGCCGAAGGCGACACCGTGACGATAACCTTGCCTGAGGATCCCTCGGAGCTTGTTTCCGATCTGCCCGTGGCGCGTCAGCTAGTGATCGAGGTGCTGCGGGTTGAACGCTATGTACCGACGCAGGTGCGTGTCACGCTTGTCGAGACGATTAAGCAGGAGGAAGCGCAATGAATGATCCTCTGATCGTCACGTTGGTGACCATTGCCCTCATCGTGCTCAGCGCAATCTTCGTCATCATCGAGTTCGCGTTGCTCGGTGCGCGCCGTCACCGTCTCGAAGAGCTGGCGCCTACCAGCAGCTCTGCGCGCGCCGCGTTGCGCGGCATGAACGACCTGACCCTGATGCTGGCTGGTGCTCAGCTGGGCATCACGTTCTGTACCTTCGCACTGGGCGCCGTGACCAAGCCTGCTGTCGACAACTGGCTCGGCCCGCTGCTGATCGTCTGGGGCGTGCCCGAGTGGGCGGCGGGTGGTGCGTCCTTCGCGCTCGCGCTCTTCGTGGTGACCTTCCTGCACCTGGTCGTTGGCGAGATGGCACCGAAATCCTGGGCGATTGCACACCCGGAACGTTCGGCACTTGCCGTGGGGCTCATATCACGCGCTTACATCTGGCCGTTGCGTCCCCTGATGAGGTGGGTCAACCGGATTGCGAACCGTCTGGTCAAGGCGTCCGGTGTCGAGCCTGTCGAGAGCGCTGCGGTGGGCGGGCAGGACATCGCCACCATTCGTAGACTCGTCGAGCACTCAGCTGAGGTCGGAACGCTTCAGCCTGGCCTTCAGCAGCAGATTTCCAGCCTTATTGATCTCGGCACCTTGCCGATCGAAGAGCTGGTAACGAGTGATGCTGTCCCGGTGCACGTCAAATTTGATGCATCCGTAGCGGATGTACGTGCCATCGCTGCTCAGTCAGGCCATCTGCGTATCCTGATACTTGGCGCCAGCGACAAGCTGCCTCTGGTCGTTCATCTGCGTGACACGCTGCTTGAGCCGGATACGCGTCCGGCGCGGGAAATCGCCCGCCAGGTTTTCATTCTGGACGCGAAAACGCCGGTCTATGAGTCCCTGGCGCTCATGCGTAAGTCGAGTGTTCAGCTTGCGGTGGTCATGCAAGACGGGCAGTTGAAAGGGGTGGTAACGCTCGCGGACATACTGGAGCGTATATTGCCTCTTGCGACCGCCTCCTAGCCGGCTTTCCTGTCAGCCAGGTGTTCATGTGATCAGGCGTGTACTGACAGAGCTTGCCGTTGCTGAGGCCTGATGCATCAACACCTTCTGGCTTGTTGTTCTTCCAGCACAGGAGGGTTAGCTACCTCTGGCTAACCCTCCTGCAGCCTGTTCAGATGCATGAGATGGATCTGCGATTTCGATGATAGAAACCTTGGTGGTACAGGCAGCAACGGGCTTCGGTCTTGGCCAGCTACCGTTCATGCCTGGAACCTTCGGGTCGTTGCTTGGTTTGCCTCTGGCCTGGTAGTTATTGGGTCACCCTCCGAGGCGCCAGGCTCTCATCGCGGTGATACTGCTGGCATTGGCTGTGCCGCTCTGCCATTGGGCATCGCTGTGGTTGGGGGGCGGGGATATTCCACAGATCGTTGCAGACGAGTACCTGGTATTTCCGGTCTCAATGATCGGGCTCGCTTCAATCCGCCGCCCCTGGATGTTCCTGATAGCGTTCGCACTATTTCGCTTGTTCGATGCCCTCAAATTACCGCCGCTGAATCTTCTTGAAGCTGTCGGCGGTGGGGTGGGTATCGTGCTCGACGATCTAATGGCGGCTTTTTACACCTGGATCGTGATCGCGGTTGCTATTCGTTTACGGCAGTGGTTCTGTAAAAAACAGGCCATATGAGCTCAAAGAGAGCCTATCGCATCCGCCCGTATCGTTAACAATATGACCTCCTCTGGCCTTAAACGGCCCAAGAAAAATTCGCTTGCTCCCACTCTCACCTCAACCGGTTCCCCCACCAACTTCTGGACGTATTCACCGACGCTAAGACTGACTAAAGCGAGCGGTCCAGCAGAAACTTGCTGAGAAACTGCCGCGTGCGTTCATGTTGGGGCGCGGTAAACAGGGTCTTGGCCGGGCCTTGTTCGACGATGTGTCCCTGGTCGATGAAGATCGCCCGGTCTGCCACGTCGCGGGCGAAGGCCATCTCGTGGGTGACGATGACCATGGTGCGTTTTTCTTCGGCCAGATCACGGATGGTGGTCAGCACTTCGCCCACCAGCTCGGGGTCGAGGGCCGAGGTGGGTTCGTCGAAGAGGATCACTTGCGGGCGCATGGCCAGGGCTCGGGCGATGGCCACGCGCTGTTGCTGGCCGCCGGAAAGACGTTTGGGGTAGGCGTCTTCCTTGCCGCTCAGGCCCACCTTGGCGAGCAGGGCGCGGGCATGGGCGAGGGCCGCTTCGCGCGGCTCCTTCTTAACCTGCACCGGGCCTTCGATGACGTTTTCCAGTGCCGTACGGTGGGGGAACAGATTGAAGTTCTGGAACACGAAGCCGGCCTGCTGGCGCAGTTGGCGGATGAGCTTCTGCTGGCCCTTGAGCGGTTTATCCGCATCGATATGGATATCGCCCACGGTGATCTGCCCGGCGCTGGGTTGCTCCAGCAGGTTGAGGCAGCGCAGCAGGGTGGTCTTGCCCGAGCCGCTGGGGCCGATGATGGCGACCACTTCGCCGGCGGCCACGTCCAGGTCGATGCCCTTGAGTACTTCGTTGCTGCCGAAGGCTTTTCGCAGATTGCGCACGGAAATCATCAGGTGTCCTGCTCGTGCCGGTTGACCCTGGCTTCCAGGCGCGCCTGGAAGTGCGCGAGGATGCTGGCCAGCGCCCAGTAGATCAGCGCGGCTGCCAGGTACATGGTGAAAATCTCGAAGGTGCGCGCGGTGATCAACTGCGCCTGACGGAACAGTTCCGGCACCTGGATGGTGGCGGCTAGGGCGGTGTCCTTGACCAGCGAAATGAAGCTGTTGCCCAACGGCGGCAGGGCGGTGCGCGCGGCCTGCGGCAAGATCGCCCGATACAGCGTCTGAGTTTTGCTCATGCCGATGCTGGCGGCCGCTTCCCATTGGCCGCGGTCGATGGAGGCGATGGCCGCGCGGAGAATCTCCGAGGTGTAGGCGGCCATGTTCAGCGAGAAGCCGATCAGCGCGGCCGGCAGTGGGTCGAGCTGAATACCCAGCTGCGGCAGGCCGTAGTAGATCAGGAACAGCTGCACCAGCAGCGGCGTGCCACGAAAGAAGGAGACGTAAAGGCGGGTGAGCCAGCGCAGTGGCGCTGGCCCATACAGGCGTCCGACGGCGAGGGCGAAGCCCAGCAGCAGGCCGAAGAACATGCCGCCCAGGCTGAGTACGACCGTGTAGTAGGCGCCCTTGAGCAGAAAGGGCGCAGACTCCAGAGCCAGCTGCAGGGCGGACTCGATCATCGGGTGACGTCAGCCTTGAACCATTTCTCGGAAAGTTGCTTGAGGGTGCCGTCGGCACTCAGCTTGGCTAGCGCCTGGTCGATGGCGGCCAGCAGCTGCGGGTTGCCCTTGCGCAGGGCGATGCCGGCTTCCTGACGGGAGAAGGCGTCACCGGCCACGGCCAGACGGCCACCGGTTTTCTCGACCATTTCGAAGGCTGCGAGGCGATCCACCAGAATCGCGTCGATGCGGCCGACATTGAGATCCTGGAATTTGGTCGGGTCGTCATCGTAGGTGCGGATGTCGGCCTGCGGCACGTTGTCTTTCAGCCACTGTTCATAGTTGGTGCCAAGGCCTACGCCCACCTTCTTGCCGGCCAGATCCTGGGCGCTCTTGATGCTGTCGGCGTCGGCCTTGCGGGTCAGCGCCTGGATGCCGGAGACGGTGTAGGGGGTGGAGAAGTCGTACTTCTTCTTGCGCTCGTCGGAGATGGTCACCTGGTTGATCACCACGTCCAGGCGCTTGGACTCCAGCGCGGCGAGGATGCCGTCCCACTTGGTCGGCTGGAACTCGGCCTTGACCCCCAGCTCCTTGGCCAGCGCTTCGGCCAGCTCCACTTCGAAGCCGGTCAGCTTACCGCTGGCGTCCTGGTAGTTGAAGGGCGGATAGGTGCCCTCCAGGCCGACCTTGATAGCGCCACGGGCCTTGATGTCATCGAGCAGGTCAGCGGCAAAGCTTGCTGTGCTGAAACTGGCGCCCAGAACGAGGGCCAGACTACCGAAGAGGAAATGGCGACGCAGGGTGGAAAATGTCATGGTGACCTCGTGTCAGTGGGAAGGTGGCGCCACTCTAGGTGGAAATATTTATTCCGTTAAATAATTAAAAATTATTCATATATTCGATTTTGTTTGTAGGCGAAGAGTGCCGGCGAGCCGCCCGTGTGCAGGAACAGCAGCGGTCCATTGCCTGGGAAGGCGCCACGCTTGAGGCCATCGAGCAGCCCGGCGAAGGCTTTGCCAGTGTAGACCGGGTCGAGCAGGATCGCTTCCAGGCGCGCCAGCAGGCTGATGGCCTCGATGCCGGCGGCGTTGGCTTCACCGTAACGCGGGGCGAAATAGGCATCCCATAACTCCAGGTTCAATCCGCGTGGCACCTCCACACCCAGCAGTTCAGCGGTGCGTTGGAGTAGACCCTCGACCTTGGGCTTTTGTGCCGCCTCGCTGCGCGAAACGGTGACGCCGATCACGCGTGTGCCGGGGCGCGCACTCTCCAGCGCGAGGGCTAGCCCCGCATGGGTGCCGGCGCTGCCGGAGGCCAGCACCACGGCGGCGAAGTCCTGGCCGCTGGCGGCGATCTGCTCGGCCAGCTCCAGCCCGCCACGCACGTAGCCGAGTGCGCCCAGGGCATTGGAGCCGCCGATGGGTACCAGGTATGGCCGACGCCCGGCTGCACTGAGGCGTTGGCAGGCGGCTTCCAGCAACTGATCGGCGTTGTCCAGATTGGCGACGTTTTCCACTTCGGCGCCGAACAGATCCAGCAGCAGGCGGTTGCCATTGCCCAGGTAGTCGTCGCTCTGGCTGTCGATGGGGTTTTCCAGCAGGGCCAGGCAGCCCAGGCCGAGCTGTGCGGCGACCGCCGCGGTTTGCCGTACATGGTTGGACTGGATGGCGCCTGCGGTCACCACTATGTCGGCACCCTTGGCCTGCGCATCGGCGGCAAGATATTCGAGCTTGCGTGCCTTGTTGCCACCGAGCGCCAACGGGGTGAGGTCGTCGCGTTTGAGCCAGATATCGCGGCCCAGGTGCAGGGACAGGCGTGGTAGATGGTGCAGGGCGGTGGCCTGAGGGATCAGTTGCAGGCGGGGGAAGCGGGCGAGGGCGGCGGTGAGCATGGGAGCCTCCAGGGAGCGAAGGCTTCTCACTCTAGGCGGGAGGAGGCTGGGCTCACAAGCCGAAGGGGAATATTATTTTGGATATAAGAAAATAATTAATAATTATTTTATGGAATAAAAATTTCTTCGTACTGTCGCGCTCAGCCCGGCACATCCGCCGGGCGCCTGCCAAATGCGCCGGGCTGTCGATCCAGCCGGTGCCACAGACCGAGAACAAGGAACTATGAAGAAGACCCTGCTGTTGAGCGCTCTGGCCGCTGCCCTGACTGCCTCCCTGGCCCACGCTGGCGAAAAGCTTAGCGTCGCCGCCACGCCGGTGCCGCATGCCGAAATCCTAGAACTGATCAAACCCGAGCTGGCCAAGCAAGGCGTGGATCTGGATATCAAGGTCTTCACCGACTACGTTCAGCCCAATCTGCAGGTGAGCCAGAAGAATCTGGATGCCAACTACTTCCAGACCAAGCCGTACCTGGACACCTTCAATACGCAGCGCGGCACCGAGCTGGTGATCGTGCAGGGCGTGCACGTCGAGCCTTTCGGCGCCTATTCGGCCAAGTACAAGTCCCTCGACGAATTGCCGAACGGCGCCACCATCGCCATCCCCAACGAAGTCAGCACCACCGGCCGTGCCCTGCTGCTGTTGCAGAAGGCTGGCCTGCTGACCCTCAAGGACCCAAACAGCGCCCAGGCACTGCCGCGTGACATCGCCGATAACCCGCGCAACTTCAAGTTCCGCGAGCTGGAGGCAGCCACCGTGCCGCGCGTACTGAACCAGGTCGACCTGGCGCTGATCAACACCAACTATGCGTTGGAGGCCAAGCTCAATCCCAAGCGCGATGCGCTGGCGATCGAAGGCAGCGACTCGCCTTACGTCAACTATCTGGTGGCCCGCCCGGACAACCAGGACAGCGAGGCAATCAAGAAGCTTTCCGCCGCACTGACCAGCCCGGAAGTGAAGGCCTTTATCGAAAGTCGTTATGAAGGTGCGGTACTGCCGGCCTTCTGATCGAACGTGCAAGGCGGCTCTTTTTGTGTCCTAGCTGCCCACCGTTGAACACGGTAGTAAACCTGTGCAAACGGGTTTGCGTTTACGCCGAGCCGGCTCAGCCGACTCGGCGTTCTTTTTTCGCACGATAGGTCAGCGCAGCCAGGCTGTCCCTGCGGCGTGCACTAATGGCAAATTGCCTTCCCGGCGCTATGTGCCTACGATTCGCTGGTTTGAAATGCCATGCCGACGGCCTCTGGAGTGCAGAGAGAGGCGCGGGCGCCGCTGCGCGCCATCCAGTGCTAGGCTCCGGTTGCCCCCTCTCAACTTACGCGAATCCATGGTCACAAGGCCGGTAAACATGTCCTGAGCCACGTCGCCGCTGTACTCAAGGCCACGGCACGCCAGAGCGACCTGGTCTGCCGCTTGGGCGGCGAGGAATTCGTGGTCATCGCCCTTGACACCGACAGCACCGGCGCCCAGCAACTGGCCTAGCGCATGCGAGCGGCGTCTTCCCCAGGTAAAGGGCGGCATCCGCCTGCTGCAGAAACGCGTCGAAGGAATCGGGTGGAGTGGGCGAGAGTAGAGCAGTCAGTGCAGATTTACGGGCTATAACGAGTGCTTTCAGTCAAAAGCGGCCAGCCACCCGTCGTTAACCCTGTTGATGCCGGATTTCACTGGCGATGACCTATTGGTGCGCCGCATTCATGGATTTCTTTGTACGTGCCAGGAGGCGCTGGTCTGCGCCTCCTGACCCCACCTCCAAGGCTCGTGCTGGCGGGTCTGGACCGCGCTCATCCCAGTGGTTTTTTGCTGCGGTACTCGGTGGTGGTCATGCCCGCGTAACCCCAGTTATCGGTGTCGACTTCCTCGATTACGATGTGGGTGAGTTCGGGCTGCTTGTTAAGTACGCGCTGCAAAGTCTCGGTGATTTCCTTGATGACCTGGGCTTTCTGCTCGCGGGTGACGCCGTCACGGGTGATACGGACGCTGACGAAGGGCATGATGTCGCTCCTGTGTGGGTGGATGTTGTCAAACGGGGAGGCGCGGGCCGCCCCGTCAGGTTCAGCCTATTACCATTTACCGACGCTCATTCCGCCGTCGACCGGCAATACCACGCCCGTGGTGAACCGGGCATTGGCCAGGTAGAGCACGGCGTCGGCGATATCGCTGACGCGGCCGATGCGGCCGGCCGGCTGCAGGCCGTTGAGGAAATCGAAGCTGGCCGGGTCGTGCATCGGCGTCTCGATGATACCTGGGGCCACAGCATTGACCTGGATGTTGTGGGGCGACAGCTCCAGCGCAAGGGCGCGGGTGACCTGATTCAGGCCGCCCTTGATAAGTACTGGTAGGGCGGCGGGCACGGCGAGGTTAGGCTGCAGCGCCACGGCAGCGGTGATGTTGATTATCTGCCCCTGGCGCCGCTCGATCATGTGCGTGGCGGCGGCCTGAGAGGCGTAGACCACCCCCTTGAGGTTGGTTTCCAGCAGGCCGTCAATGTCCTCTGGGCTGTACTCGATGAAAGGCTTGGGCAGGAAGAAACCGGCGTTGTTGACCAGCACGTCGACCTGACCGAAGGCCTCGATACCGGCCTGGATCAGGTGGCGTGCGGTGTCCGGCCTGGCGATGTCGCCGGCCACGCCGACGAAGGCGGTGGGGCTGCCTAGTTGTTCCCTGGCTTGTTCCAGGCGTTCGGCGGAGCGGGCGTTGCCGACCACGTTGAAGCCGCTGGCGAGGAAGGCCTTGGCCAGGCCGAAACCGATGCCGCTGGAGGCACCGGTAATGACTACCGTTCTGCTGTTGCTCATGTCGATTCTCCCGATGAGGAGGCGCCAGGTGGCGCCGTTGGGAGGACTATATTTTTGTTGTATAGGTGGATAAATATGGCTCGGAGAACTTCAGTTGGTACATGGTGTAATTAATGCAGCGACAATTTGACGATGTGATGCTCGGCAGCATCGAGCTGTTCTGCCTGGCGGCGGAGCTGGGCAGCTTCACCGCGGCTGGGCTGGCGGCTGGGGTTACACCTGCGGCGGTCAGCCGCTCGATCGGCCGGCTCGAGGAGCGCCTGGGCTCGCGACTGTTCGTACGCACTACCCGTAGCATCCGTCTGACCGAGGGCGGACGCGGTTACTACGAGCAGTGCCGCCAGGCGCTTACCCAGATGGTAGAGGCTGAGCGCACGCTGACCGGCCAGCAGCAGGAGCCCTCCGGCACCCTGCGTATCAGCCTGCCCACCACCTACGGACATCACCGCATCTTGCCGCTGTTACCCGAGTTCCGCCGGCGCTTTCCGAAGGTGCAGGTTGACGTGCATTTGGGTAACCGCAACATCGATTTCGTCGGCGAGGGTTACGACCTGGCCATCCGCGTGCGTGTGCAACCGGACTCGACGCTGATCGCCAGGCCGCTGGAGGATGCCCGGCTGGTGGTGGTGGCCACCCCCGAATACCTGGCGCGCGCGGGCACGCCACAGACTCTGGATGATCTCGCGCGGCACGACTGCATCCAGTTCGAGCTGCCCAGCAGCGGCCGGCGCATCACCTGGCTGTTCAGTGAGGACGGGACCGAGCGGGAGATACTCACCGAGGGCGGCTACGTCTGCTCGGACGATGTGCTAGGCGGCGTGACCCTGGCCAAGCACGGCGCGGGGTTGTTCCAGACCTATCGCTTTATCGTCGAGCGCGAGCTGGCCGATGGTTCGCTGGTCGAGGTGTTGCAGCCATTCGCCGGACGCTCGCGGCCCTTCACCCTGTTGTATCCCCATGGCCGGCACATGCCCCTGCGCTTGCGCACTTTCGTCGACTTCATCATGGAGCAGCAGTGCCGCTGGACTGCTCAGGTCTGAGCCTACGTATCACTCTGTATCGGTTTTGCACCCTGTGGTGCTGGCATACAAAGCGTGTCGGCCATCGATACGTGCCCGACACACATACGCGGCCAAATAGCCGGACCCGAGAGTGGCCCGCGCCGTGCGGCCTCTCCGGGCCAACTGCCTTATGGCACATCCGCGCATCATCGCGCTCAGCACCGGAGAATTCCCATGTCCCGTACCCCCGTATCCAACAAGACCCGCATCGGCCTGCTCGCTGTCGCCCTGGCTGGTGGCATGAACCTGGCATCCACCGCCTTCGCCGTGGAGCAACTGCCTCAGGGCTATCAGCTAGCCGCCGCCGACAAGGCTGGGGAGGGCAAGTGCGGCGAAGGCAAGTGTGGCGGCGAAGCCAAGGCGACCCAGGCCGAAGGCAAATGCGGTGAAGGCAAGTGCGGCGATGCCTCCTTCGCCCGTACCGACACCGACGGCGATGGCCGCGTCTCGCTCAAGGAATTGCTCGCCGTGGCGCCGAACGGCAGTGACGAGTTCAAGGCCATGGACAGCAACGCCGACGGCTACCTGTCCGAGGCCGAGGTCTACAAGTTCCGTAGCAACCAGTACACCAGTAACGGCAAGAAGGTGCCGACCGAGCTGTTCACCCAAATGAGCCAGGCTCGCGACTGATCCGTTCCCTGTAACCACGCCCTCCCTGTCACCGACCGGGAGGGCGTTCGTCCATCTGGAGAAGCCCAATGACTGCTCATTCTTCGGTGCACGGTGCCGGCCTTGGCCTGCGCCGTGCTCTGCTTCCCGAGCTGCTGGCGATGGTGCCAGGCAGCGTCGACTTCCTCGAATGCGCTCCGGACAACTGGATCGGCGTCGGCGGCGCCCACGGCGACGGCCTGGCCGCGTTGGCCGAACGTATCCCGCTGACCTGCCACGGCCTGTCCCTGTCGCTTGGCGGCCCGGCGCCGCTGGACCTCGACCTACTGCGCCGCACCCGGCAGTTCCTCGAACGCCACCGGGTGCCGCTGTACAGCGAGCATCTGAGCTACTGCTCGGACGACGGCCAGCTTTACGACCTGCTGCCGCTGCCGTTTACCGACGAAGCAGTGCGCCACGTCGCCGCTCGCATCCGCCAGGCCCAAGACGCGCTTGGCCGGCGCATCGCGGTGGAGAACATCTCTTACTACGCCGCACCCTACCAGGCGCTGAGCGAGATCGAGTTCCTCCGTGCAGTGCTGGAGGAAGCAGACTGCGATCTGCTGCTGGACGTCAACAACCTGTTCGTCAACGCCATCAACCATGGTTACGACGCGGCGGCCTACCTGGCGGCGATTCCCGCCGCGCGGGTGGTCTGCCTGCATGTGGCCGGCCATTATGACGAGGCGCCGGACCTGAAAATCGATACCCACGGCGCGGCGGTGAAGGGGGACGTGTGGAGCCTGCTGGAGCAGGCCTACGTGCGCTTTGACGCGGTGCCGACGCTGCTGGAACGGGACTTCAACTTTCCACCGCTGGCCGAGCTGCTGGCCGAAGTCGGGCAGATCCGCCGCTACCAGCGCGCCGTGCAGGTGGAGGTGCGCCATGGCTGAAGCACTGTATGAGCAACTGGCGCGCATGGCCAACCACGTGCGTGACCCGCAACGCCACGCGCCCCCGCCGGGCATCGAGGCTCGGCGTCTGGCGGTCTACCGGCAGTTGTTCCTCGGCAATCTCGAATCGCTGCTGGCCGGTGCTTTCCCTGTTGCTCGGGCGAGCCTGGGGGCGGCCCGCTGGCAGGCACTGGTAACGACCTTCTACGCCAACCATCGCTGCCACACGCCGTTGTTCACCGAACTGGGCAGCGAGTTCGTCGACTACCTGGAAACCGGTGAGGCTGCGGACCTGCCGCCGTGGCTGGCCGAGTTGGCCCACTACGAGCGAGTGGAGAGCGTTCTGCTGCTCAGCGATGCGGCGGAGCCGCATCACGACCCGCAGGGCGACCTGCTCGAGGGTGTGCCGGTGTTGTCGCCCCTGGTGCTGCCACTGGCCTACCGCTGGTCAGTGGTGGAGATCGGCCCGGGCCATCTGCCGCAGCAGGCTCCGGAGCAGCCCACGCTGATCCTGGCGCGGCGTTATACGGACCGTCGTGTGTACTTCTCACGTCTGGCGCCGCTGGCTCATGCGCTGCTGCTGTCGCTGCAGGAACGCCTTATCAGCGGCCGGGCACACCTGGCGCGGCTGGCCGCGGCCATCGGCGTTGCACCGGAGGAAATCGTGCCGGCCGGGCAGGCGTTGCTGGAAGACTTGCGCGGCCAGGGCGTGGTGCTGGGCACTCGTCTCGGCTCCTGAACCGCGGCCATAAAAAGCCCGCGCACCCGTTAAGGTGCGCGGGCTTTTGGTTTCGTGGATCAGACCTTGCGGCGTAGCAGCGCGTCCAGACTCAGGCGTCCCGCACCGCCGAGCAGCAGCGGCAACAGGGCTACCAGGTAGATCAGCGGCAGCTTGTAGTTGCCATGGCCGTGGTCGCTGATCGAGTAGCCCAGGGCCAGTTCTGCCAGGCTCGACCAGTGCGCCGGCCAGTGCACGGCGGCGATGGCCACGATGGTCAGCACCATCAGCGTTGCTGACGCCAGGCGCGTACCCAGGCCGAGCAGCAGGAGCAGCGGCGCGATCAGCTCTACCCACATCGACAGCTGCCAGTTCAGCTCGGCCGGCAGCAGGTCGAAGGGGAAGGGGAATTGCAGCTGGCCGAACCAGTTCTGCCCGTACCATTTCTCCAGGCCGGCTTCGAAAAACTCCCAGGCTAGGAACAGGCGCAACGGCAGATCGGCGCCCCAGGCGCCAAGGCGGTCGAGGTGGGCGAAGGCGTTTTGCAGTGGGGTGAAGGCGGTGTTGGACATGTTGACCTCAGCGAGTAGTGACGAGCGGAGCGCGGGTCGGCTGTATCTCACGGCGCAGACGCTGGGCCAGCTTGGCGACGAGCTTGAGCACGATGGCGGAGAAGATCAGGGCGAAGCCCAGTGCGTACCAGGGGCTCATCGGGATGCGCTTGTAGAACGACAGGCAGAAGATCGCCGCCAGCACCCAGGTACCGGTGCCATGCAGCAGCTTCCAGCCACGGCCACCGAGGGCCTTCATTGTCCTGGGAAAGGAGGTGAGGCTGAGCAGCAGGATGAACAGGTAGCCCACCGAGCCGGGGATGCTCGCTGCCACCGAGCGGCCGTTCCAGAACACCTCGGGGAACAGCTTCGCATAGGTCAGGATCAGCACGCCGTGGACCAGGTGGGAGAAGGCGAAGGCCAGGCCGAAGTAGCGTCGCTCGCGTAGCAGCGCGCGGGTCGTCGGGCTGGGCAGCAGGAGGGCCAGGGACGAGGCGAGAAAGGCGATCAGGAACAGGGCGAAGGAGGTACGCGCGGTGACGCGGATGGCGCTGCGAAGTGCCTCTACCAGTTGCGGCTGCCAGAGCAGGGCCAGCGCGGTGGCGACGAGGACGAGCAGCGATAACAGGCTGAACAGGCGCCAGCCGTGCAGGCTGGGTAAGGTGGCGGATCGGGTCATGGGGAGGGCTCCTTGGATGGGCGCGGCGCGTTGTGTGCCGCGTTGACCACCATGCTCGCCAACCGCTTTATCCTGCGTGTGTCCCGCTCAGGGCTGTCTTGTATCGCTCTGTATCCTCTTCTCAACCCGTTACAGTGAGTTCCAGTTCGGCGCATAGGCCGCCGTGCTCGCGGTTGCGCAGGTTCAGGCGGGCGCCCAGAGCCTGACTCAGCTGCAGGGCGATGGCTAGGCCGAGACCAGTGCCGCCGGTACTGCGGTTGCGCGAGCTCTCCACCCGGTAGAACGGCTTGAACACGTCCTCCAGTTCGGCTTCGGCGATGCCGGGGCCCTCGTCCAGCACCAGCAGGCGCACGCCGTGTGCGTCGCGCTTCACCTGCAGCCGGGCGCTGCCGGCGAACTTGAGGGCATTGTCGAGCAGATTGCTCAGCACCCGGCGCAGCGCGTGCGGGCGGGTCTCGATCAGTGTGCCGCTGCGGCCGTCCAGGCTCACCGCCTGGCCGCTGTCCTGGTAGTCGAGCACCAGGCTATCGAGGAAGGCGTCCAGATCGACCCGACACAGCGCCTCGCGACTGCCTTCCATGCTGCGTGCATAAGCCACGCCCTCGCGCACCAGGTGCTGCATCTCGTCGAGGTCACTCCACAGGCGCTCGCGTTCCGGCGAATCGTCCATCTGCTCGACGCGCAGCTTCATGCGCGTGATCGGCGTTTGCAGGTCATGGGATATGGCCGCCAGCAGTTGCATGCGCTCTTTCAGGTAGGCGGCGATGCGGCCCTGCAGTGCATTGAACGCGCGGGCCGCGTATTGCACCTCCGTGGGGCCGCGCTCATCCAGTGGTGGCGCCGGGTTGTCTGGGTCGAGGTGGTCCACCGCACGGGCCAGGCGGGTCAGTGGACGAATCGCCGTGCGTACTGCCAGCCAGGTACAGAGTGCCAGCACCAGCAACTGCAGAACCAGCATCAGCGGCAGCCACTGGGCCACTGGAATGCTGCTGGGGGTGACATCCAGCACCAGCGGGCTACCGTCGCTGAGGCGGATGTGTACCTGGAAATGCGGGCGCGGCCCCTCGATGGTCTCGAAGCGCAGAGCGAATCGCTTGCCGATGGCCCGTTCGATGGAAGGCACGGCCATGGGCATGTCGTCCATGGACATTGGTGTGCCGGGCAGACCGCCGTCCAGTCGATAGTGGTAGTTGCGCCGCTCCAGGACCGGTAGCCAGCTAGCACGTTCTTCGGCCGGCAGGCGATCGATCAGCGCCACGGAGGTGCTCAGGTCCCTCTCCAGATTGTCGAGCATCACATTGCGCCCGGTTAGGTAGCGCTCGTAGAACTGTGAGCCGAACGATAGGCCGTAGGCCAGCACCAGGCCGGTGAGGAAGATCAGTGTGAGGCGCGTGGCCAGGCTGCGCGGCCAGCGGAGCAGGGGCATCATGCGTTGGGCTCGATCAGTTGCACGGGAAGCGAGAAGACGTAGCCCTCGCTGCGTACCGTCTTGATGTAGGCCGGCTCGCGGGCGTCGTCCAGTAGGCGCTGGCGCAGGCGGCTGACCAGCAGGTCGATGGAGCGATCGAAGACGTCAGCCTCGCGGCCCTGGGTCAGGTTGAGCAACTGCTCGCGGCTAAGCACCCGCTGCGGGTGGTCGAGGAACACCCGCAGCAGGCGGTACTCGGCGCCGCTGAGGGCGACTACGGTGTCGACCTCGTCCAGCAGGTGGCGGGCGCTGGTGTCCAGGCGCCACTGACCGAAACCGATCAGCCGGCTGCTCTCGCTGATCTGCAGGTTCGGCGGCAACATGCGGGTACGGCGCAGCACGGCGTTGATTCGCGCGAGCAGTTCGCGGGCCGAGAAGGGCTTGGTCAGGTAGTCGTCGGCGCCCATCTCCAGGCCGACGATGCGGTCGGTTTCCTCGTTGCGCGCGGTGAGCATCAGCACCGGCGTGGCCTTGTGTTTGCCCACGCGCAGCTCGCGGCACAGCTTCAGGCCGTCGTCGCCGGGCATCATGATGTCGAGCACGATCAGGTCCACCGCGTTGCCGTCGAGGACGGCGCGCATTTGCCGGCCATCGGCGGCCAGGCTCACGCGCAGGCCGTTCTTCTTCAGGTAGTTGCCCACCAGTTCGCGGATTTCCCGGTCGTCGTCGACGATCAGGATGTGATCGACATGCTCCATGGCCATCTCTCATTGCAGTGACGGCGCCCAGTCTATCTGGCTCGATAACGCTTGCCCGCCACCCTTTGTATTGCAGTGTATCCGGGTGCCCAGGTGATACCTGGCGCTGCAATCATTCTTCCCTCCGGACACATCGGCGATACCTCCTGAACGTGCAATTGGGCGCCCGGCAGATGCGACCCATCGCCCTCGCACCATCATCAGGAGATTGTCATGAAAGCGATCACTCGCACCTCCCTTGTACTGGCATTGGTACTGCCCTTTGGCAGCCTCAACCTGCACGCCGCAGAGCAGATCCCGGTTGAACGCTACCACTACGGCATGCAACTGGATGTACAGAAGGTTCTGGTGCTGGAAGAGGTACCGTCATTGCGTTGCCAGGTCGTGGAGGCGCGCATGGATTACCTGGATTCCCAGGGCCACAAGCGCAGATTGGCCTATCTGAAGCAGGCCAAGGCTTGCGAAAACGAAAACTGAACCCCAGCCCTTGCCCGCTGCGCCCGGTTTCGCCGGGCCTGACCCTTTTGCGTTTTCGAGGTAACCATGCTGCTCATCGCCTTTCTCGGTGGGGGTCTGACGCTCTTCAGCCCCTGCATTCTACCGGTCATTCCGCTGCTGCTGAGCAGCACCCGTGGCAACGTCCGTACAACCCTGCTGACCTTGCTCGGACTGGCCTCGGGCTTCGCCACACTGGCAAGCCTGGCGGCGGTGTCTGCCAACTGGGTGATCGAGGCCAGCGTATGGGGCCGCTACCTGGCCCTGGCGATCCTCACGCTGTCAGCGCTGGCGCTGCTCTCCGCGCGAGTCAGCGCCTGTTTGTCCCGCCCCTGGCTGTGGCTGGGCGCTCGCCTGCAGGGCGATGCCCGCCGCCTGCCGCCTGCGCTCTCGGCCTGGCTGCTGGGCGTTGCCAGCGGCTTGCTGTGGGCACCCTGTGCCGGGCCGATCCTCGGGCTGATTCTTTCGGGGGCCATGCTTGAGGGGCCCAGCGTGAACACCACTCTGCTGTTGTTCAGTTTCGGCCTGGGCAGCGCGGTGGCGCTGGCGATCCTGATCCTCCTCGGACGCGTTGCGTTACGGCGGTTGCGGCCCTCGCTGCGCCTGATCGAGTGGCTGCGGCGCGGCGCCGGTGCGGTGGCGTTGTTGGCGATCATCGGCATCGCCAGTGGGCTCAATGCGCAACTGGCCAACCCTGCGATGTCGGGCCTGCTGTCCACCCTGGAACGCCGGGTGCTCGAGGTGGTGCCTCGTGTGTTCGAAGGGTTGGTCGGCAGCGCTCGAGCGGCCGTGCCCGTTCATCTGCCAGACCTGGGATTGGCACCTGAACTGAGCGGCGTTACGCAGTGGCTCAACAGCGCGCCACTGGACTGGACCCAATTGCGGGGGAAGGTAGTGCTGGTGGATTTCTGGACCTATGACTGCATCAACTGCCGCAACAGCCTGCCCTATGTGAATCAGTGGGCACAGCGCTATGCCGAGCAGGGATTGGTGGTCGTGGGTGTGCATACTCCGGAATACCCCCATGAGCGTATCGTCGCCAATGTCCGTCAGGCGATCAAACAACTGGGCATCCGCCACCCGGTGGCGATCGACAACCAGTATCAGGTGTGGAGTGCATTCGGCAATCAGTACTGGCCCGCGCATTACTTCATCGATGCCGAGGGGCATATTCGCCATGCGCACATGGGCGAGGGCGATTACGCAGAGCAGGAACGCGTCATTCAGGAGCTACTGCGCATGAAGGATATGCGCGCTGGGGCGGACAGCGCAGCTGGGTAAGTGACGTGTCCACCTATTATTTAACACCGACTTACGGCAGGGCTCGAAGCCTGAGCAAACCAGCAGAAGGTGCGCTGCCGCGTCGTCTTCGAATCGATCATGGGCGAAGCTCGCCCATCGTCGAGCTCGACTCACGGGGGGCAAGAGCAGTTAGCGCCATGGCCGCACAAGACAGCAGGATGCCAACAGTGGCAAGGCCTATCCAGCCTGCTCGGTGTACGCCGTAATTCCCCAATGCAGCGCCAATCGCTCCGCCCAGAAAATACGACCCCATGAATACGGTGTTGAGACGGCTCCGAGCTTCGGGTCTCAGGGTGAATACGCGTGCCTGGTTGGCAATCAGTCCGGCGCGATTGCCAACGTCGAGCAGCACCATGCCGAGGATCAGCCAGCCAAGACTTTGCCCGCCCGCTGCGATGCAGGCGAAACCCAGGGTGAGGGTCATTGCGCCGGCGATGGCCAGGGTGCGTACGCCCAGACGATCGGTCAGTGCGCCAATTTGGGGTGACGCGCCGATGCCCAACAGCGCGACCAGGCCAAACAGGCCGATGGTGGCGGAACCGAAACCGTAGGGTGGTTGTGCCAACAGCGCAGCAAGCGAGGCCCACAGCGCACTGAACGCGGCGAACATCAGCAAGCCGCTCGCCGCACAGTAACGCAGCACGCCTTCCTCCCGGACCAGGCTGCCCAGCGAACGCAGGAGCCAGCCATAGCTTATCGTCGTCAGGCTCGTAGTGGCGGGCAGGCTCTTGGCAACAATGATCAGCAGCAACACATCGCTGAGCGAGGCTAATACGAAGACGGCACGCCACCCCATATTTTCGCCGGCGAACCCTCCAACCATGCGCGCCAGCAAGAGGCCAGCCGAGAGGCCGCTGAGCAGGCTGCCGACGATGCGACCTCGCTCAGCCGGAGTGGCCAGTCCCGACAGGGAGGGAATGATGATCTGCGCAGTGATTGCCGTCACACCGACCAGGAGGCTGCCCACGCACAGCACTGTGAGGTTCGGCGCCACAGCGCAGAGGATCAAGGCGACGGCATTTGCAGCGATGGCCAGCAACGCGAGCTGGCGTGGCTGTCGGCAATCGGCGAGCGGCACGATGAACAGCAGGCCTGCCGCATAGCCAAGCTGCGTCAAGGTGGCGACCAGACCGGCCTGTGTCGGCGCCAGGCCAAACGACGCCGCCATCTGTGGCAGAAGCGGCTGGTGATAGTAGATGGTCGAGACGGCCAGCGCGCAGCAAAGGGCCATGAGGGTGACCAGTCGACTGGAAACGCTCATCGGAGCTGAAGAAGAGACAGACGTGACGCCATCCCTTCACTGCTGCAGGGCCTGCACGAGCCCGTGGGTATCGACGATGCTGTGCGCAAACGTTGGCCCGTTCAGGTCGTGCGCCGCGTGCATCATTTCCTTGCTGAAGGCGGCTGTTGCATCTCGGACCAGTGTGACGTGGTAACCCAGCTCCATGGCGAAGCGTGCGGTTGATTCGATACAGGTGTTCGCCAGCAGGCCGACGACGATCACGTGTGTGATGCCTCGCTGCTTGAGCCGGAAGTCGAGGTCGGTATTGGCGAACCCGCTTTGTCCCCAGTGCTCCTGGACGATGATGTCGCCCTCCTGCGGCACGAAGTCGGGATGCCATTCGCCGCCCCAGGAGCCCTTGGCAAAAGTGTGGCGCTGCTGGATCAGGCGTTGGGTCGGGTTGGGGTGATCCCAGTGGTCGTAGTCGCCGGGCTGCCAGCGCCGATGTGGCACGTAGTACACCTGGATGGCCTGCGCTCGAACGGCGGCAACAGTGGTGCGCAAGTTGTCGAGCAGATGAACGTCGTCCGCGACGCTTTTGAGCATGGGAAACAGCTTGCCGCCATCAGACAGGAAGTCGTTGTAGGGGTCGACCAGCAGCAGAGCGGTCCGCTCCGGGGAGTACACAGGGTGGCTCATGACGGTGCTCCAGATAGAGGAGAGGGGCTGGGACTTATGCTGCACGGGCAAATGCCTCGATTGCCCATTGCGCTGCGTAAGCCTTTCGGGGTTCATATTAACTATGAAAATAATAGTGTAAATTGGAATGAGGCCTTGAGAGGTGATCCGTGAGGCATTGCCATCCTGGTTGCGCTACTATGAAAACAATAGCTACTACGGAGAAAAGAGCGCGATGCCAATGCAGGATGAGACAAACGACACGGTGTGCCCGGTGGCGCGCTCGGTGGATTTGGTGGGCGACAAATGGACCATTCTGGTCATGCGTGAGCTGTACATGGGCGCGACGCGCTTCGAGGAAATGCAGATCCAGACCGCAGCTACGCCTCAGATGTTGACCTCGCGCCTGAAAGCGCTGGAAGCCAACGGCCTAGTCGAACGCCGGCCCTACAACGAAAAGCCGCTGCGCTACGAATACCTTCTGACTGACAAGGGCTGGGACTTCTATCCCGTGATCTACGCGCTACGCGCCTGGGGCGAGAAGTGGTGCAAGAACCCGGATGAGGGCTTGGCCGTGCATTTCGTGCATCGCGCGTGCGGCCATGACGTTGGCGTGGCCAGCGTTTGCCCTCACTGCGGCGACCCTGTGGAGCGCAAGGACCTGGAAGCGGTGATCAGCAATCGTTTCCTTGGCGAGCGCGAGTCTCGCCGGGAAGCCTTCAAGAGGAAGTAGCTGAGGCCAGGAAGCGTTCCCGTCCTGGTGGGTAGCTTGAATTAGAGGCGAACTCTATGAGGCCGCTATTGGCCATAGCCGACCCTCTTGACGACAACTATCTACTAGTCGACGCCGGCTATCTGCGATTGATTCAGCGGTCTATGCCGGTCCTGTTTGCCTAAAGCAAGCGACTGTCTGGCTGACGAAGCGCCCGATAGTGGCGGCGAGCGTGACACCTGATGGCGCGACTCGCTGACAGGTCATATGAATATTCTTATTTGGTATTTAAATTAATTTTCTTATACCTATAAAGTTCCATTCCATGCGTACCTGCCGACCAATCGGCGCGCCGCACTGAACACATGGCCGAACCCTCGGCCGGTCAAAGTGATGCGCCGATTGGCGCCTTTGCATGGAGTTTTCTATGTCGGCAGTAGCCCATACCACCACCGCGGCGTCGGCACAGTCGTTCGAAGTTCGTCCCTTCGATGCGCCAGTGGGCGCCGAGATCATCGGTCTTGATCTGACCCGGCCGCTCAGTGATGACGACTTCGCCCGTGTCCATCGCGCCCATCTCGATCACGCCCTGCTGGTATTCCGTGACCAGCGCATCACGCCCGAGCAGCAGATCGCCTTCAGCCGCCGTTTCGGCCCGCTGCAGATCCACGTGCTCAAGCAGTTTCTGCTGGCCGATCACCCGGAGATTTTCATCATCTCCAACATCGTCGAGAACGGTCAGCCCATCGGCCTGGGCGATGCCGGCAAGTTCTGGCATTCGGATCTGTCCTACAAGGAATTCCCCAGCCTGGGCTCCATGCTGTTGGCTCAGGAGCTGCCGGAGGAGGGCGGCGATACGCTGTTCGCCAGCCAGCAACTGGCTTATGAAACCCTGCCGGCGGAGCTGCGCCAGGCCATCGAAGGCAAACGTGCCGCGCATTCCTACACCGCGCGCTATGCCGATGAAGTGTTTGCGGGCATTCGTCGCCCGACGCTGACCGAGGCGCAACTGGCCGAGGTCAAGTCGGTCGTGCACCCGGTGGTGCGTACCCACCCGGAAACCGGGCGCAAAGGTCTGTTCGTCAACGAGAACTTCACCACCCATATTCTCGACGTGCCCGAGGACGAGAGCCGACAGATTCTTGCCGAACTCTACGCCCACAGCGCGAAACCCGAGTTCATCTACCGCCACCAATGGCAACCCCACGACATGGTGTTCTGGGACAACCGTGCGCTGATTCACCTGGCCACCGGTTGCCCGAGCCACCTGCGCCGACGCATGCACCGCACGACGATCCAGGGCGACGTGCCGTTCTGAAAGGCCGCAACACCCTAATTCCCTTTTCGCTTGTATCCGAATGGAGTCACACCATGTCTCTAGGTAAACGCTTTCCCTTCATTCCGCGTTTTGGCCGGATGGCCAGCACTATCGGTTTGTCCCTGAGCCTGCTGGCCGGCTCGCTGGCGGCGCCTCAGGCGGCGCAGGCCGAGGGGCAGATTCGCATCGCCGAGCAGTTCGGCATCGTCTACCTGCTGCTCAACGTGGTGCGTGACCAGCAGTTGATCGAGAAGCACGGCAAGGCCGATGGCCTGGATATCAAGGTCGACTGGCAGCAACTCTCTGGCGGTGCGGCTATCAACGATGCGCTGCTGTCTGGCGCCATCGACATCGCCGGTGCCGGTATCGGCCCGCTGCTCACCGTCTGGGATCGCACCCACGGCAAGCAGAACGTCAAGGGCGTGGCTTCGCTTGGCAACTTCCCGTACTACCTGCTGAGCAACAACCCCAAGGTCAAGACCATTGCCGATTTCACCGAGAAGGATCGCATCGCCGTACCGGCGGTGGGCGTATCGGTGCAGTCGCGCTTCCTCCAGTACGCCGCCGCCAAGCAGTGGGGCGACAAGGAGTTCGACCGCCTGGACAAGTACACCGTGGCGCTGCCGCATCCGGATGCCACCGCCTCGCTGCTGTCCGGCGGTACCGAGCTGACCGGGCATTTCTCCAACCCGCCGTTCCAGAACCAGGCGCTGGAGAACCCCAATGTGCATGTGGTGCTCGACACCTACAAGCTGCTCGGCCCGAACTCGCCGACCGTGCTCTATGCCACCGAGAAATTCCGCAACGACAACCCCAAGACCTACAAGGCCTTCGTCGCCGCGCTGGCCGAGGCAGCGCAGTTCGCCCAGAACGACAAGGGCGCGGCAGCCGACACCTACATCCGCGTCACCGGCGCCAAGATCAGCCGCGAGGACCTGCTGAAGATCATCGATAACGAGCAGTTCCAGTTCAGCGTCACACCGACCAACACCTACCCGCTGGCCGAGTTCCTCCAGCGTGTCGGCGCCATCAAAAACAAACCGGCCAGCTGGCAGGACTACTTCTTCGAAGACGCCGCCATCGGTCAGGGAAGCTGATAAACCATGAATGCCCCACTGCAAGGCCACACGGCCAGCACGCATAGCGCCGGCGCCTTCGACACCCTGCTTGAGGTGGAGAAGGTCAGCCTCGAATACCGCACCCCACAGCGCGTAGTGCGCGCCACCCACGAAGTCAGCTTCGAGGTGGATCGCTCGGACCGTTTCGTGCTGCTCGGCCCTTCGGGGTGCGGCAAGTCCACCTTGCTCAAGGCCGTTGCCGGTTTCATCGAGCCGGTCGGCGGCCGCATCCGCCTGGATGGCGCCGAGGTGCGCGAGCCAGGCCCGGATCGCATCGTGGTGTTCCAGGAGTTCGACCAGCTGCCGCCGTGGAAGACGGTGAAGCAGAACGTCATGTTCCCGCTGCTGGCGTCGCGCACCCTGGGCCGCCGCGAGGCCGAAGAACGCGCCTTACATTACCTGGATAAGGTCGGCCTGGCCGCCTTCGCCGATGCCTACCCGCACACCCTGTCTGGCGGCATGAAGGCGCGCGTGGCGATTGCCCGTGCGTTGGCCATGCAGCCGAAGATCCTGCTGATGGACGAGCCCTTCGCCGCGCTCGACGCGTTGACCCGCCGCAAGATGCAGGAGGAGCTGCTGCAGCTGTGGGAAGAAGTGCGCTTCACCTTGCTGTTCGTCACCCACTCGATCGAGGAGGCTTTGATCGTTGGCAACCGCATCCTGCTGCTGTCGCCGCACCCGGGGCGCGTGCGGGCGGAGGTGGGTAGTCATCAGTTCGACCTGCACAGCCTGGGCGGCGCGGCGTTCCAGCAGACCGCGCAACGTATTCATCGCCTGTTGTTCGAGGAAGACAGCGAGGAGGGCGCGCGCGCCGCTGCCGAGCTGGGCTTCCACGACATCCGCATCGCCTACTGAGGAGAGTGCAACCATGAGTCTTTCCCCCGCACGGCGTGAGGAATACGAAATACCGCTGCAACCCTTGCCGGATCTCAAGCTGGAGCGCGAGCTGCCTCTGGCGCAGCGCCTGTGGCAACAGGGCTGGCTGCGCAAGACGCTGATCCTGCTGGCGCTGGCGCTGATCTGGGAGCTGGCAGCGCGTTACCAGGGCAATGACCTGCTGCTGCCCAGCTTCCTGCAGACGGCCAAGGCCTTCTTCGAGGGCATCGGCACTGGCGAGTTGCTGGAGAAGGTGGCGATCTCGCTGTCGGTGTTGGTCAAGGGCTATCTGCTCGGTATCGGCCTGGCCTTCCTGCTGACTACCCTGGCGGTGTCGACCCAGCTGGGGCGCGATCTGCTGTCGACCCTGACTTCGATGTTCAACCCGCTGCCGGCCATCGCGCTGCTGCCGCTGTCGCTGCTGTGGTTCGGCCTTGGCGAGAACAGCCTGATCTTCGTGCTGGTGCATTCGGTGCTGTGGGCGCTGGCGCTCAATACCTATGCCGGGTTTCTCGGCGTGTCGGAGACCCAGCGCATGGCCGGGCGCAACTATGGTCTCAAGGGCCTGCGCTTCGTGCTGTTCATCCTGATCCCGGCGGCGCTGCCGTCGATCCTGGCGGGCCTGAAGATCGGCTGGGCCTTCGCCTGGCGCACCCTGATCGCCGCCGAACTGGTGTTCGGCGCCTCCAGCGGCAAGGGCGGCCTGGGCTGGTACATCTTCCAGAACCGCAACGAGCTGTACACCGACAAGGTCTTCGCCGGCCTGGCAGCGGTGATCCTGATCGGCCTGCTGGTGGAGAACCTCGTCTTCGCCACGGTGGAGCGGGTGACCGTGAAACGTTGGGGGATGCAGCGTTGATACGTAGGGGGCCACGTCACCGATCCACCTGTGCGGCCCGAATCGTAGGGTGGGCCGGGCGGCGATCCGTTTTAGCCCACCAACTGGACGCACCGCCGGTGGGCTGAAGCCCACCCTACATACGGGGTCGGATCACCGCCCGGCCCACCTACACACGAATAATTCACTGATCACATAACGAGAAACCACCATGACCAACACATTCACATTCGACCGACTGGCCGCCGCGCTGGGCCTGCTCGGCGCATTGGCAACACCGCTGGCCGCCCAGGCCGAAGGCAAGATCAGTATCGCCCAGCAGTTCGGTATCGGTTACCTGGTGCTGCACGTGGTCAAGGACCAGCAACTGATCGAGAAGCACGCCAAGGCCCAGGGCTTGGACAAGATCGAGGTCGAGTGGCGCACCATCTCCGGCGCCACCGCCATGAACGAGGCGCTGCTCGCCGGCGCCATCGATGTGGTATCGGCCGGCGTACCGCCGATGCTCACCGTCTGGGATCGCACTCATGGTCGGCAGAACGTCAAGGCGGTCGCCTCGCTCGGCTCGCTGCCCAACTACCTGTTGAGCAACCGTGAAGAGGTGAAGACGCTGGACGATCTGTCCGAGAAGGACCGCATCGCCGTGCCGGCAGCCGGCGTCGGCTTCCAGTCACGCACCCTGCAGATCGAGACCGCCAAGCTGTATGGCAAGGACGATTTCCAGCGTTTCGACAATATTTCCGTCAGCCTGCCGCACCCGGATGCCACCGCGGCGCTGATCAAGGGTGGTTCGGAAATCACCGCGCATTTCTCCAGCCCGCCGTTCCAGTACCAGGCGCTGGAAAACCCCAAGGTGCACAAGCTGATCAGCAGCTACGACATCCTTGGCGGCCAGGCCACGTTCAACGTGCTCTACGCCACCGAGAAATTCCACGACGAGAACCCCAAGACCTACAAGGCCTTCTATGACGCGCTGGTGGAAGCCGAGCAGATCATCAAGGCGGACACGGCCGCTGCCGCCGAGACCTACATTCGCGTGGAGAACTCCAAGCTGCCGCTGGACTTCGTGAAGAAGATCATCGATGACCCGGAGAACGACTTCACCGTCTCGCCGCAGCGCACCTTCATCTACGCCGAGCAGCTGCATGAACTGGGCGTGCTGAAGAACAAGGCGGCGTCCTGGAAGGACTACTTCTTCGAAGAGGCCTACGCCCATCCGGGTAGTTGATCACCACCGCTGTTCGTACAAGGCTCCCATCTGGGAGCCTTGTTGTTTGTCGACGGCCTACAGGCGTGGGCGCAACTTGAGTTCGGGCGTGGGTTTGGGGGCGCCTTTGGCCGGGTGGCTGTCCGGGTGTTGTTCGATCATCTGGGCGATCTCCCGCAGTTTGCCCAGCATGGCCTGGGCCAGGCCGGCCTGGGTACGATACAGACCCGTGTCCGGGGCCTGTTCCAGGTCGCTAAGACCTTTGAAGGGATAGCTGTGGCGTTTGGCATCGGCGCTGAAGAAGCGCTGGTAGTCCTGCTCGGTGCCGTGCAGTTCGCGGCAGGCCCTTTCCAGGCTCTGCAGTTGTTCGGCGACGCTGGCCAGTTGCAGGCGCAGACGAATGATCTGGTGGTTCTCCCAGTTCATCGGCGAGGCCTGGGCGCCTGGCTGCCAGTGCTGCGGGTCGCCGAAACGCAGGACGAACTGCTGGCCGGCTTCGCGTCCGTAGCGGGTCAGCCGCTCGATGCGCTCGGTGGGCATGGTCAGGTTGAGGCCGCCTTCTTCGCGGGTCAGCTGGATCAGGCCGATACGGTCGCGAAAGCCGGGCATCAGTGATAGGGTTTCGTGGTTCCAGTCCTTGGTGACGCTGCTGAGCAAGGCGAGGAAACCGCGCAGGGCGGGCAAACCCGTCTGGGGAAAGCGGCGCCAGTAGGCTAGCCGTGCATCGCCATTGTTACGCGGGAAACGCACGCGTTGCTCGTCGGCACCATCGGTCGGTCCCAGATCGAGGCCGAAGGTGGGGCGTCTGGGCAGCGCGGCATCGAAGAAGTGGATGGGAAAGTTGGAGCTGATGCCGCCATCGGTGAACCAGCAGCGCTCCAGCTTCTTCCCGCTCTTGCGGTAGTCCACGGCGTGCAGTGGTACGGCGCTGAGCAGCAGGGGAAAGCTCAGACTCATGCGTACGGCGACGATCACCGGCAGGTCATCGGGCAGTGGCAGGCGCAGATACCCGTCGTCGCGATCATCGCCGGGGCGCTGGTGGGCGCCCATCCAGGCTACCACGCGGTGGGGGAATAGCCGCGCGAACTCTTCTTGGCGGAAGTGGAACTGGTTGTTCTCGCGTACCTGCTCGTCGTCACGAAAGGGCAGGCGGAAAGGCCGCGCCATGCTCAGGCAGGTGGTCATCACCTGCAGGTCGATGCCATGGCGACGCAGGTCGCCGAAGGTCAATGGCCGCTCGCACTCGATGGCATTGGCCTGACCCGCACAGTATTCATGCTGGCCGCTGAGCTGATCGAAGTACTGGGTCAGCCAGGTGGTCAGGGCTTCATCCGGGGCGTCGTCATTGGTCTCTGGCATGCCGCTGCACAGGCCGAAACCGCTCGCTGGCAATTCACGCAATGCCACCAAGGCCAGGCGCACGATCACGGCAAGCACGCCACCCAGCGCTGCGAACAGCAAGACCCAGAGCCAGACCAGCATGCTGGCGCTGCTGACAGCGCTCCACCACAGCGGCCCGCCTGCCAGCAGGGCGCCGACCAAGGCGGCGAACTTGTGGCGCATGAGCATGACCTTCAGTGGCGCGAGCAGCCGCGTCCAGGGGCCTTTTCCCTTGACCTCGAGGATGGCGATGAAGGTGTCGAACAGTGTGCGCACGGCCGGGGCCGGCTTGAACAACGCCAGCAACTTGGTGCCATGGCCATTCGCGGCGGGCACGCAAAGGTGTTGGGGCAGTCGTTCGATTGTCGCGAAGCCGGCTGGGTCGCTGCTCAATTCACCCTGCTGATAGCGCTGGCGGCCCAGTTCGGCAGCGGCAGCTGCAGCCGCGGCGATGGCACCAGCGCTGGTGCCGCCGATGCTGCGCAGGCGAAACGCCTTGGCGATTTCGGTGATGGCCAGCGGGTAGACGATGCCGCTGGTGATGCCACCTTTCATGATCAGATCGCATTCCCGGGCAAAGGCCGCCTGGCGCGAATCGCTCATCTACTGCTCCTTGTCGTCATGCCGAACGCTGGCGCGAGCATGATAACGCGGCTTTGACGGCTATATGCCAGTATTGCGAGCGAGCGCTGGCGCTGGAGCCGCATGGACACCGGGCGTCGGTTTGGGCGAGGGATAGTCAGCCATTAGAAGTAGTTGCCACAGGCGCCACGGATGTTGTCGTGGTAGTCGAAGCGCTGGACGATCTTGTTCTGGTCGATGTCCATCATCACCGAGCAGCTGTAACGGCGCGAGCGCGTCGAGTACTCGTTGTAGCGATACCAGCCGCCCGGGCCAGGCGCAATGTAACTGGACGAAAGCTCCTCCCAGCTGCGATCCCAGTTATCGAACCACAGATACTGCTGGCGGCCGTCGCCGAGATCCTTGATCACGTGCGGTTCACCATACTGGGCAATGGCCTCGGAGGCGGGCTTGCCTGGCCAGGACTGCTTCGCCATCAATCCAGGGATATTGGGAATGGCTCGTTCCATGGGGCTGCCAACGCAACCGCTCAGTATCAGGCTGGCGAGTATTGGCAGAACGTAAAGCGCCTTGGTCGACATGAAACCTCCCTGTGCTGGATTGCGACGTAAGTGATGCCTCAACACTAGCTTGCCGATCAACTGTCGGGACGACGCCATTCAGGGCGAATGGCAATAATGGGACGAATTTATCGTTGTGCTTACGTTGTCCGACAGAATGCATGCAGTTGCTCATTTTTACGGCAAATTGCCATCCCTGGCGCCACTGGCGTTATATCAGTGACCTTTGCTGCAGGCATCAGAGAGCGCCTTGAATTTCAGGGTCTGGATGTTTCCAGCAGAGTCCATGTATTTCATCAGGTGATCCACAGGCTTGCAGGTGTGGGTTTTTGGTTTTGATATGGACAGAACCTTGGCTATATCAAGTTTCAATCCATACTTGTAAGTGGTGGCCGGGCTTTCAGCGAGGGCATTACCGGATAGAACCAAGACAAGGCTGGTAATTAAAATGTTTGCCAGGTTTTTTGCATGTTTGCTGATCATTTTTAAACTCCGAAAAAGCTAAATGGATGTCGAATGCCTCCAGGAGAGTTGAGCGTGGTTGCCAACTCACTCTCGGAGCAAAACGACGGAATTGTGTTCAGGTAAGTTGATCTCACAGTCTTGTATTTCAAATACTGTCAGATCAAATGGTGGCCACGAGCAGCGGCGAAGTCAGGGCTGCAGGCTTAAGCTTTTGGCACTGCAATATCGAAGGCCTGATCGTTCCCATTGGTAAAGGCGGCCTCCTGAATGTGGTAGACAGTCGGCTCTTGCGAGAAGTATTTCTCCAGGCCCAGCATGAAAGTCTGATGGTCGTCACTCGCTTCGAAACCCGGCGCATGGTCCTCAAGTGAAGCCCAACGCACGATCAGGTTGAACGTCTCGGGGCTTTCGATTCCCTGCGCGAACATATGGCCGTGGTAGCCCTTGGCGCGTTGGAGCAAGTGAACCACTTCGGTAAATGCCTGTTTGAACTGTTCGATCTGTGCACTGTGAACAGGCAGTACGGCGATTTCATAAATCATTGCGGTATTCCTCTAGAGTCAGTTTGGTAGTTGAACCTATGTGCTTACGGGGCGAGCGAGGGCTCGACGGCAATCGCGACTTTGCCGCGAAGACCGTTGTTGGGCGTCTCCAGCAGCGCATGGGCGCTTGAGATATCAGCGAGCGAATAGACCGCGCCAATATGGGGGCGCAACTGGCTGCGCTCGACCAATGCCTTCAGTTCATCGAGCTTGCCGCGGTTCTGGCGGGTGAAGACGAAGTGGTAACTGGCGTTCTTGCCCCAGGCCTGAATCAGGTTCTGCGGTTTGGCGATGTCCACGATCGAAACCACACGGCCAAGCTGGGCGAGCGCGTCGGGGCTACGGGTCAAGGTGTCGCCGCCGATGGTGTCGAAGATCACATCGACGCCGTGGCCATCGGTTTCCCGCAGGACGGCGTCAACGTAATCCTCTTGTTCGTAGTCGATGACCACGTCGGCACCCAGGCCCCGGGCGAACTCGAAGTTCGCTTCGCGCACGGTCGTGAACACCCGAGCGCCGATGGCTTTTGCCACCTGGATCGCGACATGGCCGACGCCACCGGCACCGCCGTGGATCAGAATGCTTTCCCCGACCCTCAGCGATACGCGCCCGATCAATGCTTCCCAGACCGTCCCGCCTACCAGCGTCAGGCTTGCCGCCTCGAGATGGCTCAGCGATGCCGGCTTCTTGCCGATGATGCTTTCGGACGCAACGTGGTACTCGGCGTAACTGCCGTCACCTTCGAAAATCTGCGTGGTGTACCAGACCTCATCGCCTGGCACGAAGCTCGTCACACCTGGGCCGACCGCTTCGACCACGCCGGAGACGTCATGCCCGGTAATGGCGGGGAGGGGGACGTAATCGACGTAGTCGCCACGGCGTACCTGGTAGTCCAGCGGGTTGATGGAGGTTGCGTGAACCCGCACCAGAACTTGCCCTGCCTGCGGTATGGGTTTGGCCACCTCGCTCAGTTCGAACGCGTTCGGGCCGCCAAAGGATTTGAGAATTTGAGCTTTCATTGTGTGGTTCCTTGTTTCTAGAAAAAGGGATATAGGGAATTTTCGATATATTGATGCAAAAAAATTTACGCGACTGTGCCTAGGGTTTCTCCATTGTCAGTCCTCGCTTCGGTTAAAAGGGATATCGGGAAATATCGATGTTTAGGGTCAAAAAATTACAGCTCCTTGCCAATGAGCTCGGCCAGGGCACGGATATTGGCTTCATTGCGTTTGTAGTAGGTCCACTGACCAACCCGGCGGACTTCGACCAGACCGACCCGTTGCAACGTCGCGAGGTAATCGGACACCGTCGACTGCGACAGACCGACACCTTCCTGAATACTGCTGACGCACACGCCCACGGTATGAACGTCCCCTTCATCTTGCGGAGGAAAGTTCTTCACCGGATCCTTCAACCCCTTGAGGATTCCAAGGCGGGTGGGATTCGAGAGGGCTTTGAATACATTGATCAGGTCCATGGGTGGCGATAGTATCGAGATTTACCGATATGTCAATTCATATATCTGCCGTTCGTCGCACGGGTGGCCAGCCATCGAGCTGCGGGGAGGCCCTGCAGCAGGGCCCGGATATATGGCTGACGCCCATCTCAGCGCTTGTTCAAGCGCTTTGCCAGTCTGTCTCCACTCAGTTGGATCAGGCTGACCAGCACCACCAGGGCGACGATTACGGTGACCATCACCTGGCTGTCGAAGCGCTGATAGCCGTAGCGGTAGGCCAGGTCGCCAAGCCCGCCCGCACCGATGGCACCGGCCATGGCCGAGGAATTGATCATGGTCACCAGGGTGATGGTGAAGCCGCCGACAATCCCTGGAAGGGCCTCGGGCAGCAATACGTGCCAGACGATGTGCCAACGCCTGCAACCCATGGCCTGGGCGGCTTCGATCAGGCCGTGGTCGACTTCGCGCAGGCTAACTTCGGCGATACGTGCGAAGAACGGTGTGGCGGCGATGGTCAGCGGCACCACGGCGGCCCATACGCCGTAGGTGGTGCCAACGATCAGGCGGGTGAAGGGGATCAGCGCCACCATCAGGATCAGGAACGGGATCGAGCGGAACAGGTTGACGATGGCGCCCAGCACCTGGTTCAGCCGTGGCGCCTCGAAGATGCCGCCCTTGCTGCTGGTGACCAGGAATACCGCCAGCGGAATACCGGCCAGCAGCGCCAGCAGCGAGGACACGCCGACCATCAGCAGGGTGTCGAGCAACCCTTGCCAGAGGCGATCAAGCAGCAGCGACATAACCCAGTACCTCCAGGTGATCGGCTAGTGGCCGCAGGTTTTCGAGCAGAGTGGCGGGCGCGAACGGCGATTGGCCGACGGCAATGATCAGATGGCCCACCGCATGGCCCTGGATCTGCTCCAGGCTGGCGTCGAGCAGCGTCACGCGGCCGCCCAGTGCCGCGCCGATGGCGGGCAGATCCGGCTCCAGGCCGCTGCCGGCGTAGTGCAGGCGCAGGATCAGATCGTCGTCAGGGTTTTCGCGTTCGCTGTGCAGGCGTTCCTGCAGACGCGCCGGCAGCGCGTGCTGCAGGGGCGCCAGCAGGGTGCGCGTCACCTCATGGCGCGGCGCGCCGAAGACGCGCCACACCGGGCCTTGCTCGACCACTTCGCCTTGTTCCAGCACCACCACGCGGTCGCAGATTTCGCGGATCACTGCCATCTCGTGGGTGATCAGCACCACGGTCAGGTTCAGGCGTTGGTTGATCTCGCGCAGCAGGCCGAGGATCGACTGTGTTGTTTCCGGGTCGAGCGCACTGGTGGCTTCGTCGCACAGCAATATCTGCGGGTCGTGAACCAGCGCGCGAGCTATGCCGACACGTTGCTTCTGCCCGCCCGATAACTGCGCCGGATAGGTCGCATGCTTGTCCTGCAGGCCGACCAGTTCGAGCAGTTCGCGCACCTTGCGCTGGCGCACCTCGCGCGGCACACCGGCGACCTTCAGTGGCAGCTCGACGTTCTGCCACACGGTCTTGGCCGACATCAGGTTGAAGTGCTGGAAGATCATGCCGATGCGCCGGCGCAGGGCGACCAGCCGATCCTCGTCGTAGAGGGCGATGTCGATGCCGTCGATCAGTACGCGGCCGCTGCTGGGCTGCTCCAGGCGGTTGATGGTGCGCAGCAACGAGGACTTGCCCGCGCCGCTGCGACCGATGATGCCGAACACTTCGCCACGGGCGATCGCCAGGTCGATATCGCGCAGCGCCTGCACCGGGCCGTCGGCACCGTCGTAGGCCTTGCCCAGGTTGGCGAAGCGCAGGTGCGCGTCGAGGTGCTGGCTGGCCTGTGCGGCCTGTTGCAGATGGGGGTCGAAGCCGCTCATGTCAGCTTTCCCAGCCGGGTTGGTAGAGCTTGCCGTGGGCCTTGTCCAGGGCAGCGCGCACGGCCGGCGAGTGCTGGTAGATGTCGATGAACTTGAGCAGGCGGGCGTCCTTGGCCTTGGCCGGCTGGGCGACGAACTGGATGATGTACTCGGGGTTGTCCAGGCCGTCGAACAGCAGCGCCGACTCCGGATCATGGGTGCCGGCCAGGCGGATGTAGTGCGGGTAGCCCTGGGCCACGTCCACTTCATCCAGTGCGCGCACCAGTTGCACGGCTTCCAGCTCGATGATGCGGATGTTCTTCGGGTTGGCGGTGATGTCGTCCAGGGTGGCCTTGTAGCCGACGTCCGGCTTGAGCTCGATCAGCCCGGCCTTGCGCAGTAGTTGCAGGCCACGCCCGCCATTGATCGGGTCGTTGGCGATGGCCACCTTGGCGACGTCCGGCAGGGTGGAGAAGTCCTTGTGCTTCTTCGAGTACAGGCCAACGTTGTTGAGCACGCCGCGCGCTACTGGCACTAGGTCGTAGCCACCTTCGGACTTGGCGTTTTCCAGGAAGGGGATGTGCTGGAAGTAGTTCACGTCGATATCGCCATTGGCCAGGCTGACGTTGGGCGCGATCCAGTCGGTGAACTCGATCAGTTCGACTTCCAGGCCTTGCTTCTTGGCCTCGGCCACGGCCACTTCCAGCGGTGGCGCGAAAGCGGCGGTGGTGCCGAGTTTCAGGGCCGGCTCGGCCAGGGCCAGGGTGCTGGCGGCGAGCAGAGTGCCGAGGGTCAGGGTTTTCAGGGTCTTGAGCATGATGGCGTCCTTGTAGGGTTCAGAGCAGGCTCAGCGCGTTGCTGCTGAGGCCTCGCAGTTCGTGGGTGATGCTGTGCTGGTGCTCCAGGCGGGCGGGGTCGCGCCAGGCGGCACCGGGGTGATCGGACGGCAGGCGCGGGCCCTGGCCGAACAGCTTGTGGCGCAGGGCGCCGTCTGCGTAGGCGGTCTTGTAGCGGCCACGGCGTTGCAGCTCGGGGATCACCAGATCGATGAAGTCGGCGTAACTTTCCGGAGTGACGATGCGCGTGAGGTTGAAGCCGTCCAGGCCGGTGGCGTCGATCCAGGTGATCAGTTGTTCGGCCACTTGCTCCGGTGAGCCGACCACCAGCGGGTAGCGACCGCCGAGGGCGTGCTGCTCGAGCAGGCGACGCTTGGTCCAGCCGCTGAAGGTCTTGACCACCGACTCGATGGCGTTGGTCTTGTGCGGCTGGATCGGCTCGTCCAGGCCGAAGGCGGCCAGGTCAATGCCGGTGGAGCTGGAAAAATGCGCGATGCCGGCCTCCGGGCTGGCGTAGCGGAGGTATTCGGCGTGCTTGTCGCGGGCCTCGGCCTCGCTCGGCGCGACGATCACGGCGATGCCCATGAACACCTTGATGCCATCGGCTGCGCGACCGGCCGCCACGGCGCTGGCGCGCACCTTGTCGACCTGGGTGCGAACTGCTGCATGGTCATTGCCGCCGATGAACACGCACTCGGCATGCTCGCCAGCGAAGCGCAGGCCGCGTGTAGATGAGCCGGCCTGGAACAACAACGGCGTGCGCTGCGGCGACGGCTGGCTGAGGTGATAACCCTCGACCTGATAGAACTCGCCCTGGTGGCGCACCTTGTGCACCTTGCCGGGGTGCGCGTAGAGGCGTTGCTCGCGGTCGGCCAGTACGGCATCGTCCTGCCAACTGCCTTCGAGCAGCTTGTAGAGCACTTCCAGGTATTCGTCGGCCTGGTCGTAGCGACGGTCATGCTCGACCTGCTGTGGCTGGCCCATGGCTTTGGCCGCGCTGTCCAGATAGCCGGTGACGATGTTCCAGCCGATGCGGCCCTGGGTCAGGTGGTCGAGTGTCGATAGACGCCGGGCAAAGGTGTAGGGCGCCTCGTAGCTGAGGTTGGCGGTCACGCCGAAACCCAGATGGCGGGTCACGCCGGCCATGGCCGAGACCAGCAGCAACGGGTCGTTGACCGGCAACTGAATGGCTTCCTGCAGCGGTAGATCGATGCCGTTCTGATAAACGTCGTAAACGCCGAGGATATCGGCGATGAACAGCCCATCGAACAGCCCGCGTTCGAGCAACTGGGCCAGTTCCGTCCAGTAGCTCAACTGGTTGAAGTCCGTCGAGCGGTCGCGCGGGTGCGTCCACAGCCCGTGATGGATATGCCCGACGCAGTTCATGTTGAAGGCGTTGAGGAGGATTTCCCGGGCCATCAGATCGTCCCCCGGCGCGGTGGTAGTCGCTCGTTGAGCACGTAGTCGCCGATGGCGTGGTACTTCCAGCGCACCGGGTCATGCAGGGTGTGAGTGCGTGCGTTGCGCCAGTGGCGATCGAGGCCATATTCGGCCAAGGTGGCGCGGCTGCCTGACAGCTCCAGCAGCTTGCTGGAAATCAGCAGCGAGACTTCGGTGCTGATGGCGCGGGCTTCGGCGACGGCGATCGAGGCCGCGGCAACGCTGTGTTCGTCTGGCGCAGCCTGGGCGCGGTCGACGAATTCACCAGCGCGCTCCAGCAGCGCTTCGCTGGCGTGCAGGCGAATCACCAGATGGCCGATTTCCTGCTGGGTCAGTGGATCGTCGCTGGCCTTGTCGATGCCGGCGTCGATCCACGGACGCGACTTATGGCGGACGAACTGCAGCAGGTCTTCATAGGCGGCGCGGGCGATGCCGGTGTCGATGGCCGCATGCAGCAACTGGGCGAAAGGGCCGACGGTGGTCGGACGGTCGAAGGCGCTCTGAAACGGCACCACGTCGTCGGCGTCCACCGGCACGTTGTCGAGCAGCACCGAGCCGCTGCCGGTGGTGCGCTGGCCGAAGCCGCTCCAGTCATCGATCACCTGCAGGCCGGCCGCCTGACGCGGGATGAAGGCCAGTTGGCCTCGGCCCTCATCGTCCACCGCGAGGGTGGGAATACGCTGCGCATACAGCGCACCGGTGGCGTAGAACTTGCGCCCGTTGACGCGATAGTGCTCGCCATCGCGGCTCAGCCGCGTATTGCGATCCAGCGCCGTCTTGGTGCCGAGTTCGGCCAGGGCATTGCCGTAGCGTCGCCCGGCCAGTACTTCGCCGTAGAGGCGACGTTGCTGTGCTTCGCTGCCGTTGATGCGCAGCACTTCCAGGGCATAGAAGTGGTTTTGCGGAATCTGCCCGAGCGAGGCATCGGCCTGGGCAATACGGGCGATGACCTTGGCCAGGGTGACACTGGAGACACCCGCGCCGCCAAAGGCCTTGGGTACGCTGATGGCCCACAGGCCGGAGTGGCTGAACAGTTCCAGCTCGCTGTGTGGCAGGCGCCGTTCACGGTCGCGTTCGGCGCTGCCAGGGCTCAGTACCTGGGCCAGGGCTTCGGCCACGCCGAGGGCTTCGGCGTCGCTGCGAATCAGCGCCACCGTATTGGTCAGAGGTGCGTTCATGGCTCAGATCCAGGAATGGCGGGCAGGGTGACGTTGGTTCAGGTGCCAGGCGCCGACAGCGTGGTACTTCCAGCGCACCGGGTCGTGCAGGGTGTGGGTGCGCGCGTTGCGCCAGTGGCGGTCGAGACCGAACTCGGCCAGGGTGGCGCGGCTGCCAGCCAGTTCCAGCAGCTTCTCGCTGGCGGCCAGGGAGATCTCGGTGGTGAGCGCCTTGGCTTCGGCCACCGCGATGGAAGCACGGGCGGCTGCGTCGGTATCGATGGGGGCGGCGGCGACTTCGTCGAGCACGCGCCCGGCCTTGTGCAGCAGCGCTTCGGCGGCGTGCAGTTCAACCTGCAGACGGCCGACATCGGCGATCACATATGGGTCGTCACCGGCCTGGTCGACCTTGGCATCAATCCACGGTCGCGCCTTATGCCGTACGAACTCCAGCGTGTCGCGTAGCGCGCCGTCGGCGATGCCGAGGTCGATGGCGGCCTGGATCAGCTGCGAGAAGGCGCCCTGGATGCTCGGTTTATCGGCCAGCGGCCAGAGCGGAATCAGGTTGTTCTCGTCGACCTCTACCTCGTTGAGCAGCACGGTGCCGCTGGCGGTGGTGCGCTGACCGAAGCCGGACCAGTCATTGACGACACGCAGCCCCGGGCGCCCGCGCTGGATGAAGGCCAGCCACGGCCGGCCCTGTTCGTCCAGCGCCTTGCTGGCGATCCAGTGGGCGAAGAGGGCACCGGTGGAGTAGAACTTCTCGCCGCTGAACAGCCAGCGACCGTCGCGTTTCACCAGGCGCGCCTGGATGTCCAGGGTGTGCTTGCTGCCCCGTTCGGGGCCGCCGTTGCCGATGCGCGCGCCTGCCAGCACGCTGGCGAACAGACGCTGTTGTTGCTCGGGGCTGGCGCCGGCCTGCAACAGGCCGAGGAGGCCGAACTGGTTCTGCGGAATCTGCCCCAGGGCCGGGTCGACCGCGGAGATGATGCGAAATACCTCGGCGATGGTCACGTAGGATAGCTGCGGGCCACCGAAGGCGCGCGGCACGGCGATACTGCCAAGGCCGCTGGCGGTGAATCGTTCCACCAGCTCCCAGGGCAGGCGGCGTTCACGGTCGCGCAGGATGACTTCTGTCTGCGCCGCTTCTGCCAGGGCATGTGCGGCCTGCAGGGCTTCGGCGTCAGTGCTGAGAACGGCGGCGGGGTGTAGCGCTGGGGCGACGTCCTGGTCGCTGTCCTCAAGGGTAATCGGACTGGTCATGCAAACCTCATCTTGTGGATGTGCACGCAACGGCACCGAGATGAGGGCGCAACGGAGCGGCGGGAATATCGAGGCTCCGGTGGTCCGGTTGCTTATACCTTATTGGTTTTAAATATTAAAAATAAATACGATTTTAGAATATGAATGTGTCAGAAAGTTAGGTGATAGATGCCCGATGCGTGGATGGTCCGGCCTGAACCTTTCAGATCATTGATGGGTGGTATGCCCGGGCCGCTTGGCGAATAATCTGCGCCTCGTCGTACCCAGCCAGCAGAGATCGTCATGAGCGCTACGCTACCGCCCCTCGTTCTGTCCATTCAGTCGCATGTCGCCTGGGGCCATGTCGGCAATGCTGCTGCGGTGTTTCCGTTGCAGCGGTTGGGCTTCGAGGTGCTGCCGATTCACACCGTACAGTTCTCCAACCACACCGGTTACGGCCAGTTTCGCGGCCAGGTGTTCGATGCCGAGCATGTCCGCGAGGTGCTGTTGGGGCTGCGTGAGCGTGGGGTGCTGCCGCGCCTGGCGGCGGTGCTGTCCGGTTACCTGGGCGATGCCGATACCGGGCGGGTAATCCTTGAAGCGGTGGGCGAGATTCGTCAGCACAACCCGTCACTGCGTTACCTGTGCGATCCGGTGATGGGCGACGTCGGGCGCGGCGTGTTCGTCAACCCGGCGATTCCCGATTTCCTCCGTGATCAGGCGATTCCCTTCGCCAATATCATCACGCCCAACCAGTTCGAGTTCGAACTGCTCACGGGCTCTAAACCGGCCAATTTGCAGGAGGCGGTGAAAGTCGCCCGGCAGTTGCGTGGTCGAGGCCCTGACGTGGTGATCGTCACCAGCCTGTCGACGCCGGATATCCCTGAAAGCGAATTGGGCACGCTGGCGGTGAACGGCGAGGGCGCCTGGCTGGTGAGCACCCCGCGCCTGGCGCTGCATCCATTGCCCAATGGCATGGGCGATGTGTTCTCGGCCACGTTGTTGGGCCGGTTGCTGGCCGGGCAGTCGTTGCCGCAGGCTCTGGAGCTGGCTACCGCAACGCTCTACGCCTTGGTCGAGCAGACTGCGGACGGCGCGCGCGACCTGCCGCTGGTCGCCGCGCAGGAGCAGATCGTGGCGCCGGGCAAGCGCTTCGTCGCACAAACCCTTGCCTGAACCACGTTCGTCGGAATGACGGTGATTTCAATGTGATATCACCTTATTCTTTTGCCTGCGGTCCACATTCTGATGTCGTGACCGTTTCTACGGATGGATTTTGACCTTCACCGCAGCAGGCCATCCTTACCGTAGACCGTCATCATGTCGTTTCACCGATTTCTTGCCTTGTTCGTGGCCTCCGCGTTGTGCGCCACTGCCAATCTTTCTCTTGCTGAGCAGATCAGCGGGCAGTTGCAGATCAGTCTGACCATTCTCAAGCGTTGCGAGGTTGCTGCTCGCGGCGATGCTGCTGCCGTGCACTTGTCCGCGCGTGATTGTGAGCATGCCGCCTATCAGGTGCAGGACGCTCACGGGCGAGCCTTATCATCGAGCCTGAGTGCAGAGGCGACCTCGGTGGTGCTGCCTGCCGGAGGTGATGCCGGCTCGACGCTGGTGATCTACTGGTAAGGCTTCAGTAGTTGATGATCAGCAACACGTTGTCGGTATAGATGCCCACCGGCGCGTTGGCTTGCCCGGGGTCGAGAATCGCCTGGTAGTTGAAGCTCTGTGAGTTGCCCGTGCCGCTGGCCGTCAGCGGCGAGGCGGCGTTCCAGATCAGGCTGCTGCCGCTGTAGTAGAGGTTGTAGCGAATGAACTGGCTACCATTGGTTAGGCGTCGCCAGGGCGCCTGGTAGTTCTGCCCGTTGTCGAAACTCAGCGTGTAGCCCTCGGTGTTGGTGCAGGTCACGGCGAAGGTGCGTTGCTGCGCGCTGAACTGGCTGATCAGGGCGTTGGCGCCAAAGTCCACGTTGGGCAAGGTATCGACGCGGCAGGCTTTGCTGACCACCAGGGTGACGGTCAGTGTGGCGAGTGACCCTGTGCCCCAGTTGGTGGGGGCACCGCAGATCACGACACAGCTTTGCGTCAACCCGGGGCTGCGGTTCCAGGCGCAGATATTGAGCGCGCCGACTGTGCAGATCGCCCAGTCCCAGCGCAGGGTGATGGTGGCGGTGTAGGTGCCGGCTGGCACGTTGGGGCCGGGGTTGGTGCGGAAATACAGGCCGATGGCGGTGGAGTTGCCACCGAGGGCGAGCAGGTTGATTGCACCGAGCTGTTGCGGTTGGCCGGCTACTAGCGCCTGGTTGTAGCCGGCGTCCTGAAACACCTGAAAAGGGATCTGATTGCCTTGGCCGTCCTGCAAGGCCAGGGTGCCGGGGTTTTGCAGCGTGACCCGAACGTATGCACCCGCCAGTACCTGAAGTAACCCCGGACAGGCCAGGCCGGCGCCGGCTGCTGCTTGCTGCTGCGTGGTGCGCAGACTCAGAGAGTTGGTATTGCCCAGATTGACCGAGCCACCTGCATAGGTGCTGCAGGCATAGGTCGGCATGCTCACCAAGGTGCCGCACAGCAGGAGTGCGTAAATCAGCCGGCGGATCATGGCTGACCGTCCTCCTGCAGGCAGGTGATGGGGCCGACCACGGCCATTTCCACGGCGCTGTCGTCCAGCGAGAAGTGGCTGCTGCAACGGCTACCATCGGCCAGAAGTACCTCCAGTTGGTTGTCCTTCGCCAGCCCTTCGAAATACAGCTGGCCGTCCCAGCCGATATAGGTGCGTCGACCGCTGGGACGATGCAGCACCTGGCTGCCGCGGGGCAGTGGTTGTCCCAGGCCGTCGACCAACTGGATGCTGGCTGACAGGCTCATCACCATGGGGAAGGCGAGCAACGCACCGCTGCCCTGGTGCACGGCGATGCGCTTCTGGGTTTCCGACAGTTGCAGGTTGCTCGGTAGATTCAGCAGGTCGACTTCGTACTGGCCGGGGTAGTAGGACGGCACCCAGGGCACCAACAGATAACCCGCCGAGTCGGTGCGGCCCAGCAGCTGATGTTCGTAGCGCACGGGCACATCTGAATAGCCCTCGGTGCTGACCAGCACGAAGGCGTCATCGATCCGGTTGCTGGCGAATACCTGGCTCTGCATGGCAACCAGCGAGCCGCTGACGCCGCCCCATCGGGTGGTGATGCCGTCGTTCTGGTAGACACCTGCCTGCACCTGGGCATGCTGGGTGCGCCAGGTCAGGTCGGCCTGGCGGTATTCATTGTCGCCGTCGGCATAACCAAGGTTCCAGCCCAGACCACCGTCGCTGGGTGGGTTGCGGCTGTAATTGGCGCGCGCGCGCTGGTTGCCGTTGCTGTCTCGCTCCACGCCTGTGGTCAGGGTGGAGTACAGGTCGAACGGGATGACCAGCTGTGCCTGGATGGCGTGCGAGGCGTCGTCCAGTTGACGGTTGAGGGAGAGAAAGAAGCTGGCGCTGCCCCACAGGCTGCGTGACCAGGACAGGTTGAGCAGACGTGTGCGCTGCCCACTGTGCTCTTCGCTGGCGAAGTAGCCGATGCCGAATGAGCCGAGCCCCTCCGGGCTGAAACTGAAGGTCAGTTGGTCGAGGATCTTGCTCAGCGGGCCGCCGGCCAGGTCGTTGTCCAGAGCGTGCGCGACGCTTAGGTCGGCATAGTCCGAGGTGCGCTGGATGCGCTGCGCGGTGATACCGAAGCGACGCGCGTAGTAGCTGTAGCCAAGGCTGTACTGTTGGCCGTTGCCGATACCGCTGCTCTGGCTCACGGAGCCGGTCAGGGTGCCCATCAGGCCAAGTCCGACGGTAGCGCCGACACCAGCCTGGCGCAGGCCTGCGCCGACTTCGGCATGGCTTTCCAGGGTGAGGCTGTCGGTCAGGCCATAGCGCAGGCTGCCGCTGCTCACCAGGCTGCCGTACGAAAAGTCGTCCACGCCATAGTTGCGGCGCAGCTTGCCCAGCGACAGGGAGAAGTCCGAAAGCCCCTGTCGCAGCAGGGTATCGGTCACATAAAAGGGTACGGTGGTGGAGACCTGGCGCCCCAGTACATCCGTGGTCACCAGTGTCGCGGTGCCGGCGCCGCTGATGTAAGGCACGGTGTTGAGGGTGAAGGGGCCGGGGCGCAGCTCCTGTTGGCCGAGGCGGGCGTCGTCGATGAACAGATCCACGGTGCTGGGCACCGCAGCATCGCCATCGAACCGCGGTAATGGGTAAGTGATCAGATCCGGGCGCAGCGAGAAATTGCGCGAAATCTGCAGCCCGCCAAGGCGGACCGCGCTGTTCCAAGTCAGTGCGCCGGTGATCAGGTCGCCGCCAGTGAGGCTGAGCATGCGTTGTTGATCGTTGAAGCGCCAGGTGCTGTCGTAGCGGGTATAGCCATCGCGATAGCCCGGCCCGGAGAAACTGTGGCGATAGACGCCCGTGTTGGAAATCATGCCGAAGCCGTCGAACACCCGCTGTTCCAGCCAGGTGTTGGCGTAGTGGCCGGCATTCTCGGTGTGGTTGTAGTACAGGTCATAGTTGAACAGCACACCGAACGCGCTCTGTGCCTGCATCGGCTCGCTCAGGCTGCTGGGGCCGAAACGCTGGTGCGGTAGCCATTCGCTGGGCAGGGTGAGTATCAGGCGCTGGCTGTCCTGCTGATACTCGCTGCGCAGGGCATCGATCCGATCCAGGGCGATCCAGGCTGTCGTCTCCGAGGGCAGGCGCACGCCCGCCGCGAGCAGATCGTCGCGTTGGGCGAATAAACGGCCATGATGTTCTCTCACCTCCACCACCTTGCCGCTGGACAGCTCATTGACGATCAACTCCAGGTAGAGCAACTGCGCCTCGGCGAACTGCTGTGCGTCATCGCCATGGGCTGACGGGACTGACAGCAAGGTAGCCAGTAGCAGCAGTACCAGCGATCTACTCAGCGGCCAGCGGCTGCTTCTGTCGACTTTCGTTGATGCGTGCCTGCACCTGACCACTGCGCACGCCTGCCGGCAGAGGCCAGCGCATCTGCGCACCAGGTAGTACATAACCGAGAAGGCCTTCGGCCAGTGGCTGTTTGCCGCTGTCTCGCGATAGATCGACCTGGGACAGCCTGGCCGGGGCGGGGCCGAGGTTGCGCAGGTAAAGGAAGGCGCCGTTGCTACCGTCAACGACGCGGTAGCGCAGCTCGGGAGCCAGTGGCTGGCCCTGGCCTGGCGCTTCTCGCGCACCGTCATCCAGATAGGCCCCAGGCCCGACCACGAACAAGGGAACCGAGTAACGCATCTGGAATTGCACGCCCAATTGGGACGGCCGCGGTTGTGGCGGTAGCACCTCGTCGACCAGCACACGGTAGGTGCGCAGCGTGCCGGCGCTCGGCGGCTCCAGGTTGACCAGCCTGACCAGTTGCCGCTTGCCCGGTTGCAGCGTTGCCATCGGCGGGCTGCCCACTACCTGCTTCTGCGGCGTCAGGCGATCTTCGAATTCCTCCTGCTCCCAGGCTAGTACGCGTACTTGTAAATCCACCGCTTCCTGCCCGCGATTTTCCAGCCACAGCGCGGCTGATTTCTGGCGATCGGCTTCGATCAGTGGGTTGATCGGCCAGATCAGAATGGAGCTGGCGGCCTGTGTGGCCAGACTCGCCAGCGCTGTGGTCAGCGTCAGGCAGCAGGCGAAGAGGGTGCGTGTCCTCATGGCTCAATAACTCACGGTCACGGTGATGGTGTCGGTGTAGATGCCGGCCGAAGGTAGCGGGCTGACACTGAACAGGCGGGCGTAGACCGTGTAGGTCTGGGTGGCGCCGCCCACGGGAAAATTGACGCTCATGCGCGTGCCACCGTTGCTGCCATCGCCCCAGATGATGCTGCGCGCAGCGTCCTGGTACAGCTGGTAGCGCAGGCGTTCCGCGCCACGTGCCAGGTAGCGCCCGCCGCCCACGTTGCCGGTATTGAGCCCGGCATTGAGCGATAGCGTGACGGCCGTACCGGGTGAGCACTGCAGCACGATGGAGCCGTTGTCCGGTGTGCTGGCTGCATCCAGGTTGCTGGGCAGGGTGCTGATCTGGCCGAATGAGATGCTGCCGAACGAGGTGGCGTCGCTGCCCCCGGCACCGAGCAGGCAACCCGGTACGATTTCCGCGCGCAACTGGAAACTCTGGCTGACGATCTGGTCGTTGATGCCCGTGTCGCCACGAGCAGGCAAGGCGTGCATGACCAGTACGGTCAGGCAGAGAAGGTGAGTGACCGCGAGTGAATGGGCCCGGCACGGCATCACCAACTCACCGTGACGGTCAGGGTATCGCTGTAGCTTCCCGGGGGCGGAACATTTTGTGCTGGCACCCGGGCGTAGATCGCAAGCCACTGATCCTGGCCATTGCCAACGGCGCTGACCCCCGTGCTGTTGTCCCAGACGGTGGTGTAGTCCGCGCCGGTATACAGGTTGTAGCTGAGTACGGCGGAGCCGGGACCGACCATCTGCCGATTGCTGGTGGTGCCGCTGTGGCCGGCATTGATCAGCACGCGATAGGGGATATTCTGCTGGCAATTGACGCGCAGGGCGCCTGCGTCCGGTTGACCGACCTGGGTTATCAGGTTGTCGAGTCTGAGGTGGGTGCCGAAATCCAGGGTCCCGAAGCTGACGCCCGAACCACTGCTGCTACCTGCCTGACAGGCCGGTAACACCTCGACATTCAGGCCGATGGTGGCGGTCTTGTCGACCGCCGGCAGGACTGCCGGGGCCATCAAAAGCAGGGAGGCGATCAGGCAGCGCATGGCGATTCTTCCCGGAAAGGTTCGAGATCCTCTTGCTTTGACTGTGTGGTACTTACCAGGCGATGGTGACTTGCACGGTGTCCGTGTAGGTCCCTGGGCTTGGGGTGTCCTGCGAGGGCACGCGGCCGTAGACGATCACTTCTTCGTTGGCACCGGTGCCAGTGCCGGAAAGCACCGTGCCTGTGGCGCCACCGTCGCCCCAGGGTTCGGTACGGCCGCTGTCCTGATAGAGGTTGTACGCGACGTACTCACCGGCATTGATCATGCGCCTTTGGCTGCCGGAAGCGTTCTGCCCGGCGCTCAGTGCAACGCTGTAGTCGGTTCCCAAGCTGCATTGCAAGCCAAACGAGCTGCCCCCGGCGCTGCCGAAGGAGCGGCCATCGATCAGGTTGGCGAGGTCGTTGTAGTCACCGAAGGACAGTGAGCCGAAGGTGTTGCTGGAGCCGCTGGCCGTACCGTTGGTTACCGTGCAACCGGTGCCGATGGTGATCTGAACGTTGAGTTGACCTTGCAGCTCGCCGGCCGAGTACGCCGGTGCAGCGAAGAGCGAAAGTGCCAGGGTGGCGGTTCTCGTGATGGGCTTCATCGGTCGAGTCCCTTCGAAATGGAGTTGTTTGGACCATAGTCCAGACCTCCTTCATGCTCAAAAAATACGCATTCTCGGTTTGCAGGTCAGATGGCACATATAACTGATTGATTGGTCAACAAAAATTCTGCTCGCGTAAGAGATGGCGACATATCTCATTAGCCAATCACCTACATGTTTTTCAGACGAAGATTGCAAGATGATTTCGGGATCAGAGCCTACTGACCCCCGCAATCACCGGCGTGCCGCTCATTGGATCGCGCAGCAGCGTGCAGCGTACGCCGTACAGGCGCTCGACCAGCGCCGAGGTGACGATCTCGTCGGGGCGGCCGCTGGCGACGATCCGGCCCTGATGCATGGCGATTAGGTGGTCGGCGTAGCGGCAGGCGCTGGAGAGATCGTGCACCACCATGACGATGGTCTTGCCGGCGGCGGCCAGTTGGCGGATCAGTTCGAACACTTCGATCTGATGGCCCAGGTCCAGTGCCGAGGTGGGTTCGTCGAGCAGCAGCAGAGGCGTGGCCTGGGCGATGGCCATGGCGATCCAGGCGCGCTGGCGCTGGCCGCCGGACATCGACTCCAGCGGTCGATCGGCCAGTTCGACCAGATCGGCGGCTACCAATGCCGCGTCGACGATGGCCTGGTCTTCCTCGCTCCATTGGCGCAGCAGGCTCTGGTGCGGTTGGCGGCCGAAGCGGATCAGTTCGCTGACCGTCAGGCCATCGGGAGCTGAGGCGTCCTGGGGCAGCAGGGCGAGCCGGCGCGCTACTTCACGCGACGGCAGGCTGCCAATGGCCTTGCCGTCGAGCAGTACGCTGCCGGAGATGGGCCTGTGCAGGCGAGCAAGACCGGCCAGCAGGGTGGATTTGCCGCAGCCGTTGGGGCCGACGATGGCGCTGACCTGACCACTGGGAATCAGCAGGTCGAGGTCTTCGATGATGCGGGTCTGGGCGTAGCCCATGCTCAGGTTGCGGGCTTCGAGGCGCACGTCGGACTGGCGCGCGTCGCCGAGCAGTGAGGAAAGCAGGGTCATGTCGAACTCCGTGGGGCCTGACGCAGCAGAATCCACAGCAGGTAGGGGCCGCCGACCACGGCGGCGATGATGCCAACCGGGATTTCGATGGGCGCCAGCAGGGTACGGCCGAGCCAGTCGGCGAGAATCATCATCAGCGCGCCGGACAGCGCTGCATTGAGCAGCGGCACGCCGTGTCGGTTGCCCAGGTGACGGGCCATTTCCGGCGCCGCCAGGGCGATCAGGCCGACCGGGCCGACCACGGCAACGGCCAACGCCGTGAGCCAGACGCACAGCGCCAGGGTGAGCAGGCGCATGCGTTGCAGACGTACACCAAGGCCGATGGCGACGTTGTCGGAAAAGCGCATCAGGCTCAGGGCATTGACCAGCAACTTGGCCAGCGGCAGGCCCACGGCCAGGCCGATGCCGAGCAGCAGCACCGAGTCGGCCGGGCGTGCATTAAGGCTGCCGACCGTCCAGGGGTAGGCGGCGTTGGCGGCGTCCATGTCGCTGCGTGCCAGCATCAGGTTGGTCAGCGCCCCGAACAACGCGCCGATGGCAATGCCAACGACGATGAAGCGATAGCCACGTGCGCCACCGCCAGCGGCCAGGGCAAAGGTCAATACCGCTGCGGTGGCGGCGCCGCTCAGCGCCAGGGCCGACGGCGCCAGGCTGGTGGGCACGGCGACGATGGAGGCGACGGCGAAGGCGGTGGCGCCGTTGTCGATACCGATCACCCCAGGCGTGGCCAGGCGATTGCGCGCCAGGGTCTGCAGCAGGCAGCCGGAAGCGCCAAGGGCGGCGCCGCTGAGCAGGCCGGCGATCAACCGCGGCATGCGCAGCTCCTGAATCAGGAACACCTGCAACGCCTCGCCCTGACCGAAGGCGGCCTGCAGGGCTTTCCAGGGCGTCAGGGTGTCGTCGCCTGCCGCCAGTATCCAGGTGGCGACAGCGACCAGCAGCAGGCTGAGGAGCAATGCGACGACCATGCTGCGCCGGTGCAGCAGCAGGCTGCAGTCACCCAGACGCAATAGGTGATGGCCGGCCGGGGCGAGTAGGGGGCGTGAGGAAGAAATGTTCATGTCACAGGGTCGGCAGGCGCTGGTTGCGCACCACGGCAATCAGGATCGGCGCGCCGACGAAGGCGGTTACCACGCCCACCGGCAGTTCGTAGGGGCGTACCAGCAGGCGCGAGATGACGTCGGCCAGTAGCAGGACGCAGGGGCCGAGCAGCATGCTCAGGCCCAGGGTGCGGCGGATATCGGAGCCCACCAGGCGGCGAGCGATATAGGGCACGATCAGGCCGATAAAGGCGATGGGGCCGGCGGCAGCCGTAGCGGTGCCGACCAGTATCGCCACGGCCAGCAGGGTGCCCAGGCGCGTCAGTTGCGGATGATGACCAAGGCCGCTGGCGACGCGTTCGCCCAGCGCCAGGGCGGCCAGCGGACGCACCACCAGCAGCGCCACCAATAGTCCGCCGATCAGTCCGGGCAGGCTCCAGTCGAGCGTGTCCAGCGGGCGGCCCGCCAGGGCGCCGATGACCCAGAAGCGCATTTCATCGGCGGTGCGCTGATCCCATAACAGCAGCAGGCTGCTGAACGCGCCGAGCATGCCGGAGAAAGCAGCGCCGGCCAGCACCAGTCGCACAGGGTCATCACCGACGCCGCGCATGCGCGTGACCAGCAGCACCAGCACGCAACCCACCAGCGCACCCAGCATGGCGACGCCCATGTGCAGGCTGGCAGCCGAGGCGCCCAGGTTGATCGCCAGCACCACGGCGAACGAGGCGCCGGCGCTGACCCCGAGCAGTCCGGGTTCAGCCAGCGGATTGCGCGTCACCGCTTGCAGCAGCACACCGGCCGCGCCTAGGGCGAGGCCGACCAACAGGGCCAGTTCGGTACGCACCCAGCGCAATTCGAAGACAATGAAGCGGGCATCGTCATCGCTGCCGCCGAGCAGGGCTTGCAGGCTGGGCAGGAGGCCGATGTCACCCGCGCCCAACAGCAGGCTGGCGACGCACAAAAGCATCAGGCACAGCGCTGCGCCGGCCAATGCCTTGGGAACGGAAAGGCGTGACGCGAGCATCAGTCGAGCAGGGCCTTCTCCACGTCATCGAGTACCTGCTGAGCCGCCAGGTAGCCGGAGCTGCTGCTCCAGATCTGGCCGTCGACGGTTACCACATGACCGTCGGCGACGGCTGGCAGGCGGGTGAAGGCAGGCTGCTTGCGCGCGTCTTCCAGGGCCTTGCGACCATCTGGATTGAGCGTGGCGAGGAAGATCCAGTCGGCATTGATGCGTGACAGGTTCTCCAGGCTCAGTACGTCGCTGTGTGGTTTCTGCGCCTGGGCTGCGGCCAGTTCGTTGGCACGCAGGCCGAGGTCTTTCAGCAGTTGGCCAACGAACAGGTGGCTGGACATGATCACCGGCCCCTGCGGGTTCCAGCGCACCACGCTGACGGCTTGGCCCTGCAGCAGACGCTGGCGCAGTTCGGCGCTGCGTTTCTCGATCTCGGCGAGGCGCTGCTGGCCTTCTTCCTGTTTGCCGAGGGCCTGGGCGTAGGTCATGTAGGTTTCGCGCCAGTCCTGGAAGGAATTGCCGGCGGGTAGCACGGTGGGCGCCATCAGGCTCAGTTTGGCGTATAGGTCGCGTGACAGATCGCTGGAGGCCAGTACCAGGTCCGGCTGCAGGCGCAGGATGGCTTCCAGGTTGGGTTCACGCACGCTGCCCACCAGGGTGATCTTGCCTGCCGTGGTCTTGAGATAGTCCGGCACGTCGTCGCCGCCGCGACTGGCCAGGGTACCGACCGGTTGCACGCCGAGCGACAGCGCCGCATCCAGGGCGCTGTCGCCCAGTGCCACCACGCGCTGCACAGTGCCGCTGATTGTCACTGGACCGTAGGCGCTGTCCAGCGTGCGTTCGCTGGCATGCAGGGGCAGGGCGAGCAGCAGCGACGTGGTAATCGCCGCCGCTGTGCGTTGCAGGTGAGAGCGGATAGACATGCTGGACTCCGGGGCGAAACGAGCAGCAGCAAGCGCTGCTCCAGACAGGATCGAAAGCAAGCTATCTTTTACTAGGTGAGTTAATGAAAATCCATCGCATTTACGAAGTGTTTACAGGCTGTAGGCGCTGAATGAGCCGGCGGTGCCCGAGCCTTGTCATGAGGCTCGGGCCTGCTGCCGTGCTCAGTGCTTCAGCTTGGTGAGCCAGGCGCCTAGCATGATGGTGCCCGCTTGCTCGAGGGCGCTGGCATGACGCTTGGCGTCGTGACGCAGGGTGACGGGATCGATGCCCGAGCTGGCCAGTTCGCTGGCATGGCCCAGCAGCCAATGCTCGAAGCGGTCGCCGCGCACTTCCGGGTGAAATTGCAGACCCAGCACGTTCTGCCCGCGAGCGAAGGCCTGCTGGCGGCATAGCGGGGTCGAGGCGAGCAGGGTGCAGCCTTCCGGCAGGTCGAAGGTGTCGCCATGCCAATGCAGCACGGCGATATCGCGCAGGGCGGCAAGTGGCTGATAGTCGGAGGCTGCCAGCTCCAGGGGCGACCAGCCGATTTCCTTGGCTGGCCCTGGATAGACGCTGGAGCCCAGTGCTGCTGCCATCAGCTGCGCACCGAGGCAGATGCCCAGCGTCGGCTTATCGGCTGCCAGGCGTACGCGCAGCAGTTCCAGTTCAGCGCAGAGGAGCGGGTAGCGGTCGTGGTCATAGACGCCGATAGGGCCGCCAAGCACCACCAGCAGGTCGGCTGCGAGCGGGTCGAGTTGGCTGAGGTCACGTTCCGCAGCGTCGATGTACTCGATCTGGTAGCTGGCAGCGCGCAGCGGTGCCTCGAAGCTACCGAGATCCTCGAAACCGACGTGGCGGATGGCTTGCAGGGTGCGTTGGGTCATGCGCAATGTCCGTCAATAAAGCAGGGGGGAGCGCCCCCTGGCCTGGAGAATATGTTCGAAGTCCTTTAGCGCGGCGGCAGCGGTGGCGAGGGGTTCAGCGCCGCCGCCGATGGCGATCGTCTCGCCCATGGCGTCGCTGCTGATGCGGATCGCCTTGTTTTTCCCGTTCACCTGAGCGAAGGGATCGGACAGCGGATAGGTCTTGATCCCGACGCTGGCGCGGATCGCGCCGTCCCTGTAGCTGAGGTTGCCGACCAGACGGGGAACCAGGCCCTGTGCTTGCCAGGCTTCGATACGCTGCGCGGTGATCGAATGGATGCCATCGACCTCGACGTCAGCCATTGTCAGCTCGGCGCCAAGGCCGAAGTTGGCCAGCAGCAGGAGTTTGCAGGCGGTGTCCCAGCCTTCGGTGTCGGTGCGCGTATCCGCCTCGGCGAAGCCACCGGCCTGTGCCTCACGTAGCGCCGCATCGAAGCCAAGCCCCTGGGTGCGCATGGCGTCGAGCAGGTAGTTGGTGGTGGCGTTGAGAATGCCCTCGACGCTGAGCACCTTGCAGCCGGCCAGGCTGTGCTCGAGCAGGTCGAGCGTGGGCAGGGCGGCTGCGGCCGCACCGCTGAGCTTCAGCTGCGCTCCAGAGGCGCGCGCCAGTTCGCGCAGGCGCGGCCCGCTGTGCACCAGCGCGCCCTTGGAGATGACGATGCAGTCGCGCCCGGCGGACAGTGCCGCACAGAGGTAGTCCAGGCCTGGCCCGCCGCTGCGAAAATCGCTGGGGCCGGCCTCGATCAGCACCTCGGCACCGCTCGCTGCGACGAAGTCCGGGCCGGACAGCCCGGGCAGCAGGTCGTCCAGCTGGTTGGCCTGCAGGCCATTGGCATCGGCCAGGCCGGCGCGTGAGCCACATACGGCAACCAGTCGCACATCCACGCCATAGACCTGGCGATAGCGGTCGCGACGTTGCAGCAGCAGGTTGGCCGTGGTGCGGCCAACACCGCCGAAACCGGCAATTGCAACCTTGAGCGTTTGCATGGGGTGTTCCTTTCGCTGTCAGCGGGCGAACAGGTTGTTGATGTCGGCGAACGCCTTCATTTCGACGGCGTTGCCGCTCGGGTCCTTGAAGAACATCGTCGCCTGCTCGCCTGGCTCGCCCTTGAAGCGGATATAGGGCTTGATGATGAACTCGACACCGGCGGCGGTGAGTTTATCGGCAGCGACCTGCCAGTCGTGCATCGGCAGGACGACGCCGAAGTGGCGCACCGGCACGCCGTGGCCATCGACCGCGTTGGCCGGTACTGCGCCTGCTTCGTCAGGCGCCAGGTGGGCGACGATCTGGTGGCCGTAGAAATTGAAGTCGATCCACTCTGACGAGCTGCGACCTTCGCTGCAACCGAGCAGGTTGCCGTAGAAGTCGCGAGCGGCGGTCAGGTCGTCAACCGGAAAGGCCAGGTGGAACGGGCATAGTGCGGTCATCGGGGTTCCCTCGTTGGTGAGTGGAATCATCCTATTCGGCGACAAGCCTCTTAAAAAACTATATGTTCTGATCATGAGCAAAACAGAATCTTATCAATCGACATGATCATCGAACTGCGAACCCTTATCGCGGTGGCGCGCTATGGCACCTTCAGCGCCGCTGGTGAGCGTATCGGCCTGACCCAGGCGGCCGTCAGTGGCCATATGCGCCGCCTGGAAGAAAGCCTGGGTTTCGCCCTGTTCGATCGCACCGGTCGCTCGGCCACGCTGAATGCTGCAGGGCTGCGTACGTTGGCGCGTGCCGAGGCGCTGGTCGCCGGTTTCGATGCCTTGGGCGAGCCGACCCAGGACGAGGAATGGGCCAAACCGCTGGAGATCGGCGCGATCGCCTCGGTGCACGCGACCATCCTCACGCGCGCGCTGGTGCCGTTCCGCCAGCGCTTTGCCAACTGCCGGGTGAATCTGTCGCCTGGCGTTTCCCTGCAGTTGATGGATCGAGTCGAAGCGGGGGAGCTCGACCTGGCGATCCTCATTCGTCCGGCGTTCGAGCCGCCGCGGGAACTGGAGTGGGCGCCGCTGGCATGCGAGAACTACGTGCTGCTTGCCGCCAGCAACGTGGCTGGCGATGACTGGCTGTCGGTGATTCGCGAGCAGCCCTTTATCCGTTATAGCCGCTCCTCCTTCGGAGGTCGCCAGGTGGAGCGCTTTCTACGCGACCATTCTTTAACGCTGCAGGAGTGGATCGAGGTCGACGATATACAGGCGATGCTGTCGATGGTCGAGAGTGGCCTTGGCGTGGCCGTGGTGCCGTTGACGGAAACCATCCTGCCGCTGCCGGCCAGTGTTCGCGCCATCGCGCTCGGCCCGACGCCGATCCATCGCGAGATCGGTGCGTTGTATCCCAAGGTCAGCCGCTCGGTGGCCGTGGCGGGTTTTATCGAGTGTTTGCAGAGCGCTGGCGTGGCTCGCTAGAGGGCTGATGCCTGCCCGCATTTTCATCTTTGCTTTGAAACTCCTAGCGGCTTTGCCTGCTTTTTTTCATGCGCAGGCATACTGCAGACTGACGCTCATTTCGCATCATCCATCGATCAGGAGAGTGTTCATGAGCCTCGTTTCCTTCGCACGTCAGCGTTACACCACCAAGGCTTACGATGCCAGCCGCCAGGTGGATCAGGCGATCATCGACGAGTTGCTGGAGTTGCTGCGCCTGTCGCCGTCTTCGGTCAACTCGCAGCCCTGGCATTTCGTCGTGGCGAGCACTGCCGAAGGCAAGGCGCGCCTGGCCAAGGGCGCTCAGGGCGGCTTCGCCTACAACCAGCCGAAGATCCTCAATGCCTCGCACGTGATCCTGATCTGCGCCCGTCGTGACCTCGATGATGCGTACCTGGCCGATGTGCTGCAGCAGGAGGCCGATGATGGCCGCTTCCGCGATGACGCGGCGCGCACCACCCAGCACAACACCCGCAGCAGCTACGTCGAACTGCACCGCGGCCTCGGCGACATCCCGCACTGGGCGGAGAAACAGGCCTATCTGGCGCTGGGCACCTTGCTTCTGGGCGCAGCCGCCAAAGGCGTGGACGCCACGCCGATGGAGGGCATCGACCGCGCCGCGTTGGATGAGGAGCTTGGACTGACCGCTCAGGGGCTGAGCAGCATGGTCGCGGTGGCGCTGGGGTATCACAGCGACAGCGATTTCAATGCGGCGCTGCCGAAGTCGCGTCTGCCGGCCGAGCGCGTTTTCACTCATCTCTGAGCCTTTCTGCTGCGCCCCTCGTCGCGGGGGCGCATCGCTGCTCACTCTGGCAGCTTGGCGATCACCTTGATCTCGAAATCGAAGCCGGCCAGCCAGGTCACGCCGACCGCAGTCACGTTCGAGTAGGGCGCCTCGCCCCAATAGTCGGCTACCACCTCCCAGATGGTTTCGAACTGCGCATGCGGGTCGAGCATGAATACGGTGGTGTCGACCACGTCATCGAAGCTGCAACCTGCTGCAGCGAGGATCGCATTGAGGTTGGCGAAGGCAAGGCGCACCTGCTCCTTCAGGTCGGGTTCGGGCGAGCCGTCCTTGCGACTGCCGACCTGGCCGGAAACGAACAGAAAACCGTTGGAACGAATCGCCGGTGAATAGCGATGAAGTTCATACAGGTCATGGCGGTCGGCCGGGAAAACCACATCACGTTTGCTGGTCATTGTTGCCTCCATCTGGGCCACTACGGCCCGCTGTTAACGATGGAATCACTTTAAAAAACACGGCGGGGCTGGATAAACGAGCAACTCTGGTCATGACTGTTTGTAGAATCCAAACAATCAAGAGCCGAGAGAGACGTGAAATGGATCGTTTCGATGCGATGCAGGCCTTCGCCCGTGTGGTGGAAACCGGCAGTTTCACCAAGGCGGCAGCCACCCTGCACATGAGCAAGACCAGCGTGACCCAGCTCGTTCAGCAACTGGAGGCGCGGCTGCGGGTACGCCTGCTCAACCGTACCACGCGCAAGGTCAACGTCACCGCTGACGGGGCGGCCTACTACGAGCGCGTCGTGCGTTTGCTGGCCGATGTCGATGACGCCGAGACCAGTCTGTCTAGTGCATCCATGGCACCGCGTGGTCGCCTGCGGGTGGACGTGCCCAGCCCCTTCGCACGCATGCTGCTGATTCCGGCCTTGCCGGCTTTCTATGCGCGCTATCCGGAAATCCAGCTGACCCTGGGCGTGAGCGACCGTCTCATCGACATCATCGGTGAGAACGTCGACTGCGTGGTGCGTGGCGGTGAGATCACCGATCAATCGCTGATCGCGCGGCATGTCGGTGATCTGCAACTCGGCATCTACGCCACGCCGGTTTATCTACAGCGCGCCGGCACGCCGATGCATCCGCGCGAGCTGGAGGCGGCCGCTCATCACACGGTGGGTTTTCTCTGGTCGCGCACCGGCAAGGCCTTGCCCTATGCGATGCAGCGGGGTGAAGAACGCATCGAGGCCCATGGCCGCCCGCTGCTGACGGTCGACGATGGCAACGCCTATCTGGCTGCGGGGCTGGCGGGCCTGGGCATGCTCTGGCTGCCGCATTACATGGCCAAACCACACCTGGCCAGCGGTGAACTGGTGCGTCTGTTCGAGGACTGGCAGATGAAACCGATGCCGATGTACCTGGCTTTCCCGCCGAACCGCCATGTCAGTGCCAAGCTGCGGGTATTCATCGACTGGGTGGTGGCGCTGATGGCCGAGCATGCGCCGGTGTTGGCGCGGCGCTGATGCTCTACTAACCGTCTTGCTCCGAATTCTGCTCGAGATGATCCGCCCATTTGCCGGCAAAGTGATAAAGCGGGATGAACGTCTCTGAGAGCTCGACCCCCAAGGCAGTCAGTGAGTAACCGTTGTCGCCCGATACGACGATGCCTGCTGCTCGTAGCTCATTGATTCGGCTCTGCAGCACCGTTGGCGATATCTCCCCTGAAGCACTTCTCAAGGCCCTGGAGTTGAGCGCGCCATTGCGCAGCTCCCAAATAACCCGCAGCGCCCATTTCTGCCCGAGCAGGTCCAGCAGCGCCATGATCGGGCGGCGTCCATTGATAATCGATGAAGTCATGCTGGGCTTATCACCTCTGTTTATCGCTCTTGTTTGCTACAAAATATGTAGCAATACTGTTGCTACATATTCGATAGCGGAGAATACAGCATGAGCAGAATCTCGGCACTGAACGGACCCTATGCGGAGGAAATCCAGGCATCCTTCGACAGGATCATGGGCGCAGGTGTACCGCCTCTGGTGCTATTCAGGACCCTGGCGAGCAGCAGGCGCGCATGGCAAAAGTTCACGGCGGGAGCCCTGTTGGACGGCAAGCTGCTGACGCTGCGTCAGCGCGAGCTGGTCATCGACAGATGCTGCGCACTGACTGGCTGTGAGTACGAATGGGGCGTTCATGTGACGGTCTTCGGCGAAGCGGCTGGCTTGAGCAGGGAGGAGGTGAGCGCTACGTTGGACAGGCCATTGCGTCCTGAAATGTGGTCTGTCGAAGAAGCTACTTTGCTGATCACCGTCGATGCGCTGCACGAGCGTGCAACGCTGAGCGATGAGGAGTTCGCCCGCATCCGGGAGTACTTCGATGATGAGCAGGTTCTGGAGATATTGATGCTGGCTGGTTTCTATCGAACGGTCGCCTACCTTGCCAACGGACTTGATCTACCGCTGGAGCAGGGGGTGGCGAGATTCAGTGAATACCTCCTTTGCAGCTAGCGTAGCTTGGCGCCAGTTGACGTTTCGCAGGGGGACTTGACCCGACGTTTATGCATTTGCTTGACCTTTGAGAATGATCGTTCTATCTTGCTGAGAACGATCATTCTCTATGGTTTGAACCATGCTCGAAGATGTCTCTCTACAGCAGCGCTTGCTGCAAGCCACCGAAAGCCTGGTCTATGCCGGTGGTATCAACGCCACTGGCATGGACGCCATCGTCAAGGCATCCGGGGTGGCGCGCAAAAGCATCTATCGCCTCTATTCGACCAAGGAAGCGCTGATCGCTGCCGCGTTGCGTGCGCGTGATGAACGCTGGATGCAATGGTTCATCGCCGGCACTTCTGCGGGATCGCCGAGCGAGCGGCTGCTGGCCGTGTTCCCACTGCTGCGCAGCTGGTTCTGCGCACCTGACTTCCATGGCTGCGCCTTCATCAATGCGACAGGGGAGGTCGGTGATCCCGACAGCAAGATCCGCGCCGTCGCGTTGCTGCACAAACAACGCCTGTTGGCCTATCTGAACGAGCTGACCACGGCTTGCGGCTTTGCCGATCCCGAGGAGATGGCCAGGCAGTTTCTCCTGCTGATCGATGGCGCAACGGCCGTCGCCATGGTCACCGGCCAGGCCGACGCAGCTGACAGTGCCGGTCGCACCGCGCAACTGCTCCTGCAAACCCTGTCGCCCAGTGATGGGCTAAATCCCCCGCAAGCCTGAGGTGCCGTCATGTCGTCAAATAATGAAGTTCGTCCGCCGCTGCCGCCGTTCACCCGCGAGAGCGCCATCGAGAAAGTGCGCCTGGCCGAGGATGGCTGGAACAGCCGTGATGCCGCCAGGGTAGCCCTGGCCTACAGCCTCGATACGCGTTGGCGCAACCGCGCCGAGTTCGCCAACGGCCGCGATCAGGCGCGTGCGTTCCTCGAGCGCAAATGGGCCAAGGAGCTGGAGTACCGGCTGATCAAGGAACTCTGGGCGTTCACCGACAACCGCATTGCCGTGCGCTATGCCTACGAGTGGCGCGACGACTCCGGTAACTGGTTCCGTTCCTACGGCAACGAGAACTGGGAGTTCGGTGCCGATGGCCTGATGGTCAATCGCTACGCCTGCATCAACGACCTGCCCATCAAGGAGTCCGAGCGCAAGTTCCGCTGGCCGCTGGGGCGCCGCCCTGACGATCATCCGGGGTTGTCCGATCTCGGGCTCTGATCCGGGCTATATGGGCACGGAGGTTGCTGCTTTAATGCGCCAATCACACCGTGCTCGAGAGCCCTGAATGAATCGCAACGACCTGCGCCGCGTCGACCTGAATCTGCTGGTGATCTTCGAAACCCTGATGTTCGAGAAGAACCTGACCCGTGCCGCCGAGAAACTCTTTCTCGGCCAGCCGGCAGTCAGTGCGGCGCTGGCCCGGCTGCGTGATCTGTTCGACGATCCGTTGCTGGTGCGCAACGGCCGTGGTTTCGAACCGACGGCGCGAGCGCTGGCGATTCTCAGGGAGTTGCAGCCAGCCATGGACACCATCTCGGGCGCGGTCAGTCGTGCCCGTGAGTTCAACCCGGCGACCAACCGCGACACCTTCCGCATTGGTCTGTCCGATGATGCCGAGTTCGGTCTGTTCCCGGCGTTGCTCAAGCAGATTCGCGAAGAGGCGCCGGAGGTGGTGATCGTGGTGCGGCGGGTCAACTTCCTGTTGATGTCAGCGATGTTGGCCTCGGGGGAAATTTCCGTTGGCGTCAGCTACACCACCGAGCTGCCGGCCAACGCCAAGCGGCGCAAGCTGCGCGAGATGAAGGTCAAGGTGCTGCGCGGTGACGACCGCCCTGGCGCGCTGACGCTGGACGAGTACTGTTCGCGTCCGCATGCGCTGGTGTCGTTTTCGGGGGATCTGTGCGGCAACATCGACAACGATCTGGCGCGCCTGGATCGCTCGCGTCGCGTGGTGCTGGCGGTGCCGCAGTTCAGTGGCTTGCGCTCGATCATCGCCGGTACGGAAATGCTCGCCACAGTACCGGATTTCGCCGCGGCAGCACTGATTGAAGGGACCCGCCTGCGTGCCGATGACCCGCCATTCGAGCTGGTCAATTCGGATCTGTCAATGGTCTGGAGTGGGGTGACCGACAACGATCCCGCCGAGCGCTGGCTGAGGAGCAAGATCATCGAGTTCATGGGCGAGCCAGGCGCCTGAGCAGGGCTCAGTCGCGATAGAACACCTGGATCAGGTGGTAGCCGAACTGGGTCTTTACCGGGCCGTGCACTTCACGCAGCGCCTTCTTGAAGATCACCTGATCCACCGCACGCACCATCTGCCCGGGCCGCACTTCACCTAGGTCGCCACCTTTCTTGCCGGAGGGGCAGGTGGAGTGCTTGCGCGCCAGCACATCGAAGGCTTCGCCGGCGGCAATGCGCTTCTTCAGCGCGGCGGCTTCCGCTTCGGTCTTGACCAGGATGTGGCGGGCCATTGCCTTTGCCATTGATGGGGTCCTCAAATCTGTCAGGGCGCTATTGTGCCAGCATTCATTGCGCCAGCAGAATGGCGTCAATTTTATGGGTTGTGTGTTGTCCGCAGCGCGGATCAATCATGGCCTATGGTATTTCAATCGCGCTCACGGAAACGCCGCCATGGATCTCCAAGCAATGCTGAAAATCCTGTCCACTCAGGATGGTTCCGATCTCTATCTGTCTACCGGCGCGCCGCCCTGCGCGAAGTTCAATGGCGTGCTCAAGGCGCTGAGCCAGGAGCCGATGAAGGCGGGCGATGTGGCGGCCATTGCCGATTCGATCATGGACAGTGCCCAGCGTGAGGAATTCGAGCGCGAACTGGAGATGAACCTGGCGATATCGCTGGCCGGTGTGGGGCGTTTTCGCATCAACATCTTCAAACAGCGTAACGAGGTATCCATCGTCGCGCGCAACATCAAGCTGGATATTCCGCGCTTCGAAGACCTCAAACTGCCCGAAGTGCTGCTCGGCACGGTGATGGAAAAACGCGGCCTGGTGCTGTTCGTCGGCGGTACCGGTTCGGGCAAGTCGACCTCCCTGGCGGCGCTGATCGACTACCGCAACCGCAACAGCGGTGGCCATATCATTACCATCGAAGACCCGGTGGAGTATGTGCACCGGCACAAGAAGTCGATCATCAACCAGCGCGAGGTGGGCGTGGATACCCGCAGCTTCCACGCCGCACTGAAGAACACCCTGCGCCAGGCGCCGGACGTGATCCTGATCGGCGAGATCCGCGACCGCGAGACTATGGAGCATGCCCTGGCCTTCGCCGATACCGGGCACCTGGCGATTTCCACGTTGCATGCCAACAACGCCAACCAGGCGCTGGATCGCATCATCAACTTCTTCCCCGAGGATCGCCGCCCGCAACTGCTGAACGACCTGGGCAACAACCTCAAGGCATTCGTTTCGCAGCGTCTGGTCAAAACCGTCGATGGCAAGCGCCGCGCCGCGGTGGAGGTGATGCTGGGTACGCCGACGGTGCGTGATCTGATCAAGCGCAACGAGTTTTCCGAGCTCAAGGAAATCATGGAGAAATCTAAGAACCTCGGCATGCAGACCTTCGATCAGGCGCTGATCGACCTGGTGCACGAAGGTGCGATCGACGAGGAGGAGGCGGTGAAGAACGCCGACTCGGCGAACAACGTGCGCCTGAAGCTCAAGCTCCATCGCGACAATCCGGCCAATGCCATGCCTGCACCCGCCGCCGCTGCGCCGGTTGTCACGCCGGCACCTGCAGCGAAAGCCGCTGCTGCAGGCGACTGGGGGCTGGAGCTGAAACTGGAGGAGATTGAGCAGGAGCAACCGCCGGAAGACCCGGGGCGGCAGGGGATTTAGGGTCTGTACGAAAAGTCGCCGAGCGAAGGTCAGGCAATACCGATGGCGGCCCCGCAAAAACAGGCGAAGAACGGACTGGGCTCGCATTCGAGTTTACGTGCTGTAAATGAGCATTTGACCGGGCTGGCGTTCCAGCCTGTTTTTAACGCAGCATCACCGAGCGCAGGCATTTTTCGTACAGAGCCTAGGGGGCGGGCTGCAGCGGCAAATAGGCCTGACGCAGCCGCTGGCTGACGCCGTCCTCTTCCAGTTCGCTGATGGCGGCGCGCAGCTGTTCGACCAGTTGCGCATCGCAATCCTTCGAGCAGCCCAGATACAGGCCGGTGCTGGCCAGGGTGGGGCTCCTGCGCAGGTTCTGTTCGCGATAGGCCGATCTTTCCCAGATGTACAGCGCCTCCGGCACCCCGGTGAACCAGGCGTCGATACGTCCAAGGCTGAGCAGATGGGCCGGGTTTTCGCCCAGCTTGAGTTGCACGATCTGCTCGTCGCTGAAACCCTGGCGCTGCAGGATGCCCACCTGCGCTGTGCCCATGCCGACACCTATGCGGCGATAACGCTGACGGGCCTGCATGAAGCTGGTGACCGGCTCGTCGAGGCTGAAGAAGGCGCGCTCCAGCTCCATGATCGAGGCAATCCAGGTATATAGCTCCTCGCGCTCGGGCGTTCGTGACAGGGGAATGATCAGCATGTTTCTGCCCCTGGACACGTTGACCTGGGCGCGTGGCCAGGGCTCGGCGACGATGTCGGTGAGTTTGCCGATCCTGGCCAGCGCAGCCAGTACCACGTCACCTGCCATGCCATGGCCGCCCTCGTAGTGATGCAGCGTCAGGGGTGGCGCGTCTGGCATGTATAGCTTGATGGGCTCGTGGGCGGATGCGGTTCCAGCTAGCATCAACGCCAGCAGCAGGCAGAAAAACGTGTTCACGACGAACATCCTGTTGTCATTGTCGCTCCAGTATAGGAGGCGTTTGCGGCCCGATGCAGCGACCGATCCTGAGCCGGCTACTCGTGCCGAATGCTGCGATTCCTGCCCTGGGCTTTGGCTGTGTAAAGGGCTTTGTCGGCTGCCGCCAGCAGACGCTCCAGGTAGCGTTCGCAGGGTTTAAGGCTGGCGATGCCGATGCTTACCGTGACCGGTTCGTTGGCGACCTCAAGCGCCTTGATCTGATCATGCACGCGCTCGGCGATGTCGCTGGCTTCAGCGAGATCGGCGTTGGGCAGCCATATCGCGAACTCTTCGCCGCCGTAGCGCACCACGCTGTCGCCACTGCGCACGCTGGCCAGAAGACGTTGCGCCATATCCACCAGAACGCGATCTCCCTCGGCATGGCCGAAGCGATCATTGATCTGTTTGAAGTGGTCGATATCGATCAACAAAAGGCTGCCGCAAGCCAGGTCGCTGACGCTGCCGAGCCACTGCTCGACGTGCACTGACAGCGCCCTGCGATTGCTCAGCGCAGTCAGTGGGTCGGTATGGCTCAGTTGTGCAAGCTGCTCGGCTTCACTCTGAATTTCCACCGCATAGTTGGCCAACTGGGCGTAGGCGCTCTGCAGCGCCAGGTTGGCCTTGGCCAGTTGTGCTGCGCTTTCCTGCGCCTGTTCGCGAGCCTTGAGCAGCTCTGCTTCGAAACGTTGGCGATCCTTGGCGACGAAGAACAGCCAGATGACCTCCGGCGTGCCATCGACTTCGCTGATGCGTGCGTTGGCCATGACGGGTATTGCCTGGCCGTTTTCTGATTGCAGTTGCAGGTAAAGCTCACTGAACTCGCCGTTGCGCAGCAACAGGGGCCAGGCGTGGGTATGCAGGAAGATGCGACTGGCCGGCGGAAAGAACTGATCCATGCCTTCGGCCGCGCCCGCACCTGCCAGGCGCTTGAAATCGCAATTGGAGTGCTTGATTCGGCCGTTGCAGTCAGTGACCAGTACCGGGCCGGGTAGGCGATCAGGATAGAACACGTGTGCGTGCTCCCTGCAGGTAGCGATGCATGGCGGCGCTCACCAGTTCAGGATGGCTCATGTGCGCGCAATGACCGCTGACGTCCAGCGTTTCCAGGGTGCTGCCCGTGAGTGCGGTATGCAGATAGTCGGCAACTGATGTGGGAACCAGTGCATCACGCTGGTGGTGCAGGATCAGGCTGGGCGACGGACACGACTGTAGCGCCGGGCGGATATCGGAGAAGAAGGTGGCTTGAGCGAAGGCATGGGCCATGATTGGGTCGGTCGAGCAGAAGCTGTCGGAGAGCTGCCGGGTGACTGCGGGAGTCTCGTCGGCCGATACCAGTGGTGCGAACTGCTGGGCCCAGCCCAGATAGTTATGGGCCATCAGCTCCAGCAGCCCCTCCAGGTCACTGCGTTCGAACCCGCCGCGATAATCGGGCGGATCGTTGAGAAAACAGGGGGAGGGGCCGAGAAGAATCAGCCGGGAGAACAGTTCGGGCCGCCTGATGGCAGCAAGAATGCCGACGCTGCAACTGATCGAGTGGCCAACGAAGGTCAGATCACCCGAGAGTTCGAGCACATCGCATACTTCCAGAAGGTCTTCCACGTAACCCTCCAGCTGGGCATAGCGGGCAGGGTGGAAGGCGCTGGCATCGGAGCGGCCGCTGCCGACATAGTCAAACAGCACCTGGTGCCAGTGCTGGCTGAAGGCCGGCGTGACCTTGCTCCACATCTCCTGATTGCAACCGAAGCCGTGGCCGTAGATGAACGTTGGGGCATCTGCCGTTTCCGCTTTCAAGCGTTGAACGTTGTTGCGCTGGATGATGTTCATGTCGCCACCTTGCCATTTGCCGAGTTGGTCTTGGCCAGGACTCAGCTGCTGTGAAGACGAAAAAATGGCGCCAGTATAGTGATTTTTTCTGACTGGTGGCTTATGGCTACAACTCGTTTCGCAGCTCTGCCAGGCTGCGATACAGCTCCAGCGCTTGTGGGTTCGCCAAGGCATCGGTGTTCTTCACCGGGCGGCCGTGGACGACATTGCGTACTGCGAGCTCGACGATCTTGCCGCTGAGGGTGCGCGGGATATCGGCGACCTGGATGATTTTCGCCGGCACGTGTCGCGGCGTGGTGTTGGCGCGGATCACTTGGCGAATCTCTTCGCGCAGGGTGTCGTCCAGCGTCACGTCATCACGCAGACGCACGAACAGCACCACGCGCACATCGCCCTGCCAATCCTGGCCAATGACAATGGACTCCAGCACTTGCGGCACCTTTTCCACCTGGCGATAGATCTCTGCGGTGCCGATGCGTACGCCGCCCGGGTTGAGCACGGCGTCGGAGCGGCCGTGGATGACCAGGCCGCCATGCGCGGTTTCCTCGGCATAATCACCGTGGGCCCAGACGCCGGGGAACGTGGCGAAATAGGCAGCGTGGAATTTCTCGCCATCTGCGTCGTTCCAGAAGCCCACGGGTATTGAAGGAAAGTGTCTGGCGCAGACCAGTTCACCTTTTTCCCCTGTCACCGCCTGGCCATTGTCATTCCACACCTGCACATCCATACCCAGGCCCTTGCACTGCAGTTCACCGCGCCAGACTGGCAGGGTCGGGTTGCCCAAGGCGAAGCAGGAGACGATGTCGGTGCCGCCGGAAATCGACGACAGGCACAGGTCACGTTTCACGTCGCGGTAGATGTACTCGAAGCTCTCGTGGGCCAGTGGCGAGCCGGTGGAAAGAATGGCCTTGAGCCTGCTCAGCTTGTGGCTTTCACGAGGTATGACACCGGCTTTCTCCAGTGCGGCGATGAACTTGGCGCTGGTGCCGAAGATGGAGATGTCCTCGGCGTCGATCAGATCGATCAGGCGGGCCGGTTCGGGATGGAAGGGCGAGCCGTCGTAGAGCACCAGCGTGGCGCCCAGGGCCAGCCCGGAAATCAGCCAGTTCCACATCATCCAGCCGCAGGTGGTGTAGTAGAACAGGGTGTCGTCGGACCCAAGGTCGGTGTGCAGCCCCAGTTCCTTGACGTGTTGCAGCAGGGTGCCGCCGACGCCGTGGACGATGCACTTGGGCACGCCGGTGGTGCCGCTGGAGTAGAGGATATACAGCGGCTGGTCGAAGGGCACTGGCGTGAACTGCGGCGCGCCGCCGGGTTGGTAGAAATCCTGCCAGAGGGTCGTCCGGGCAACTGACTTGTAATCAGTAGGGCTGGCCTCGTCGCGTGAGTAGGGCACGATAACCAGCCGTTCCAGGCTGGGCAGTTGCGGGAGGATTTCGTTCAGCTTGTCGGTCAGGTCGATTTGCTTGCCGGCATAGCGATAACCAGCAGCAGCGATCAGCACCTTGGGTTCGATCTGGCCGAAACGATCAATGACTCCCTGGGTGCCGAAATCCGGCGAGCAGCTCGACCAGGTGGCGCCGAGGCTGGCGGTGGCGAGCATGCCCACCACGGTCTGCCAGGTGTTGGGCATGAATGCAGCCACCCGATCACCGATGCCCACGCCCGAGTTTTGCAGGGCGCGTTGCAGCCCGGCGACATGGGCAGCCAGTTGTGCATGGCTGAGCTGTTCGCGACTGCCATCTTCGCCGATGGCCACCAGCGCTGGATGACCGTCACGGCGGCGCAGCAGATGCTCGGCAAAATTCAGGGTGGCGCCGGGAAACCACTGTGCATCCGGCATTGCCGGGCCTTCGCGCAGGACGCATTCGGCGGCAGCGTGGAAACGAATGTCGAAGTAGTCGACGATGGCCCGCCAGAAGGCTTCGCGTTGCTCGACGCTCCAGGCATGCAGGGCAGGGTAGTCGGCCAGATGCAGGGCATGGCGGTCGTTTGTGAAACGGCGGAAGGCGTCCATTCGGCTGGCGGCGATACGCTCGGCGGAAGGCGTCCACAGAGGTTGCTGCATGGTCAGTCCTCGTCGTTCTTGTCCCTGGGCTTCAGCTTAGTGCGTTCGGGGCATTTGACCTTTAACTCAGACGACCTTTGCTGCTATCGCACCGACTTTCTCATCGGTTCCGAAACTCTGGATAAAACGACGGGGCGATACGCTGCAGCCCCTTGTAGGAGCGGCTTTAGCCGCGAAAATCGCGGATGAATCCGCTCCTGCAGTGCAGAAGGCGATGACATCTATTGGCTCAGGCGAGCACGCGCGACCCGCGAGCCGTTGGCCTTGCCCAGCACGTTGCAGATGCGTTGTCCTGCAGCGATCAGTTTGTCGATCTCCACGCCGGTTTCGATGCCCAGGCCCTGCAGCAGGTAGAGCACGTCTTCGCTGGCCACGTTGCCGGTGGCGCCCTTGGCGTAGGGACAGCCGCCCAGGCCGGCCACCGAGCTGTCGAACACATTGATGCCTTCGAGCAGGCTGGCGTAGATGTTGGCCAGGGCCTGGCCATAGGTGTCGTGGAAATGCCCGGCGAGCCTGCCGCGCGGGATGTCGCGGCCGACCACCTCAAGCATTGAGCGCGTCTTGCCAGCGGTGCCGGTGCCGATGGTATCGCCCAGCGACACCTCGTAGCAGCCCATGGCATACAGCTCGCGGGCGACGCTGGCGACCTGCTCGGGCGCGATTTCGCCATCGTAGGGGCAGCCCAGTACACAGGACACGTAGCCGCGTACGCGTACGTCCGCCGCCTTCGCCGCCTCCATCAGCGGTACGAAGCGCTGCAGGCTGTCGGCGATGGAGCAGTTGATGTTCTTCTGCGAGAAGGCCTCGCTGGCGGCGGTGAACACCGCCACTTCCTCGACCTTTGCCTCCAGCGCGGCTTCGAGGCCTTTCAGATTGGGTGTCAGGGCTGCGTAGGTGACGCCTGGCTGGCGCTGAATGCCGGCGAACACCTCGGCAGAGCCCGCCATCTGCGGCACCCATTTGGGCGAGACGAAGCTACCTACCTCGATATAGCTCAGACCGGCTGCTGTCAGATCGTCCACCAGGCGCACCTTGTCGGCGACGCTGATCGGTTGCTTCTCGTTCTGCAGGCCATCGCGCGGGCCGACTTCGACCAGGCGTACGGATGTGGGCAGGTTCATCGGATGTCCTCGTTTTCATCGTAGGGTGCGCCGTGCGCACCTTCTGCAAAACGGTGGGCTGAAGCCCACCCTACGCGACTGAAGCGGATCGCCGCCCGGCCCACCCTACGAAGATCTGCTGGTAGGGTGGGCTTCAGCCCACCTTATCCAAGGCGAATGCGGTGGATCGGTGAAGCGTGATCCACCCTACGGCTCTAGTTCCACCAGCACCGCACCTTCGCTGACCATTTCCCCTTCACGGCAATACAGCGCCTTGACCGTGCCGGCTTCGGGCGCGCGGATGCTGTGTTCCATTTTCATCGCCTCCAGTACCACCAGGGCTACGCCGGCCTCGACCGCCTGGCCGGGTTCGACCAGCACACGGACGATGCTGCCGTTCATGGGCGCGCTCAAGCCACCATGCTGGGCGTGGCTGGCTTCGGCGGCCGCGATGGGGTCGAAGCTTGTGATCGCGTGCAGTTCACCGCGCCATTGCAGGTAGAGGGTTTCGCCACGGCGAATGGCGCGTAGACGCTGGCGCGTGCCGTCGATCTCCGCCAGCAGCTCTTCGCCCTGCAAGCACGCCCGGTTGCTCGCGCGTACCTTGCGGCTCTCGCCCTGACTGCTCAGGTGCAGCTCGATTTCCGTCACGCCACCGGCGCGCCAGCCACTGCGGGTCGCCCAGGGCGAATGCGGGTCGTCGTCGCGCTCTATCGGCGCCTCGCTCTGTACCCAGGCATCGGCTGCCAACTGCCAGAACGTGTCCGGCAACTCACTGGGAGCAGGTAACAACTGCTGCTGATGACGCGGGATAAAGCCCGTATCCAGCTCGCACGCGGCGAAGGCCGGATGAGCAAGGATGCGCCGCAGGAATGCCAGGTTGGTCTTTACCCCGCCGACCAGAGTGCCTTCGAGCATGGCGAGCAGGCGCAGGCGCGCCTGCTCGCGGTTTTCGCCCCAGGCGATCAGCTTGCCCAGCATCGGGTCGTAGAAGGGCGAGACGCTGTCGCCCTCGGCCACGCCGCTGTCGACGCGCCGGCCGTCGCCATTACCCGCCTCGCGGTACAGCGCCAGGGTGCCGGTGGCGGGGAGAAAATCGTGATCCGGGTCTTCGGCGTACAGGCGCACCTCGATCGCATGGCCATTGAGCGGCACCTGCTGTTGGGTTAGCGGCAGCGGCTCGCCACGGGCGACGCGAATCTGCCAGGCCACCAGGTCGAGGCCGGTGATGGCTTCGGTGACCGGGTGCTCGACCTGCAGGCGGGTGTTCATCTCCATGAAGAAGAAGTCGCCACGCTCGTCGAGTAGGAACTCCACGGTGCCGGCGCCGACGTAGCCGATGGCCTGCGCCGCCTTGACCGCAGCTTCGCCCATGGCGCGGCGCAGCTCGGGGCTCAGGCCCGGCGCCGGCGCCTCCTCGACCACTTTCTGGTGGCGACGCTGTATGGAGCAGTCGCGCTCGTTGAGGTACAGGCAATTGCCGTGCTGGTCGGCGAAGACCTGAATCTCCACGTGACGCGGCTTGAGCACGTATTTTTCCACCAGCATGCGCGAGTCGCCGAAGGCCGACTGCGCTTCGCGCTGCGCGGATTCCAGCGTCTCGGCGAGCTGCGCCTCCGACTCGGCCACCTTCATCCCCTTGCCCCCGCCGCCGGCAGCGGCCTTGAGCAGTACCGGGTAGCCGATACGTGCGGCGGCCTCGCGGAAGGTACCAAGATCCTGCTTCTCACCGTGGTAGCCCGGCACCAGCGGTACGCCGGCAGCTTCCATCAGCGATTTGGCCGCCGACTTGCTGCCCATCGCGTCGATGGCCGAGGCGGGCGGGCCGAGGAAGATCAATCCGGCCTGTTCGATGGCGCGGGCGAAGCCGGCGTTCTCCGAGAGAAAACCGTAGCCCGGGTGGATGGCCTGCGCGCCGCTGGCCTTGGCGGCGGCGATGATCTTGTCGATCAGCAGGTAGCTTTCGCCAGGCTTGGCGCCGCCGAGATTCACCGCGACGTCGGCTTCGCGCACATGCCGTGCATTGGCATCGATGGCGCTGTGCACTGCGACGGTACGAATGCCCATGGCCTTGGCCGTACGCATCACACGGCAGGCGATTTCGCCACGATTGGCGACCAGCAGGGTGTCGATCATGGTCATTGCTCCTGCCAGCTAGGTTGGCGTTTTTCCAGGAACGCACGCAGGCCTTCCTGGCCCTCGGCGCTGACGCGCAGGCGGGCGATGGCGTTCTCGGTGTAGCGGCGCAGGGCTGGGGTCAGCTCGCCGCTGCCGACTTCGCGCAGCAGATCCTTGCTGGCGCGCATGGCTTGCGGGCTGTTTTGCAGCAGGTTGCCGACCCAGGCTTCGACCTGAGCGTCCAGCTCATCGGCCGGGAAGCATTCGGCGAGCAGGCCCAGTTCGCGGGCACGCTTGCCGTCGAAACGCTCGGCGGTCAGCGCGTAGCGCTTGGCGGCGCGCTCGCCAATGGCCTGCACGACGAAGGGGCTGATCACCGCCGGGGCCAGGCCGATGCGCACCTCGGACAGCGAGAACAGTGCGTCTTCGCTGCCGATGGCCATGTCACAGCAACTGGCCAGACCCACTGCACCACCGAAGGCGGCGCCTTGCACCACGGCCAGGGTCGGGATCTTAAGACCGTGCAGGTTGTACATCAGCTCGGCCAGTTCACGGGCATCGCTAAGGTTGGCGTTGTAATCCAGGGTCGCCGCGTGCTGCATCCAGGCCAGGTCGGCGCCAGCGGAGAAGTGCTTGCCACGGCCGCGCAGCATAAGGAAACGCAGGCTCTTGTCTTCACCGACGGCATCGAGGGCGAGGATCAGCTCGCGGATCATTTCGGCGTTGAAGGCGTTGTTCTTTTCCGGGCGGTTCAGCCACAGGGTGGCGAAGCCGCGCGGGTCTTTCTCAAGTTGTACGGTGGTGAATTCGGTCATGTCTGTCGCTCTCAGAACTCTGGTGTAGGAGCCGGCTTGCCGGCGATGCTTTTGATCGCCCGCAAGCGGGCTCCTACAGACTGGTGTTACATGCGGAACACGCCGAAACGGGTCGGCTCGATCGGTGCGTTGAGGCTGGCGGACAGGGCCAGGGCCAGCACCTCGCGGGTCTGCGCCGGATCGATCACTCCGTCGTCCCACAGCCGCGCGCTGGAGTAGTAGGCATGCGCCTGCTTCTCGTACTGCTCGACGATGGGTTGCTTGAGGCGCTGTTCGTCCTCGTCCGAATAATGCTGACCGGCGCGCTCGGCCTGCTCGCGCTTGACCTGCACCAGTACGCCGGCGGCCTGTTGCGCACCCATCACGCCAATTCGTGCGTTGGGCCACATCCACAAAAAACGTGGGTCGTAGGCACGGCCGCACATGCCGTAGTTACCGGCGCCGAAGCTGCCGCCGATGATCACGGTGAACTTCGGCACCTGGGCGCAGGCCACGGCGGTGACCAGTTTGGCGCCGTGCTTGGCGATGCCGCCTTCTTCGTATTTCTTGCCCACCATGAAGCCAGTGATGTTCTGCAGGAACAGCAGCGGAATGCCGCGCTGGCAGGCCAGCTCGACGAAGTGCGCGCCTTTCTGCGCCGATTCCGCAAACAAGATGCCGTTATTCGCCAGGATCGCCACCGGATAGCCATTGATGCGGGCGAAGCCGCATACCAGGGTGGTGCCGAACAGCGCCTTGAATTCATCCAGCTGCGAGTCGTCGACGATACGTGCGATTACCTCGCGTACATCGAAGGGCTGCTTGGCGTCGGCCGGGATCACTCCGTACAGCTCCTCGGAAGCGTAGCGTGGGGCGATGGGGGCGCGGCTGTCGAGTTGGCCGAGCTTGCGCCAGTTCAAATTGCTGATGCTGCGTCGGGCCAGCGCCAGGGCGTGCTCGTCGTCCTCGGCATAGTGGTCGGCCACACCGCTGGTCTTGCAGTGCACGTCGGCGCCGCCCAGTTCCTCGGCGCTCACCACCTCACCGGTGGCAGCCTTCACCAGGGGCGGGCCGGCGAGGAAGATGGTCGCTTGTTCGCGCACCATGATGGTCTCGTCACTCATAGCCGGCACGTAGGCACCACCGGCAGTGCAGGAACCCATGACCACGGCGATCTGCGGAATGCCCATGGCGCTCATGTTGGCCTGGTTGAAGAAGATCCGCCCGAAGTGCTCACGATCCGGGAACACCTCGTCCTGGCGCGGCAGGTTGGCGCCGCCGGAGTCCACCAAGTAGATGCAGGGCAGGCGGTTCTCGCGGGCGATGGCCTGGGCACGCAGGTGCTTCTTCACCGTCAGTGGGTAGTAGGAACCGCCTTTAACCGTGGCGTCGTTGGCCACGATCATGCATTCCACGCCTTCGACGCGGCCGATACCGGCGATCACCCCCGCGGCGGGCACGTCTTCGCCGTAGACCTCATGGGCGGCGAGCTGGCCGATCTCGAGGAAGGGGGAGCCGGCATCGAGCAGGCGGTTGATGCGTTCGCGCGGCAGCAGCTTGCCACGTGCGGTGTGGCGCTGCTGCGCCTTCGCGCCGCCGCCTTCGTGCAGGCGGGCGAGCAGGGCGCGCAGGTCGCTGACCTGCTCGCGCATGGCCGCGCTGTTGGCGGCGAACTCTGGGGAGCGGATGTTGATCTGGGTATGCAGGATGGCCATCGGTGGCGCTCCGATTTTGATTTGATCGCTCCCACGCTCTGCGTGGGAGTTTCGCCAGGGACGCTCAGCGTCCCCAGAACGGACGCTGAGCGTCCGGTTTCAGGTTCCCACGCAGAGCGTGGGAACCATCACAGATGCCTTACTTGGTCTCGTTGAACAGTTCGCGGCCGATCAGCATGCGGCGGATTTCGCTGGTGCCGGCGCCGATCTCGTAGAGCTTGGCGTCACGCAGCAGGCGCCCGGCCGGGTATTCGTTGGTGTAGCCGTTGCCGCCCAGCAGCTGGATGGTATCCAGGGCCATCTTGGTGGCCATCTCGGCGGTGTAGAGGATCACGGCGGCGGCGTCCTTGCGCGACTCCTCGCCGCGGTCGCAGGCGCGGGCGACGTTGTACAGGTAGGACTTGGAGGCATTCATGCCTGCGTACATGTCGGCGAGCTTGCCCTGCACCAGCTGGAATTCGCCGATCGACTGCTTGAACTGCTGGCGCTCATGCACGTAGGGCAGCACCACGTCCATGCAGGCGCTCATGATCCCGGTTGGGCCGCCGGAGAGCACGGTGCGCTCGTAGTCCAGGCCGCTCATCAGCACGCGCACGCCACCGCCCTCGACGCCTAAGATGTTCTCTTCCGGTACTTCGCAATCCTCGAACACCAGTTCGCAAGTGTTGGAGCCGCGCATGCCCAGCTTGTCCAACTTCTGATGGCGGGAGAAGCCCTTGAAGTCGCGCTCGACGATGAACGCGGTCATGCCACGCGAGCCGGCGTTGATATCGGTCTTGGCGTAGATCACGTAGGTGTGGGCATCCGGGCCGTTGGTGATCCACATCTTGTTGCCGTTGAGCACGTAGAGGTCGCCGCGCTTTTCCGCACGCAGCTTCATCGACACCACGTCGGAGCCGGCGTTGGGCTCGCTCATGGCCAGGGCGCCGATATGCTCGCCGGAGCATAGCTTGGGCAGGTACTTCTGTTTCTGCGCCTCGCTACCGTTCTTGTGGATCTGATTGACGCAGAGGTTGGAGTGGGCGCCGTAGGAAAGGCCCACCGAGGCCGAGGCGCGGCTGATCTCTTCCATGGCCAGCACATGCGCCAGGTAGCCCATGTCGGTGCCACCGTACTCTTCCTTGACCGTCATGCCGAGCAGGCCCATGTCACCGAACTTGCGCCACATATCCATGGGGAATTCGTTGTCACGGTCGATCTGCGCGGCGCGCGGCGCCAGCTCGTTCTGGGCGAACTGATGCACCGAGTCGCGCAGCATGTCGAGGGTTTCGCCGAGGCCGAAGTTGAGGGTGGGGTAGCTCATGGGGTCACCTGCGATTGTTCTTGTCGTGGGGGCGGTTACGCGGTCGTTTCGGCCAAGGCAGCGAGACAGCGCTCCTCGGCGGTATCCAGTTCCAGCTGCATCTGCTGGATATCCAGCAACTGTTGTTCAAGCTGCAGGCGGCGCTCGGCGATCTTGCCCATGAAGGTCTCCAACTGCTTGCGGCTGCCGGTTTCCGGGTCGTACAGCTCGATCAGCTCGCGGCATTCGGCCAGCGAGAAGCCGATGCGCTTGCCGCGCAGGATGAGTTTCAGCGTCACCTTGTCCTTGGCGCTGTAGACGCGTTCCTGGCCACGCCGCTCCGGCGCGAGCATGCCTTGCTCCTCGTAGAAGCGGATGGCGCGAGTGGTGATGTCCAGTTCGCGGGCCAGATCGGAGATGGAGTAGGTGGTTGCCATGGTCATTGCTCGTTTACCTTTACGTTAACGTAAACCTGTGCAAATCTGGCTGTCAATCTCACTCCACAACAATCACAAAGGTTGAGCATGCGTATCGACGAATCCGTATTCCTGATCAGCGGCGGCGCCTCTGGTCTTGGCCTGGCCACAGCCCGTGAGCTGGTCGGACGCGGTGGCAAGGTGGTGCTGCTGGATATCAACGCAGAAGCGGGCCAGCAGGCCCTCGCCGAGCTGGGCGACAACGCCCGTTTCGTATGCGCCGATATCACCCGCGAAGAGGATGGCCAGGCCGCCGTGGCACAGGCGTTGGCGGTTTTCGGCGCACTGCACGGGCTGGTCAATTGCGCCGGCGTCGCGCCGGCCGAGAAGGTACTGGGTCGCAACGGCGCACATGGCCTGGACAGCTTCCGGCGTACCGTCGAGGTCAATCTGATCGGCAGCTTCAACCTGCTGCGCCTGGCCGCTGAGGCCATGGCGCAGAACACGCCGAACGCTGGCGGTGAGCGCGGGGTCATCATCAATACCGCCTCGGTGGCGGCGTTCGACGGGCAGATGGGCCAGGTCGCTTACGCTGCGTCCAAGGGCGGCGTCGCGGCACTGACGCTGCCGGCGGCGCGCGATCTGGCGCGCTCGGGTATCCGTGTAATGTGCGTTGCCCCCGGCGTGTTCGAGACGCCAATGATGGCCGGTATGCCGCAGGAGGTACGTGATTCGCTGGCGGCCAACGTGCCGTTCCCGCCACGGCTGGGTCGGCCGGACGAATACGCCGCACTGGTACGGCATATCGTCGAGAACGTGATGCTCAACGGTGAAGTGATCCGCCTCGATGGCGCGCTGCGCATGGCGGCGAAGTAACCGATAGCTAGCCCGGATGCAATCCGGGCCCCCACATATTTCCCGGATTGCATCCGGGCCATGTGATTCGAAGGTGAAACTCATGAAACAGCAACTCGATCCCGTCGTTATCGTCAGTGCAGTGCGCACGCCCATGGGGGGCTTTCTTGGTGATCTGGCCGGCCTTACGGCGGCCGAACTGGGTGCTGCAGCCATCCGTGCGAGCCTTGAGCGTGCCGGGCTCGCGGCCGAGGCGGTGGACACGGTACTGATGGGCTGCGTGTTGCAGGCCGGCCAGGGCCAGGCACCGGCGCGCCAGGCCGCATTGGGCGCCGGGCTGAGCCAGGCGGTGCAGTGCACCACGCTGAACAAGATGTGCGGCTCGGGCATGCAGGCGCTGATGCTCGGTCATGACCAGTTGCTCGCCGGTAGCAGCGAGGTGCTGGTGGCTGGCGGCATGGAGAGCATGTCCAACGCGCCGTATCTGCTGACGCGCGCCCGTGGCGGTTATCGCATGGGCCATGGTCAGGTGCTCGACCATATGTTTCTCGACGGCCTGGAGGACGCCTACGAGCGCGGCCGGCTGATGGGCACCTTCGCCGAGGATTGTGCGCAGCAGTATCGCTTCAGTCGTGAGGAGCAGGACGCCTATGCCCTGGAGTCGCTGCGCCGCGCCCAGCAGGCGATAACGGACGGCAGCTTCGCCAGTGAGATCGTCGCCGTGGAGGCGCCGCAGGGGCGTGAGCGGCGCCTGGTCGATACCGACGAGCAGCCGCCCAAGGCTCGGCCGGACAAGATCCCTGGCCTGAAGCCGGCGTTCCGTGAGGGCGGCACGGTCACGGCGGCCAATGCCAGTTCCATTTCCGATGGCGCAGCCGCGCTGCTGCTGATGCGTTTGTCCGAGGCGCAGGAACGTGGTCTGAAACCGCTGGCGCGCATCATCGGTCATGCCGGCCATGCCCAGGCGCCGAACCTGTTTACCACGGCCCCAGTGTCGGCGATCCAGCGCTTGCTGGCGCGTATCGAGTGGCCGCTGGAGACGGTCGATCTGTTCGAGATCAACGAGGCGTTCGCCGTGGTGCCCATGGTGGCCATGCGTGAATTGGGCATCGACCACGCCAAACTCAACGTGAACGGCGGCGCCTGCGCTCTGGGACATCCCATTGGCACCTCCGGCGCTCGCATCCTGGTGACCCTGTTGGCAGCGTTACAGCAGCGAGGTCTCAAGCGTGGTGTGGCGTCCGTATGCATTGGCGGCGGTGAAGCCACTGCCGTGGCTATCGAAATATTCTGATCTATGTACATGTACGCACCGTGGGAGGGGCTTTCGGCTCGGGCATCCTGCTTCGCTCTACCTCCTGCATCCCTGCAGTCGTAGCCGCGACAGTCGCCGCTGAAGCGCCTCCCACAGTAGTTAACCCGTTTTACCGGAGCCAGCCATGCTGCCAAAAGAAGAAGACATCCTTATCCGTGACATGGCCCGCCAGTTCGCCCAGGAACGGCTCAAGCCCTTCGCCGCCGACTGGGACCGTGAGCATTGCTTCCCAACCGAGGCCATCACCGAAATGGGCCAGCTGGGCTTTATGGGCATGCTGGTGCCGCAGCAATGGGGCGGCGCCGAGACTGGCCACCTGGCCTACGCCATGGCCCTGGAAGAGGTGGCGGCGGGTGATGGTGCCTGCTCCACCATCATGAGCGTGCACAACTCGGTGGGCTGCATGCCGATCCTCAAATACGGCAGCGAGGCGCAGAAACAGCGTTTTCTCCGTCCGCTGGCCGAGGGCAGCATGCTCGGTGCCTTCGCCCTGACCGAGCCGCAGGCCGGCTCCGACGCCAGCGACCTGCGCACCCGCGCCCGGCGCGATGGCGATCACTACGTGCTGAGTGGCGCCAAGCAGTTCATCACCTCCGGCAGCCACGCCGGCATGGTCATCGTCTTCGCCGTCACCGATCCGCAAGCCGGCAAGAAGGGCATCAGCGCCTTTATCGTACCCACCGACACGCCGGGATTCTCGGTGGTGCGGGTCGAGGACAAGCTCGGCCAGCACGCCTCCGACACCTGCCAGCTCCAGTTCGACGACGTGCGCATTCCGGCCGAGCTGCGCCTGGGTGAAGAGGGCGAAGGCTATCGCATTGCCCTGGCCAACCTGGAAGGCGGACGCATCGGCATCGCCGCGCAGTCGGTGGGCATGGCCCGCGCCGCGTTCGAGGTGGCGCGTGATTACGCCCACGAGCGGGTGACCTTCGGCAAGCCGATCATCGAACACCAGGCTGTGGCGTTCCGGTTGGCCGACATGGCCACGCAGATCGCCGTGGCGCGGCAGATGGTGCATCACGCGGCGAGCCTGCGCGAGGCAGGCCAGCCATGCCTGACCGAGGCGTCGATGGCCAAGCTGTTCGCTTCGGAGATGGCCGAACGGGTGTGTTCGGCTGCGATCCAGACGCTAGGCGGTTATGGCTACCTGAAAGATTTCCCGGTCGAGCGCATCTACCGCGACGTGCGCGTGTGCCAGATCTACGAAGGCACCAGCGACGTGCAGCGGATGGTGATCGCGCGCAGTCTGTAATGGTAAGGTGCGCATCCTGCGCACCGATGCCTTGCAAACCAGCCTAGGGTTCGAGGCTCTCGAGCAACTGCAACGCCAGGCGTACGCGCTCGGCATTGGGGTAGTTACGGTTGGCCAGTATCACCAGGCCGGTATCGCGCGCCGGCAGCAGCAGGATGTAGGCGCCGAAACCGTTGGTCGAGCCGGTCTTGTTCAGCAGCAGGTCACCCTCGGCTGGTTTGGGCACGCTGAAGCGCTCCACCGGCTGGGGTTGCAGCGCCATTTCTGCAGAGTTGCCAGCCTGCAGCTTCGTCATACTGATGGGGTAGGTGTAGCGCTCCCAGCCCAGGGCCTGGGTCATGTCGCCGACTTGGTAGTAACCGCGATGGGTGGAACTGACGGCCTGACGCAGCGGTGCGGGCAGCTTGTCAGGGTGCAGGTTGGCGTCGATGAAGCGCAGCATGTCGGCGGCAGTGGATTTCAAGCCGTAGGCCTCGGCATCCAGCGCGCCGGGACTCACGCGCACGGCCTTGTCGTCGCGGTAGCCCCAGGCATAACGCGTCATCTGCTCGGCCGGTATCTGCACGTAGCTTTCCTGCATGCCCAGTTGCGGCAGCAGGTCCTTCTCCATCAACTGCTGAAACGGCTTGGCCAGACTGGCCGCTGCCAGGTGACCGAACAGGCCGATGCTGGGGTTGGAATACAGCCGCTGCATACCCGGTGCATAAACCGCCTGCCAGTTGCGGTAGTAGTCGAGCATCTGCCGTTCGCTACTGACCGCGTCCGGGAATTGCAGTGGCAGGCCACCCGGGGTGTAGGTAGCCAGATCCAGCAGACTGATGTGATCGAAGGCGGTGCCGCGCAGCTCTGGCAGATATTGGCTGGCGTTGTCGCTGAGGTTCAGCGTGCCGCGCGCTTCGGCGTAGGCGCCGAGGGTGGCGGTGAACAGTTTGCTGATCGAGCCCAGTTCGAACAGGGTGTGGCGATCCACCGCCTGGCCGCTTTCACGTGAGGCGACGCCGTATTCGAAGAAATGCTGCTGGCCCTTGTGGCTGATGGCGATGGCCATGCCGGGGATGGCATAGGTCTGCATCATCGGCTTCACGGCAGCATCGACGGCCTGGTTCAGCTCGGCGAAGGCCGATTGGCTGCCCAGGCAGAAGCCGAGCGCGACGAGCAGGGGGCGAAGGGATGGGCGCATGATCGTTCCTTGTCAGTTCATCGGGGGCAGGCGGCGGGGCACCGAGGTCTTCTTGACGATGGCAGTGTTGGTTTCGGCATAGCCGTTGATGCGGTCGAGCACCTCGTCCAGTTGCTCCATGGAGCGCACGTGCAGGCGAGCCACGAAGCAGTCCTCGCCGGTGACCTTGTCGCATTCGGTGAACTCGGGCGTGGCCTGAATCAGTCGCTCCACTTCATGCAGCTTGCCAGGCAGCGGCCGCACGCGAACGATGGCCTGCAACTGATAGCCGAAATGGCGCGGATCGATCTCCACCGTATAGCCCTTGAGCACGCCGCGTTCCTCCAGACGCCGCAGCCGCTCGGCCACGCTGGGCGAGGACAGGCCACTGATCTGCGCCAGGGCTTTGAGTGAACGCCGCGAGTCTTCCATCAGGGCGGCGATCAGGGTCTGGTCGATTTCATCGGTCATTGCAGGCCTCGTTAGGTAAAAGCCGGAATATGCCGTTGTAAAAAAGGCGAGGACTGGATTCTGCCTCAGATTCTCCATGGAGAGGGAAGTTGCACCTTCGGATAATTATCGTCATCTCTCGAAGAGGCTCCCCTCATGGATAACAACCTCAAACGCGGTTCGCTGGAAATGGTCGCCGCCATGCTGATTTCCGGCACCATCGGTTGGTTCGTCCTGGTATCCGGCCAGGCCGTGGTGGATGTGGTGTTCTGGCGCTGCCTGATCGGCGGCGGCATGTTGCTGTTGGTCTGCGCCGTGCTCGGCCTGCTGCGCGCCGAGCTTCTGGGGCGGCGCGTATTGCTGCTGGGGGTGCTCAGCGGCGTGGCCATCGTCGGCAACTGGTTGCTGTTGTTCGCCTCCTACGCGCAGGCCTCCATCGCCGTCAGTACCGTGGTCTACAACGTCCAGCCTTTCATGTTGGTGGGCCTGGCGGCGCTGTTTCTCGGCGAGCGCATCACCTGGCTCAAGCTCGGTTGGCTGGCGCTGGCTTTCATCGGCATGCTGGCCATCGTCAGTGCCCACGGGCGGGGCGCGGTGGCCGGTGGCAACTACCTGCTGGGCATCGCCCTGGCGCTGGGGGCGGCGCTGCTCTATGCGGTCGCGGCATTGATCGTCAAACGCCTCAGCGCTACGCCGCCGCATCTGATCGCGCTGATCCAGTTGCTGACCGGTGTGCTGATGCTGGCGCCCGTGGCTGGGCATCAGCTGCCGCAGGGCGAGGCGGCCTGGGCCAGCCTGGCGACCCTGGGTGTGGTGCATACCGGGCTGATGTACATGCTGCTCTACGGCGCCATCCAGAAACTGCCGACGGCGCTGACCGGCGCGCTGTCGTTCATTTATCCGGTGGCGGCGATCCTCGTCGACTGGCTGGCCTTCGACCACTGGCTCAGCCCGCTGCAGTGGCTCGGTGTGGCAGCCATCCTGCTGGCAGCCGCGGGCATGCAGCAGGGCTGGCGGCTGGGCATAAAGACCCGGCGTGCCGTCAGGGTCTGACGCCCTGTTCGCGTAGGCGCTTGTACAGTGTGTTGCGGCTCAGGCCGAGGTGGCGGGCAAGGTAGGAAATGTTGCCGCCGCAGGCCTGGTACTGGCTGGCCAGATCGTCGGGCTCGGGGTGTGCTTGCAGGGTTGTGTCCGTCGGCAGGTCGAGAAAGAAGTCGTCCGGCAGGTGTTCGGCGCGGATGGGCTGGTCGTCCGCCATGGCCAGCGCCACGCGCAGCACGCTGCTGAGTTGGCGCAGGTTGCCTGGCCATGGGTGGTGCTGAAACAGCTCCAGTACCTCGCGGCTGATACCCGCGCGCTGGTGGGGTTCACGGTGCTGCTCCCACAGTTTATGGAACAGCGCCTGCTTGTCGCTGCGTTCGCGCAGTGGCGGCAGCTCGAGGTTCAGGCCGCTGATGCGGTAGTACAGGTCGGCGCGGAACTGGCCGCTGTCGACGTCCTGGCGCAGCGGGCGGTTGGTGGCAGAGACCAGGCGCACGTCGACTGGGTGCAGCTCGCTGCTGCCCAGCGGCTGCACGCAGCGCTCCTGCAGCACGCGCAGCAGGCGCGCCTGCACGCGCAGTGGCATGTCGCCGATCTCGTCGAGAAACAGCGTGCCCTTGTGCGCCTTGCGGATCAGCCCGATGTGGCCCTTCTGGCTGGCGCCGGTGAAGGCGCCTTTCTCGTAGCCAAACAATTCCGACTCCACCAGCTCCGCCGGAATGGCCGCGCAGTTGACCGCGATGAACGGCTGACTGGCGCGCGAACTGGCCTGGTGCAGCGCCTTGACGAAAACCTCCTTGCCGGCACCGGTTTCGCCCTGAATCAGGATCGGAATGTCCTTCTCCAGCAGGCGTTCGGCCTGGCGCACGGCCTTGTCCATGCGCGCATCACCAGCGCTCAGAGTATGCAGGCGTGGCTCTTGCGGCGTGCTCTGGGTAGCTTGCGGGCGGAAGTCGCGAGGCTGGATCGGAGCGGGGCGGGCAGGGCGGCGTACTCGAGCGTGAAAGCGAAAATGACCGCTGGTGCGCAGGCTGAAGGGCTGACCGTCCGGTTGGTTGAGCAACTGTTGCAACGGCACGTCGAACAGCTGCTCGATGGCGCCGTAGGTCAGGGGTTGGCCTAGCAGGTTATCGGCGCGGCGGTTGGCGGATACCACGTGGCCCTGCTCGTCGAACACCACCAGGCCGGCCCAGGGGCTGTCGAGGTTGTCCAGGCTGGTGTTGAAGCTGAGCAGGTGATACTGGTCGGCGAACAGCTTGAGGATCAGGCGGTTCTCCACCGACTGGCTCATCATTTTGACCATGCCGAGGGTGTGCGCCGGTGGCAGGTAGCTGTCGCTGGACACGTCGAGCACGGCGATCATGCGCCGCTGCTCGTCGAAGATCGGCGAGGCCGAACCGGTCATGAAGCGGTTGGCCTTGAGAAAGTGTTCATCGTGCTGGATGTGCACGGCCTGGCCACAACTGAGCGCGGTGCCGATGGCGTTGGTGCCGGTGTAGCGCTCCAGCCAGCTGGCGCCGGCGACGAAGCCGGCGGCCTGGCGCGGTTCGATGAAGCGCTGGTCGCCCCAGGATTGCAGCAGCCGGCCCTGGTCGTCGGCGAGCATGATCAGGCAGTTGGAGTTGGAAAGGATGGTGCCGTAGTAGGGCAGCACTTCCTGGTGGGTGGTCTGCACCAGGGCCTGGCGGCTTTCCAGCAGGGCCGAAAGTTCGCCGGCAGGCGGTGGGTCGAAGCGCGGCGGGCTCTGATGGGTCAGGCCATAGTCACGACAGCGCGACCAGGACTCCTGGATGAGGGTGTCGTGCGCCGGGGCGCGGGCAGCTTCTGTCATAGATGATCTCTTCTTGTTGGTTCGCGATCTGCGCCGCGATCGGTCCAGTTTCGTTCAAGCCTGTTCAAAGTCAACGAACGAATTGTTCAGTTGTTCACATTTGACTGTTCAAAAGTGTTCAGTGGAATACCAGCGTGCTAATGAGCTTGAATGGCTTTTTTGATTTATATCAAAGGGATACGTCTGATTTTTGGGCGCTGGCACGCTTGTCGCTATCGATGTTCGCAACCGAATGGCACGACAAGAAAAAGGACAGGCCATGTCGCTCAAGCTCGAACACGTCACCCGTATCGTCGATGGCCAGGTGCATATCGACGATGCCTGCCTGAGTTTCGAACCGGGCTCATTCAACGTCCTGCTCGGCCGCACCCTGGCCGGCAAGACCAGCCTGATGCGCCTGATGGCCGGGCTGGATCGGCCCAATAGCGGCCGGGTGCTGATGAATGGCGCCGATGTCACGGGTGTGCCGGTGCGCCAGCGCAACGTGTCGATGGTGTATCAGCAGTTCATCAACTACCCGACCCTGACGGTGTTCGAGAACATCGCTTCGCCGCTGCGTCAGGCCGGTGTGGCCAAGGAGCTGATCGTCGAGAAGGTCGAGGCCACGGCGCGCATGCTGCGCATAGAGAAACTGTTGTCGCGCTATCCGTTGGAGCTGTCCGGCGGCCAGCAGCAGCGCACGGCCATGGCCCGGGCGTTGGTCAAGGACGCCTCGCTGATTCTCTTCGACGAACCGCTGGTCAATCTCGACTACAAGCTACGCGAAGAGCTGCGCCAGGAAATGCGCGAGCTGTTCCAGGCGCGCCACACCATCGCTATCTACGCCACCACCGAACCCAACGAGGCGCTGGCCCTGGGTGGCACCACCACCATCCTCCACGAGGGGCGGGTGGTGCAGAGTGGCAAGACCGCCGAGGTCTACCACCGTCCGCAACAGGTGTTGGCCGCCGAGCTGTTCTCGGAACCGGCGATCAACCTGATGCCGGGGCGCATCAGTGGCTCCGAAGTGAGCTTTGCCGATTGCGTGCACTTTCCGCTCAACCCCGATCTGCGCGGCATCGCCGAGGGCGAGTACCGCTTTGGCGTGCGCCCCAGCCATATCGGCCTGGTGCCGTCCAACGACGATGATCTGGAGCTGGCGGTGACCGTGGAACTGGCCGAAATCAGCGGCTCGGAAACCTTCCTGCATGTACGCAATGAGCAGTTCGTGCTGGTGCTGCATCTGCCGGGCGTGCACGAGTACGCGGTGGATACGCCGATCCTGATCTACATCCCCACCCACAAGCTGTTCGTCTTCGCTGCCGATGGGCAATTGGTACAGGCGCCCAGTCGCCGTCAGGGGAGGGCCGCCTGATGGCCGAGATTCGTCTGCACAACCTGGCGCACAGCTACAGCGGCACGCCGAAAGCGCCTGACGACTATGCGATTCGCGAGATGAATCATGTCTGGCAGCAGGGTGGCGCCTATGCGCTGCTGGGGCCGTCAGGCTGCGGCAAGTCGACGTTGCTCAATATCATCTCCGGCCTGCTCAGCCCGTCGCAGGGCGAAGTGCAGTTCGACGGCAAGGCGGTCAACACGCTGTCGCCGCAGGAGCGCAACATCGCCCAGGTTTTCCAGTTTCCGGTGGTCTACGACACCATGACGGTGTTCGACAACCTGGCCTTCCCGCTGCGCAACCAGGGCATGGACGAGGCGCGGGTGATGAGCAAGGTGCACGAGATTGCCGAGGTGCTGGAGCTGCACCCGCTGCTGCACAAGAAGGCGCGCAACCTCACCGCCGACGAGAAGCAGAAGGTCTCCATGGGCCGTGGTCTGGTGCGTGACGACGTCTCGGCGATTCTCTTCGACGAACCGCTGACGGTGATCGACCCGCACCTGAAATGGAAGCTGCGACGCAAGCTCAAGCAGATCCACGAGCAGTTCAACATCACCATGGTCTACGTCACCCATGATCAGTTGGAGGCTTCCACCTTCGCCGACAAGATCGCGGTGATGTATGGCGGGCAGATCGTCCAGTTCGGCACGCCGCGCGAGCTGTTCGAGCGCCCCGGACACACCTTCGTCGGCTATTTCATCGGCAGCCCCGGCATGAACCTGATCGACGTGCAGCGCTGCGAGGGCGGGGTGTGCTTCGCCGGTACCCAGCTACCACTCTCCGACGCGCTCAACCAGCGCCTGGCTGAGCTGGACGGCAAGCGCCTGCAGGTGGGCATACGTCCCGAGTTCGTGCACGTCTGGGATGGCGCCTATGAAGACGCGCTGTGTGGCCGGGTGCTGCACGTCGAGGATCTCGGCACCTACAAGATCCTCACCTTCGACCTCGATGGTCAGGTGCTCAAGGTACGCCTGCAGGAGGATCAACCGGTGCCGCGCGAGCAGGTCTACCTGAGCTTCCCGGCGCAGTGGCTGATGCTCTATGCCGACGACTACCTGGTGGAGGTGGCGCCATGAAGGTGCAGAACAACAAGGCCTGGTGGCTGGTGCTGCCGGTATTCCTGCTGGTGGCGTTCAGTGCCATCGTGCCAATGATGACGGTGGTCAACTATTCGGTGCAGGACATCTTCGATCCGTCCACGCGCTACTTCGTCGGCGTCGACTGGTATCGCCAGGTGTTGCAGGACCCGCGCCTGCACGACTCGCTGTTGCGCCAGTTCATCTTTTCCGCCTGCGTGCTGCTGATCCAGATCCCACTGGGCATCGCCATCGCCCTGTGCATGCCGACACGCGGACGCTGGGCGTCGCTGTGTCTGATCCTGATGGCCATTCCGCTGCTGATCCCGTGGAACGTGGTGGGCACCATCTGGCAGATCTTCGGCCGCGCCGACATCGGCCTGATGGGCTGGGTGCTGAACAAGCTGGGCATCAGCTACAACTATGCCTCTAACACCATGGATGCCTGGGTGACGGTGCTGATCATGGATGTGTGGCACTGGACGTCGCTGGTGGCGCTGTTGTGCTACTCCGGCCTGCGCGCCATTCCCGACGTCTATTACCAGGCGGCGCGCATTGACCGCGCGTCGAACTGGGCGGTGTTCCGCCACATCCAGCTGCCCAAGCTCAAGAGCGTTCTGCTGATCGCGGTGATGCTACGCTTCATGGACAGTTTCATGATCTACACCGAGCCATTCGTGCTCACCGGCGGCGGGCCGGGCAACGCCACCACCTTCCTCAGCCAGACCCTGACGCAAATGGCCATCGGCCAGTTCGATCTGGGCCCGGCCGCGGCGTTCTCGCTGGTGTACTTCCTGATCATCCTGCTGGTGTCCTGGTTGTTCTACACCGCCATGACCCACGACGACAAAACCCGCTGAGGCCGACCATGACGCTACGCAAACGCCTGGTACTGCTGATCTATTTCCTGTTCCTGCTGGTGCCGATCTACTGGCTGCTGAACATGTCGTTCAAGAGCAATACCGAGATCCTCGGTGGCCTCAGCCTGTGGCCGCAGAGCTTCACCCTGGACAACTACCGGGTGATCTTCACCGACCGCAGCTGGTACGAGGGCTACCTCAACTCGCTGTACTACGTCAGCCTCAACACCCTGATATCGCTCAGCGTGGCGCTGCCGGCGGCCTATGCCTTCTCGCGCTATCGCTTCCTCGGCGACAAGCACCTGTTCTTCTGGCTGCTGACCAACCGCATGGCGCCGCCGGCGGTGTTCCTGCTGCCGTTCTTCCAGCTCTATTCGTCCATCGGCCTGTTCGACACCCATATCGCCGTGGCACTGGCTCACTGTCTGTTCAATGTGCCGCTGGCGGTGTGGATTCTCGAAGGCTTCATGTCCAGCGTGCCCAAGGAAATCGACGAGACGGCCTATATCGACGGCTACAGCTTCCCGAAATTCTTCGTGAAGATCTTCATCCCGCTGATTCGCTCCGGCATCGGCGTCACCGCCTTCTTCTGCTTCATGTTCTCCTGGGTCGAACTGCTGCTGGCGCGCACCCTGACCTCGGTGGACGCCAAGCCCATCGCGGCGGTGATGACCCGTACCGTGTCCGCCTCGGGCATCGACTGGGGCGTGCTGGCTGCCGCCGGGGTGCTGACCATCATCCCGGGGATGCTGGTGATCTGGTTCGTTCGCAACCATGTGGCCAAGGGCTTCGCCCTCGGTCGCGTGTAAGGGAGGTTCGTCATGAGCTGGATGGCCTGGACTCTACCGACCGCGCTGTTCTTCGCCGGTATCGCCGTGCTGCTGGCCGGCATGACGCTGGTGGAGCTGCGCTGGCCGTGTGTCGAGCGCAAGGGTTTTCTGCCGATCACTACCACCCGGGGTGATCGGTTGTTCATCGGTCTGCTCGGCAGCGCTTACCTGCACCTGCTGGTGATAGGCGTGACCGACTGGAGCGTGTGGATAGCGTCGCTGCTATCGCTGTTGTGGTTGTGCGCAGTCATGCGCTGGGGCTGAGCCGGGCTGCCGCCGGTATGCCTCTCCCAAATCCTGAGATGGAGGTCTCTATGTTCGACAATAACAACAAGACCCGACATAGCATGGCGTTGGCCGCCTTGCTGGCGTTGTCCGGTTTGAGCGGTGCGGCCTGGGCGGATGCCTATGAAGAGGCCGCGAAGAAATGGATCGCCGAGGAATTCAACCCCTCGACCCTGACGCCCGAGCAGCAGCTCGAAGAGCTGAAATGGTTCATCAAGGCCGCCGAGCCGTTTCGTGGCATGAACATCAGTGTGGTGTCGGAAACCATCACCACCCACGAGTACGAGTCCAAGGTGCTGGCCAAGGCCTTCAGCGAGATCACCGGGATCAAGCTCAAGCACGACCTGCTGCAGGAAGGCGACGTGGTCGAGAAGCTGCAGACGCAGATGCAGTCGGACAAGAACATCTACGACGGCTGGGTCAACGACTCCGACCTGATCGGCACCCACGCGCGCTACGGCAAGGCAGTGGCGATCAGCGACATGATCAAGGGTGAGGGCAAGGACTTCACTTCGCCGACCCTGGATCTCGAAGACTTCATCGGCACTTCCTTTACCACCGGGCCGGACGGCAAGCTGTATCAATTGCCCGATCAGCAATTCGCCAACCTCTACTGGTTCCGCGCCGACTGGTTCGAGCGCCCGGAGCTCAAGGCCAAGTTCAAGGAAATCTACGGCTACGAGCTGGGCGTGCCGGTCAACTGGTCGGCCTACGAGGACATCGCCGAGTTCTTCTCGGTGCACGTCAAGGAAATCGACGGTCAGCGCGTCTACGGCCACATGGACTACGGCAAGAAGGACCCGTCGCTGGGCTGGCGTTTCACCGATGCCTGGTTCTCCATGGCCGGCGGCGGCGACAAGGGCCTGCCCAACGGTTTGCCGGTGGACGAGTGGGGCATTCGCGTCGATGGCTGCCGTCCGGTGGGCTCCAGCGTTGCCCGTGGCGGCGATACCAATGGCCCGGCGGCCGTGTTCGCCACGCAGAAATACGTCGACTGGATGCGTCAGTACGCGCCACCGGAAGCGCAGGGCATGACCTTCTCCGAGGCGGGGCCGGTGCCGGCGCAGGGCGCCATCGCTCAGCAGATATTCTGGTACACCGCCTTTACTGCCGACATGACCAAGCCCGGTCTGCCGGTGGTCAACGAAGACGGCACGCCGAAATGGCGCATGGCGCCGTCGCCGAAAGGACCGTACTGGGAGGAGGGCATGAAGCTCGGCTATCAGGACGCCGGTTCCTGGACCTTCCTCAAGTCCACGCCGGAGAAGCAGCGTCTGGCAGCCTGGCTCTACGCCCAGTTCGTCACCTCCAAGACCGTGTCGCTGAAGAAGACCCTGGTCGGCCTGACGCCGATTCGTGAATCGGACATCAACTCGCAGGCGATGACCGACGTGGCACCCAAGCTCGGTGGCCTGGTGGAGTTCTACCGCAGCCCGGCGCGCGTGCAGTGGACGCCGACCGGTACCAACGTGCCGGATTATCCGCGTCTGGCTCAGCTCTGGTGGCAGTTCATTGCCGAGGCGGCCAGCGGCGACAAGACCCCGCAACAGGCGCTCGATGGCCTGGCCGCGGCGCAGGACACCATGCTCGGTCGCCTGGAGCGTTCCGGCGTGCTGGGTGAATGCGGGCCGAAGCTGAACGAGCCGCGTGATCCGCAGTACTGGTTCGACCAGCCCGGTGCACCGAAGCCCAAGCTGGCCAACGAGAAACCCAAAGGCGAAACGATTGCCTATGACGAGTTGCTCAAGTCCTGGGAACAGTCGCGCAACTGATCTAAGTGGCGGAAACGACAACGGCACCCTCGGGTGCCGTTGTTCGTTATGCAGCGCTGCTTATTTATGCAGATGCTCGGCCGCGTGCAGAGTATTTTCCAGGAGGCCTGCGCGGGTCATTGGTCCAACGCCGCCTGGAACCGGGGTGATCCAGCCGGCGCGGGGCAGGGCGGTCTCGTACACCACGTCGCCGACCAGCTTGCCATCTTCCTGGCGGTTGATGCCGACATCGATGACGATGGCGCCTGGCTTGATCCACTCACCCTTGACCAGCCCAGGCTTGCCGGCAGCGACCACGACGATATCGGCCTGGCCGACGTGGCCAGCCAGATCCTTGGTGAAGCGGTGGGTGACGGTCACGGTGCAACCGGCCAGCAGCAACTCCATGGCCATTGGTCGGCCGACGATATTGGACGCCCCAACTACCACTGCATGCAGGCCGTAGAGATCGACGCCGGTGCTTTCCAGCAGGGTCATGATGCCCTTGGGGGTGCAGGGGCGCAGCAGCGGCATGCGCTGGGCCAGGCGGCCAATGTTGTAGGGATGGAAGCCGTCCACATCTTTATCCGGGCGAATGCGTTCGAGCAGCAGGGACGAGTCGAGATTCTCCGGCAGCGGCAGCTGTACCAGGATGCCGTCGATGGCCGGGTCTTCGTTGAGCTCGTCGATCAGGGCGAGCAGATCGGCCTGGCTGGTCTCTGCCGGTAGATCATAGGCGCGGGAAACAAAGCCGACTTCTTCGCAATCCTTGCGTTTATGTGACACATAGACCTGGGAGGCGGGATCGGTGCCGACCAGGATCACGGCCAGGCCTGGCGCACGAAGGCCTTGCTGGCGGCGTTCGGCGACACGTTGGGCAATCTGCTGGCGGAGGCTGGCGGCGATCGCCTTGCCGTCGATCAGTTGTGCGGTCATTGCGCTGGTTAACCATTAATAAGGATGAAAAAAGGACGCGCATTCTCGCATGGGCGCTCACTTGGGCAAAGGCGCCTGCCGTCGTTTTCGCGTAACTCCTTTAAATCGCTGAATTTTTTTGAAAATTTCTGTTGACGAGGTTGGGAGCCGTCTATAACATTCGCCCCGCTTCTCAGGAACAGCCACTCGCTGGGTGAGGCGGCAAGAGCCAAGCCCTGGTGGTGAGGTTGGAGCCAAAAGCTTGTAAGTCTGCGCTAGCGGATGGATAAGTGCCCGTAGCTCAGCTGGATAGAGCATCCGCCTTCTAAGCGGATGGTCGCAGGTTCGAGTCCTGCCGGGTGCGCCATTTGGCGGTCAGGCAAGTTGAGTAAGCAATGCAATATGGTGGGCGTAGCTCAGTTGGTAGAGCACAGGATTGTGGCTCCTGGTGTCGTGGGTTCGATTCCCATCGTCCACCCCATATTCCAAAGCGCCAGGCCAAAAGCCTGGCGTTTTTGTTTTAAGCTGCAAAGCCACGCGGACGTGGTGGAATTGGTAGACACACCAGATTTAGGTTCTGGCGCCGCAAGGTGTGAGAGTTCGAGTCTCTCCGTCCGCACCATGTACAAGCCAGTATTTCCGGGGGTTCTAGCCGGATCGCTTCTCAGATGGGAGCGTTTTGGGAACACTTTGGGAATGGTGGAACGAAAAAGGCAGCCTGCGAGGGCTGCCTTTTGTCGTTTCTGGGTCCTGGATTCAGAGCTTTAGCGCGTGCTCCAGGAGCGGGATCATGTCCGGGCCAGCAGCTCGATGTTGTCAGTGTCTGCCAGCTCAGGCATGGCCACGAAAACGCCGTTGTAGAGGCCGGTGAGGTAGTCGGGCAGGTAGGTGGTACCGGCGACCTTCTCCATCTGGCGCACTTGTTCGTCCGTCAGCGGGCGGTGGCCGGGGTTTTCGTACAGCTTGTTGTCGAACTGTTTGAGGTCCAGCCCCAGGCAGGCGGCGGCGCACTCGCGGCCCCCTGGGAAGGCGGCTACCACGGCCAGCACGGCGCGGCGGCGGCTATCAAGAATCGGGCGCTTCATCTTCTCGTTTCCCCCATTGGCCGGGCGCACTACTGTGCGCTTGCGGTTTGGCGGATACCTGGCACCACATCTGTGCCGATCTCTTCAGAGAGATCGCGCAGGATGGCGAAGGCCAGGCGGCCATTCGGGAAACGATCAGCGCCCGCCCAGCGCGCCACCACCTGGGTGACGCTGCGAGGCTCGTAGCCGTGGGAAATAGCGAACTGGCGGTAGCTGCTGCCTTTTTCCACCAGGCGGGCGCGGATCTGATTGGGGGTCATCGTTCGGGCCTCAGCGAGGAATCAGTAGGCTGCAAGCGCTAGAGGCGAACTCTGCTACTTGCTCGATGCCGTGCGCCATTAGCAGCAGGCCTGGTTTTGCTTCGGTGAGCTGACCTGGCTGTTCCATTACTGAAAGCAGGTCTTCAATAAGGGGCTGAGCATTGAGCGCTGCTGCACTGTGGATTTGCAGGAGGTTGAGATGGCTAGCTGCGCTACCAAGTAGCTCGTGTTGGGCGTCAGTTAGCTCTGTGCCTGCCGGGAATGAATCCTGCAGATGCTTAACAAGTGCGGCGTAGGTTTCGGAGAAGGCCATCATGGTTAGAGTGTTCCCGCTGGGGTAATCTGTTCTCGTTGTGAGTAAGGCTATTACCTCAAATTGAGCAAGTCAATAGGAATTTCCTAATTTGGGAAACAAAAGTGCTGACGCCGTAACTGATCGTCTTCTTCAGGTTTACGGCATAAAAAGCGATAACCAGCTGAGTGATCTCTTGAAAATCAAGCGATCTACCCTTGGCAACTGGCGCTCTCGCGATTCCGTTCCATACGCAATTTGCGTAATGGCCGCCGAGGAGAAGGGTATTAGCCTGGACTGGCTCCTGACGGGGAAGGGGCCAATGCGTCGTGACGACGCTTCACCGTCTGCCGACAGCGCCGCATACGATCCGCAGGAGCGAAGCTTTTTGGCTCTATGGCGTGAACTAGACGATGCCGCGCAGCAAGAGGTGCGCCGCGTTGCGGAAGACAAGAGACGCCTCGCCATCCTCGAACAACGCCTCACGGAGCTTGAGGTAGTTGTCGCTGCTGGCAAAAGGCTGGCATGATCTGTTCCCATTGGGAACGTAAGGGAATACCCAGATCATGTCAGCGACCGACACCCAGCATCCCCCACACCTGATCGGCCACCGCATCGCCCAAGAGCGCGAGCGGCTCGGCCTCACTCAGACTGAGCTTGCCAGCAAGCTTGGTATCAGCCTGCGCAAAATGAACGCAATCGAGGCAGGCAGCCAACGACCTCTCACAATGCAACTCATGGCCTACCTGGCTCATTGCGGGGTTGACCTGAGTTATGTGCTGATTGCCAAGAAATATATCTAGTACCTATGCAAGGAGCTGCCAATGCCTAAAGCCGGAGCGAATAAGTCTAAGCGCGTACGGTCAAGCGTTATACATGTCGCTTGTTTGAATGTGGTTCTACAGCCGCATAGCGCCGATAAATATGTGCGACTTTTTGAGACGATTCATTCCTCGAAGCTTGATGCAAAAGTTCGTGGTGATGACGCCCTTATGATCGGCTCCTTCTATAAGGCATCTGAGGATGATGATGTTGAAGAAGTGTATGCGGGAAATATTTACAAGTTCTTGAAGTTAGATCAGGCCGAGGACTGGTTTAATACTATTAAGATGGATTCTGCAACTAAGGCTGATGTCAGTGGAATTGTTATTCCAGAGCACTTAAAGCCGCATTTCAAGAAGTTTCAATATGTGTTTTTCCCTAAGGGGCACAGGCTTTACTTTGTGACGGCAAAAACAGGGCATAGCCTTTCTCCTCATATGTTGAAGAAATTTTTCGACACTATTTCCGAGCGCGATGAACTGGCTAAATTTGGTGAATTAAAGGTCACTGTTCAGCCTGAAAAAGGTGTTACTGAAGAGTTTTTCGGAATAAAAAGGATATCGCTTATTGATCTTGAGATTCTTAAGCCTAACCCAGATGATCATGGCGACCTTGATGAGGAAGTTCTTGAGCGCCTTAAGGAGTTGAATGCTGGTTCTGAGCGTCGCCAATATCATGAGGCTAACAGTTCAGGCTTGAAGCCAGATGCGCGACTGAAGGCTCTTGCTTCAGTGGCTGCTGAGAATGGTGAAGTCTACGTGAAAGGGCGTGATGGTGGGAAAGTAGTAGAGCTGAGTTCAAAAGATCGTCCTCTGAAAGCTACTGCAAGTTATAATCCAGACTTGCAGAGTGAGCTTAATGCATTGCTTGAGCAGGCTGAGGAGTTACATCGTGAGTTTGTCAGGAGAAGAAGAAATTAAGCAAGAAATACGATACCCCTACGCCGCAACCTTTAAACTGTGGCGCAAGTATTGGCAGGGCTATGGAGGAGTGAAAGGGCTTTTCAGCTCTTTTTACTTCCTCCTGGCTCTCATTTTTACATTGCTTAATTTTTTCTCATGGTCTTCGCCTGGGTGGTGGGAAATCGTTCTTTCTGTGATTCCTACGCTACTAGGCTTTACTTTGGCAGGGCTTGCTGTTTTTCTCAGCATGGACTCTGGATTTAGCAAGATCATCGCAGGGCAGGGTGGAAAGAAAAAGACATCTCCGTTTATTTCTCTGGTAACTGCGTTTGTTCATTTTATAGTTGTTCAGGCGCTGGCTTTCGTGTATGCGCTCACGGCAAAGTCTCTATATGTCAGAGTTGATTGGTTGCCAAGTATTTACTATGACTTGCTACCTTATTTAAATCTGCTGGGTGGTTTTGTTGGGTATTTTCTATTCTTGTATTCTGTTTTTCTTGTTCTGGGGGCGACTTTCTCTATCTTCAGAGCCTCGTCATGGTACGAAAGCTACATTGATGTGCTGAAAAAATCTGAAAAAGAGAAGGGTGGACAAGAATGAAAGACTTGCTCGGGTCGTTTGGGACTGTGCTTGGCGAACGACTGGTGAATCCATTTACAGCCTCGTTTTTATTGTCTTGGCCTCTATGGAATTTCAAGTTTTTTCTTGTGTTTTTCTCTGATGCAGATGTCGTGTTGAAGTTGAAATTACTATCAACAGTGGTCTATCCAACGCCATACGATGCACTCTTCTTAGGTTTTTTGGGGCCCGCCTTAACTGCGTTTTTTTATGTATTTATGTATCCGGTGCCTACTCATTGGGTAATGAATTTTTCTTTGAGGCAGAAGAAGAAACTTAATCAATTGCGCCAGTCCATCGATGACGAAACGCCGCTTACTCTTGAGGAGTCTAGAGAAATTCGAAGGAGATATAAAGAGGGCATTAAGATCCTTGAGGATGATGCGGAAGCTAAGCTGCAGCAAATAAAAGAGTTACGCGGGGAGCTGGCTGCAGCTGAAAGTCAAATAGCGCAACTAAAGGTCGAGAATAATAATCTCTTTTCGGCCAATTCTGATGCCGAGGATAAGGTAAGCAATTTGCTGGGAAGTCTTGCGCAGAAAAATATTGAATTTGATGATCTTTCTAAAGCTGCTAGAGCTTTGGGTAGTAAACTTGAGCAGCTGCAGGAGGAGGCGGATAACTGTAATGCAACCATTGAAGGACTTAAGCAGGAGAGGGATACACTAAAAGGAGCTCTCCATTCTCTTCGGGAGGGGCATTCCCTTTTGAATGCTAAAGTCAAAGAAAAAGAACTGGAGTTAGTGGATAGTAGAGCCTTGATTAGTAGCATTCAGTCGCGAACTAGTGACTTGATGGAACTAAGTGAGAGCTACGATGAAAAAATTAACTATTTTAAGGGGTTGCTTGCCTATATTTCCACCAGTGAAAATGTCTCTGAAGATATTCGGCATGATGTGCAAAATGCTCTTAATAAATTAAGTAATCAGCATCTTGGGGATAATTAGATTTCGTTTGTTCTATCTTTGAGCTCGCTGCGGAGTAATTTGGTATTGTAGTGGGTTTTTGGAGTTTTCTTTGCGCCTCGTAGACTCCTAATTGATATGTAGCTGTTGTTATAGCGCTGGGCGTTACAACATTCCGTGATAATCGTCTACGCTACAGATTGCCAGGACGGCACCACCCACGAAAAGGAGTTCGATCATGCCCATTCTTCGCTACCTCTGCGTTGCCCTCGCTTCTGCCCTGGTGGCCGCTTATTCGGCCATCTGGCTTGCCAGCCCTGCGCCGCTTGAGCGCACCACCGCCACCATCCCGCCGCTGCGCGTTGCCCAAGGTGACAACTTGATCGTCTGGGGCGGCTGGCGCACTGTCGAAGGTTATGACCACGGCACCACCACCGGGGTGGAGATCATCTGTAACCGTGAGCGGCAGACTTGCCTGGAGGCCTACGCCTCGTTGCTTTACCACGACACAGGCGAGGACCTGGCCGCGCAAGCGTTCGACTATGAGGTGGCCACCTGGGATGACCAGCGCATGGTGGCCATCGATAAGGACGGCATGGGCGAATGCCTGCACCGCATCCTGAACGTGGACCTGGTGGGCGAGGGCGCCACGCTGGAATGGCGCCCCGGTGAGGGAGAATGTGAGGGCGATACCGGTAAGGCGGTGCTGGTGGGCGACCCGTTGTAACTCAATAGATGGAAGTCATGTATGAATTACGTTGTTGGCTTGATCAAGGATTACAAGCGGGAATGTCTGTTGCTGCTTTGCCTACTGGTTGGATTGATGGCTTACGGGATTGTGAACGCAGGCTTCTGGTTCGGAATCGTCTCGATCTTTGTTATGTACTTCTTGATTGGGCTCTACGTCTTCGCCAACATCGACCCCAAGGAGTGGGAGGCAAGCATCGTTTTTGTGCTTTACCTGGTAGCTGCTCTTCTGGTCATCCTCTGCTTCTCTATGGTCTCCATGTCTAACGAGGACCTATTCCACGGTGGGCCAGATAGTCCCTCTCTCAGCAGTGAGTGGGATCATTACTATTTCTCGGCCTCTATGTTCACATCACTAGGTTTCAGCGATTTCAAGCCGATCAGCTTCAAGGCTCAGTTTTTTGCCGTGGCGCAAAGCCTGCTGGGCAACGCGCACGGCGTGTCGTTCATCCTGGTGATGCTAGGTCGCAAACGCTGGCTTGGGCACTCTGAGCATGCTGTTGAGCCTGTATCCGGCACCCCTAAGGCGCTTGAGGTGAAGCTCCGACAGGTGACGACTACCCTCAAGCTGGTGGTCGGCCTGCAGGTGCTGAACTTTGTGGTACTGCTGATTTTCGCACTCCGCTAATGGGCTTGCATATTTCAGCGTGGCGGTAAGGTCTGCGGACAACTGCCAATGACGGAGTATGCAGATGAGTAGTGATGTTCGAGAGGCTGCGGCCGGTCAACCCAAGTATCAGGGTGTGCAGCCCTTGCAGGAGTGGGTAACGCCAGAGGAAGGGCTATTGCTGCGGTTCTACCGCCAGCTCGACCAGGGCGAACAGGCGTTTATGCGCCGCGCGATCGAGGCGCTGGCGACGCGAGATTCGGCCATGTGACAAAGGAAGCCCCGCGCAGTGCGGGGCTTTCTACGTTGTTAAGGTTGAGAGACTGCCGGAGCGCCGTAAGTAGTAGATATTTTATCAGCGGTAGCCCATGTCTGAGTGCAAAGCACTCGGTCGAAGATATAGCTCTTCTCCTTGTCAGGAATAGCAATTAGTGCTTTCCCTGACTCCAAGTATGCGATTTTTGCACCTGCTATTTTTTCGATTCCACAGGCCTTCGATTTTATGTGAAAGCTTGCACTGACAAGCTGTTCTCTGACTGTTTGATCTGCCCAGTTAGTGCCAAGTATGAAGCTGGCGAAGCTTAGGGGGGCGATTGCCAGCATTGAAAAACCAAGGGTTACTGCATAGCCGCTAGTGAAGTTTGCAAGATGATCTGTTTTAGTTGGTGTGCCTAGATAAGAGTAGGGGGATTTTGTGCTGGCTTTGCTCTTATTGTTTGGTGGTAGAAGGAGTGTAATTATGTAGAGCACGAAGGACCAGATCGTGATTGTAAACACATAGGCTACGGGGGTCATGATTAATGTGAGCCTGGTTAATGCTGTCGGTAGCTCACTTGCTCGTACCCCTGTCAGGTCATTGATGATGCCCTCTGCAAAGCTGGTTGCCATTGAGTAGTTGATTGCAGCCGATAGGGTAATGATAGCGGTGAAAAAGAAAACGTACTTCTTATAGATTGCTCTAACAGTCTCAGAGAAAAATATAAATATTACTGATATGATCGGTAGAGCTGCAAGGGTTGTTGTTGCAACGGCTTTTGCTGTTACGCTGCCGCTGTTGATGAATTTTACATATGCGACTGCAGGAGCGGTGATAATAAATATTAAGAGCAGAAATCCGAAGTATTTATTTTCAATGGTTGCATACTTGAGTCGGTTAACAAGGAATCCTAAGGGACTCAGATGGCTGAAGCCTCGGTTTTTTGCGTATAGGCTGATCAGCCCTAGCACCAAGGGAAGGTATATATAAAAAACGAGGATGAAAAATCCTGCTTCCATAAAAATGCTCACAAAGATTTAGCGTTATGCGGAGTAAAAGGTGAGTGCGCTGCTTAGAGTTTTTTCACTAGGCAGGATCTAGCTAGCCCTCTTAATTGCGCTCAACAGGTCTGCAATGCCGGGCATTGTTGGTCCAGACTCATTTACTAGCAACCCTGTCTCGGCTCGGCTGAAAAGGGATTGAAGAATGATCACGCGAGCGTCATCTTCAAGGGATGTTTCTTTACTGAGTGATAGGTAAAGGTGGGTTAATTGCAGTCTTTCCTCTGCGTCGCGCTGCAGGTGAAATTCACTAAATGCCACTCGGGAGAGGACTCGCGATAGGAACGCCAGCGTAGAAATCATGGCAACGAATATTAACAAGCCTTCGATATGGCTCAATGAGACAGGCGTTCGCTCTCCAGCCAGCCAAATAGAGAAGAAAATTCCAAAGCCCACTATCGAAGAAATTAGTAATGCGAATAGTAAAACGAAAAAAATTGAGCCGCGCACCCAGTGAGTTCTAGACTTTTCCTCCCAGTAGTTAGCAGGGCCTTTAAGCCGAAGGTGCTCTTTGTAGGTCGCTTCTAGATGGTCCAGGCTTTCTTTCCAAAGGGTGTTTTGTCTGTGAAGTTGGTTGTCTAGTTGAGTTCGCTGTTTTTCGGCTGATTTGAATATCCGTTCCTTAAGGCTGTTGACCTCGTCAATTGAATTGCTCAGTTCTTGAATGTGCTCTCTTGTTAGGTCAAGGGTTGTTTCAATGCTTTCAGGAAGGATTTTTCTGATTGTGAGTTCATCAGCTGCGAAGACGCCTGGTGTAGATGTTTTTTCTATGGATGTGTAGTAGAAGTCATCGCCATATGTTTGTTCGGTTTCATATAGTTTAAGCCATTTTCTGGCAAACTCAGAGCTGCTTAATAGCCATCGCGATCTGATGCCCTCTTTTAGGTTCAAAAGCTCAGGGGTGTTTTCGTATGCTCTTTTGCCGGCCAGCTTTTGAAACAAAACCTCAATTTGCTTAGCAGACTGTAAGATTTCTGTGAGACTTTGTCCGCAATATCTACGGCTGTATCCAATGTAATTATTGAGAGGGGGTAGTTTTTCGTGAAGTTCTTGCCAGTATTTAACTTCTTTTCGCGCGAACATCTTGAACGACTTCTGAGACGCAAATTTCTTCACTTCCCCTCGTGCGTCAATCAACTCAATGAACATAGATGTATCCCTACAGTCGTGGTGGCGTAACGCTACCTTTCGTGGGGCCGACTGTCTATGTGTCGTTCAACCGCGCTACCTCGCGCTTGACCGCCCGCTGCGCGCTGGCCTTGCTCTCGTAGAGGTGGGTGAGGCGGCGCGGGTTGGTCTGGTCGCCCTCGGTGAGCTTGTGTTGCTGGCCGGTGTTGGCGTCGCGGTACCAGGCGACGATGCCGGTATAGCCGGCATTCTCGTCGGCCAGGCCGGCGATATCGTCGCCGTCCGGCAATTGCGATTCCAGCTCAAGGGACGTGGTGAAGGCGTCGGGGGTGAAGCTGTGGCGGATGTTGCCGCCGAGCCAGACGATGGCGGCGATTTCCGCTTTGATGCCGGTGAGGCTGTAGGTCTGATCGGGGATCAGCTCGGGCCGGCCCTTGGCCAGGGTGTAGCTGAGCGTGGCGGTACCACGCTGTAGGCGCTTCCACTCGGCGCGGGCGGCCTGCAGGGCGCTGGCCTGGTCGGTGTAGCTGTGGCGCAGTTCCTTGAGGTTGTCGCCGGCGCCGGCGCCGGCGATGGCCTCTTTTTTGTCTGCGCTGTTCACGTCGTAGTAGTAGGCCTTGACGCCGGTGTAGGCGTCGCGGTCGGCCTGCAGAAAGCGGTGTTGGCCGGGCCGCGCGGGTGAATGGGTCAGGCCGCGTTGACGCTTTCGGCGAAGTTCATCAGGTAGCGATCAGTGATGCGCTGGCGAAGGGTGAGGTCTTCCAGCGGCGGCACGGGTGTGTACACAGCCGGTCGCAACGACAACACGGGCCACGCCGACCTGGCGTGGGCGCTGTTCCACGCTTTGCACAACGAGCCCCTGGAAGGCCAGACGGCCGCCAATACGGGCGTTATGGAGTTCTATTGATGAGCAACGAGACAATCACTGAGCAGCCGGCCGCCAGCGTGCCCGGCGGCATGGCCTTTACCTTCGGTGAGCCTACGGCAGTGCTCGATGGGCGGGACTTCCTAGATTACCTGGAGTGCTACGCGAACGGGCGTTGGTACGAGCCGCCCGTATCGCTGGATAACCTGGCGAAGGCCTCGAAAGCGGGCGTTTATCTGCCGTCTGCCCTGGTGTTCAAGCGCAATGCGCTGTCGCGCACCTTCATTCCGCACAAGCTGCTGAGCCGGGCGGCCTTCGAGCAGATCGTCACGGACTGGGGTGGTCGGGCAACCTGTATCTCGAGAAGCGCAACAACATGCTCCGGCAGGCCCTGGGGCTGTTGCCGTGCCTGGCCAAGTACATGCGGCGCGGGGTGGATCTCGATACGTACTACCAGGTGCGCGGCTGGAAAGACGAACACGAGTTCAAGCGCGGCTGCGTTTGCCATCTGCGCGAGGCCGATATCAACCAAGAAATTTACGGCTTGCCTGAGTGGCTGCCAGGTCTGCAGAGCGCGCTGTTGAATGAGGCGGCCACGCTGTTCCGGCGCAAGTACTTCGCCAACGGCTCGCATGCTGGGTTCATCCTGTACATGACCGACGCGGCCTTCGACGAGAATTACGTCAAGGACCTGCGCAAGGCGATGCGCGACAGCAAGGGGCCGGGCAACTTCCGTAACCTGTTCATGTACGCGCCGAACGGCAAGAAGGACGGCATCCAGCTAATCCCCATTAGCGAGGTGGCGGCAAAGGACGACTTCGGCGCTATCAAGAACATCAGCCGCGACGACCAGCTCGCCATGCTGCGCATTCCGCCGCAACTGATGGGTGTGGTGCCGCAGAACGCTGGGGGCTTCGGCTCGATCCGTGAGGCCGCGCAGGTGTGGGCGGTCAACGAGCTGGAGCCGGTGCAAACCAGGCTCATGCAGATCAACGATTGGCTGGGTGAAGAGGTGGTGCGATTTAGTCCTTATGAAATTCAGCAGGGTGCTGACGTGTAGTATCGTTTCCCAATTTCGGGAGGGGACATGGATAACGATCAGCTGCAGCTGCTTGCTTTAGGATTGGAGGTAATGGGGCTTGGATTGGCGTACTGCCATATTTTTACCCCTGAGTTCAGCAGCAGGCTGAGTGGTGTCATACGTTACACAATCATCTCTCTAGGGGCTCGGAAAATGGATTACTCATTTCCTGGGATCGACTATGACGATGAAATTGAAGAAGAGGACAAAAGTGCAGCAGCCATTGGCTACGTCACCTTCATGACCTTCATCATGGTTTGCTGGTGGTGGTTAGGACGCAAGATTGAGTTCGGCGACGGAGGAGGGTGGGGCGCGCTAGAGATGATAGCCTCATTCGTTGCCGCCGCCCTTATTGCAATGCCTATTCACGTGTTGTTCTCCGCGTTAGTAAACGCGCTCGACATTTTTCTCATCGGACTGGGTCGAGGGTGCTACTCAGCAAGCCTAGGGTTAGTTCTCGCGTTAGCGGGAGTCTGCATCGAAATCTATCAGGTAGCTTCGACCAGCTTCGGAGTAGTGCTTCTGGTTTTACCAATCGCAGCCCTTGGAGTGATGCTAAGAACAATGCATAACCGGTTGTGACGCTCGTAGACCGATAAATACCGCCCTTGAGGCGGTTTTTTTGTGCCTGCAACCAGGGCCGAATTTGTATCAGGAACCCCAGCGCGCCCTCGTCCCCACGCCACGCCCCCGGTCTAAATAGGGTGCTTTTTCTTCACCCCTGCGGACCGGTCCAGGCGGCCCTGGCTGGGGGCTGTATGCAGCGTTCAGTGGGTGGAAATACCCTGCGAATCCCTGCAGCAAGCGCCTCATGCTGGGGCGGTGAGGCCGCTTCCTGTCTAGGTCGGCTGATGAGATATCTGGAATGGGTAATTTTCGTAATTGGATGATCTGGCAGCGCTACAGGCCCCGAATTTACTGGGCTTGCCTGATTACCTTGGCTGGTAATTCTGGGTAAGGGTGAAGGTAATATTTGTGCAAGATGCTGATTTTAAAGGATTTTTGTTTTCCATCTTCTGGCCAGTCGTTTGGGTAATCTCCTAACCTTCCGATTACTGATTTATTACCTTTATGAGCTACCGATAAGCCTTTGAAAATAAAGGGCTTCAGGCGCTTGAAGCTCTAACGATTACCAAAATTACCTTTTTGCTTTGCCTCAAAATAAATCCGTGTAGAATGCCGCCGCCTGCGATGCTGAGCACCCTTGCTCGTTCTCACTGGGAACAAGCTGGGAACAGATTCACGCTCACGCATACGCGCCCATTCACACAAATCAAGGCCTCCAGGCCTGGCAGTCGGGGTGTGGTGAGTTCGAGTCTCTCCGTCCGCACCATCTTTATATAGCCCCTCCCGACTGCCGCCTGCTTCTAGGGTGACTTCTGCACATTGACCCTCTAGAATGCTTGGCCTTGATTCGGGGCCGGTTCGAGCCGGCTTATGTCTGTGCAACGAGGAATATCCATGCAAGTTTCTGTTGAAAGCACTTCTGCTCTTGAGCGCCGCATGACTGTCGGCGTACCCGTCGAGCGCATCGAGACCGAAGTCAACAAGCGTCTGCAACAGACTGCCCGTCGTGCCAAGGTTCCTGGCTTCCGTCCTGGCAAGGTGCCGATGAGCGTGATTCGTCAGCGCTATGAAGATGCCGCTCGTCAGGAAGCCTTGGGCGACCTGATCCAGGCTACCTTCTATGAAGCCGTGGTCGAGCAGAAGCTGAACCCGGCCGGCGCTCCGGCCGTAGAGCCGAAGTCCTTCGAGAAGGGCAAGGATCTGGAATACGTCGCTACTTTCGAAGTGTTCCCCGAATTCCAGGTTTCCGGTTTCGAGTCGATCGCCATCGAGCGCCTCGAAGCTGATGTGGCTGACAGCGACGTCGACAACATGCTCGACATCCTGCGCAAGCAGAACACCCGTTTCGAAACTGTTGAGCGCGCTGCCGAGAATGGCGACCAGCTGAACATCGATTTCGTCGGCAAGATCGACGGTGAAGCATTCGCTGGCGGTAGCGCCAAGGGCACCCAGCTGGTGCTGGGCTCCGGCCGCATGATCCCGGGCTTCGAAGACGCCCTGGTTGGTGTCAAGGCTGGTGAAGATCGCGTGATCAACCCGACCTTCCCCGAGGACTACCAGAACCTCGACCTGGCCGGCAAAACCGCTGAGTTCACTGTTACCGTCAACAGCGTTTCCGCCCCGCAACTGCCTGAGCTGAACGACGAGTTCTTCGCCCTATTCGGTATCAAGGATGGCGGTCTGGAAGGCTTCCGCGCCGAAGTTCGCAAGAACATGGAGCGTGAACTGCGTCAGGCCATCAAGTCCAAGGTCAAGAACCAGGTAATGGACGGCCTGCTGGCTGCCAATCCGGTCGAAGTGCCGAAGGCGCTGATCGGCAATGAAGTGAATCGTCTGCGCGTGCAGGCTGTTCAGCAGTTCGGTGGCAACATCAAGCCTGACCAACTGCCTGCCGAACTGTTCGAAGAGCAAGCCAAGCGCCGTGTGGTGCTGGGCCTGATCGTCGCCGAAGTGGTCAAGCAGTTCGAACTGAAGCCTGACGAAGCCCGCGTGCGCGAGCTGATCGAGGAAATGGCTTCGGCTTATCAGGAGCCCGAGCAGGTCGTTGCCTGGTACTACAAGAACGACCAGCAAATGAACGAAGTGCGTTCGGTTGTACTGGAAGAGCAAGTTGTAGATACTGTTCTGCAGAAGGCCAACGTGACCGATAAAGCGGTTTCCTACGAAGACGCAGTCAAGCCGGCGGAAGCTCCTAAAGCCGACTGATCTGGAACCTCGTTCGAGTACACCACCATAAGCCAGCCTCCGTGCTGGCTTATGCGTATTTGAGACATGACTATTAGGGAGTGAGCGCAAGACATGTCCCGCAATCCTTTTATGCAAAACATGCCTGAAATCCAGGCCGCTGGCGGCCTGGTGCCGATGGTCATCGAGCAGTCCGCTCGTGGCGAGCGTGCCTACGACATCTATTCGCGTCTGCTCAAGGAGCGCGTGATCTTTCTGGTTGGCCAGGTCGAGGACTACATGGCCAACCTGATCTGCGCCCAGCTGCTGTTTCTGGAAGCAGAGAATCCGGACAAGGACATTCACCTGTACATCAACTCGCCGGGTGGCTCGGTGACTGCCGGCATGGCGATCTACGACACCATGCAGTTCATCAAGGCGGATGTGTCCACCACCTGTATCGGTCAGGCCTGCAGCATGGGTGCCTTCCTGCTGGCTGGCGGCGCCAAGGGCAAGCGTTTCTGCCTGCCGAACTCGCGTGTGATGATTCACCAGCCTCTGGGCGGCTTCCAGGGCCAGGCCTCGGACATCGAGATCCACGCCAAGGAAATCCTCTTCATTCGTGAGCGTCTGAACGAGCTGCTGGCTCAACATACCGGCCAGAGCCTGGAAACCATCGAACGCGATACCAATCGCGACAACTTCATGAGCGCTTCGCGCGCTGTGGAATACGGTCTCGTCGATGCCGTCCATGAAAAGCGTCAAATGCCGGTCTAGATGAGGCGCCGGCTGTGGGCATCCTTCACTGGCGCGACTTGCGCCCTTGAAAATGCCCGCATTTGCCTTCATCTTGTGTTTCAAGCCTACCGTATTGGATTGATCGAATGACTGATACCCGTAACGGTGAGGACAACGGCAAACTGCTTTATTGCTCCTTCTGCGGCAAAAGCCAGCATGAAGTGCGCAAGTTGATCGCCGGTCCTTCCGTCTTCATCTGCGACGAATGCGTCGACCTGTGCAATGACATCATCCGCGAGGAGGTGCAGGAAGCACAGGCCGAGAGCAGCGCGCATAAACTCCCGGCACCCAAGGAAATCAGCGGCATCCTCGATCAGTACGTGATCGGTCAGGAGCGCGCCAAGAAAGTGCTGTCGGTAGCGGTATACAACCACTACAAGCGTCTCAATCAGCGTGACAAGAAAGACGATGTCGAGCTGGGCAAGAGCAACATTCTGCTGATCGGTCCGACCGGTTCGGGTAAGACGCTGCTGGCCGAAACGCTTGCACGCCTGCTCAACGTGCCGTTCACCATCGCTGACGCCACCACCCTGACCGAAGCCGGTTATGTCGGTGAGGATGTCGAGAACATCATTCAGAAGCTGTTGCAGAAGTGCGATTACGATGTCGAGAAGGCCCAGATGGGTATCGTCTACATCGACGAAATCGACAAGATCTCGCGCAAGTCCGATAACCCGTCGATCACTCGTGACGTGTCGGGCGAGGGCGTGCAGCAGGCGCTGCTCAAGCTGATCGAGGGCACTGTGGCCTCGGTTCCGCCGCAGGGCGGGCGCAAGCATCCGCAGCAGGAGTTCCTGCAGGTCGATACGCGCAACATCCTGTTCATCTGTGGTGGTGCATTCGCCGGCCTGGAGAAAGTCATCCAGGCGCGCTCTACCAAGGGCGGCATCGGTTTCGGTGCGGAAGTGCGCAGCAAGCAGGAAGGCAAGAAGATCGGCGAGTCTCTGCGAGAGGTCGAGCCGGACGATCTGGTCAAATTTGGTCTTATCCCTGAGTTCGTCGGTCGTCTGCCGGTGATCGCGACACTGGAGGAGCTGGACGAGGCTGCTCTGGTGCAGATTCTCACCGAGCCGAAGAATGCACTGACCAAGCAGTACGCCAAGCTGTTCGAGATGGAAGGGGTGGACCTGGAATTCCGTTCCGATGCGCTGAAATCCGTGGCGCAGAAGGCGCTGGAGCGCAAGACTGGTGCGCGTGGCCTGCGTTCGATTCTCGAGGGCATTCTGCTCGACACCATGTACGAGATCCCGTCCCAGCAGGACGTGAGCAAGGTGGTGATCGACGAGAGCGTCATCGAGGGTTCGTCCAAGCCGCTGCTGATCTACGAGAACAGCGAGCCGCCGGCGAAGGCCGCGCCAGACGCCTGACGGCTGTCATACGTTGCAAAGAAGGGGCCCCTCGGGCCCCTTCGCTTTTGTGGACATTGCGCTTGTTTTTTACGGGAGCTACCCCCATCTTAAAAGCCAAGGGTAATCCCGCCTGTTTACGGCCTTATGGCCGCCGCTGAGCCGAAATCATGAAGACAACCATCGAATTGCCTCTCCTGCCATTGCGCGATGTAGTGGTCTATCCGCACATGGTCATCCCGCTTTTCGTCGGGCGTGAGAAATCCATCGAGGCCCTCGAGGCGGCGATGACGGGTGACAAGCAGATCCTGCTGGTAGCCCAGAAGAACCCGGCCGTCGATGATCCGGATGATCAGGATCTTTATCGCGTTGGCACCGTCGCCACCGTCCTGCAATTGCTCAAGCTGCCCGACGGTACCGTCAAGGTGCTGGTCGAGGGTGAGCAGCGCGGCTCGATCGAGCGTTTCATCGATCTCGAAGATCATTGCCGTGCCGAGGTGCAACTGATCGAGGAGGGCGAAACTGCCGAGCGCGAATCGGAAGTCTTCACCCGCAGTCTGCTCAGTCAGTTCGAGCAGTACGTGCAGCTGGGCAAGAAGGTTCCGGCCGAAGTGCTGTCGTCGCTCAACAGCATCGATGAGCCCAGCCGTCTGGTCGACACCATGGCCGCGCACATGGCGCTGAAGATCGAGCAGAAGCAGGAAATCCTCGAAATTACCTCGCTGTCTGCTCGCGTCGAGCACGTGCTGGCCCTGCTGGATGCCGAGATCGACCTGCTACAGGTTGAGAAACGTATTCGCGGTCGCGTGAAGAAACAGATGGAGCGCAGTCAGCGCGAGTACTACCTGAATGAGCAGATGAAGGCCATTCAGAAAGAGCTTGGCGATATCGATGAAGGCCATAGCGAGCTCGACGAATTGCGTAAGCGCATCGATAACGCGGGGCTGACCAAGGAAGCCTTGACCAAGGCCAATGCCGAGCTGAACAAGCTCAAGCAGATGTCGCCGATGTCCGCTGAAGCCACTGTGGTGCGCTCCTACATCGATTGGCTGGTCAATGTGCCGTGGAAGGCCGAAAGCAAGGTGCGACTGGATCTGGCGCGTGCCGAGAGCATTCTTGATGCCGATCACTACGGTCTGGAGGAGGTCAAGGAGCGCATTCTTGAATATCTCGCCGTGCAGAAGCGGGTGAAGAAGCTCAAGGGGCCGGTGCTGTGCCTGGTCGGCCCGCCCGGTGTGGGCAAGACCTCACTGGCCGAGTCCATCGCCACCGCGACCAACCGCAAGTTCGTGCGCATGGCCCTCGGGGGCGTACGTGACGAGGCCGAGATTCGCGGGCACCGCCGTACCTACATCGGCTCGATGCCGGGTCGCCTGATTCAGAAGATGACCAAGGTCGGCGTGCGCAACCCGTTGTTCCTGCTCGACGAGATCGACAAGATGGGCCAGGACATGCGCGGCGATCCTGCCTCGGCATTGCTCGAAGTCCTCGACCCAGAGCAGAACCATAATTTCAACGATCACTATCTGGAGGTCGATTATGACCTGTCGGATGTGATGTTCCTTTGCACCGCCAACTCGATGAACATCCCCGGCCCGCTGCTGGATCGGATGGAAGTCATTCGCCTGCCGGGTTACACCGAGGACGAGAAGGTCAATATCGCCATCAAATACCTGGCGCCCAAGCAAATTCAGGCCAATGGTCTGAAAAAAGGCGAGCTGGAGTTCGATGAGTCGGCGATTCGCGACATCATTCGTTACTACACGCGTGAAGCTGGTGTGCGCAGTCTGGAGCGACAAATCGCCAAGGTCTGCCGCAAGGTGGTCAAGGAGCATGTACGCGAGAAGCGCTTCCAGGTCACCGTCAGTGCCGACTCCCTGGAGCACTTCCTGGGTGTGCGCAAGCATCGCTATGGCCTCGCCGAGCAGCAGGATCAGATCGGTCAGGTGACCGGTTTGGCCTGGACTCAGGTCGGCGGTGAGCTGCTCACTATCGAGACGGCGGTAGTCCCTGGCAAGGGCAATCTGATCAAGACCGGTTCGCTGGGTGATGTCATGGCAGAGTCGATGACGGCGGCCATGACGGTGGTTCGCAGTCGCGCGAAAAGCCTGGGGATCCCGGCTGATTTCAACGAGAAGCGCGACGTTCACATCCATATGCCCGAAGGTGCCACACCCAAGGATGGCCCGAGCGCGGGCATTGGTTTGTGCACGGCACTGGTATCGGCCCTGACGCAGATTCCGGTGCGGGCGGACGTGGCCATGACCGGGGAAATCACCCTGCGTGGTCAGGTACTGGCCATCGGTGGTCTCAAGGAAAAACTTCTGGCGGCTCATCGGGGTGGGATCAAGACCGTGATCATTCCCGAAGAAAATGTGCGTGATCTGAAGGAAATTCCGGAAAATATTAAGCAAGACCTGCAGATTAAACCGGTTAAATGGATTGACGAGGTCCTGCAAATTGCGCTGCAATACGCCCCGGAGCCCTTGCCCGATGCGGCTCCGGAGATGGTTGCAACGGATGACAAGCGCGAGTCTGATTCCAAGGAGCGAATCAGCACGCATTAGCCGGGGGGCTTCCTTGACACAATTTTTGAGCCCTTGTTATAAAGCGGCTTTTATTGTGTCGGCAGGCCATCCAGCACCCGCTTTGCTTACACTAAAAATCAAGAAACAAACTCAACAGAAATAAGGGGACTTAGAGTGAACAAGTCGGAACTGATCGATGCCATCGCTGCATCTGCTGATATCCCGAAAGCTGTTGCTGGCCGCGCGCTGGATGCAGTGATTGAATCCGTCACTGGCGCTCTGAAGGCTGGTGACTCCGTTGTGCTGGTAGGCTTCGGTACCTTCGCTGTCAAAGAGCGTGCTGCTCGCACTGGTCGCAACCCGCAGACCGGCAAGCCGATCAGCATCGCTGCTGCCAAGATCCCAGGCTTCAAAGCTGGCAAGGCTCTGAAAGACGCCGTCAACTAAGCGTCTTCTGGGTTTGCCTCGCCGTCAGGCTCCGTCTGGCGGCTGTTAGGGGGCAGCGCAGGTAGTCCTAGACTCTTCTGCTCTGACCGCTTAACGCGTTACGAGAAGGCGCATCCAAGGATGCGCCTTTCTTCTATCTGGACATTACCCACACTGCGCGGCTGGTGACTCTGTACAGTCGTTCTGGGGGAAGCATGCTGCAAAACATCAGGGACAATTCACGCGGTTGGATTGCCAAAATCATCATCGGCCTCATTGTGATGCTGATGGCGTTTACCGGTTTCGAAGCCATCGTCACAGGGACCAGCAATCGCAACAATGCGGCTGACGTGAACGGTGACACCATTACCCTCAACGAGCTCAACCAGGCCGTTGAAATGCAACGCCGTCAGCTGCTGCAGCAACTGGGGCGCGATTTTGATGCCTCGCTGCTCGATGACAACCTGCTGCGTGAGGCTTCGCTCAAAGGCTTGATCGAGCGCAAGCTGCTGCTTCAGGCAGCCGGTGACGCTCATTTCGCCTTCTCGCAGGGATCGCTGGACCAGGTGATTCTGCAAACTCCCGAATTTCAGGTAGATGGCCGCTTCGATGCCGCGCGCTTCGATCAGGTCATTCGCCAGATGGGCTACACCCGCCTGCAGTTCCGCCAGATGCTGGAAGAGGAAATGCTGATTGGGCAGCTGCGTGCCGGTCTCGGCGCCAGTAGCTTCGTCACCGAGCAGGAGGCGCGTGCCTTTGCCAATCTCGAGCGCCAGACCCGTGACTTCGCCAGTCTCACCATCAAGGCCGATAGCGCTGCGATCGAGTTGAGCGACAGCGATGTCAACGCCTATTACGACGAGCACGCTGGCGAGTTCATGAGCCCTGAGCAGGTCGTGTTGGAGTACGTCGAGCTGCACAAGGACAGCTTCTTCGATCAGGTCGAAGTCAGCGATGAAGACCTGCAGCCGCTGTACGAGAGCGAGATCGCCAACCTGGCTGAGCAGCGTCAGGCTGCGCACATCCTTATCGAGGGTGATGACCAGGCCGCGCGTACCAAGATCGAAGAGATCAAGGCGCGTGTGGACGCTGGCGAAGATTTCGCTGCCCTGGCCAAGGAGTTCTCGCAGGACCCAGGTTCGGCTGCCGATGGCGGTGATCTGGGTTACGCCGGCCCTGGCGTTTACGATCCTGCCTTCGAGGAGGCGCTCTATGCGCTGCAGCAGGGCGAGGTTTCCGAGCCCGTGCAGAGCGAGTTCGGCTGGCACCTGATCAAGCTGCTGGGTGTTCAGGCTCCAGAAGTGCCAAGCTTCGACAGCCTGAAGGACAAGTTGGCGCGTGACTTCAAGGCGCAACAGGTCGAGCAGCGCTTCGTCGAGGCGACCAAACAGCTGGAAGATGCCGCGTTCGAAGCATCGGATCTGGCTCAGCCTGCCCAGGAGCTGGGTCTTGAGGTCAAGACCAGTGAAGCCTTCGGGCGTGAGGGTGGTGCAACTGGCATCACTGCCAACCGTCAGGTCCTGCAGGCTGCATTCAGCCCTGAAGTTCTGGAAGATGGCACCAACAGCTCGACCATCGAGCTGGACCCGAGCACCGTGGTCGTCGTGCGCGTCAAGGAACACAAAAAGCCCGAGCAGCTGCCCCTGGAGCAGGTCGCTGAAAGCATTCGTGCCCATCTGCAGCAGGAGCGTGCCAGTGCCGCGGCCAAGGCCGAGGGTGAGAAGCAACTGGCTGCTGCCCAGGCCGGTGAGCAGTCTGCTGCTGATTGGCAGGTTCAGGAGGCAGCCACTCGTAGCCAGGACGGCATCGAACCCAAAGTGCTGCAGGCGCTGTTCCGTATGCCCAAGCCAGCGCAGGCGGGCGAGCCCACCTTCGCCGGCGTGACGCTGAACAATGGCGATTACGTCGTGCTGCGCCTCGATGGTGTGAATGTGCCGGAAGAGGCGCTGGCTGACGAAGAGCTCGCCATGTACCGCAACTTCCTGGCGTCGCGTGCCGGCCAGCAGGACTTCGCCGCGCTGCGCAAGCAGCTGGAAGCCAAGGCTGATATCGAGCGTTTCTGATCGCTGTCCGTTACGAGAAAGCCCCGCCAAGTGCGGGGCTTTGTCGTTTCTGGGTTACAACAACCATTCGATGGGCAGCCACGAGAGCAGATGAATGCCCAGGCGTTTGAGCAGGCCTGTACCGGGCTCGCTATCGAATCGCCGTTGCTCGCCATCCACGCGCTGCAGCCAGTAGATTCGGTCGTGTTCATCCAGCCGCAGCTCGTAGGCATTGGCCGGGATATCGCTTTCGAATGCCTGGCCGATGGCTGCCGCCAGTTTCGGGCTTTCGATAAGAAAACCCATCTCCGTATTGAGGCTGGCCGAGCGTGGATCGAAGTTGAATGAGCCGATGAATACGCGTTGGCCATCGAGGGCGAAGGTCTTGGCGTGCAGGCTCGAGCCGGAGCTGCCGAATGGGCCGGCTTTCTCTCGGTGGCCTTCGTCGTCCGCGCCCAGACGCATTTCATAGAGTTTGACGCCGCCTTCGAGCAGGGCGCGCCGGCGTTTGGCGTAGCCGGCGTGTACCGGCGTCACGTCCGTTGCCTCCAATGCATTGGTCAGGATGCGCACTTCAACGCCGCGTTGTACCAGGCCGGTAAAGATATCGACGCCGGTTTGCGTGGGGACGAAGTAGGGGGATACAAGGTCGACGCGTGACTGTGGAATATCGAGCATTTCGCCCAGATGACTGATCAGCAGCTCGCCGTCACTGGCATTGCCAAGGCCCTTGGCGGGGTCATCACTGACCAGTGTGGTCTCGCTCCATTCAAAGCCAAGATTCTTGTCCAGCAGGCGCTGAATGAACTCGCTTTCCTGCAGGGTCTTCACGTAACCGCTGGCTGCAGGCGAGCTGGAAAGGTCTGCCGCGATATCGTGCAGGAGCTGTGGAGCGCTCCGGCCGCGAGACACGATCAGCTCCAGTGGATAGCTGGAGTCGCTTGCCCAGTAACGATCGAAGTCTGCGGAGGTGTCGGCCACGACCGGGCCAATTGCCAGCACATCGAGGTCGGCGAAGAGCACCCCCTCACTGGCGTCGAAGTATTCGTCGCCGATATTGCGTCCACCGATGATGGTGGCCTGGTTGTCCACGGTGAAGGACTTGTTGTGCATGCGCCGGTTGGCGCGTGGGAAGTGGGTCAGATAGCCCAGTGCCTTGGCCTGGCGCAGGGAGAAGGGATTGAACAGGCGCACTTCGATGTTGGGGTGGTGATCGAGCGTGCTCAGGGTCTGATCGAGGCCGGCGATGCCGTTGTCATCCAGCAGCAAGCGGACGCGAACGCCTCGTTCGGCGGCTCTGAGCAGGGCATCGAGCAGCAGGGTGCCGGTAATGTCGTTGCGCCAGATGTAGTACTGAACATCGAGACTGCGCTCGGCCGCTTCGACCAGGAGCATACGCGCAGCAAAGGCATCGCGGGCAGCCGCCAGCGTAAGGATGCCGGACAGGCCGGGGTGGGCGTCGCGTTCGCTGCCCAGTGCTTGCCCCAGCGTGGTATTGGCCGTTTCGGCCTGGGTGAAGGCCTGGCTTTCGGTACGGCCATCCAGCGGTGGCAAGGCACAGCCGAGCACAAGGCTGCATAGTGCGCAGATCAGGCAGGCACGCCATTTGTTTGTCGGGATCATTGACCCATCTCGGTTCCAGGCTTCCAGCTAGGACAACGCCAAGGTTGAAGCGTGCCGAGTAGTGATGGCGTTTCGGTTCGGGTAGCTGAATGCTGACAAAAGCCAGAAACGACAACGCCGCACTTGCTGAGCAATGTGCGGCGTTGTGGGTTCAGGCACGGCTGGGCCGTGCATGAGGTGCGGCAGAGCCGGCATCGCTCTACGATGTCCGGCGACCTTCTCAGTCTTCCATGGCGCCCATGGCGGTGGTGTTGAAGCCGCCGTCGACGTACATGATCTCGCCGCTGATGCCCGAAGCCAGGTCGGAGCAGAGGAAGGCGCCGGCATTGCCGACTTCCTCGATGGTGACGTTACGGCGCAGCGGAGTCTGCTTCTCGTTGGCAGCCAGCATCTTGCGGAAGCTGGCGATGCCGCTGGCAGCCAGGGTGCGGATCGGGCCGGCAGAGATGGCGTTGACGCGAGTGCCTTCCGGGCCGAGGCTGCCGGCCAGGTAGCGTACGCCGGCTTCCAGGCTGGCCTTGGCCATGCCCATGACGTTGTAGTTGGGCATGGTGCGTTCGGCGCCCAGGTAGGAGAGGGTGAGCAGGCTGCCGTTGCGGCCTTTCATCATCTCGCGACCGGCCTTGGCCAGGGCGACGAAACTGTAGGCGCTGATGTCGTGGGCGATCTTGAAGCCTTCACGGGTGGTGACGTCGGTGAAGTCGCCATTGAGCTGGTCGCCCGGGGCGAAGCCGACCGAGTGGACGATGCAGTCCAGGCCGTCCCACTTCTTGCTCAGTGCTTCGAACACGGCGGCGATTTCCTCGTCGCTGGCCACATCGCAAGGGAAGCACAGGTCGGCGCTGGAGCCCCAGCCGGCAGCGAAGTCTTCCACGCGGCCCTTGAGCTTCTCGTTCTGGTAGGTGAAGGCCAGCTCGGCACCCTCGCGGTGCATGGCGGCGGCGATACCCGAGGCGATGGACAGTTTGCTGGCAACGCCAACGATGAGTACGCGCTTACCGGTTAGAAAACCCATTGTGCTATTCCTCTTCCTGTTTCAAGGATCAGTGAGCCGTTGCCGGGGCCAGAAAAGCGGCTTCCAGCAACTGCTGCGTATAAGGGTGTTGCGGTGCACTGAAGATCGACTCGGCAGACCCCTGTTCGACCACCTGGCCCTGCTTGACCACCATCAACTGGTGGCTCAGCGCTCTGACTACCGCCAGGTCATGGCTGATAAACAGATAGGTCAGGTTGTACTTGGCCTGCAAGCCGCGCAACAACTCCACCACCTGACGCTGCACCGTACGGTCGAGCGCCGAAGTGGGCTCGTCCAGCAGGATCAGCGCCGGTTTCAACACCAGTGCCCGGGCAATGGCAATCCGCTGCCGTTGCCCGCCAGAAAACTCGTGGGGGTAGCGATGCCGCGTCTGCGGGTCCAGCCCTACCTCCAAAAGCGCGTCGATGATGGCTTGTTCCTGCTCCGCCTCGTTGCCCATGCCGTGAATACGCAGACCTTCACCGACGATCTGGCTCACCGACATGCGTGGGCTCAGGCTCCCAAAGGGGTCCTGAAACACCACCTGCATCTGCCGACGCAGCGGACGTACTTCCTGCTGGCTGAGGCCCTGCAACTGCTGGCCCTGGAAGCGAATATCACCGCGACTGGCGAGCAGCCGCAGAATGGCCATGCCCAGCGTGGACTTGCCGGAACCACTTTCGCCGACGATGCCCAGGGTCTGGCCCTGGGGCAGGCTGAAGTTGATGCCGTCCACCGCTTTGACATGATCCACCGTCCGGCGTAGCAGGCCCTTTTTGATCGGGAACCACACACGCAGGTCGTCCACTTCCAGCAACGGCTGGCCCGCAGGATTGGCCGCAGGGTCGCCGCTGGGCTCGGCGCCGAGCAGTTCCTGGGTGTAGGGATGCTGCGGAGCCTGGAACAATTCTTCACACGACGCCTGTTCGACGATGCGACCGCGCTGCATGACACATACGCGATGGGCAATTCTGCGAACCAGATTGAGATCATGGCTGATCAGCAGCAGTGACATGCCCAGGCGCGCCTGAAGATCCTTGAGCAATTCGAGGATTTTCAGCTGTACGGTGACGTCCAGGGCGGTGGTCGGCTCGTCGGCGATCAGCAGCTGTGGTTCGTTGGCCAGGGCCATGGCGATCATCACGCGCTGCCGTTGGCCGCCGGAGAGCTCGTGCGGATAGGCCTTGAGGCGCTTCTTCGGTTCGGGAATGCCGACCAGCTCCAGCAGCTCCAGGGTGCGTGCGCTGGCGGCCTTGCCACGCAGCCCCTTGTGCAGGGCGAGCACTTCGTTGATCTGCTTTTCGATGCAGTGCAGCGGGTTGAGCGAGGTCATGGGCTCCTGAAAGACCATGGCGATGCGGTTGCCGCGAATGCCGCGCAGGCGGCCTTCGCTGAGCTTGAGCAGGTCTTCGCCGGCGTACTCGATGCTGCCGTGCGGGTGACGCGCGAGCGGGTAGGGCAACAGGCGCAGGATCGAGTGCGCCGTGACCGACTTGCCCGAGCCGCTCTCGCCAACCAGGGCCAGGGTCTCGCCCTTACGGATGTCGAAGCTGACGCCTTCGACCACGCGCTGGCATTGCTCGCCCATGACGAACTCGACGGCCAGGTCGCGTACTTGCAACAGGGTTTCGTTCTGGCTCATGTCATTTCCTCGGGTCGAAGGCATCGCGGGCGGCTTCGCCGATGAATACCAGCAGGCTCAGCATGATCGCCAATACGGCGAAGGCGCTGATGCCCAGCCAGGGCGCCTGCAGGTTGCTCTTGCCCTGGGCGACCAGTTCACCGAGCGAGGGTGCGCCGGGTGGCAGGCCGAAGCCGAGGAAGTCCAGGGCGGTCAGGGTGCCGATGGCGCCGGTGAGGATGAAGGGCATGAAGGTCATGGTAGAAACCATGGCGTTGGGCAGAATATGGCGGAACATGATGGCGCCGTTCTCCATGCCCAGCGCCCGTGCCGCACGCACGTATTCCAGGTTGCGCCCGCGCAGAAATTCGGCGCGCACCACGTCGACCAGGCTCATCCAGGAGAACAGCAGCATGATGCCCAGCAACCACCAGAAGTTCGGCTGCACGAAGCTGGCGAGGATGATCAGCAGGTAGAGCACCGGCAGGCCCGACCAGATTTCCAGGAAGCGCTGGCCAAGCAGGTCGACCCAGCCGCCGTAGAAGCCCTGCAATGCGCCGGCGATCACGCCGATCACCGAGCTGGCCAGGGTCAGGATCAGGGCGAACAGCACCGAGATGCGAAAGCCGTAGATCACCCGTGCCAGCACGTCACGGCCCTGATCGTCGGTGCCCAGCCAGTTCTGCGCCGAGGGCGGTGCGGGAGCTGGTACTTCCAGGTCGTAGTTAATGCTCGAATAGCTGAACGGGATCGGCGGCCAGATCATCTTGCCGTCCTTTTCCGCGATCAGGTCCTGAATGTAGGGGCTCTTGTAGTTGGCCTGCAGTGGGAATTCGCCGCCGAACACGGTTTCCGGGTAGCGCTTGAGCACCGGGAAATACCACTCGCCGTCATACCGTACGGCCAATGGCTTGTCGTTGGCGATCAGCTCGGCGCCCAGGCTCAGGCCAAACAGGATGAGAAACAGCCACAGCGACCACCAGCCGCGCTTGTGCGCCTTGAAACGGTCGAAGCGGCGTCGATTGAGAGGGGAGAGTTTCATGCTCAACCCTCCCGGCTTTCGAAGTCGATACGCGGATCGACCAGGGTGTAGGTGATGTCACCGATCAATTTCACGATCAGCCCCAGCAAGGTGAAGATGAACAGGGTGCCGAACACCACCGGATAGTCGCGGTTGATCGCCGCCTCGAAGCTCATCAGGCCGAGACCGTCGAGCGAGAAGATCACCTCGATCAGCAGGGAGCCGGTGAAGAAGATGCCGATGAAGGCAGCGGGGAAACCGGCGATGATCAGTAGCATGGCGTTACGGAATACATGGCCGTAGAGCACGCGATGGTTGGTCAGGCCCTTGGCGCGGGCGGTCACCACGTACTGTTTGTTGATCTCGTCGAGAAAACTGTTCTTGGTCAGCAGGGTCAGGGTGGCGAAGTTACCGATGACCAGGGCGGTAACCGGCAGCACCAGGTGCCAGAGGTAGTCGAGAATCTTGCCGCCGAGGCTGAGCTGCTCGAAGTTGTTCGAGGTCAGGCCGCGTAGCGGGAACCAGTCCCAGTAGCTGCCGCCGGCGAACAGCACGATCAGCAGGATGGCGAAGAGAAAGGCCGGGATGGCGTAGCCGACGATGATCGCCGAACTGGTCCAGACGTCGAAGGCACTGCCGTGGCGTGTGGCCTTGGCGATCCCCAGCGGGATGGACACCAGATACATGATCAAGGTGCTCCATAGACCGAGCGAGATCGACACCGGCATCTTCTCGATGATCAGGTCGATGACTTGGGCATCGCGAAAGAAGCTGGAGCCGAAATCCAGCTGAGCGTAGTTCTTGAGCATGATCCAGAAACGTTCCGGCGCCGACTTGTCGAAACCGTACATCTTCTCGATCTCGGCAATCAGCTGTGGGTCGAGGCCCTGGGCGCCGCGATAGTTGGAACCGGCCACCGACACTTCGGCGCCGCCGCCACCGATGCGCCCTGTGGCGCCGCCGGCGGCCGCATCGAAACCCTCCAGCTTGGCGATCATCTGCTCGACCGGGCCGCCGGGCGCGGCCTGGATGATGATGAAGTTGATGACCAGAATGCCGAACAGGGTCGGGATGATCAGCAGCAGGCGGCGAAAGATATAGGCCAGCATGTTATTGCTTCGCCTCTTCGGTCGCTTGTTCTGCGGCTTGCTGCTGAGCTTCGCTCGGCTGCTCCAGGCCAGGGCGCACCCACCAGGTGTGCAGGCCGATATCGTAGAGTGGCGTCACCTTCGGGTGCTCGAAACGGTTCCAGTAGGCGACACGCCAAGTCTTGATGTGCCAGTTGGGGATCACGTAATAGCCCCACAGCAGCACGCGATCGAGGGCGCGGGTATGGGCGATCAGGTTCTGCCGCGAGTCGGCGTTGATCAGACCTTCGACGATCTGGTCGATGGCCGGGTCCTTGAGCCCGATGAAATTGCGGCTACCGGGATTGTCGGCGCTGGAGGAGTGCCAGTATTCGCGTTGCTCGTTGCCCGGCGAGTTGGACTGGCCGAAGCCGCTGACGATCATGTCGAAGTCACGCGAGCGCAGGCGGTTGATGTACTGCGAAACATCGACGCGGCGAATCACCAGATCCATACCAAGGTCGGCCAGATTGCGCTTGAATGGCAGCAGCACGCGCTCGAACTCGGTTTGTGCGAGAAGGAACTCGAAGCTGACCGGCTGACCATTGGCATCGAGCATGCGATCACCTTCGATACGCCAGCCGGCCTGTTGCAGCAGCTGGTAGGCGCGGCGCTGTTGCTCGCGAATGATGCCGCTGCCATCGGTGACCGGTACGCGGAATTCCTCGCTGAACACCTCGGCCGGAATCTTGCCGCGCAGCGGTTCGAGAATCTTCAGTTCGTCTTCACCAGGCAGCCCCTGCGAGCCCAGTTCGGAGTTGTCGAAATAGCTGCGGGTGCGGAAATAGGCGCCGTTGAACAGGCGCTTGTTGGCCCATTCGAAGTCGTACAGCAGGCCCAGCGCCTCACGTACGCGGCGATCCTGGAACTGCGGACGGCGGGTGTTGAAGATGAAGCCCTGCATGCCGGTGGGGTTGCGGTTCTGGATTTCTTCCTTGATCAGCTGGCCGTTGGCAACCGCCGGGGTGTTGTAGGCCGTGGCCCAATTCTTCGCGCTGGTTTCCAGCCAGTAGTCGAACTGGCCGGCCTTGAGTGCCTCCAAGGCCACGGTGTTGTCGCGGTAGTAGTCGATCTGGATGCTGTCGAAGTTGTAGAAGCCGCGGCTCACAGGCAGATCCTTGGCCCACCAGTCGTCGACACGCTCGTAGCGGATGCTGCGGCCGGCCTGGACGCGACCGACCTTGTACGGGCCGCTGCCCAGCGGTACCTCGAGATTGCTCTTGGCGAAGTCGCGCTCGGCCCACCAGTGCTTGGGTAGCACCGGCAGCTGGCCGACGATTAGCGGTAGCTCGCGGTTGCCGGCGTGCTTGAACACGAAGCGCACGCTGTGCGGTGATTCCACTTCCACCTGCTCGACATCGGCGTAGTAGCCGCGGTACATCGGCGCGCCTTTTTCCATCAGCGTATCGAAGGTGAACTTGACGTCTTCGGCAGTGATCGGTGTGCCGTCGTGGAAACGGGCTTCCTTGCGCAGCAGAAAACGCACCCAGGCGTTGTCAGGTGCCTTCTCGATCTTTTCCGCCACCAATCCGTAGGCGGTGAAGGGTTCGTCCATGCTCTGCACGGCAAGGGTGTCGTAGATCAGGCTGATCTCGTCGGCAGCCACCCCCTTGCTGATGAAGGGGTTGAGGCTGTCGAAACCACCGAAACCCGCTTCGCGAAAGGTACCGCCCTTGGGCGCGTCGGGATTGGTGTATTCGAAGTGCGTGAAGTCGGCGGGGTATTTGGGCGGCTCGTCATAGAGGGTGACGGCGTGTTTGGGGGCGGCGTAGGCAAGGCCGGCCAGGCCGAGCAGAATGAGGCTGCTACCGTGAAGCAGGAAACTGCGCAGCGGGTGGATCATCGAGCGTTCTCCGTGGGCTTCAGCCACCAGGTGCGCAGGCCCAGCGTATAGGGCGGCGTGGTGACGAAGGCGAACCGATTGCGGTACGCCAGGCGGTGATAATTGATGTACCAGTTGGGAATGCTGTAGTGCTGCCAGAGCAGGACTCGGTCCAGGGCCCGCGTGGCGGCTACCTGTTCGTCTCGAGTCTGCGCCGAGAGCAGCTTGTCGATCATCTCGTCGACCACCGGATCGTTGACGCCTGCATAGTTCTTGCCACCCTTGATGTTCACCTGGCTGGAATGGAAGTACAGCGATTGCTCCAGCCCCGGGCTGAGGGTTTGCGGCAGGGTCAGCAGGATCATGTCGTAGTCGAACTGGTCGAGGCGTTGCTTGTACTGGGCGCGATCAACAGTGCGCAGGTTGGCGCGTATGCCGATACTGGCGAGGTTGGCAGTATAGGGCTGGAGAATGCGTTCGAGGCTGGGGTTGACCAGCATGATCTCGAACTCGAGGCGTTGACCGCGAGCGTTACGCAGCTCCTGGCCGGAGGGTTTCCAGCCGGCATCGGCCAATAGACCAAGGGCGCGGCGCAAGGTTTCCCGGGGGATGCCGCGGCCGTCGGTTACCGGTTGTGTCGGTGGCTCGGTGAGCAGGCGTGCAGGCAGCTTGTCGCGATGTGGCGAGAGCAACAGCCACTCCGCGCCTTCGGGCTTGCCAGTGGCCGAGAATTCGCTGTTGGGGTAGTAGCTGGCGGCACGTACGTAGGCATTGTTGAACAGCGTGCGATTGGTCCACTCGAAATCGAACATCAGCCCCAGAGCTTCGCGCACCCTGCGGTCGCTGAACAGATCACGGCGCGTGTTCATGAACAGCGCCTGGGTCTGAGTCGGAATCTGGTGCGGTATCTCGGCGCGAATCACGTCGCCGCGGGTCACGGCCGGAAAGCGGTAGCCGTTGCTCCAGTTCTTTGCCTGGTTCTCGATGTAGAAGTCGAATTCGCCGGCCTTGAAGGCCTCGAAGGCAACATGGTTGTCGCGGTAGAACTCCACCTCGACGCGGTCGAAGTTGTATTTGCCGCGATTGACCGGCAGATCCTTGCCCCACCAGTCCTTCACCCGCTCGAACACCAGGCGCCGGCCAGGTACCACCTGGACGATGCGGTAGGGACCGCTGCCCAGCGGCGCCTCGAAGGAGGTGCTCTTGAAGTCACGGTCCTTCCAGTAGTGCTGCGGCAGGACCGGCAGTTCACCCAGGCGCAGGATCAACAGCGGGTTGCCGGCGCGCTTGAAGACGAAACGGATGCGGTGGCGGCCGAGAATATCGACGCGTTTCACTTCCTGCAGGTTGGTGCGGTACTGCGGGTGGCCGTCATTGCGCAGCAGGCGATAGGAGAAGGCCACGTCGTAGGCGGTGATCGGCTTGCCATCGTGAAAACGCGCTTCCGGGCGCAGGTTGAAGACCACCCAACTGCGGTCCTCGCTGTACTCGACGCTTTTGGCGATCAGACCGTAGCTGGAGGCAGGCTCATCCCCGGACGGATCGTAAGCGCCAGTGCCGACCATCAAGGGTTCGTTCAGCTCATTGGCGCCGTATTGCAGGAAATGTGCGGTCGAGATCGGGCTGCTGCCCTTGAGCGTGTAGGGATTGAGTGTATCGAAAGTACCGGACGCCATAATGCGCAACGTGCCGCCTTTGGGCGCATCGGGGTTGACCCAGTCAAAATGACTGAAGCTGGCAGGATACTTGAGTGTCCCGAACTGGGCGTAGCCGTGGCTCTCGCTGATAGTCGCAGAGGCGGGAAAGCTCAAGGCCAGGCTGAGGAACAGCAGTAGGAGGGGACGCATCGGGCGTGAGATCCGATCCATGGCGGCGTTTGGGCTTCTGGGTCGGTACAGTAACAGCTTGTATGGACAGGAAAAAGAGTGCAGCGGTGGGCGGGCGCTTACGACGCTATGACATACACTTCAGGGACACACCATGAGGGTACGAATTTGTCGGAACGAAGCCATGGTTTGCAGTCATGGATCGATCGCCTGAACCAAGCCGAACTGCCCGCGCTGGCTGCAGTGGTGCAGGATCTGCAGCGCCTTGCGCAGCAGGATTCTGCTTCGGTACAGCAGTTGGCTGATGTGTTGCTGCGTGATGCGGCGCTGACCAGCAAGGTGCTGCGGGTCGGCAACAGCGTCTACTACAACCCTTCCCAGGAAACCATCAAGACCATCTCGCGAGCCATCATACTGATCGGCTTCGACAATGTGCGCCTGATCAGTCTTTCGGTGAGCCTGATAGACGGGCTGCTTACCCGTGCACCGCGTGAGCAGTTGCAGATGTTACTCGCGCGTTCTTTCCATGCTGCGGTGCAGGCGCGCAACCTGGCTGGCTATGTCATTTCCGGGCGCAGCGAAGAAGTGTTCATCGCTGCGCTGCTCCATCATCTGGGCGAGCTGGCGTTCTGGGGCTGTGGTGGGGCGCAGGCTGACGAACTGGCCGATGCCCTTGAGCGCCCCGGTGTCGATGTCGATGAGGCGGTGCGTGAGGTGCTCGGTGCCAGCTTCCGTCAACTTACCCAGGCGTTGCTGAAAAGCTGGAACCTCGGCGAAACCGCCATCCTCGCCCAGGCGGGCGCCAGCCAGCATGATCCGGCCGCCTACGCCGTACAGTTGGGCGTGCGCATCAGCGAGGCGGCGCTGGGCGGCTGGGATTGTGAAGAAATGGAGGGCGTGCTGGGCAAGGTGGCAGCGTTTATCGAGCTGACGCCGGAGGAAACCCTGCAGCAGGTGCTGGCCAGTGCTGATGAGGCGGTGAAGGTTGCCTCGACCTTCGGCGCGAGCAAGTGGTGCCGGTTGATTCCCAATACCGATCCCGAGCAGATTCGCCAGCAGCAGGAGGAGCGTCGTGCGCGTTTGCTGCAGCCGGATCTGTTGGTGATGCAGCAGGCACTGCAGGATCTCGGTCTGATGGTCAATGCCAGGGCCGATGTCGGGCTGGTGCTAGACACCTTGCTCAAAGGCCTGCATCGGGGCGCTGGCCTGGAGCGGGTGATGCTCACGGTTCTGGCCGATGGGCAAAGCCGCTTCCGCGCCAAACGGGTGATCGGGGAAAAGTCTCAGCAATGGTTGGAGGACTTCGTGCTGCCAGCCGAGCAGGTGGAGCAGCCGCATATCTTCAGTTATGCGCTGCGCCATCGTGAGGCGATCTGGATGGGCGTGCCAGCCAGCTACAACCTGGCCGAGCTGGTGACCCAGCCGATTCGGCGCAGTCTTGGCGCTGGCATGTTCTTCATCGCGCCGATCATCGCGGGTACGCGGGAAATCGGTGTGCTGTATGCCGACAGCAGGCTGTCCGGGCGGGCGCTGCGACATGAGCAGTTCGTGGCGTTTCAGCGTTTCACGCAATTGGCGGGGCGTTGCCTGGAGGCGATCAGCAAGCGCTGATCACGGCAGATAGAGGGTCAGCATTTCCCCTGGCTGCAGCTTGCTGCTGCGTGGATTCCAGGCCTGCAGGCGCTTGAGGTCAATCTTGAAGCGCTTGGCGATCACATACAGCGAATCACCATGCTGGACGCGGTAGTAGGTGGCCTTGTCTCGTGAGGTGGCGGTGCTGCGAGTGGTGCTGGCGACGCGCGCGCCGCTGTCGGCGGCTGCCAGTGTGAGCACCTGGCCGACTTTCAACGCATTGCCCTGCAGCTTGTTCCAGCGCTTCAGGTCATGCACGGCAACCTGATTGGCGCGAGCGATCTGCCACAGGTTGTCTCCGTTCTTCACCTGATAGGTCCGCGCGCTCGCGCTCTGCGCGACGCCGCGCTGCTGATACAGCGGCTCGCTCGGTTGCGCGCCAGGTTTGCCAGGAATGGTCAGCACCTGGCCGATGCTCAGGCTGTTGCTGCTCAGGCGGTTTACGTCCTTGAGCATGTTCACTGACAGGTGATGACGGTTGGCGATGGCGTGCAGACTATCGCCGGAGCGTACGGTGTAGCTCTGCCAGTCGACCATTTCTTGCGGTTTCATCAGGGCCAGGTTGGCGCTGAGCATTTCTGCCTTATCGGTCGGCACCAGCAGATGTTGCGGGCCGTCGAGGGTAATACCGCGCTTGTAGGCGGGGTTGAGCTGCAGCAGCTCCTGTTCATCCAGGTCGGCTAGTTTGGCGACGCGGGACAGATCCATGTGCTGCTTGATTGCGATCCGTTCGAAGTAGGGTTCGTTGGCGATTGGCGAAAGGCTCACGCTGTAGGCTTCCGGCGTCAGGATCACCTGTGACAGCGCCAGTAGCTTGGGCACGTAGTCCTCGGTTTCCTTGGGCAGCGACAGGTTCCAGTAGTCGCTAGGCAGGCCGAGCTTCTCGTTGCGCTCGATGGCGCGGCTGATGCGGCCTTCGCCAGCGTTGTAGGCGGCCAGGGCGAGCAGCCAGTCGCCGTTGAACATTTCATGCAGGCGGCTGAGATAGTTGAGCGCTGCCTCGGTCGATGCAGTGACGTCGCGGCGGCCATCGTACCAGTTGGTCTGGCGCAGGTTGTAATGGCGGCCGGTCGAGGGAATGAACTGCCAGAGGCCGACCGCATGTGCCGAGGAGTAGGCCAGTGGATCGTAAGCACTTTCGATCACCGGCAGCAGCGCCAGCTCCATCGGCATGTCGCGCTCGGCCAGGCGCTCGACGATGTAGTGAATATAAGGCGCGCTGCGTTCGCTGACGGTATTGACGTGTTTCGGATTGCTGGCGTACCACAGGCGCACGCGTTCGATGCGCGGGTTGATGCCGATTTCATCCTGTAGTTTGAAGCCGTCGCGTACGCGTTCCCAGATATCGGCGTATTCGCGCGGCTTGACCTGGTTGTTGAGCCACTCCGGCTCGCGCTCCAGGCCCACGGCTCGAGAAGTATCAGCCGAACGGTCCGGAGTGTCGCTGGGCAGGCTCTGACAGCCGGCCAGGATCATGCTGCACATCACCGCGAGCGCTCGGAAGCTTCGCGCCAACGCCTTTATATTCAATGGCTTGCGTGATGATAAAGGCATTGGGTGAGGTGTATGTCCCGGCGAAAAGATCGGGCGATTCTAGGAATCGGGCCGGGGGTGGTCAAGTTTTCACCAGTCTTAATCTGGTCTTTTGCGGGCCTGTCGACCTTTTTCTCAGCGACTAAAACCTGTCTTTCCAGGCACGCAGGCTAGCGAATACGGCGCTTGGCTCGCTCGACTGCCGGTCGTCGCGTCCGTTGGTCGCAGCGACGACCGCAGGCTCGCCAACACGCAGGAAAGGATTGGTGGCCAGTTCCAGTTCGATGTTCGACGGCAGGCTGATGCGACCCTCATCGCGCCAGCGGGCCACTTCGGCCAGGCGCGCGCTGACGTTCGGGTTATGCGGCTCGACGGCATGGGCGAAGCGCAGGTTGCTCAGGGTGTATTCGTGGGTGCAGTAGACCCGTGTTGCACCAGGGAGCGCTGCCAGGCGGCTCAGCGACTGGTGCATCTGTTGCGGCGTACCTTCGAAGAGGCGGCCACAGCCACCCGCGAACAGGGTGTCGCCACAGAACAGCAGGTTCTGTTCGGCGTGGTAGTAGGCGATATGACCGAGGGTATGCCCAGGTACGGCCATGACCTCGAAGCGCAGGCCGAGCAGCTCGATTGCGTCGTTATCCTTGAGGTCGACGTCACAGGCTGGAATCTTTTCCGCCGCCGGGCCGGCGACACGGGCGCCGGTAGCCGTCTTCAGTTGCTCGACACCGCCAACGTGATCGAAGTGATGGTGAGTGATCAGGATGTCGCTGAGTGTCCAGTCAGGATGGGCCTCGAGCCAGGCCATGACCGGCGCCGCATCACCGGGGTCGACCACGGCGCAACGCTTGCTGCGGGCCTCCTGCAGCAGCCAGATATAGTTGTCATTGAAGGCGGGTAGCGCGTCGATCTGGATCATTGCGGGTCGCTAAGCTGGTGATAAAGGTGCATCTTAGACAGGACATGCAGAACCTGTCATGCGGAGGCAGCGATGACTGATCAGGCATTCGCCCAGGCCGACCCTGAGTGGCTCAAACTCATCGGCGAGGCGCGCGACTGGCTTGCCGGGCCGCTCGGCCAGCTGTTGCTGGAGGAAGAGCGGCGCTTGCTGGAAGAAGAGCTGGCGCGCTTTTTCGGTGGTTATCTGGTGAGCTACGGCCCTGGCGCCGAAGGCCCGCCCAAGGCGGGGCAGATCCAGCACAACGTGCGCCTTGGTGCGCCGATGCCTGGTGTGCAGATCGTCTGTGAGGAGCAATCCTGGCCCTTGGGTGAGCACGCCGCCGATGTGGTGCTGCTGCAGCATGGCCTGGATTTCAGCCTGTCGCCTCACGGTCTGCTGCGTGAGGCGGCTCGCAGCGTCAGGCCTGGCGGGCATCTGTTGATTCTGGGTATTCACCCCTGGAGCGCCTGGGGCGTGCGGCGTCTGTTTGCCCAGGACGGTTTGGCCAAGGCGCGTTGCATCGCCCCGAGCCGTGTCGGCGACTGGCTGAGTTTGCTGGGCTTTGCGTTGGAGAAACGCCGGTTCGGGTGCTATCGTCCGCCGCTCGCTTCGCTGGCCTGGCAAATGCGCCTGCGGCGGATGGAAAGCTGGGGCGATGCCTGGCAGTTGCCGGGCGCCGGTTTCTACCTGTTGGTGGCGCGCAAGCTGGTGGTCGGCTTGCGCCCGTTGCGGCAGTCGCGTCGCGAGCCGATGGGCAAGTTGCTGCCAATGCCGGTGGCGAAGGTCAGTCGGCGCGATCTCGACAATTGATTGCGGCAATTGGCTGCCGGTCAGGCTCCGGCCAAACAATTCTGTACAGAGTCTATGAATGTCTGAAACCCATGATGTGGTGATTTACACCGACGGTGCCTGCAAGGGCAATCCTGGCCCCGGAGGTTGGGGCGCGTTGCTGGTGTACAAAGGCGTGGAGAAGGAGCTTTGGGGCGGAGACCCCAATACCACCAACAACCGCATGGAGCTGATGGCGGCGATTGCCGGCCTGATCGCGCTGACCCGGCCGTGCTCGGTCAAGCTGGTGACCGACTCGCAGTACGTGATGAAAGGTATCCAGGAATGGCTGCCGAACTGGAAGAAACGCGGCTGGAAGACCGCTTCGAAAGAACCGGTGAAAAACGCCGACCTCTGGCAGAAGCTGGATGAGGAAGTGAATCGCCATCAGGTGAGCTGGCAGTGGGTGCGTGGGCATACGGGCCACCCCGGCAACGAGCGTGCCGACCAGTTGGCCAATCGCGGTGTCGATGATGTGCGTGCGGCGCGCTGAGCGGTAATACAGCACCTGAGTTAAGATGCTGCGCTGAATGTGCGGCAACCCGATTAGATGAGAGAGGCAAGGCGTGACAACCGAGAACACCGTCAAACGCTACGTAGTGCTGGATACCGAAACCACAGGTATGCCGGTCACTGACGGGCACCGCATCATCGAGATCGGTTGTGTCGAATTGCTGGGCCGCCGCCTGACCGGGCGTCATTTCCACGTTTACCTCAACCCCGATCGTGAAATCGACGAAGGCGCCATCGCGGTTCACGGCATCACCAACGAGTACGTCGCCGACAAGCCGCGTTTCAAGGAGGTCGCCGATGAATTCTACGAGTTCATCAAAGGCGCCCAACTGATCATCCACAACGCGGCGTTCGACGTTGGTTTCATCAACAACGAATTCGCCCTGCTGGGGCAGAGCGAGCGTGCCGACGTCAGCGATTACTGCTCGGTACTCGATACCCTGATGATGGCTCGCGAGCGCCATCCGGGGCAGCGCAACAGCCTGGATGCGCTGTGCAAACGTTACGGTGTCGACAACTCCAACCGCGAACTGCACGGCGCCTTGCTCGACTCGGAGATTCTCGCCGACGTCTACCTGGCAATGACTGGTGGGCAGACTAATCTGTCTCTGGCTGGTGAGGACGCCGATGGCGATGGCAGCGGGCGCCAGCAGGCCACGCCGATCCGCCGTCTGGACGCCTCTCGTCCGCGCACTCGCGTCATTCGCGCCAGCGAAGAGGAGCTTGCAGCGCATCTGGCGCGCCTGGCCGTGATCGAGAAATCCGCTGGTGGCCCGTCGCTGTGGGCGCAGTTGGAAAAAGCGCCGGAATAACCGAACAGCGCAATTGCGACCTTTTCTTATAGCGTGATGCACAGGGGGTTCCGCCGATCAGGGGGAGCCTCTAACCTGAGGCGATGGGCAGGCCAAGCCTGCCAGCCTTCAGGACGTCACAATGTATAAAGATCTCAAATTCCCCGTCCTAATCGTGCACCGCGACATCAAGGCAGACACCGTGGCCGGTGATCGCGTGCGCGCCATCGCTCAGGAGCTTACCCAGGACGGTTTCAGCATTCTGCCCACGGCGAGCGCCGCCGAGGGGCGTATCGTCGCGTCCACTCACCACGGTCTGGCCTGCATCCTGGTGGCGGCCGAGGGGGCGGGGGAGAACAGCCGCCTGTTGCAGGACATGGTCGAGCTGATCCGCGTGGCGCGAGTGCGGGCGCCGCAATTGCCGATTTTTGCCCTGGGCGAGCAGGTCACCATCGAGAACGCGCCGGCCGAGGCCATGGCCGATCTCAATCACCTGCGTGGCATCCTCTATCTCTACGAAGACACTGTGGCCTTTCTCGCCAGGCAGGTGGCGCGCGCGGCGCACAACTACCTCGACGGCCTGCTACCGCCGTTCTTCAAGGCGCTGGTGCAGCACACCGCGCAATCCAACTATTCCTGGCACACGCCGGGTCATGGCGGCGGCGTGGCCTATCGCAAGAGCCCGGTGGGCCAGGCATTCCACCAGTTCTTTGGCGAAAACACCTTGCGTTCCGACCTGTCCGTGTCGGTGCCGGAGCTGGGCTCGCTGCTCGATCACACCGGACCATTGGCCGAGGCCGAGGCGCGTGCAGCGCGCAACTTCGGCGCCGACCACACCTTCTTCGTGATCAACGGTACCTCGACGGCGAACAAGATCGTCTGGCATTCGATGGTCGGTCGCGATGACCTGGTGCTGGTGGATCGCAACTGCCACAAGTCGATCCTGCACTCGATCATCATGACCGGCGCGATTCCGCTTTACCTCTGCCCGGAACGTAACGAGCTGGGGATCATCGGGCCAATTCCGCTGAGCGAGTTCAGCAAAGCGTCGATCCAGGCCAAGATCGACGCCAGCCCGCTGGCGCGCGGTCGTGCGCCCAAGGTCAAGCTGGCGGTGGTGACCAACTCCACCTATGACGGGCTCTGTTACAACGCCGAGATGGTCAAGCAGGCGCTGGGGGATTCGGTCGAGGTGCTGCATTTCGACGAGGCCTGGTACGCCTATGCGGCTTTCCACGAGTTCTATGCTGGCCGCTATGGCATGGGCACCCAGTACGACGAGCGCTCGCCGCTGGTGTTCACCACCCATTCAACGCACAAGCTGCTGGCAGCCTTCAGTCAGGCCTCGATGATTCACGTGCAGGACGGCGGGCAGCGGCAGCTGGATCGTGACCGTTTCAACGAAGCCTTCATGATGCACATCTCCACCTCGCCGCAGTACGGCATCATTGCCTCGCTGGATGTAGCCTCGGCGATGATGGAAGGGCCGGCCGGCCGTTCACTGATCCAGGAAACCTTCGACGAGGCGCTGAGCTTCCGCCGCGCCCTGGCCAATGTGCGGCGCAACCTGAGCGCCGAGGACTGGTGGTTCAGTATCTGGCAGCCGGGTGAGGCCGATGGCGCCGACAGCCTGAAGACCTCCGACTGGGTGTTGCAACCGGACGCCGACTGGCATGGCTTCGGCGAAGTGGCCGATGACTATGTGCTGCTCGATCCGATCAAGGTCACGTTGGTGATGCCCGGCCTCAATGCAGCCGGCAAGCTGGAGCAGCAGGGGATTCCTGCAGCGGTGGTCAGCAAGTTTCTCTGGGAGCGCGGCCTGGTGGTGGAGAAAACCGGCCTGTACTCCTTCCTGGTGCTGTTCTCCATGGGCATCACTAAGGGCAAGTGGAGCACGCTGCTGACCGAGCTGCTGGAGTTCAAGCGCAGCTACGACGCCAATCTGCCGCTGATCGACGTGCTGCCTTCCATCGCCCACGCTGGCGCGGGCTGCTACCAGGGCATGGGCCTGCGTGACTTGTGCGACGCGCTGCATGGCTGCTACCGCGAAAACGCCACGGCCAAGGCGCTGAAAAGCATGTACACGGCGCTGCCCGAGCTGGCGATCAAACCTGCCGATGCCTACGACCGCCTGGTGCGCGGCGAGGTCGAGGCGGTGCCCATCGATCAGTTGCAGGGACGTATCGCCGCTGTGATGCTGGTGCCTTACCCGCCTGGCATTCCGCTGATCATGCCAGGCGAGCGCTTCACTGCCGCCACGCGTTCGATTCTCGACTACCTGGCCTTCGCGCGGACCTTCGATCAGGCCTTCCCGGGTTTCGATATCGACGTGCACGGCTTGCAAACCGAAGCGGGTGAGTACTGCGTGGATTGCCTGGTGGAGTAAACCTGTTGTGGGTCTGTCGGGGAGTAAGATCCTCGGCAGATCAATCTCTTATCTCTGACATTCAAAGCGGTTGTTAACGTCCGGGGCGTGCCCTGCGTCACAGTGGCAAGCATCGACTTTTATGGCGTGCTTGTTATAGTTGCTCGGTTATTAATCACAAAATTGTTACTGTGCTGCCGAGCCGCGGCTGAGGATGCCTGCCATGTCCGACTACAAAGCCTTCCGCGTCGAGCTGGCGGACAAGATCGCCCATGTGCAGATCAACCGTCCGGACAAGATCAACGCCATGAATGCCGACTTCTGGCGCGAGATCATCGAGATCTTTCAGTGGGTCGATGACAACGATGCGGTGCGTGTCGTGGTGCTTTCCGGTGCCGGCAAACACTTTTCTTCGGGCATCGATCTGATGCTGCTGGCCTCGGTCGGGGCCCAACTGGGCAAGGATGTTGGTCGTAATGCCTCGGCGCTGCGGCGCAAGATTCTCGAGCTGCAAGCCTCTTTCAACGCCGTCGACAACTGCCGCAAGCCGGTGCTGGCTGCCATTCAGGGTTACTGCATTGGCGGCGCCATCGATCTGATCAGCGCCTGCGATATGCGCTATTGCAGCGTCGACGCGCAGTTCTCCATCAAGGAAATCGACATGGGCATGGCCGCTGACGTCGGCACCCTGCAGCGCCTGCCGCGCATCATCGGCGACGGCATGATGCGTGAGCTGGCCTTCACCGGGCGCACCATCGACGGTAACGAGGCTGCGCGCATCGGCCTGGTCAATCGCACCTACGAAGATCAGGAAGCGCTGCTGGCTGGGGTGATGGAGATCGCCGCACAAATCGCTGCCAAGTCGCCGATTGCCGTGCGTGGAACCAAGGAAATGATTCGCTACATGCGCGATCACCGGGTCGATGATGGCCTTGAATATATCGCTACCTGGAATGCCGCCATGCTGCAGTCGGAAGACCTGCGCCTGGCCATGGCGGCGCACATGACCAAGCAGAAGCCGGAGTTCGCCGACTGATGCCGTATTCGCTGATGTTCGCTGCGAGGCCTAGAGCATGGTAAGTGGAGCCACATCCCTGAATCTGGTGCGCGACGAGCTGTTCGTCACCATGGAAGAGGCCGAGCAGAGCCTGGAGCATTTCATCGCCGAGCGGCATAACGGCAGCCTGTTGCAGCAGGCGGTGGAAAGCCTGCACCAGGTGCGCGGCACGCTCAACCTGATCGAGCTGGCCGGTGCCGAGTTGCTTGCCCAGGAAGTGCTGGATCAGGCAACCGATATTCCAGCCGGAGCAGGTGAGGAGCGCGACGCGCAGCTCTCGGCTCTGAGCAATGCCCTGCATGTGCTGCGCCGTTATCTGGAAAACGTCGACGCTCATCGCCAGGAAATGCCCGAACTGCTGCTGCCGGCGATCAACGATTTGCGTCAGGCTGGCGCGCAGCAGCCGCTGCCGGAAAGTTTCTTCTTCAGCGTGCGCCTCGATCATGCGCGGCCACATACGGCTACCCAGCCACTCGATGGCGCGGCCAAACTGAGCGAAGGCAAGCGCCTGCGTCACATGTATCAGGTAGGGCTGCTGGGCTTCATTCGTGAGCAGAATCCGCAGGCCAGCCTCAAACTGATGGTGCGCGCTATGGCGCGCCTGGACAGCCTGTTCGCCAATGAGCCGCGTGGGCGCATGTGCTGGATTGGCGCTGCCGCCATCGAAGCGCAGTGCGATGGTCAACTGCTGCCACGCAAATCGCGCAAGCAGCTGTTCTCGCGGGTTGATCGCGAACTCAAGCTGATGCTCGGTAACCCGCAGTACGAAGCACCGCGCAGTTTGCTGAAAGAGCTGCTGTATCTGGTCGCGCTGGCCGACAGCCATGGACCGCACGCCAGCGCCATGCGCGGAGTGTTCGGCCTCACGCCGTTGCCGTTCACCGACCACCTGCTGGAAGAGGAATACCGGCGCCTGGCAGGGCCGGGCCAGGCGGTGATGCGTTCGTTGTCCACGGCGATTCGCGAAGAGCTGGCCAGCGTCAAGGACATGCTCGACCTGCTCGAGCGCGGCACCTTGCAAGGCGAAACCTTGGGCACCCTGCATGCATTGCTGGGCAAGTTGGCCAAGACCTTAGGCATGGTCGGTCTGAACTCTGCCGGCAACTCGCTCGGCGCGCAGTTGCCGCTGGTCGCTGCCTGGAGCGAAGACACGCCGCCACAGGCTGAGCAGTTGCACAAGCTGGCCGATGCCGTGCTCTATGTCGAAGGCATGGTGGCCAGCCTGGAACGTGGCGAAGGTCGCGATATCAGGCCGGCTGCCGTCGAGCCGGGCAATGAGGCCGACTCTTTCGCTACTCATCAGCTCAACGAAGCCCGTATCGTCGTGGTCGACGAGGCCCAGGCCGGTCTGGCTCTGGCCAAGCGCGCGATCACCGCGTATCTGGAGTCGGCTGGCGACAAGATGCACCTGTCCAACGTACCGTTCAGCCTGCAGGCCGTGCGTGGCGGCTTGTGGTTTCTCGAGCAGCGCCGTGCCGCGATACTGGTCGGTGCCTGTGCCGACTATATCCAGGCGCGCATGCTCGAGTCGGCGCAAATGCCGTCGGAGCAGATGCTGGAAACCCTGGCTGATGCTTTGAGCAGCCTCGAGTACTACCTGGAAGCGGGCGCGGTGATGCGTCCTGAAACCCGTCCCAGCGTGCTCGACCTGGCTGAAGAAAGCGTCAAGGCACTGGGCATGCCGGTGGCAGCCTGATGGTCTGGCGCAATACCTTTCTCGATCCTGCCCAGCCTGGCGGCTGGGCGCTGCTCTATAACCAGCAGCACTTTCTCGCCGACAGCAATGGCGTGCTGTTCCCGCGTGATTGGATCAAGCGCCAGGACCTGCCTATTCTCGGCGAGCAGGGTATCGGTCATTTCGGTGACGATGCCGTTTACCTGCTGCAACTCAAGCCCTCGGCGACGCTGGAGGGCTGCAGCTGGCAGAGCCTGCGTCAGTTCATGCTGCAGGGCGACGCGGAAACCTTTCGCATGCTGGCCTACGCCGCGCAGATCGGCACCTGGTACGCCGAGCATCGTTATTGCGGTAGTTGCGGTGCGCCGACGCGCCAGCTTCCTGGCGAGCGGGCGATGCGGTGCGACAGCTGCGAATCGCAGCACTATCCGCGCATTTCGCCGAGCATGATCGTACTGGTCACACGGGGCGACGAGATACTCCTGGCACGTTCACCGCGGTTCGTCACCGGCGTATACAGCACCCTGGCCGGGTTCGTCGAGCCGGGCGAGTCAGTGGAGCATTGCGTGGCGCGCGAGGTGCGTGAGGAAGTCGGCGTCGAGGTGAAAAACCTGCAGTACATCGGTAGCCAGGGCTGGCCGTTTCCGCATTCGCTGATGCTTGGCTTCCACGCCGAGTACGCCAGTGGCGAGATCATCATGCAAGAAGACGAGATCGAGGATGCGCGCTGGTTTCGTGTCGATGACTTGCCGCCGTTGCCAGCGTCGCGTTCCATCGCCCGCCATCTGATCGATCTTTACGTTGCGCGTCGTCTTGGCTTGCCTGAGCCCAGTCTGCCGTAGGGCGGGTGTAACCCGCCAAATCGATGCTGTGGCGGGTTGCACCCGCCCTACGCGACCCAGTGTTGCCAGACCAGGCGCGCGGTCAGCGCCAATACCACCGTAATGAACACCGGGCGAATGAACTTCGAACCGCCTTTGATCGCGGTGCGCGCACCGAGAAAGGCGCCGACCATCAAGGCGGCGCCCATGCTCAGACCGAGCACCCAGGCTACCTGACCAAAGGCGATGAACACGGCCAGCGCCGCCGCGTTGCTGACGAAGTTCATGGTGCGCGCCACGCCGCTGGCGCGCACCAGATCGAGTGGATACATCAGCAGGCTGCTGACCGTCCAGAACGCGCCGGTGCCAGGGCCCGCCACTCCATCGTAGAGTCCCAGGCCAAGCCCTTGCGGCCATTGCCGACCACGCGCTATCGGCAGGTCGTGTTCGGCTGGTGCCTCCGGCATACGTCCGAACAGCAGGTAAACACCGCAGGCGAAGACGATCACCGGCAGCATCTGGTTGAGCCAGGCGGCCGGCATCCAGTGCGCGATGACGGCGCCGAGCAGGGCGCCGATCAGGGTTGCCAGCAACGCGTTGCGCCATTGCTTCGGGTCGAACAGCTTGCGGCGATAAAACGTGAGAGCCGCGGTGCCCGAGCCGAAGGTGGCGCACAGCTTGTTGGTGCCCAACACCAGGTGCGGCGGTAAACCTGCGGTAAGCAGGGCAGGGATGGTCAGCAGGCCGCCGCCACCGGCAATGGCGTCGATGAAGCCGGCGATGAAGGCGACCAGAGCGAGAATGGCCAGTGTGCTGGGATCGATGGCGAGCTCGAGAGCGAAGGGCATATTAAAGTGTCGACTTGTGGGCGAGTGCGCAGCCTGCTGGCTGTTCGTCGCGGGGAGAGCTGCGCATAATGCCGGGATTTCGTCAGAGAAGGAACGCAATCGATGCAATACGACGGGTTGGCCTGGGCCGTGGCGCTGTTGGCCGTATTGGCGCTGCTGGTGGCATTGCGCATTCTGCTCAATACGGGCTGGTTCCTCGGCTGGTTGCGTGGCACCTGTGGTCTGGCATTTCTCGCCCTGGCCGGCCTGGTCGGTCTGGTAGCTTACGATCTGTATGCCTACGAGCCGCTGCAGCCGGGCAAGCCGCTGGTGACGCTGAGCTTCAAGGCTGATGGTCCGCAGCGTTATCAGGTGACGCTGCTCGAAGGGGGGCGCGAGCGCACTGTCACGCTCGAGGGCGACATGTGGCAACTCGACGGCCGACTGATTCGCTGGAAAGGCCTGGCTGAGCTGATTGGTCTTGAGCCTGGCTACCGTCTGGAACGTCTATCCGGGCGTTTTCTGGCCATTGAGCAGCAGGCGCTGGCGCAACATGGTCGCGTGCAATTGGCCGAGAGCCCTTATGGCGTGGACCTGTGGCGCTGGCTGCGCATGAGTCAGCGTGATCTGCTGTTGTTCGACCCACAGGCGTTGCGTGTGACCTACCTGCCGATTGCCGCCGATGCGGTCTATAGCGTCAGCCTGACGCCGACCGGCCTGTTGGCTGAGCCGATGAACCCCGCAGCCGAAGCTGCGCTGAAGGATTGGTAGCGGCCACTCGCGGGAGCGGGTAGATGTAGGGTGGGCTTTAGCCCACATTAGATAGTGATTGGTGGGTTAAAACGGAGCGCCGCCCGGCCCACCCTACAATTGTGGTGCGCTAGGCCTATCCTGTTTACGGCAAAGGCACCCTGAGGTGCCTTTGTCGTTCATGGCGTCTGGCCTCAGGAGAGGAAGCCGCCGTCCACGTTCAGCGCCACGCCGGTGGTGTAGCTGGATGCTTCACTGGCCAGGTACAGCACCGCGCCGGCCATCTCGCTCGGGTCGGCTACGCGCTTGAGTGGGATGCGCTGCAGCGCGTGCTTGAGGATGGCGTCGTTCTTGGTCAGTGCCGAGGCGAATTTGGTGTCGGTCAGGCCTGGCAGCAGAGCGTTGCAGCGAATGCCGAACTGCGCGCACTCCTTGGCGAACACCTTGGTCATGCTGATCACCGCGGCCTTGGTCACCGAGTAGATGCCCTGGAATTCGCCGGGGGAGACGCCGTTGATCGAGGCAACGTTGATGATCGAGCCGCCACCGTTTTCCTTCATCAGCTTGCCGCCTTCGATGGACATGAAGTAGTAGCCGCGGATGTTTACGTCCACGGTTTTCTGGAAGGCGCCCAGATCGGTGTCCAGCACGTTGCAGAATTGCGGGTTGGTAGCAGCGTTATTGACCAGGATGTCGAGACGACCGAACTGTTCCTTGATCTGCGCGAAGACGTTGGTGATCTGCTCCATCTCGCCGATGTGGCAGGCGATGGCAGTGGCCTTGCCACCCTCGGCGGTGATGGCGTCAGCTACGGCCTGGCAGCCTTCGATCTTGCGGCTGGATACGATCACGTGGGCGCCTTGCTGGGCTAGCAGCTTGGCAATGGCTTCGCCGATGCCGCGGCTGGCGCCGGAGACGAAGGCGATCTTGCCGTCGAGGTCGAACAGTTGGGTCTTGGACATTGTGATTACCCCGGGGTTAGAGAGTGGATTTGCCGATGACCTGCAGGCACATCTGCTCCAGCAGCTTGTTCATCTGAATGAACTGGGCGAAGCGCTTGTCCTGGGTCTGGCCGTGGTAGAAGCGGTAGTAGATCTGCTGCACGATGCCGGCCAGACGGAACAGGCCGTAGGTGTAGTAGAAGTCGAAACTCTTGATCTCGATGCCGGCTTTTTCAGCGTAGTAGTCGACGAACTGCTGGCGGGTAAGCATGCCCGGCGCGTTGCTCGGCTGGCGACGCATCAGTTGCACCGGAGCCGGGTCGCCAGCCTCGATCCAGTAGGCCAGTGTGTTACCCAGGTCCATCAGCGGGTCACCGATGGTGGTCATCTCCCAGTCGAGCACGCCGATGATCTGCATCGGGTTGCTGGGGTCGAGGATCACGTTGTCGAAGCGGTAGTCGTTGTGCACGATGCCCGGCTTGTGGTGATCGGCCGGCATCTTGTCATTCAACCAGGCCTTGACCGGCTCCCAGGTCGGTGCGTCCGGAGTCAGGGCTTTCTCGTAGCGCTCGCTCCAGCCCTTGATCTGACGGCCGACATAACCCTCGGGCTTGCCCAGATCACCCAGGCCGCAGGCGTTGTAATCGACGTTATGCAGCTCGACCAGCTTGTCGATGAAGCTCTTGCACAGCGTGCTGGTCTGCTCGGCGCTGAAGTTCAGCTCGGCCGGCATCTCCGAACGCAGGATGATGCCCTTGACCCGCTCCATCACATAGAACTCGGCGCCGATCACCGACTCGTCGGTGCAGTGCACGTAAGCCTTGGGGCAGTAGGGGAAGCCAGCGTTGAGCTGGTTGAGAATGCGGTACTCACGGCCCATGTCGTGGGCCGACTTGGCCTTGTGGCCGAACGGCGGGCGGCGCAGGACGAATTCCTGCTGCGGGTATTCGATCAGGTAGGTCAGGTTCGAAGCGCCGCCGGGGAACTGGCTGATCTTGGCTGTGCCGCTCAGGCCCGGAATATTGGCTTTCAGATAAGCGTCGATGACGTCGGCATCGAGTTCTTCGCCAGTGCGGATGCGGGTGGATTGGTCGGTGAGCGCCATGCTTATCCCTTCTGCTTATGATGGGTGCCCTAGATAATTGGTTAATCTAATGCTGTGCTCAGGCTGTCACAAGCAATACGCGCCGTTATAGGCGGGCGTGTTGCACCTCGATCAAACTGCCTGATCAGTCATTTCGGTTTGTCACCTTGGCCGCAAATCACGGGCAAAAAAAACCGGAGTGCCAGGACTCCGGTTTTCGTGTTTTGCGCTCAGCTCGCCGATCAGACCGGGAACAGTTCGCCCAGCTTCATCGCCAGCATCATGTCGCCTTCGGCGCGCAGCTTGCCGGCCATGAAAGCCTGCATGCCGTCGGTTTCGCCGCTGACGATGCCCTTGAGGGTTTCGCTGTCCATGATCAGGGTCACGTTGGCGTTCGGGTTGTCGCCTTGCTCGAGGGCGCACGTGCCGTCTTTTACGATCAGCGCGTAGTTCTCGCCATCTTCGATGTTGAATTGGAATACCAGATCCAGGCCTGCAGCGGCGCTGGCGTTGAACTTGGACTGCATGGTTTGGGCGATGTCAGCAACACTCATGGTCTTATCCTTTTTCGGTTTTTTCGCGCAGCCTCACGGCCGCAGTGGGCTGGAGCTCATCGGTAGGTGATGAGCTCCGGCGCCTTCAGCAGCTGTAAATGCACATGGCTGTTGAAGGAAGCCAGACTTACCTCGCAGCCGCGGAATTTCAGCTGGCTGAGCGAGGTATTGACGATTTGCCAATTCAGTTCGAAGGCCTTTGCCGCCGGGACGCCGGTAATCAGGCGGAGCAGGGCGGTGATGGTGCCGCCGGAGGTAAACACGGCGATATTCTGTTTGCTGGTGGCCTGTTCGAGGATGCGCCGCAGACCGCCTTCGACCTGTTCGACATAGGCCTGCCAGCTTTGCAGGCCGGGCTTGTCATGCTCCACGGAAATCCAGCGGCCGATCAGCTTGGCGAACAGACGCTGGAACTCGGCGCGGTTCTGTGCACCGTTACGCAGGATATGCAGGGCTTCGGGTTCTTCCGGGAGCAGATCCGGCAGCAGCGTGCGAATCACCGCATCGGCATCGAATTCGTTGAAGGCTTCGTCGATATCCAGCGCCGGTGCCCTGCTCATGTGCTCCAGGGCGGCGTTGGCAGTGTGTTGCTGGCGGCGTAGGCTGCCACTGATGCAACGATCGAGACTGATGCCGAGTTGCTCCAGGTGCTTGCCCAGCACTTCGGCCTGGCGCACGCCGACGGGAGACAGGACATCGTAGTCGTCTGCACCGAATGAGGCCTGGCCATGTCGAATCAGATAGATGCTGCCCACGTCCGTATTGGTCCCGGCACGTTGAATGTTTGGCGAGGGTATGAGGAAGCTTGGGGGCTGTCAACGAAAAAACATACGCTTGTTTGAATTGCCTGTATGTCCATTGTGCAGTGCTGCCGCGCTTGGCCGGCGAGGCGCTGCGCCGGTATGCTTGGGCCTTTGTGCGCTCAGGCGCCGCTGCATTGTCCAAGGGGGATCCGTGGAGTTTCTTAGCGAGTACGCCAGTTTTCTGGCGAAAACCCTGACCCTGGTGGTCGCCATCGTCGTGGTGCTGGTGGCGATCGCCGCCACGCGCGGCAGAGGGCGGCGCGGCAGTGGTCAGTTGCAGGTGCAGAAGCTCAATGATTTCTACAAGGATCTGCGTGAGCGCCTGGAGCACAGCGTGTTGTCCAAGGATCAGCTCAAGGCCACGCGCAAGGCGCAGGCCAAGGCGGCCAAGCAGGAAAAGAAAGCGCCGTCCAGCAAACCGCGGGTGTTCGTGCTGGATTTCGATGGCGATATCAAGGCGTCAGCCACCGACAACCTGCGCCATGAGGTGACGGCGCTGCTGTCCATGGCCAAGGCCGAGGACGAAGTGGTGCTGCGCCTGGAAAGTGGTGGCGGCATGGTGCATAGCTACGGCCTGGCTTCGTCGCAACTGGTGCGTATCCGCGATGCGGGCATCCCGCTGACGGTGTGCGTGGACAAGGTAGCGGCCAGCGGCGGTTACATGATGGCCTGCATCGGTCAGAAGATTCTCAGTGCACCTTTTGCCATCCTCGGCTCCATCGGCGTGGTGGCGCAGTTGCCTAACGTGCATCGTCTGCTGAAGAAGCACGAAATCGATTTCGAGGTGCTGACGGCCGGCGAATACAAGCGCACGCTGACCGTATTCGGTGAGAACACCGAAAAGGGCCGGGAGAAGTTCCAGGAAGACCTGGAAACCACCCACGAGCAGTTCAAGGGCTTCGTTGCCCGTTACCGCCCCCAGTTGGACATCGATGCCATTGCCACTGGCGAGGTCTGGCTGGGCATGGCGGCGCAGGAGCGTCTGCTGGTTGACGAACTCAAGACCAGCGACCAGTACCTGGCCGAGCGCGCCGTCGAGGCTGAATTGTTCCATCTGCATTTCGCTCATAAAAAGAGTTTGCAGGAGCGTGTCGGGCTGGCGGCCAGCATGGCGGCAGATCGCTTCGTCCTGACCTGGTTGAGCAGGCTCAATCAGCAGCGCTTCTGGTAACGCTTCGTTCATGATGGGCTGCGCGCCGCGTAGCCGCGAACCACGACAAGAGGAGAGGGTGATGACCGAGTTCAAGGCCTTGCTGGTCAGCGAAGGCGCCGATGGCGGTTTCCAGCGTGAAGTGGTCCAGCGCAACGTCGAGCAACTGCCGCAGGGCGAGCTGCTGATTCGCGTGCGCTATTCCTCGCTCAACTACAAGGACGCTCTGTCCGCCAGCGGCAATCGAGGTGTGACCAAGGCCTACCCGCATACGCCCGGTATCGACGCGGCCGGTGTAGTCGAAGCCTCCAGTGTTGCCGAGTTCGCCGTGGGCGACGAGGTGATCGTCACTGGCTACGACCTGGGCATGAACACAGCCGGTGGTTTCGGCCAGTACATCCGCGTACCGGCCGCCTGGGCGATCAAGCGTCCACAAGGCTTGCCGCTGCGCGAGGCGATGATTCTCGGTACCGCCGGCCTGACCGCTGCCCTTTGTGTGGACAAGCTGGAGCAGGCCGGTGTCACCCCGGAGTCAGGCACCGTATTGGTCACCGGCGCCACGGGCGGCGTTGGCAGCATCGCCGTGGTGCTGCTCAAGCAGCTCGGTTATCGCGTAGCCGCTGCGACCGGCAAGGCCGAACAGGGCGATTTCCTGCGTGGTCTCGGTGCAGACGAGATCGTCAGCCGCGAAGAGCTGCAGCAAGGTAGTGAGCGGCCGATGCTCAAGGAACGCTGGGCGGGAGCGGTAGACACAGTGGGTGGCGACATCCTGTTCAATGTGGTCAAGTCGCTGCGCCACAGCGGCAGCGTGGCCTGTTGCGGGCTGACTGCCGGCGTCGGCTTCCAGGCCAGCGTGCTGCCGTTCATCCTGCGTGGCGTCAACCTGCTGGGCGTGGACTCGGTGGAGCTGCCGCTGGTGGTCAAGGCATCGATGTGGGACAAGCTGTCGCTGCAGTGGAAGCTCGATCTTTCGCCGCTATGCGAGGAAATAGGCCTGACGGAGTTGCCGACGGCCATCGAGCGGATACTCTCCGGCGGTATGGTGGGCCGTATCCTGGTGCGACTCGACTGAGTGGATCAGAGGCCCGTCGATGACGGGCCTCTGCATTTCAGGCCTGGCTGACGTACATGGTGATCTCTGCGCGGAACACCGGCTTGTCACCGACGTAGGCCATCACCGGCACCTTGATGTCGCCGGTCCGATCCCAATCCACCTTGCTGCCATCGGCCACCGTGCGGATGTCGCCGTCTGCCTTGGCTAGGTATTCCACCGTCATCCCTTTGGGAATCCAGCGGCAACCGTCAGGAATGGAGGCGTCGGTCATGCTGCCGGCGGCAAGCTCGGCAGCATTGCACAAGGCGATGGCGTGCACCGTACCGATATGATTGAGCACTTCACGGCGTTTGGCGAAGCGGACCTCGGCATAGCCGGGGCGCAGCTCGACCATCTGCGGGGCGATGCTGGCGAAATAGGGGGCGACCTGGCCGATCATCGCGCTGAACTGGGCAGCGCCGGCCTGCTGGAACATCTGCAACATCTGACTCATGACTCTCTCCTGCTGTTTGCGATTGAAGATGAGCGCGCGCCGGAGCAGTATACGAGAATTAGAAAGTTATTCTAGAATAATATTCTAGTCATAAGGAGCGGCATGGCCCGTCCATCACGCAAAGACGAGATCCTGCAGGCTGCGCTGGCCTGCTTCACCGAGCACGGCGTCGATGTCACCACCATCGAGATGATCCGTGACCGTTCTGGTGCGAGCATCGGCAGTCTGTATCACCACTTCGGCAACAAGGAGCGGATCATCGCCGCGCTCTATCTGGCCGGCACCGCACAATACGCCGAGCTGCTGCAGCGCGGATTTGCCAGCGCGGCCAGCGCCGAGGCCTGTGTCAAGTTGCTGGTGACCAGCTACATCGACTGGGTGGTGGCCAATCCTGATTGGGCGCGTTTCATCCTGCACAGTCGTAGTCGGGTCGAAGCGGGAGAAATGGGCGATGCACTGCGCGAAGCCAATCGCCAGCATTTCGCACAGATTCTCACGGCGCTCGCCGAGTACCGTCGGCAGGGACTGTTCAAGGCGCTGCCGGATGACTGTTTCGCTTCGGTGGTGATCGGCCCGACGCATGATCTGGCGCGCAACTGGCTGGCTGGCCGCACCCAGAGCAATCTTGGCGAGTGCCGCGAGCTACTGGCGCAGATCGCCTGGGATAGTGTGAAAAACAGCGGTTAGCCGAAGCGATAGATATCCATCCCCAGGGCGCCGTAGGTGAAACCGCTGTGCTCAATCGTGAAGGTACCGCCAGCACCTCGGGCGAAGAACAGCGGTAGCAGGTGTTCTTCGGTGGGGTGATTGCGTACGGCATCCGGCGCCAGCAGGCGGTAATGGTGCAAGGCCTCTTCGTCGTTCGCTTCGAGCTTTTCCACCACCCAGTCGCGAAACGCCTTGGCCCAGGGTGCGATGACGTCCGGGCCGGCACGCCAGTTCAGCTCGCCCAGGTTGTGGGTGATGCTGCCGGAGCCGATCAACAGGATGTCTTGTGCACGCAGGTTGGCCAGAGCGCGGCCCACGCGGGTCTGCAACTCGGGGCCGAGACGGCTGGGTAGCGATAGCTGCAGAACGGGGATGTCGGCTTGCGGATACATCAGCGACAGCGGCACCCAGGCACCATGATCGAAGGGGCGTTGCGCATCGAGCTGTGCAGGCAGACCCGCGTCGTTCAGCTGCTGGGCGATCTCCTCGGCCAGCTTCGGTGCGCCGGGGGCCGGATACTGCACGGCATACAGCTCGGCTGGAAAGCCGCCGAAGTCGTGCCAGGTCTGCGGGTGCTCGCCCGCCGTCAGCAGCAGGCGCTGGCTTTCCCAATGCGCCGATACCACCACTATGGCGCTGGGTCTGGGTATATCGGCGGCCAGTTTGGCCAGCGCCGGGCCGCTGGCACCGGGCTCCAGGGCCAACATGGGGGAACCGTGGGAAATGAACAGGCTGGGCAGCATGACGACCTCCAGAAATGTGCTCACATTTTCTCCGAGGTCTTCATCGATTAATAATGATGTTTTTCCGCGGTATCAATCGACTGGTTAGATGTTTAGCGCAGGTTGTCGCCAAAAGCGGTCTCGATATTGATGCCCAGGCTGAGCACGCCGAGAAACTGCCCATCCCGTGGGTCGTGGATAGGCGCAGAAACCTTGCTCTGAAAGCTCTGGGTCGAACCATCGTACTCGATATCGCCGATATGGATCTGGCCAGGCGCCAGGCGCATGGCTTGTCGAAAGTCATCTTCGTCAGCTTGCCAATAATCGCTGGTGACCTCGCTGATGGCGACTAATTGGCCGGAGTGGTCGCTGAGGAAGATCTCATTGAACAGGAGGTGATGTTGACGCGCTATGTTGGCCAGCAGGCGTGACGGCGGCGTCTGCAGCAGGCGACGGATCAGTGGCTTTTCCTCAAGCAGGAGCTCACGCAGCCATTGCCGGTCCAGTTCGTTAATGCGCTCCATGCTCGTATTGCGCGCGGCTACCTGGCGAAGGGCGTTCAACAGTTCGTCATGGTAGGCCCAGCGCTTCAGATGCTGGGCGGTCAACTGGCGCAGATAATGGGCTTCGGCTTCAGTCAGCGCGCTACCTTCGGGGGCGCAGTGTTCTACCTGACGATTGAAGGCGCTGAGGAAATCAGGGTGGTGCTGCAGGAAATCGTGAGAGAAATAGACGCCCAGTGGTGAGTAGCGTACGAAGCGTCGCTGCAGAGCCTCTTGGGGTGGCTGCTCGGAGAGGGCGCTACGCATGGCATTGTCATCGGCCAGGAAAAGATCGATGCGCCCACGTTGCAGTAATTCGATCAATTGCTCCAGGCGCGGTACCTTCTGCGCTACGGCGATGCCGCGAGCCTCCAGCCAGGTCATGCTGTTGCTTCCCAGCACGCTGCCAATGCGCAGCTCGCGGTCCCAAATCGGCTTGTTGAGGATCAGCGGATCCTGGGCGTACCAGTACCATTTCTCCATCAGAAGCGGGGCGGACAGCTGCGCGTAGCCATCGACCTGGCTGTCTGGTGCCGAGCTGAAGAAACCATCGGCGATGCGTCTACTGACATTCTGCCGGGCTCGACTCAGCGATGTGAGCTGGATCTGATAAGGCCGCTGCAATCGATTGAAGATGCATTCGAGTACAGTTACCGAGCTACCGCTGAGTTCGCCGTCTACCACCAGTTGGTAAGGATCCTCGAGGCTGGTGTCGAGGCGCACGGTTGAGTTGTCTTGGTCATTGGCCTGCGCCAAGGTCGAGACAGCCAGTAACAGGCAGGGCAGCAGATGGCGGGCTGGCATCGAGTCATTTGGCGTATGGGTTGTTATTTCCAGTTTAGGTGAGGGGAGTGGGTATGCACGCGACATTCTGGCAGGAGCGCTGGGCGCGCGATCAGATCGGTTTTCATCAGGAAAAGGTCAACGGCTACCTGCGTCGTCACTGGTCCGCGCTCGGGTTGGCGAAAGGTGCGGCGGTGCTGGTACCGCTGTGTGGCAAGAGTCTCGACCTGGTGTGGTTGGCGGAACAGGGGCATGCCGTGATCGGTGTGGAACTGGCCGAGCGCGCGGTGCAGGATTTCTTTGCTGAGCGTGATGTACAGCCACAGGTATCGCAGCACGGTGCGTTCAAGGTCTACCAGGTGGGCGCGCTGCGGATTTTGTGCGGCGACTTTTTCGCCTTGAGCCGTGACGAGGTTGCCGAGTGCCGGGCTTTCTATGACCGCGCTGCGCTGATCGCCTTGCCGCCGGAAATGCGCGAGCGCTACGCCGCCCACCTGCAGGCGATTTTGCCGCAAGCCTGCCAGGGCTTGCTGGTGACCCTGGTGTACGACCAGCAACGGATGGATGGCCCGCCATTCTCGGTCGAAGACGCCGAGGTGGAGCGACATTTCGCGGCCAGTTGGGCGCTGCGCATGGTCGAGGAAAAGGACGTGCTGGCTGGTAATCCGCGTTTCAGCGACAGCGGTCTCGCTGCAGTGGATGAGCGAGTCGTCCATCTGACCCGCCGTTAGCGGCAGTCCCAATGAAAAGGCGACCCGGAGGTCGCCTTTTTTGTCCGTGACGGATGGATCAGCCGCGGCGGCGCAGCGCCTCGATACGATCTTCCAGCGGCGGGTGGCTCATCAGCAGACCGGCCAGGCCGTTCTTCAGGCCGCCGTTGATGCCGAAGGCAGTCAGGCTGTCAGGCATCTGCACCGGTACGCCTTGTTCGGCGCGCAGGCGTTGCAGCGCGGCGATCATCGCGCCAGTGCCGGCCAGGCGAGCCCCGGCTTCATCGGCCTTGTACTCGCGCTTGCGCGAGAACCACATGACGATGATGCTGGCCAGGATGCCCAGTACCAGCTCGGCGAAGATGGTCGCGACGAAGTAGCCGATGCCATGGCCGTCTTCGTTCTTCAGGATCGCCTTGTCGACGAAGTTGCCGAAGATGCGCGCGAAGAACATGACGAAGGTGTTCACCACGCCCTGGATCAGCGCAAGGGTGACCATGTCGCCATTGGCGACGTGGCCGATCTCGTGAGCCAGTACCGCGCGCACTTCATCAGGGGAGAAGCGCTCGAGCAGACCCTGGCTGACCGCGACCAGTGCGTCGTTCTTGTTCCAGCCGGTGGCGAAGGCATTGGACTCGTAGGCCGGGAAGATGCCGACTTCAGGCATCTTGATCCCGGCTTCGCGCGACAGCTCCTCGACGGTCTGCAGCAGCCACTGTTCGTGACGGGTGCGCGGCTGGGTGATGATCTGTGTGCCGGTGCTCATCTTCGCCATCCACTTGGAGATGAACAGCGACACCAGCGAGCCGGCGAAACCGAACACGGCGCAGAAAATCAGCAGGCTGCCATGGTTCTGGCCGGTGAAGCGGTCGACCCCCAGCAGTTTGAGGGTGATGCTGGCGATAACCAGAACCGCCAGGTTGGTGGCCAGGAACAACATAATGCGCATCATGGTGTGAACGGACTCCTCACGGGGAAAGACGTACGAGTAATGCCGGCTATATAAGGGCGCACCCCCGGGGCTTTCAACCAGCGACTATTTCAAACTATGTCTCTTGACCTTGTAGCGTACTCTCGAACAGCAGACGAGTGAGGCGGGCGGTGCGCTCGCCGTGCTGCTGGGCCAGGGCCTCGCGCAGCTGAAATGCCAATGTGGCATGTACGCGGCGCACGCTTGGCGGCAGCACTTCACCCTCGCGCAAAGCGTGGGGAATGGCGCGTGACAGGCGCAGAAAACCTTTCTCGCTCAGTACCGCCTGATCCAACGCGTCGTAAGCGATGGTCGACTCAAAACGCAGATAGCCTTCCTCGGCCAGCCACAGCAGCGCGCCGAGGCAGGCCTGGTGACGCTTGCTGGGCAGGCCGAATTCATCCGGCTCCTCACGTCCGATCAGGTCTTCCACGTACAGCGCCAGCTTGCGCGGGAAGGCCTGATAGAGCATGAGCAGGCCGCTGGCGGCGTCCTTGTAGAAATCGTCGATCTGCAGGTCCATGTAGGCTTACTGGCTGTAACCTTTGAGGAAGTTGCCGATGCGACCGATGGCCTGCTCCAGATCGTCGACGCGGGGCAGGGTGACCACGCGGAAGTGATCCGGCCAAGGCCAGTTGAAGGCGGTGCCCTGGACGATCAGCAGTTTTTCCGACAGCAACAGGTCGAGGACGAACTTCTCATCGTTGTGGATCGGGCAGACCTTGGGGTCGATCTTCGGGAAGGCGTAAAGCGCGCCCATGGGTTTGACGCAGCTGACCCCGGGAATGTCGTTGAGCAGTTCCCAGGCGCGGTTGCGCTGTTCCAGCAGGCGGCCGTTGGGCAATACCAGGTCATTAATGCTCTGGTAGCCGCCGAGCGCGGTCTGGATCGCGTGCTGGCTCGGCACGTTGGCGCACAGGCGCATATTAGCCAGTATATCCAGGCCTTCGATATAGCTCTGTGCACGGTGCTTGGGCCCGGAGATGGCCACCCAGCCGGAGCGGAAACCCGCTACACGGTAGCTCTTGGACAGGCCGTTGAAGGTAAGGCAGAGCACGTCCGGTGCCAGCGAGGCGGTGCTGATGTGCACGGCCTCGTCGTAGAGGATCTTGTCGTAGATCTCGTCGGAGAAGATCACCAGGTTGTGCTGGCGTGCCAGTTCGACGATATCCAGCAGCACTTCCTTCGAATACACCGCGCCGGTGGGGTTGTTCGGGTTGATCAGCACCAGGGCCTTGGTATTGGGCGTGATCTTGGCGCGCATGTCGGCGATGTCCGGGAACCAGCCGGCCTGCTCGTCGCACAGGTAGTGCACCGGCTTGCCGCCGGACAGCGCCACGGCGGCGGTCCACAGCGGGTAGTCGGGCGCCGGGATGAGTACCTCGTCACCGTTGTTGAGCAGTGCCTGCATGGCCATCACGATCAGCTCGGAGACCCCGTTGCCGAGATAGATGTCCTCGATAGTGACGCCTTCGACCTGCTTCTGCTGGTAGTACTGCATCACCGCCTTGCGCGCGCTGAACAGTCCCTTGGAGTCGCTGTAGCCCTGGGCGGTGGGCAGGTTGCGGATGACGTCCTGAAGAATTTCTTCCGGGGCCTCGAAACCGAACGGCGCCGGATTGCCGATGTTCAGCTTGAGGATGCGATGGCCTTCCTCCTCCAGACGCTTGGCGTGCTTGAGCACTGGCCCGCGAATGTCGTAGCAGACGTTGGCGAGCTTGTTCGATTTGCTGACCTGCATGTAAGGATTCCCGAGCTATGGAGAACCCACTGAAGTACGCTGCAAAATTCTCCCGGCGGGGAATCTTGGCAGCCCGTAACGTGGGTGACAGACTGGGGTCGAATCATACGTGGCGACCTGAGCGCGGCAAAGGTATCAGTCCTGCTTTTTTCTGGCCTGCCACGCGGCGCACAGAGGCGCTGCAGTCGCAGAAACCTCACCCGAAGCTGCCATATACTGGTGCTGCCCGTACTGCTGCGCATTGCCCAATTACCGAGGAGGAACCCCGTTCGTGGATAAAGTCGACAAACCCCTGGATAGCTGGCGCGAAGAGCTGACTGACGAGCAATTTCATGTCTGTCGTCTGGGCGGCACGGAGCGGCCGTTCACCGGCGCATATCACGACAGCAAGACCCCTGGCATCTACCACTGCGCCTGCTGTGGTGAGGCGCTGTTCGATTCGGATGCCAAATATGACTCTGGCAGCGGTTGGCCGAGCTACTTTCAGCCGATCAACGACGAGGTGATCGCCAGTCTCGACGACTACAGCCACGGTATGCATCGAATCGAAGTCAAGTGCGCCAAGTGCGACGCGCACCTGGGGCACGTGTTCCCCGATGGACCCCGTCCGACCGGGTTGCGCTACTGCATCAACTCACTGTCGCTGAAACTGGTGCCACGCGATTGAGGTAGGCACGCCAGGCACAGTGCGTGCCTGGCGCCGTAGGTTCAAGCCTGCTGGCTGGCGCGCTGGCGGCCTTCTTCCAAGGCGTCGCAAGCCTGTTTGATCATCTCTTCGGTAATGGGCACTTCGCGGCCCTGACCATCAATGATAAAACCGCCCACCGGCTCCTGTTGATGTTTGGTGGTGGGGTCCTGGGCAGCGTTGTCTTGCAAGCTCATGGCCTGTCTCCTCATCAGTAATGCGCGCCAGTCTAGGACATCCAGATGAAGGCGCGGTGACAGCTGGGAACCTGCTCAAAGTCTGCTGCGCGTCGGCCATGCTGCGTTGAAATCGGGCTCAGAAAGCTCATTTACTACTCGTAAACTCCGCTTCTTCGCCCGATTTCGCCTTGCCTGGCTCTAGCTCGCGATACTTTAAGCAGATTCCAAGACGGCGGAACTCCGTCACAAAACACATTGCGAAAGTCGTATTGCAGGCTGCGTGCCAGCCTGTGTGGAACGAGGAATTCATGTCGCGTTTTCATATCGGTTTGATCATCAATCCACTGGCCGGGCTGGGTGGTCCTGCAGCTTTCAAGGGCAGCGACGGCATGGCCGAGCAGGCGCTGGCTCTGGGTGTCGAGCCAAAGGCGGCGCAACGTACACGCACCGCGCTTGAGCAGTTGTTGAGCCTGCGTGAGCGCATCGAGTTCGTCAGCTATCCGGGCGCCATGGGTGGCGATCTTTTGGCGCAGATGGGCTTCGAGCATCGTCTGCTGGGGCAGGTCGGTGCGCAGCCGACCACTGCCGAAGACACCCGCCAGGCAGTGCAGCAGCTACAGGACGCCGGTGTGGCGCTGATTCTCTTCGCTGGCGGTGATGGTACTGCGCGTGATGTCTGTGCCGCAGCCAGGGACGGCCAGCCGGTGCTGGGTATTCCGGCCGGTGTGAAGATCCAGTCCGGCGTCTACGCCATCAGCCCGCGAGCGGCAGGCGAGCTGACTGCGCGCCTGGTGGAGGGCGGCCTGGTACGACTGGCCAGCGGCGAGGTGCGTGACATCGACGAGAGCGCCCTGCGCGAAGGCCGCGTCACCGCGCGCTGGTACGGCGAGCTGTGCGTGCCGCAGGAGGGCGGCTACGTGCAGGCGGTCAAGCAGGGTGGCGTGGAGTCCGAAGAGCTGGTGTTGGCTGATCTGGCCGCCTGGCTCGAGAGCGAGTGGGAGCCGGGTGCGCGCTACGTGTTCGGTCCCGGCTCGACCTTGCACGGTCTGGCGCAGAATCTTGGTCTGGAAACCACCTTGCTCGGCGTCGATGTGATCGAGGATGGCCGGGTCATCGCCCGCGACGTCAATGAAACCGAGCTGTTCGCCCTGGTCGAAGGGCACCCGACTTATCTGCTGGTGACCGCGATTGGCGGTCAGGGCCATATCATCGGCCGCGGCAACCAGCAGATCAGCCCGCGCGTGCTGCGCGCCGTGGGACTGGAGCGCCTGCGCGTGGTGGCGACCAAGCGCAAGCTGGCGACGCTGGAAGGTCGGCCGCTGCTGGTTGACAGTGGCGACGTGAGCCTGGACGACGCGTTTCCCGATGCAGTGCGGGTCTGGGCCGGTTATAAGGAAGAACTGCTGTACCCCCTGAGCCGATAGGAGATCGATATGCGCATGCTGATTGCACTGTTGCTCGGGTCGTTGGCGTTTGCCGTGCAGGCCATCGAGGCGGACAGGCTGGTGCTCGATGCGCGCCAGCAGGTGGGCGTGACCCTGAGCTATGACCCTGCCTATCGCCGCCTGAGCTATCCGGGCGGCGATGTGCCCATGACCACCGGGGTCTGCACCGACGTGGTGATCCGCGCACTGCGTCAGCAGGGGCTGGATCTGCAGGAAGCGGTGCATCGCGACATGCGCGGCAACTTCTCCGTCTATCCGAAGAATTGGGGGCTGAGTCGCCCGGACAGCAATATCGATCACCGCCGCGTGCCCAATCTGATGACCTGGTTCAAGCGTCAGGGCTGGTCGCTGCCGGTCAAGCAGGATGCCGCGGCATACCAGCCCGGTGATATCGTCACCTGGGATCTGGGCCGTGGCCTCACTCATATCGGCATCGTCAGTGATCGTCAGGCGCCAACGGCTACGCCGCTGGTGCTGCATAACATTGGTCGCGGCACGCAGGAGGAGGACATTCTGTTCGCCTACCGCATCACCGGCCATTACCGCCCGCTTGCCCAGCGGGCGAGCGCTGCGCAATGACCAGGCAATCGCTGCCGCCCGGTCTTGCCGCTGGCGAGCGCGTGGTGCTGTTCGACGGCGTCTGCAAGCTGTGCAACAGCTGGGCGAAGTTTCTCATTCGTCATGATCGGCAGCTGCTGTTTCGTCTGGCCTCGGTGCAATCGGAGCAAGGCCAGGCATTGCTGGCCTGGTATGGGCTGCCGACCGACCGTTTCGACACCATGGCGCTGATCGATGAGGCGGGGCTGCATGTACGCTCGGGTGCGCTGCTGCGCATCCTTGCTCGCCTGCCACAGCCCTGGCGTGCGCTTGCCTGGTTGCGTCTTATCCCGCGCCCGCTGCGCGATTGGTGCTATGACCGCATCGCGTTGAATCGCTATCGCCTATTCGGGCGGCACGAGGTCTGCCTGCTGCCCAGCGCCGACCATGCCGAGCGCTTTTTGCATGACTGAACGACGCCTGGCGCAGATCGCCTGGCTCGCTCGATTGGCTCTGGCACTGGTGTTCATCTGGCATGGCCTGGCGCCGAAAATTCTCTGGCTCAGCCCTGACGAGGTAGCGATGATCGCGGCCCATGGCCTGCCAGATCATCCGCTGTTCGCGCCGCAGCTGATCGCGGCTGCCGGCGGTATTGCCGAGATCCTTCTGGGCATCCTGCTGCTGACGGTGCGGCGCCAGCGTTGGCCCTTGCTGGTCGCTGGCGGTGTGTTGCTGGTATTGCTGCTTGATGTTGTGCTGCTGAGCCCCCATCTGTTGATTCAGGCGTTCAATCCGCTTTCGACCAACCTGGCTGCGCTGGCCTTGTGCGCAGTGGCCTGGCTGGCTGAAGCGCCCTCGGCTGCTGACTCCTGAGACCCGTCATGACATCGATGCTTTCTTCTCGCCAGCGTGGCGCCATACGCCTGGCCTGGCGCTTTATCGCGCCTTATCGCGGCCGAGTGCTGGGCGCGCTGCTGGCCCTGATGTTCACGGCGGCGATCACCCTGTCCATGGGCCAGGGCATCAAGCTGCTGGTGGATCAGGGACTGGCCACACAGTCGCCGGCCGCGCTGCGCCAATCCCTGCTGCTGTTTTTCGTGCTGGTATTGGCGCTGGCCTTCGGCACCTACACGCGCTTCTATCTGGTGTCGTGGATCGGCGAGCGGGTGGTCGCGGATATCCGCCGGCGGGTGTTCGATCACCTGATCGAGTTGCATCCTGGCTTCTACGAGAGCAATCGCAGCTCGGAAATCCAGTCGCGATTGACCGCCGATACCACCTTGTTGCAGTCGGTGATTGGCTCGTCGCTGTCGATGGCACTGCGCAACCTGATCATGTTGATCGGTGGCAGCGTGCTGCTGGTGGTCACCAATCCCAAGCTCAGCGGTATCGTTCTGTTGGCTCTACCCTTGGTGGTGGCGCCTATCCTGCTGTTCGGCCGCCGTGTGCGTGCGCTGTCGCGGCAGAGCCAGGACCGCGTGGCCGATGTCGGAAGCTACGTGGGCGAGGTGCTGGGGCAGATCAAGACGGTACAGGCCTACAACCACCAGGAAGAGGACAAGCGCCGCTTTGGCGAGTCTGCCGAGGCGGCCTTCGATGTGGCGCGCAAGCGCATCGCCCAGCGTTCCTGGCTGATCACCGTGGTCATCGTGCTGGTGCTCGGTGCGGTGGGGGTGATGCTCTGGGTCGGCGGTATGGACGTGATCGCCGGGCGTATCTCCGGTGGTGAGCTGGCGGCTTTCGTGTTCTACAGCCTGATCGTTGGCTCGTCCTTCGGCACTCTGAGCGAAGTGATCGGTGAATTGCAGCGCGCCGCAGGCGCCGCCGAGCGTATCGGCGAGCTATTGCGCGCCAGTAATGCCATCGTGGCGCCGGAGCAGCCGCAGCATCTGCCGCAGCCGGTACAGGGGCGTATCGAGCTGCAGGATGTGCGTTTCGCCTATCCGTCGCGTTCGGACAGCTACGCCATCGATGGCGTCGACCTGCAGGTGGCGGCGGGGGAGACGCTGGCACTGGTGGGGCCGTCCGGGGCTGGCAAATCGACGCTGTTCGATCTGCTGCTGCGTTTCTTCGATCCGCAGGGCGGGCGCATCCTCATCGACGGTGTGCCGATCGATCAGCTCGACCCGCGCGAGCTGCGCGCCAGTTTCGCCCTGGTCTCGCAGAATCCCGCGCTGTTCTTCGGCTCGGTGGAGGACAACATTCGCTATGGTCGCCTGGATGCCAGCCAGGCCGAGGTGGAGGCGGCCGCGCGGGCGGCGCATGCGCATGAGTTCATTCAGCGCCTGCCGCAGGGTTACCAGACGCATCTTGGGGAGGCTGGGCTCGGGCTTTCTGGTGGCCAGCGTCAGCGCCTGGCGATTGCTCGTGCCTTGCTCGCCGATGCGCCGATCCTGCTGCTCGATGAGGCCACCAGCGCGCTGGATGCCGAGAGCGAGCACCTGATCCAGCAGGCGCTGCCGTCACTGATGGCCGGGCGTACCACGTTGGTGATCGCCCATCGCCTGGCTACGGTCAAGCAGGCGGATCGCATTGCGGTGATCGAGCATGGCCGTTTGGCTGCCATCGGCAGTCATGCCGAGCTGATCGAGAGTAGTCCGCTCTATGCGCGTTTGGCCGAGTTGCAGTTCGGCAACTAGCTCTTGGGTTTGATGGTGGCGGCTGCCCCGGCCGAAGCGATGATGATCGCACCGACGGCCAGCCACTGGCCCCAGAGCAGCTTCTCGCCGAGAAAGGCCAGGCCGCACATTGCCGCGACTGCCGGCTCCAGGCTCATCAGCACGCTGAAGGTGCGCGCTGGCAGGCGCGTCAGGGCGACCATCTCCAGGCTGTAGGGCAGGGCCGAGGACAGCACCGCGACACCGAGGGCGATGGGTAGCAGGTCCACGCTCAGCAGGTCCGTGTCGGCATGCCAGATGCCAATGGGCAGTACCAGCAAGGCGGCGACCCAGGTGCCCAGGGCGACGGTGTGGCGGCCATGCTGGGCGCCGGCTTTCTGCCCGAAGATGATGTACAGCGACCAGCACACACCCGCGCCGAGGGCCAGAGCTGCGCCGAGAGGGTCGATGGCGCTTTGCGTGGCGCCGGTTGGCAGCAGCATCCATAACCCGATGATGGCCAGAATCACCCAGACGAAGTCCAGCAGGCGGCGCGAGGAAAACAGCGCCAGAGCCAGCGGCCCGGTGAACTCCAGCGCCACGGCGATGCCCAGCGGGATGCTCTGCAGGGACATGTAGAACATCAGATTCATGCCGCCCAATGCCAGGCCGTAAGCGAGCAGGGCATGGCACTTGCGCAGATCCAGTCTGGCCCGCCAGGGCTGCATCACCAGCGACAGAATGATCGCGCCGAGCACCAGGCGCAGGGCTGTGGTGCCTTCGGCGCCGACCAGCGGGAACAGGTTCTTGGCCAGCGACGCGCCGCTCTGGATCGAAACCATGGCCACCAGCAACAAGGCAATGGGGACGAGAAGTGCACTGCGTGGCATGGGCTATGTCCTGGTGGTGATCATCAAAGAAAAAACCGGCCGCTGGGGCCGGTTCTTCGTGGCGCCTAGTTGCTTAGCGGTATTCGCAGAGGTAGGCGGTGTCTACGGCCACCTTGAGCTGGAACTTGCTGTTGGCCTCGACGGTGAACTTGCTGCCGGCTTCGAAGGTGTTCCAGTTGTCGCTACCCGGCAGTTTGACAGTCAGGGCGCCGGCAACGACATGCATGACTTCCAGTTGGCTGGTGCCGAATTCGTATTCGCCCGGGGCCATTACGCCGATGGTGGCGGGGCCTTCAGCCATGGTGAAACCGATGGATTTGACGGTGCCGTCGAAGTATTCGTTGACCTTGAACATCTGCGATTCCTCGAAAGGGGTTGGAAAAGTTGCAGGGAGCCATTTTAAACGCCGCGTCGCGACGACCCGAAGGCAGGCCTTAAAAGGGTCGCCAGTATGCCCAAGCGTCTTTTCTTCGTCATCAGTCTTTGAGAGGCAGTACCAGCGGCAACAGGCGCGCGGTGTTGCGTGCATCTTCGAGGGCGCGGTGCTGTTGTCCCTGAAACTGCATGCCCGCCAGCTGCAGCGCGCTGTGCAGGCCTACCGGGCGCTGTAGCTGGCGAGCCTTGGCGAAAGCCTGCTTGAGATTGAGGTGTGGCACATCGGCCAGCAGGCTATGCAAGCGGTGCTGGCGCCACTCTTGTTCCAGTTGGCGTCGATCATAATCCCCCCAGCTGCTCCAGCCGACCAGGCGCGATGCATGCTGCATCAGCCAGCGTTCGAACTGAGCCCAGACTTGAGGTAAGGGCGCTGCATTGTCGACGTCGGTCTGGCTGATGTGGGTGAGTTCGCGGCAGAAGTCGGTCAGGCACGGGCGGCGCTGTGGTTTGACGATGCGCTGAAAGTGATCCCGCTCATGGCCGTCCACACCAACCAGGCTGGCGCCGATCTCGATGATTTCCATTTCCTCCATCGCCCAGCCGCCCTCATCGGTGGTGGCCTCCAGGTCGATGACTAGCCAATGCCCCATGGGCGCTCCTTAGAACCTGTCTGCGATCTCTTGCGCTTCGGCCTCGCTGCATGGAAAAGGTTCCTGGCATCAGGGCCAAGGCTCCAAGCTCAAGCACCCGTTCTGAATCGAACCGCAGGCAGTATGGAAGGCCTTTTCGACCAGGGCAAACGTCGTGTTAGGCTCTGGCGCCTATATCTGCAGGAGGTTGCTATGGCAAAGGTCGCGTTTCTCGGTTTGGGCGTCATGGGGTATCCGATGGCCGGGCATCTGGCTCGCAAAGGGCATCAGGTGACGGTCTATAACCGCTCGCCGGGCAAAGCCGAGCAATGGATGGGCGAATACGCCGGCATCTCTGCGCCGACCCCGCGTGAGGCGGTGGCGGGCGCCGAACTGGTGATGTGTTGCGTCGGTAATGATGACGACCTGCGCAGCGTGATTCTGGGTGAGCAGGGCGCGTTCGCCGGCATGGCGCCGGGTGCCATTCTGGTCGATCACACCACCGCCTCGGCCGATGTGGCGCGTGAGCTAGCGGCTGTTGCGGTCGAGCGTGGCCTGGGTTTTCTTGATGCGCCGGTATCCGGTGGCCAGGCCGGTGCGGTCAATGGCGTGCTGACCGTGATGGTCGGTGGGGAGGCCGAAACCTATGCGGTTGCCGAGCCGGTCATCCAGAGCTACGCGCGCATGATGCGCCTGATGGGGCCGGTCGGCAGCGGCCAGTTGAGCAAGATGGTCAATCAGATCTGCATCGCCGGTCTGGTTCAGGGCTTGGCAGAGGCACTCAACTTCGCTCAGTGCGCAGGGCTGGATGGCCATGCGGTGGTCGATGTGATCAGCAAGGGCGCGGCGCAGTCCTGGCAGATGGAAAACCGCTACAAGACCATGCTGGCGGGCGAGTTCGATTTCGGTTTCGCAGTCGACTGGATGCGCAAGGATCTATCGATCCTGCTCGACGAGTCGCGTCGCAACGGTGCCCAACTGCCTGTGACGGCGCTGGTCGATCAGTTCTACGCCGACGTTCAGGCCATGGGCGGCGGGCGCTGGGATACCTCCAGCCTGCTGGCTCGCCTGCAGCGTAACCGCTGATCGCCAAAGGCCTCGACGGACGGCGCGCGCCTCATTAGCAGGCCGTTGAAAAAACGTAGGCGAGGCAGCCAGTGCAAGGCAAAAGCAGCCGAAAAAGCGCAGTTTACGTTTCGTAAATGAGCATTTTGAGGCTGTTTTTAACGCAGCAATGGCAATGTAGGTAGTTTTTCAGCGGCCTGTTAGGATTGCCGCCGTTTGTTTGTAGTCGAGGTCGTTTCATGGAGTGTCGTGCCGGTTGCGGTGCCTGCTGCATCGCGCCTTCCATCAGCTCACCGATTCCGGGCATGCCTGACGGCAAGCCCGCTGGCGTGCGCTGTATCCATCTCAATGCCGAGTTTCTCTGCGCCATCTTCGGTCGCCCGGAGAGGCCCGCAGTGTGCGGTGGGTTCAAGGCGGAAGAGCAGCTGTGCGCGGATGATCGCGAAAGCGCCATTCGTATGTTGGGTTGGCTGGAGCAGGCGACTGCCTGACGATGTGAACCGCTCACGGCCCGTGCGGGTCGAAACGCAAACAGTCCCACCGGGAGTTGCTCGAAGATGATGCGTTATTCCTTTCTGGCCATGCTGTTGTGCGCGACCGCTGTCCAGGCTGCCGAGAGGCAGTGGCAGCTGGAGCGCGAAGAAGACGGTGTGAGCGTTTACCTGGCTGACGTGCCTGGATCCAAGTACAAGGCCTATCGCGGTGTGGTGACGATCAACGCTGACCTGGCCGCGGTACAGGCGGCGCAGGAGGATGTCGCGGGGTCCTGCTCCTGGATATTCAGCTGCCAGCAGCAGCGACTGCTCGAGACCGAGGGTAATGTGAGCGAGCTGTACACCCGTTTCGAGATGCCCTGGCCGGTGAAGGCGCGTGATTCGGTGATCCAGGTGACCACGCGCACCGATGCTGATGGCGCTGTCACGCGCCTGCTCAAGGCGGTGCCGCAGCGATTGCCGGAGGAGAAGGATTTCGTGCGGGTGCAGCGTGTCGATGGCGAGTGGCATCTCAAACCGCTGGACCAGGGCAGGGTGGAGGTGACCTACGAGGTGCACACCGAGCCGGGTGGAAGCGTGCCCTCCTGGCTGGCCAACAGCTTCGTCGTCGATGCGCCGCTGCAGACGCTGCAGGGTTTGCGAGCGAAGGTGGAAGGGCGCTAAGCGAGATACTCGCCAGGCAATAAAAAAGGCTGCCAGATTGGCAGCCTTTTTCGTCTCAGGGCGCTATCAGTCGCGGTTGGTCGGCAGGTCGCGCTGCTCGTAACCGGTGTACAGCTGGCGCGGACGGCCAATCTTGTACGGACCCGAGAGCATTTCCTTCCAGTGCGAGATCCAGCCCACGGTACGTGCCAGGGCGAAGATAACGGTGAACATCGAGGTCGGAATGCCGATGGCCTTGAGGATGATGCCCGAGTAGAAGTCTACGTTCGGGTACAGGTTGCGCTCTTTGAAGTACGGATCGGTCAGGGCGATCTCTTCCAGGCGCATGGCTAGTTCCAACTGCGGGTCATTGGTGATGCCCAGCTCGCCGAGGACTTCGTCGCAGGTCTGCTTCATCACGGTGGCGCGCGGGTCGCGGTTCTTGTACACGCGGTGACCGAAGCCCATCAGCTTGAACGGGTCGTTCTTGTCCTTGGCCTTGGCGATGAACTTGTCGATGTTGGAAACATCACCGATCTCGTCGAGCATGGCCAGTACGGCTTCGTTGGCGCCGCCGTGTGCCGGGCCCCACAGCGCAGCGATACCGGCTGCGATACAGGCGAACGGGTTGGCACCCGAGGAGCCAGCCAGGCGTACTGTGGAGGTGGAGGCGTTCTGCTCATGGTCGGCATGGAGGATGAAGATCTTGTCCATCGCCTTGGCCAGCACCGGGCTGATCGGTTTGATCTCGCACGGAGTGTTGAACATCATGTGCAGGAAGTTTTCCGCGTAATTCAGGTCATTGCGCGGGTACATCATGGGCTGACCCATGGAGTACTTGTAGGTCATGGCAGCGATGGTCGGCATCTTGGCCACCAGGCGCATGGCCGACACTTCGCGGTGCTGCGGGTTATTGATGTCCAGCGAGTCGTGATAGAAGGCGGACAGGGCACCAACCACGCCGCACATGATGGCCATCGGGTGGGCATCGCGGCGGAAACCGTTGAAGAAGGTCTTCAACTGCTCATGAACCATGGTGTGGTTCTTGATGGTGCTGACGAACTTGGCCTTTTCTTCCTTGCTCGGCAGTTCGCCATTGAGCAGCAGGTAGCAGGTTTCCAGGTAGTCAGACTGCTCGGCGAGCTGCTCGATGGGGTAGCCGCGGTGCAGCAGGATGCCTTGATCGCCGTCGATATAGGTGATCTTCGACTCGCAAGAGGCGGTCGACATGAAACCAGGATCAAAGGTGAACCGACCCGTGGCGGTCAGGCTCCGCACATCGATTACATCGGGACCAACAGTGCCGGTCAGAACGGGCAGTTCGACGGGGGCATTGCCCTCGATGATCAACTGCGCTTTTTTGTCAGCCATATGTGGCCTCCTAGTTATGCTTGAAATCATCAGACAGCCCCCCACGCAGGGCCCGCACCACTATAGTGGGATAAATCCGAAAGTCAATTTGCGAGAACCCAGGCAGTAGAAGGGTTTGAACGGTATTTTCAACGAAAAAAGGGCGCTATTTACGCCATTTGTTTAAAGGCTGCAATGCGCTTTTTGGGGGAGGGCATTGCATTGTCATTAGTCTGCTAACTGTCTATACTCTGCGGCCGACCGCCACAGGCTTTAGGGCCGTGTCATGGCGGTTGTCACTCATTGGGTGATGGGTACCTTGCCAGTGCACTTCCCAACAACTTTGCCCTGATCGTTAGGGGCTCTCAGTGTGATAAAAAAGCCGTGAATAGCCAACGACCTGTAAACCTAGACCTTCGGACTATCAAGCTTCCGATCACCGCTTACACGTCCATTCTTCACCGTATCTCCGGTGTCATCCTCTTTGTCGGTATCGCCATTCTGCTGTTTGGCCTCGACAAGTCGCTGACCTCCGAAGAGGGCTTCGCCCAGGTGAAAGAATGCCTGACCAGTCCGCTGGCCAAGTTCGTGATCTGGGGTCTGTTGTCCGCTCTGCTGTACCACCTGGTGGCCGGTGTACGCCACTTGATCATGGACATGGGCATCGGTGAGACGCTGGAAGGCGGCAAGCTGGGCTCGAAAATCGTCGTCGTCGTGGCGGTGGTAGTGATCGTGCTGCTGGGGGTGTGGATATGGTAACCAATGTCACGAATTTCTCGCGTTCGGGCCTCTATGACTGGATGGCTCAGCGCGTTTCTGCGGTCGTTCTCGCGGCTTACACGCTGTTTCTGTTGGGCTATGTGATCTGTAATCCGGGTATGGGCTACGCCGAATGGCATGGTCTGTTCTCGCATACCGCAATGCGCATCTTCAGCCTGCTGGCCCTTGTTGCACTGAGCGTGCACGCCTGGGTTGGCATGTGGACCATCTCCACCGACTACCTCACGCCGATGGCGCTGGGCAAGTGGGCGACTGGTGTGCGTTTCCTGTTCCAGGCCGTGTGTGGCATCGCGATGTTCGCGATGTTCGTCTGGGGCGTGCAGATTCTGTGGGGTTTCTGATTCATGGCTAGCATCCGTACTCTTTCCTATGACGCCATCATCGTGGGTGGCGGCGGCGCCGGCATGCGTGCTGCGCTGCAACTGGCCCAGGGTGGTCACAAGACTGCCGTGGTCACCAAGGTGTTCCCGACTCGTTCGCACACCGTTTCCGCTCAGGGTGGCATCACCTGCGCCATCGCTTCGGCCGACCCGAACGATGATTGGCGCTGGCACATGTACGATACCGTCAAGGGTTCCGACTACATCGGTGACCAGGACGCTATCGAATACATGTGCTCCGTCGGTCCGGAAGCGGTGTTCGAGCTCGAGCACATGGGCCTGCCGTTCTCCCGTACCGAGCAGGGCCGCATCTACCAGCGTCCGTTCGGTGGTCAGTCCAAGGGGCCGGACAATCCGACCCAGGCTGCTCGTACCTGCGCTGCTGCCGACCGTACCGGTCACGCGCTGCTGCACACCCTGTATCAGGCCAACCTGAAAGCCGGCACCTCGTTCCTCAACGAGTGGTACGCGGTTGACCTGGTGAAGAATCAGGACGGCGCCATCGTCGGCGTCATCGCCATCTGCATCGAGACTGGCGAAACCGTCTACATCCGCTCCAAGGCCGTGGTTCTGGCCACCGGCGGTGCTGGTCGTATCTACGCCTCCACCACCAACGCCCTGATCAACACCGGTGACGGCGTGGGCATGGCCCTGCGTGCCGGCGTGCCGGTGCAGGACATCGAAATGTGGCAGTTCCACCCGACCGGTATCGCCGGCGCTGGTGTACTGGTCACCGAAGGTTGCCGTGGCGAGGGTGGTTATCTGATCAACGCCCATGGCGAGCGTTTCATGGAGCGTTATGCGCCGAACGCCAAAGACCTGGCTGGCCGCGACGTGGTTGCCCGCTCCATGGTCAAGGAAGTCATCGCCGGCAACGGCTGTGGCCCGGACAAGGACCACGTACTGCTGAAGCTCGACCACCTCGGCGAAGAAGTGCTGCACAGCCGTCTGCCGGGTATCTGCGAACTGTCCAAGACCTTCGCTCACGTCGACCCGGTCGTCGCTCCGGTCCCGGTGATCCCGACCTGCCACTACATGATGGGCGGCGTGCCGACCAACATTCATGGCCAGGCCATCACTCAGGACGCCAACGGCAACGACAAGATCATCGAAGGTCTGTTCGCCGTAGGTGAAGTGGCGTGCGTATCGGTACACGGTGCCAACCGTCTGGGCGGCAACTCGCTGCTGGATCTGGTGGTATTCGGCCGCGCCGCTGGCCTGCACCTGGAAAAAGCGCTGAAAGAAGGCGTGGAAGTCCGTGGTGCCAGCGAAACCGACATCGAACAGTCGCTGTCGCGTCTGGCTGGTGTCAACGAGCGCAGCACCGGTGAAGACGTCGCACCGCTGCGTAAAGAGCTGCAACAGTGCATGCAGAACTACTTCGGTGTATTCCGTACTGGCGAATACATGCAGAAGGGCATCCAACAACTGGCCGACCTGCGTGAGCGCATCGCGAAAGTCAAAATCGCGGACAAGAGCCAGGCGTTCAACACTGCGCGTATCGAAGCGCTGGAACTGCAAAACCTGCTCGAAGTGGCTGAAGCGACTGCGGTTGCCGCCGAGGCTCGTAAAGAGTCCCGTGGAGCCCACGCTCGTGAAGACTTCGAGGAGCGCGATGACCAGAATTGGCTGTGCCACTCCCTGTACTTCCCAGGCGAGAAGCGCGTTGCCAAGCGTGATGTCAACTTCGCGCCGAAGACCGTTCCGGCATTTGAACCCAAGGTTCGGACTTATTAAGGGTGACTGATATGTTGCAAGTCAGTGTTTATCGCTACAACCCGGAGAAGGACGCTGCTCCGTTCATGCAGGACTTCCAGGTCGACACCGGCGGCAAGGACATCATGGTCCTCGACGTGCTGGCGCTGATCAAGGAGCAGGATGAAGGCTTCTCCTACCGTCGCTCCTGCCGTGAAGGCGTATGTGGTTCCGACGGCATGAACATCAACGGCAAGAACGGCCTGGCCTGTATCACGCCGATCTCCGCTGCCGGCCTCAAGGGCGGCAAGCTGGTGATTCGTCCGTTGCCGGGCCTGCCGGTCATTCGTGACCTGGTCGTCGACATGAGCATCTTCTACAAGCAGTACGAGAAGGTGCAGCCGTTCCTGCAGAACGATACGCCGGCTCCGGCCATCGAACGTCTGCAGACTCCGGAAGAGCGCGAGAAGC
>JAESGH010000159.1_pt1 | contig 174748 bp, 157 predicted proteins | sample 9269641 | NCBI WGS metagenome assembly JAESGH01 (sample SAMN14515345, study PRJNA621665) | algae metagenome | isolation source: Phormidium tanganyikae FI6-MK23 and co-occurring heterotrophs from granitic... | place: USA: Fort Irwin, California | collected 1998-05-24
GGCGGGGCCCTGCCACGGGGGGGGGTAGCCGCCCCGGCCGCCCCCACTCCCCTCCTCCGGTCCGGCTACCCTCGACGCGCGAGGTTGTAGAACCGGATCTCCTGATACTCCTCGAGGCCCTCGCCGCTGCCCTCGCGGCCCAGACCGGAGGCCTTGGTCCCGCCGAACGGCGCGGCCACGTTCGACACGATTCCCTGGTTGATGCCGACCATGCCCACGTCGAGCCTGTCCGCGACATCGAAGGCGCGGTCGATGCTCTCCGAGAAGACGTAGCTCGCGAGCCCGAACGGGGTGCTGTTCGCCCGCTCCAGTCCCTCCTCCTCGGTATCGAACCGGGCGATCGCCGCCACCGGTCCGAAGATCTCGGTCTGCGCGATCTCGGATGCCGCGGGCACGCGGTCGAGCACCGTGGCCTCGAAGAAGTGACCGGCGCCCTCGGGGGCCGAGCCGCCGAGGCGGAGGTCGGCGCCCTGAGCGACGGCATCCTCCACGAGTGCGGAGAGCCGTCGCACGGCACGATCATCGATCACGGGACCGAGGGTGACCCCCTCGCCGAGGCCATTCCCGAGCACGGCCTGCGCCATCCGCTCCGTGAAGCCCTCGACGAAGGCATCGGCGATGCCGGACTGCACCAGGATGCGGTTCGCCGCCACGCACGACTGCCCGCCGTTGCGCAGCTTCGCGACCACCGCCCCCTCCACCGCGCGTTCGAGGTCGGCGTCGTCGAACACCAGCAGAGGCGCGTTGCCGCCGAGTTCCATCGAGCTCTTGATCACATGTCGGGCGGCCTGTCCGAGGAGGATGCTCCCCACACCTGTCGAACCCGTGAACGACACCTTACGCACGCGGCGGTCCGCCATGAGGGCGGCGCTGAACGCCGCGGCGTCCGTCGTCGTGATGATCTGGATGAGGTCTTCGGGAACGCCCGCCTGCACGAAGATCTCGGCGACCGCGAGGGTCGTGAGCGGGGTGAGCTCCGCGGGCTTGACGACCGCGCCGCAGCCGACCGCGATCGCCGGGGCGATCTTGCGCGTCGCCATCGCCATCGGGAAGTTCCAGGGCGTGATCAGCAGCGCCGTGCCGATGGGGGCGCGACTGGTGAGGATCGTCGAGCCGCCCGCCGGATTCTCGCGGAAGTTGCCGGCCGGGCGCAGCGCCTCCTCTGCGTACCAGCGGACGTAGTCGGCGGCGTACTGCACCTCCCCGTAGGCCTCGGCCAGCGGCTTGCCCATCTCGCGCGTGATGATGCGCGCCAGACGGTGCTTCTGCTCGACGAGCAGGTCGTAAGCGCGATGCAGCACGTCGGAGCGGCGCCGGGCCGTCTCGCGCGCCCAGGTCGCGCCGGCGCGGTCCGCGAGGGCCAGCGCGTCGAGGGCATCGTCGACCGAGTGGTCGGGCGGTGTCGCGATCACCTGGCCGGTCGCGGGGTCCCGCACCTCGAAGGTGGAGGTCGTCCCGCGTCCCTGCCGATCCAGCAGGACGGTCGCGAGTGCGGCATCCGAGCTCTCGACGAGGGGGGCATCGATGTCGCGGACGATCTCGCGGACGATCATCGGACCATCTCCCGCGCGGGCGCCGCGGCGGCGACGGCATCGAGCGCTGACACGGTAGCGGCGACGATCCCGCGCAGCTCGTCGTCGGTGGTGGTGAACGGAGGACTGATCTGCACGACGTTCCCTCTCAACGGGCGAGCGATCCAGCCGCTCTCGACCATGTGGTCGGTGACGCGCTCGGCGGAGATCTCGGGGCTCAGCTGGATGCCGCCGAGCAGGCCGGCCAGGCGTGTCTCCTCGATGCGCTTGTCGCCGCGGATCGCGGCGAACTCGGCGGCCAGGACGCCCTCGAGCTGACGCACGCGCTCCAGCAGCCCCTCGCGCTCGATGATCTCGATGTTCTTCAGGGCGAGCGCCGCGGAGGTCGCGTGACCCGAGTAAGTGGTGCCGTGCCGATAGATGGGCGCGCCGGTGCGATAGAACGGCTCCCACACCTCCGGGGCCACGATGATGCCGCCGACGGCGGAGTATCCCGAGGAGATGCCCTTCGCCATCGCGACGATGTGCGGGCGCAGGCCGTAGCGCTGCGCCGCGAACCAGTGCCCGGTGCGGCCGAACCCGGTGATGACCTCGTCGAGGATCAGCAGGATGTCGTGCTCATCGGCGATCTGCTGCAGGCCTTCCAGATACCCGGGGGTCGGCGGGATGACGCCGCCGGTTCCCTGGATCGGCTCGGCGATGATCGCGGCGATGCGGTGGGGGCCGATGTCGGCGACGGTCGCCCGCACGCGTTCGATGTCGTGGGTGTCGAAACGCGCGGTCTCCGGGACCAGCGACTCGGTTCCGTAACCCTCACGGTTGAAGTCGAGGCCGGCGACGCTCGTCCCATAGGCGTGCAACCCGTGGTACGCGAGGTCGCGGCTGAGGATCATCGTCTTCTCGGGCCGGCCCTGCACCTGCCAGTAGCGACGCGCGAGCTTGAGCGCGACGTCGATCGAATCGGATCCGCCGCTGTTGAGGATGATCTTCGCGTCGGCGACGGGGGCCAGCGACGCGACCTTCTCGGCGAGCTCGACCGCGCGGTCGTTCAGGTAGCGCCCGAACACGTGGTAGGTCTCGAGCCGGTTCATCTGCTCGGCCGCGACCTCGGCCATCTCGGTGCGTCCGTGGCCGATGTTGGCGTGCCAGAGCCCCGCGGTGCCGTCGAAGAGGCGCTGACCGTCGATGGTGTAGACGTAGTTGCCCTCGCCGCGATCGATGACGATCTGACGGCCGAGGACGGATGGCATGTGGGCCTGCGCGCTCCAGAGCGCAGAGCCGGAGCCGGTCGATTCGTGCATGAGCTCTCCCTCGTGTCGCGCGGGAGGATCTTCACACCCCCGCCGAATTGTAGGGCAATACTACGATACGACCTTCCGCGGCACCAGCTTTTCGTGACAGATTGTAGATTGTTGACATTCAGTCTCTCGATCTACGGAGGAACGACATGAGCGTGCACGCGATATCCGTCCTGGCTGGCGACGGCATCGGCCCGGAGGTGATGCCGGTCGCAATGGATGTGCTCGAGGCCGCCACCCGAGACCACGACATCCATCTCGATTGGCGCATCCAGCCGTGGGGGAGCGACTACTTCCGAGCCCATGGGCGGATGATGCCCGTCGATGCGATCGAGACCATGGCCGCGACGGATGCCGTCTTTCTCGGCGCCGTCGGGCACCCCGACGTCTCTGACGTCGAGACGCTCTGGGGGATGCTGATCCCGATCAGGCGCGAGTTCGACCAGTACGTGAATCTGCGGCCGGTGCGATCCTTCCGCGGCGTCCGATCATCTCTCGCCGGCGATCCGGAGATCGACACGGTGATCGTGAGGGAGAACGTCGAGGGGGAGTACTCCGCCGTGGGGGGACGGAGCTATCAGGGCACTCCCTACGAGGCGGCTCATCAGCAGTCGATCTTCACCCGGCACGGCGTCGAGCGGATCGCCCGCTACGCGGTGGATGTCGCTCGCTCGCGCTCCGGGCGGCTCGTCTCCGCCACCAAGTCGAACGGGATCATCCACACCATGCCGTTCTGGGATGAGATCGTCGCCGAGGTCGTCGCTGCGGAGGGCGGGGTCCAGCTCGAATCCGTGCTGATCGACGCGCTCGCCGCGCGGGCGGTACGCGCCCCGGCGAGCCTCGACGTGATCGTGGCCTCGAATCTCTTCGGCGACATCCTGTCGGATCTCATCGCGGGGGCGGTCGGGTCGATCGGCATCGCGCCGAGCGCCAACCTCAACCCCGAGGGCCGGCATCCGTCGATGTTCGAGCCCGTCCACGGCTCAGCGCCGGACATCGCCGGCCAGGGGATCGCGAATCCCATCGGCCAGATCTGGGCGGGAGCGATGATGCTGCGCCACCTCGGGCACGGCGAGAGAGCGGATGCGGTGGAGGCGGCGTTCACGACCGTGATCGGGCGCGGCGACGTGACCGCCGATCTCGGCGGCACGCTGTCGACCGCCGAAGTGGGCGCTGCCGTGGCAGCGGAGCTCGACCGCGGGTGAGGGTTGTTAACGACACGTTGCGATCAGATTTCCCAATCGTTGGATTGTTGACAATCCAACGCAAGCAGGGTTACGCTCGCCCCACAGGTCAGCTTAGGTGGCAGGCCCAGACACCTTCTACGGGGGACCATGAACAGTCTCGAAGTGACGGATCTGCGCGTATCGATCGGTCGCCGTGCGATCGTCAAGGGCACCACCTTCTCCGTCGGCGTCGGTCAGCGGCTGTGCCTCCTCGGTGAATCCGGATCGGGCAAATCGCTCACCGCCAGCGCCGTGCTCGGTCGCCTCCCCGCCAACGCCGTCGCCACCGGAAGCATCAGGATCAACGGCGTGGAGGTGCTCGGCATGCGGGCCTCGAAGCGGCCGGAGGAGGCGCGCGTCGCCATGGTCTTCCAGGACTCCGCCGTCGCCCTCAACCCCCTCGTCCGCGTCGGCGAGCAGATCATCGAGCCGCTGCGCCGGCACCGCGGCCTGAGTCGGGAGGCCGCCGAGGCGGCAGCCGTCGAACTCGCCGAGTCGGTCGGCCTCCCCGACCCGGCATCCCTCATCCGGCGCTTCTCCGCCGAGCTCTCCGGCGGACAGCGTCAGCGTGTCTGCATCGCCCTCGCGCTGGCATGCAACACCCGCCTGATGGTCGCCGACGAGCCGACGACAGCTCTCGACGTGGTCACCCAGAAGCGCGTCCTCGACGTGCTGAAGAAGTACACCGCGGGGCAGAACACCCCCGCACTCCTCTTCATCACGCACGACTTCGCCGTGGCCTCGGAGCTCTGCAGCGACGCCGTCGTCATGAAGGACGGCGACGTGGTCGAGCAGGGTCGCATCGACACGATCTTCGCCGCCCCCACCGACCCCTACACGCGGGAGCTGATCCGGGCGGCGCGCGCCGCGACCGTCGAACCCTACGTCGAGCGGTTCCGCGCCGAGCTCGCGGCCGGCCCCTCCCAGCCCGAGGTCGAGACCGCCGCAGCCCCGTTCTTCGACATCGGGGAGGTCAGCCGCGCCTACGCGATGCCGCGCACGAGCCTGTTCGCGAAGCGCGAGACCAAGACCGCGCTGCACCCGACGAGCCTCGTGATCGACGAGGGCTCGCGCGTCGGCGTCGTCGGGGTCTCCGGCTCGGGCAAGACCACCCTGCTGCGCATCATGCTGGCTCTCGAATCGACCGACACCGGCGCGGTGACCTGCCAGGGGAGCGAGGTGTACCCCGCCGACGTCCGCAGGCTCAAGTGGTACCGCCGCAAGGTGCAGTACGTGCCGCAGGACCCGGCGAGCACGCTCGACCCGCTGATGACCGTGCGCAACCTCGTGCGCGAGCCCCTCGTGCGCCTCGGCGTGACGGGCGACCACGACGCGATGGTGAAGGAGGCCCTGGACTCCGTCGGCCTCGACGAGAAGTTCATGGACCGTCGTGCGAACGAGCTCTCCGGCGGTCAGGCCCAGCGCCTCGCGATCGCTCGAGCCATCGCCACACGCCCCGACTTCCTGCTCGCCGACGAGCCCGTCAGCGGACTCGACCTTCCCATGCGGGAGGCGATCGTCGCCCTGCTCCGTCGGATCTCGGAGGAACGCGGCACCGGGATCCTCGTCGTCTCGCACGACCTCTCCATGGTCGCGAGCCTGTGCGAGCGCACCGTCGTCATGCACGGAGGGAGCGTCGTCGAGGATCGGCCGACCAAGCAGCTCCTCGCCGCCCCGGATCACGAGCGCACCCGAGAGCTCGTCGACGCGATCCCTGTGCTGCAGGTCGCACCCGCCGAGCTCGCGCCGGCCGTCTGAGGCCAGGAAAGGACACCCGATGGCTCTCTCCACGCAAGCCGTACCGGCGCTCGGCCGCAGCCAGCGTCGCAACTCCCTGTCCAGCGGATCGAAGGGTGCGCTCATCGCCGGCCTCTCCCGGGTCGTGATGATCTTCCTCGTGATCTTCATGCTCGGGGTGCTTCCGCTGCTCTCGGGCCGCGACATCGCCACCTCCGTCTACCGGGCGCGCTACGCCGAGGGTGCGATCGATCCCGCAGCGCTCGAGGCGATCCGGCAGGAGCTCGGCCTCGAGAACGGCGTGTTCGGCGCGTTCTTCGCCTGGCTCGGCAACGCCGTGCGCGGTGACCTCGGCACGTCGTGGACGAGCAATCGGCCCGTCCTCCCCGACATGCTCGTGTCGCTCAGCAACTCGCTCCTGGTCATGCTGGCCGCCCTGGTCGTCGCCGTGATCCTCGCCGCCCTGCTCACGATCCCCACCTTCCGTCGGGGGCTCGCCGGTCGGTCCGACCGGACAGGAGGCGGACTCGCCGCCGCCTTCACCGCCCTGCCCGAGTTCCTGCTGGCATCGGTGCTGCTCGTGGTGTTCGCGGTCTGGCTCGGCTGGCTCCCACCGTTCGGCTGGCGCGGACCGATCTACGCCGTGCTGCCCGCGCTGTCGCTGGGCCTCCCGGCGGGTGGCTTCCTCGGCCGGCTGCTGTCCGATTCGCTCGCGAGCACCTTCAGCGAGCGCTGGGTCGCAACCTGGCAGGTCGCCGGGTACTCGAAGAGCCGAATCATCCTCGCCGCGATCCGCCGCACCCTCCCCGGCGTCGCCGCCCCCATGGCCCTCATCCTCGTCGGCATCACGGCCGGCGCGGTGGTCATCGAGCAGGTCTACTCGATCCCCGGCATCGGCCGTGCGGCGCTCGGCGCCGCGCAGTCGCAGGACCTTCCGACCCTGCAGGCCGCCGTGATCCTGCTCATGCTGCTCGCCGTGGCCCTCGGCATCGGCGCCAGCCTCATCCGTCGACTGCTGCTCGGTCCGGCGCTGCGTTCGAACTCGCTGCCGGCCGCCGTGCCGAAGACGCCGAGCTCGAAGTGGGCGCTGGTGCTGCCGGCGACCATGCTGCTGCTGCTCGTGCTGGTGATCGTCGCGGGGCTGCCGCGCGACCCGTTCGCCCTCGACTACACGCGTCTGCAGGCGCCGAGCTGGGAGCTGCCGCTCGGTGCGGATGCGAGCGGACGCGACGTGCTCGCCCGCATCTCGCACGGAGCCATGTCGACCATCGGCGTCGCCGCGGTCGTGACGGCCATCTGCCTGGCGCTGGGCCTTCTCGTGGGGATGTTCCCGAACCTGGGCGCGGGTCCGATCGAGGTCACCAACGCCGCCCCGACGATCATCGCCGGACTCATCGTCGCGGCCATCCTCGGCCCTTCCGCCTTCGGCGCAGCCGTCGCCGTGACGGTGGTGAGCTGGGCGCCGCTCGCCGCGCACACCGCCGCACTCGTCTCCGAGGTGAAGGCGCAACCGCACGTGCAGATCGCACCCGTGCTCGGCGTCGGACAGACCCGTCTGATGCTCCGGTACGTGATGCCGAGCGTGATCGGACCCGTCTTCCGCCACGCGTGCCTGCGGCTTCCCGGTATCGCGCTGGGTCTCGCCGCGCTCGGCTTCCTCGGGCTCGGCCCGCAGCCGCCGGCACCCGATTGGGGCCTCGTGCTCGGCGAGGGGATGCCGTACGTCGAGCGTGCACCGCTGGTGGTGCTCGTGCCCGCGCTGGCGCTGGTGCTGCTCTCGGTCTTCGCGGTGTCGCTGTCGAGTCTGAGCTTCGACCTGCGCGGCGGCCGCGCGTGGCCGAGCCGTCGTCGTCGCACCCTGCGGTCGGCGCTCGCCACCGACACCGGCATCCTGTCCACCACCCCGACCTCCGATCCTGCACGACCGCCCCAGACACCGGACACCGACTGACCCGATCCGCTCCCGTTCGTCCGGGCTCCCACGAGGAGCCACGGCATCCGGGATCCTCCGCACCACCCGACACACACGGAACGCCTCCCGATGGGCGCTCCGCCCCTTCCTCTACGAAATGGAACCGAGACATGAGCAAGCACACTGGTCGCACCACGACCGCCGCGTTCGCGCTCCTCGCCGCCACCGCCCTCGTGGTCAGCGGCTGTGCCGGAGGTGACGCCGAAGGCACTGCCGGCGGCGCCCCCGGAGACGATCGCATCAAGCTGGCGATGATGCAGCCGCCGACGGCGGCCCTCAACCCCTACAGCGACGACGTCATGAAGATCTCGCGGTGGAGCACCGGTGAGACCCTCGTGCGCATCAACGACGCTCTCGAGGCGGAGCCGCTGCTCGCCACCGACTGGGAGCAGACCGACGACCTGACCTGGGTGTTCACCCTGCGCGAGGGCGTCACGTTCCACGACGGCACCGAGTTCACCGCCGAGGCCGTGAAGAACTCGATCGACCACGCCGTCGCGGCACCCCGCCCGCCGCGTGTGATCAAGGGCGTCACGCTCACGACGGAGGTCACCGGCGACAACGAGATCACGGTCACCACCGACGTGCCCGACCCGCTCCTGGTCAACCGCCTGGCCAGCCCCCAGATGTCGATCCTCTCCGACGCCGCCTACCTCGACGACGGCAACGTCACCCCGGTCGGCACCGGCACCGGGCCCTTCGAGCTCGTCGAGCTCAACGGCACGTCGACGGCGACCCTCGACCGCTACGACGACTACTGGGGTGACGTGGCGCAGCTCGCCGGCATCGACGTCGACTTCGTGCCGGACGGCACGGCGCGTGCCGGTGCGATCCGCTCCGGCGAGGTCAACATCGCCGAGAGCATCCCGGTCTCGCAGGTGCCCCTGCTCGCGCCGGAGGATGCGCACGAGGTCTTCATGCCCCGCACGTCGTTCCTGACGCTGAACTCCGAGAGCGGTCCGTTCGCCGACCCGGCCGTCCGTGCCGCGGCCCGTGCCGCGATCGATCCCTCCACCATCGTCGACACCGTCTACGAGGGTCAGGCCGACCCGGCCGTCGGACTCCTCGGGCCGGCGATCGAGTGGGCGGAGGATCTCCGCGGAGACGTCGAGTCGTCGGTCAAGCCGGCGAAGGTCGACGGCGTCACCATCACTCTCGCGACCTACACGGATCGCGCCGAGAACCCCGAGATCGCCGTGCAGCTGGAGAAGCAGCTCGAAGACGCCGGCTTCATCGTGGAGCAGGACGTGCGCGAGTACGTCGCGATGGAGGGCGAGATGCTCGACGGAGCCTTCGACGCGGTCGTGGTCTCGCGCAACACGCTGCTCGACATGGGCGACCCGCTGTCGTTCCTCTCGCAGGACTTCACCTGCGAAGGCGGCTTCAACATCGCGCAGCTCTGCGACTCCGAGGTCGACGAGCTGATCGCGAAGGGCATGCAGGTCTCCGGTGAGGAGCGTCGTCAGGCGACCATGGATGCCGAGGCCGCCGTGCTGCAGCTCGACGCCGTCGTGCCGCTCGTGCACGAGCGTGTCGTGCAGGCGGAGGCCGGCGGATTCGCCGACATCATCCGCGATCCGCTCGAGCGTCGTCTGATCACCGAGTACACGACGCGCGGCGAATAACCCCCACCCTCACGGGCGGTCGACGGCGTGCCCGTCGACCGCCCCCACCCCCACGAAGAAATGACGGAGCATCCGATCGTGAAAATGCACTCCTACTGGCTCGACACCGCGACCCCGAGCGGCGACTACACCCGCACCGAGGTGCCGACGGAGGTCGATGTGGCGGTCGTCGGCGGCGGCTTCACCGGCCTCTCGACGGCCTACCACGCGGCCCGAGCAGGGAAGTCCGTCGCCCTGCTCGAGGCGAACACCGTGAACTGGGGTGCTTCCGGCCGCAACGGCGGGATGGCCACCACCGGCCTCGCCATCGGCTTCCGCGATGCGATCAAGCGCTACGGCGAGCAGCGGGCCGTCGGCTACTTCCGTGAGTACAACAAGGCGATCGACCTGATCGAGGACCTCGTCGAGGAGAACAAGCTCGACGTCGACTACGAGCGCTCCGGCAAGATGAACCTGGCCTGGAAGCCCTCGCATTTCGAGGGCATGAAGCAGACCGCCGAAGCCCTCAAGCGCCTGGTGGGTCAGCCCGTCGAGCTCGTCGACCGCGCGAACATCCGCAAGGAGATCGGCTCCGACGTCTACCACGGCGCGATGGTCGATCCGCTCGGCGCGGGAATGCACGTGGGCAAGTTCGGTCACGCCCTCGCGGGCCTCGCGATCGACGCGGGTGCGACGATCCACGAGAAGGCCGAGGTCGTCGACGTCGAGCGCGTCGGCTCCGGCACAGTGCACGATCTCAAGACCACGCGCGGCACCCTGCGCGCGGGCGCCGTCGTGCTCGGCACGAGCGGGTACACCGGCAAGCCGTTCGGATGGCAGCAGCGGCGCGTGATCCCGGTCGGCAGCTTCATCGTCGTGACCGAGCCGCTCCCGCAGAACGTGGTCGACGAGCTGCTGCCGAACCGCCGCATGGCATCGGACAGCAAGAACTTCATCTACTACTTCCGCATCACGCCCGACAACCGCCTGCTGTTCGGCGGTCGTGCGCGGTTCGCCCTCTCCGACCCGTCGCAGGACAAGGAGAGCGGCGACATCCTGACGAAGGCCATGCACCGCGTGTTCCCGCAGGTGCGCGACGCCCGCATCGACTACATGTGGGGCGGGCTCGTCGACATCTCGATGGATCAGATGGTGCACGCGGGCGAGCGCAAGGGCATCCACTACTCCCTCAACTACTCGGGTCACGGCGTGCAGATGGCCAACTACATGGGCAAGGTCATGGCGGATGCCGTCTCGGGCAAGCCCGAGGCGAACATCTGGCGCGACCTGAAGAACCCGTGGATCCCCGGCTACTTCGGTCAGCCGTGGCTGCACCTCCGAGTGGGCGGCGCCTACTTCGGGCTGCAGGACAAGTTCAGCTGAACCCGGCGACAGAGCATCAGAGAAGAGGACGACAGACATGACCGACCACGCGACCGTATGCGAATGCGACACGGTGTCGACGGCATCCGATCCGGCCGAGGAGACCCTCCAGGCGCTCGGCCTCCCCGGCGGCGGCTACATCGCGGGGGAGTGGGTGCGGGGGCCGCTCACGCTCGAGGTCACCGACCCCGAGGACGGCAGTCTCGTCGCCACGGTCTATCAGGCGACCGTGGACGACGTGGATCGGGCCGTGGCCGACGTGCAGCGCAGCCTCCGCGAGGAGCGCTGGGAGCTGTGGGAGCGCCGCGAGGTGCTCGAGCGGGCGGCCGACCTCGTGCGGGAGGAAGGTCCTCGACTGGCCCGCATCATCTCGGCCGAGGGCAGCAAGACGATCACCGAGGCGACCCGCGAGGTCGCCCGCACCGCCGAGACCCTGCGCATCTCTGCGCATTCCGCGGCGCTGCTGGAGGGGTCGACCCTGCCGTTCGAGGACACGGCGCGCGGGTCGGGCAAGTTCGGCTACTACCGGCGTGTGCCGCTCGGCGTCATCGCCGCGATCACTCCGTTCAACGACCCGATGAACCTCGTCGCCCACAAGGTCGGTCCTGGTCTGCTCGCCGGCAACGCGATCGTGTTGAAGCCTGCGGCGGTGACGCCGCTCTCGGCTCTCGCGCTGCACGACATCCTGCTGCGTGCGGGGATGCCGCCGCGCCGGATGGCGGTCCTCGCGGCGGGGCGCGAGGCGGGGTCGGCTCTCGTCAGCGATCCGCGGGTGGCCGCGGTGAGCTTCACCGGCGGACCGACCACCGGCGATGCGATCGCACGCCTCGTCGGCGCCCGCCGCATCCTCATGGAACTGGGCGGCAACAACGCCGTGCTGGTCTGCGAAGACGGCGACGTCGAGACGGCGGCCGCGGGGATCGTCGACGGCGCCTTCGGCGTCGCCGGTCAGAACTGCCTGTCGGTGCAGCGGGTGTTCGTGCACGAGTCGCACTACGAGCGGATGCTGTCGCTCCTGGCGCGCGACACCGAGCGTCTCGTGGTCGGGTCGAAGAAGGACCCGATGACCGATGTCGGGCCGCTCATCTCGGAGCAGGAGGCCCGGCGCGTGGAGAGCTGGGTCGACGAGGCTGTCACGGGCGGTGCCCGCGCGGTCGTGGGCGGTCGGCGCGAGGGCTCGTTCTATTGGCCGACCGTGCTCGCCGATGTGCCGAGCACGGCCAGGATCTACCGTGAGGAGGTGTTCGGACCGGTCGTGTTCGTCGAGCCGTTCGCCGACGTCGACGCGGCGCTCGAGACCATCGACGACACCGAGTACGGGCTGCAGGCGGGTGTGTTCACCTCCTCCCTGACGACCGCGATGCACGCCGTCGATCGGCTGCACATGGGAAGCGTGCTCATCAACGACACGAGCGACTTCCGGATCGACGCGATGCCGTTCGGCGGGTCGAAGCGTTCGGGAGTGGGCCGCGAGGGAGTGGCCGAGGCCGTGCGCGAGATGAGCGAGCCGAAGAACGTGATCCTCAACCGCATGGGGTGAGCGCGCGAGGCGACCGGAGCTGAAGGCCGGCGACGGGGGTGTCCCTCCCCGTCGCCGGCCTTCGTCGTCGATGCGGTCCGTTGCGCCCCGGAGGCGCCGGATGCTCAGGCTGCGCCGGATGCTCAGGCTGCCGTATAGCCGCCGTCGATGGGGAGCACGGCGCCGGTGATGTAGGACGAGGCGGGCGAGCCGAGGAAGAAGATGGCCTCGGCGACCTCCTCGGGGCGGGCCAGGCGCTGCATCGGGATCGTCGCCGCGCGCGACGCGCGGTACGCCTCGGGGTCGTCCTTCTGCTGGAACCCGGCTTCGATCACCGGAGTCTCGGTGAGACCGGGGGCTGCCACGTTGACCCGGATGTTGCGCGACGCGAGTTCGATCGCCGCGCCCTTGCCGAGCATGATCAGACCGCCTTTGGCTGCGGTGTACACGACCTGATCGGCGATGCCGACGATGCCGAGCCGCGAGCTGACGAGCACGATCTGCCCTCCGCCCTCCCGGATGGCGGGCACGACGCGCTGCAGCAGCGCGAAAACGCTGAGGACGTTCGCATCGAGCACACGCGACGCGGTCGCCAGCGACATCTCGGTGAGGGCGCCGTCGGCCTGCAGCCCGTGGCACGCGATGACGGTGTCGATCGCGCCGAGCTCGGTGACCGCGGTGTCGACGAGCTGTGCGACGAACCCCTCGTCGTTCAGGTCGCCCGAGAGGTAGGTCTCGCCGTCGGCGAGGTCGGCTGGCGCCTCCGCACGCCGACCGGTGAGGAACAGACGTGCCCCGGACGCGCGGAAGCGGGCGGTCACGGCCTCGCCGATGCCGCTCGAGGCACCCGTGATCAGCACGGTGAGGGGGCGGTCGGCGCTCATCCGCGCACCTCGCACACCATCTGCACCTCGACCGGGCTGTTGCGCGGCAGTCCGGCGACGCCGATGGCGGTGCGCGCATGGCGGCCCTCTTCGCCGAGCACCTGCACGAGCATCTCGCTGCCGGCATCCGCCACCTTCGACTGCTGGCCGAAGCCCGGAGCGCTGAGCACGAAGACGAGCAGCTGCACGACGCGCACGCGGTCGAGGCCGCCGGTGGCGTCCGCCGCCACGGCGAGCGCGTTGAGGGTCGCCTGCTGCATCATCTCGCGAGCCGTGTCGATGTCGACCAGGTGGGGGTCGGTCGCGGCATCCGTGCTGTCGCTGACGGTTCCGGTGACGGGCAGGACGCCGTCGCGGTAGGGCAGCTGCCCGGAGATGAAGATCTGTCCGCCCCGGGTGGAGCGCCAGTTGATGTACTTCGGGTCGTCGGCGATCACGGGCAGAGCGAGTCCGAGCTCGTGGAGCGCGGCAGCCGGATCGGCGACGGACGGGATCGGGGCGACGGTCATCGTGCGGGTCCTTTCGGTGGTGGGCGGGACGTCAGTTGAGCCGGCCCTGCGCGTCGACGGGCCAGCGGTCGAGGAGCGCGCCGGTGCGGTCGGTGATGATCAGCTCCTCGAAGCTGTTCACGACCGGGCACACGTGGTGCGGCACGACCGGCAGCGGTTCGCCGACCGCGGGACGCGCGCCGCCCTCGGGCAGCTGCAGGAACCCGTGGTATTCGTTCAGCAGGCGGAGGTACCCGTCGACGCTCGGCACCTGTCCGTACCCCCGGTCGGGATTGCCCTCGCGGGCGAGCGCCTTGGTTCCCGCGTCGATGATGACGTGATCGTGGCCCTGGTCGCTGACGACCGTGCTGGCGAGGAAGAGGGCGATGTTCTCGGGTGCGCTGTCGCCGAGGCGCACGTTGTCCCAGTCGTTGAAGACGTACTCGCCGGGCCTGATCTCGGTGATCACCGGGTCGATGCTGAACTCGGCGGTCGGCGTCGACCCCGCGCTCACGATCTCGGGCTCGATCCCGTGGCCGCGCAGCGAGTCCACCGCGGCGCGCAGGGCTGCGGCCTGGTCGCGGGCCGCACTCTCCCGGGCACCGATCGTGCCACCATGGCCCGGATAGGTGAAGACCCCGGCGGCGCGCAGTCCGCGCGCCGCGGCATGTGCGGCCAGAGCGCCGGCATCCTCCGGCCGGACTCCGGACCGGCGGGCGCCGCAGTCGATCTCCACGACGATGCCGACCGTGCCCGCCTGATCACCCAGGGCGTCGGCGATCCGGTCGATCGCCGCTGCGCTCTCCGCGCCGATGCTGAGGCGCGTCGCCCGCGCGAGGCGCCGGAGGCGCTCCTCCTTCGCGCCGGTGACCCAGAGGGGATAGGCGAGCAGGATGTCGGAGCATCCGGCGTCCGCGAAGATCTCGGCCTCGCCGAGGTTCCCCGCCGTGAGGCCGATGGCACCGGCATCCAGCTGCATCCGACCGATCCGCACGCTCTTGTGGGTCTTCACGTGCGGACGCACGCCTTTCCCGTGTGCGTCCGCGAAGGCCTGCATGCGGGCGATGTTCTCGGCGACGACGTCGATCAGCACGACCGGCGCCGGGGTGCTGACGGCCGCGCCGAGCGTGCGGAGGATCTCGGGGAAGTCGTGCACGGGTCAGCTGATCCGGTCTTTGATGCCGTACCAGGTGCCACCCGCACGCAGGTGCATCCACGGGTTGCCGAAGTAGCCCGGGATCCACGGGTTCTTCAGGTCGCGCCAGGGGTTCGCCTCCGGCCGCCCTCCGACGACCTCGGCCATGACCTTGCCCATGTAGGTGGCCATCTGCACGCCGTGCCCCGAATAGGCCATCGAGTAGAACAGGCCGTCGTGCTCACCGGCGTGCACCATGCGATCCATCGAGATGTCGACGAGTCCGCCCCACATGTACTCGGTCTTGACGTCGCGCAGCTGCGGGTAGATCGCGTCGCGTGCGGCGACCAGGATCTCGCCGCTCTTACGGTCGGACGCCGGGTCGGACAGCGCGAAGCGCGCCCGTCCCCCGAAGAGCAGGCGGTCGTCGGGGGTGAGACGGAAGTAGTGCAGCAGGTTGAACGTGTCGGTGGCGACACGACGGTGGGGCAGCAGCTCGTGTGCGAGTCCCTTCGGCAGGGGCTCGGTGACGGTGATGAAGCTGCCGACGGGGACGACCCGGCGCTGGAGCCAGCCGAACGGCCGCCCCGTGTACCCGCTCGTTCCCACGACGACCTTGCCGGCGCGGATCCTGCCGCGCGTCGTGACCAGTTCGTGCGTGGTGCCGGAGCCGATGCGGCGGAGATCGGTGACCTCGGCGTTCTCGTGGATCGTCGCCCCCTCGCGGATCGCCAGAGCGGCGAGGGCGTGGCCGAACTTCGCGACGTGCACGGCGGCCGAGCGCGTCTCGGTGAAGCCGCCGAAGAACGCGGAGCTGCCCACCTCGGCCCGGATCTGCTCGCGGTCGAGCACCTCCGTGTCATGTCCGGCGAGGCGCCGCAGCGCTTCGCTCGTCTTGCGCACGCCCTCGAAATGCGACTCCTTCGCGGCGAGGATGAGCTTGCCCCGCCGCTCGAAGTCGACGTCGAGGTCGTTCTCGACCACCAGCTGCTCGATCAGGTCGACGGCGTCGTTGTACAGGTCGATGTACTCCTTCGCCTTCGCCTCGCCGTAGCGCGCCACCGCGTCGCGGAAGCCCATGCCGAGGCCGTTGGTGACCATGCCGCCGTTGCGTCCGGAGGCTCCCCAGACGACGGTGTTCGCCTCGAGCACGGCCACCGACAGCCCGGCCTTCGCGGCGTGGTAGGCCGTCGAGAGGCCGGTGAAGCCGGCGCCGACCACCGCGACGTCCACCTCGCGGGGAATGGGTGTCTGCGTGTGGTCACCGCTCGGGGTCGCGGTGTCGAGCCAGTAGGACTGCATCTTCACGGGGGAGCCTCTCAGACGATCCGGTCGGGCTCAGGCGATGCCGAGGGCGCGGTTGACCTCGTCGAGCGACGTCATGCGCACGGCGCCGTAGTGGGGCAGGTCGGGGTCGTAGCCGCGGTCGAGGAACACCTTGTTCGTGAAGCCGAGCTCCGCCATCGGGATGTGGTCGTACAACTGGTGCGAGGAGATGTGCAGGAAGTCCTCGGGCTTCGCGTCGAGCTGCTTCAGCATGTAGTCGAACGCGTGGTGGCGCGGCTTGTAGGCGCGGGTCTGCTCCGCCGTGATGACCGTGTGGAACGGTGCACCGAGCCGCGGGATGAAGTTCGCGAGGTGGCTGTCGTCGGCGTTCGAGAGGGCGACGAGGGGGAAGTGCTCGGCCATGGTCGCGAGGGGCGCCGGAACGTCCGGGTGCGCACCCCATCCGCGCATGTCCTCGAGGATCGTGGCCACGTCGGCCTCGCGGACCTCCACGTCGAATCGCGCGGCCGTGCGGCGGAAGGCGCGATCGAGGATCTCCTCGTAGGGGCGGTACTCCATGATCTCGTCGTAGCGGTCGAGACGGAAGCGGTCGTAGAACGCCTCGAAGTCGTCCCCGGTGATCCGGTCGGCGAGCAGGGGTTCGACGGTCTTGCGCATCTCGAAGTAGATGAGCGTGCCGATGACGTCGAAGGAGATGTACTTCGGGCGAGGGAGTTCGATGGACACGATCTGCCTTTCGGTGGGTGGGGGCGGGGACTGACCCGCTGTCACTCCATATTGTCTCACTCTGAGACGAAATGCTAGAGTCGATCTCGATCGGGCGATCTCCGGCCGATGACCGCTCAGGGAGGAACCCGCCATGGATGCCGAGACCGAGGCGCTTCTCCGCGACACCGGGCTCGCCGGGACGGCGCACCGCGTCGACGAGGAATGGCTCGCCCGCGTGCTCGATCAGCAGTACGGCCTACGTGGCACGCTGTCGCGCCTCGACACCGAGAAGGACGCGACCTTCCGCCTGCGCGGGGTGGAGGCGGATGCCGTGGACGAGTTCCTCGTGAAGGTCTCGCACCCGGAGGAGCCTCTCGACGTCGTGCGGTGCCAGGTGGATGTGATCGAGTGGATCGAGCGCACCGATCCCGGCATCCCGCTGCAGAACGTGCGCGCGGCGCTCGACGGACGCCGGTGGCGGCACTTCGACGACGAGACGGGACAGGCCGCCGGCATCCTGCGGGTGTATCGGTACCTGCCGGGCCTCCTGCTCGCCGAGGCTGCCCCCTCACCGGCGCAGCGGCGTGCTGTCGGCGCCATGCTCGGCAGGGTCGACACCGTGCTCGCCGACTTCGCACACCCGGGGGAGACCCCTCTGCTGGTCTGGGACCTCCGCCGCTTCCTCCGCTTCGAACCGCTCATCGAGCTCGAGGCGGACGAGCGACGACGCGAGCTCGCGCGGCAGGTGTTCGGGGCGTTCCGCGAAGAGGTGCAGCCCCGCCTCGACACGGCACGTTCGCAGGTCATCCACGGGGACTTCAGCCCCTACAACGTCGTCGTGGATCCCTCCGCCGAGGCCTCCGTCACCGGGGTCATCGACTTCGGCGACACGATGCGCGCACCGGTCGTCTTCGATCCCGCGGTGCTGCTGGGCAACCATCTGTCGCCGGGGCCCCGACACCCGTGGGGCGAGGCGCGCGACCTGCTCGACGGCTATCGCGACGTGTTCCCGCTGAGTGACGAGGAGGTCGGGATGGTCGCCGTCGCCTCCGCAGCGCGCGTCGTGCTGCGCGCGCTCATCGCCACGTGGCGACTCGAGCAGGGCACCGACCGCGCCGATTACGTGCGCCGCCACGCCGTGCACGACTGGGGACGGGTCGCCGGCGTCGTCGACCTCGGCTTCGATGCCGCCCACGCCTACCTGCTGCATCAGAACTGACCCGCACCCCGCGGACCGACGAAAGAGGACGATCATGGTCTCACTCGGCGCATCGCGCTACCCCAGCCGTTTCGATCCGGCACGGCTCGACGAGGTGGATCCGGCCATCCGGGCGAACATCGAGCGCCGGCTCGACGTCCTCGGACCCGGCTACCTGCTCATCTACAACGACCCCGTGGCCTTCGTGCGCGGTGAACGAGCGCATCTGTTCGATGCCGACGGCGCCGACTACCTCGACGCCTACAACAACGTGCCGTCCGTCGGGCACTGCCATCCGCACGTCGTCGAGGCCGTCAACCGTCAGGTGGCGACCCTCAACACCAACACGCGCTACGCGCAGGAGGGTCTGGTCGACTACGCCGAGCGACTGGTGTCGTACTTCCCCGAAGAGCTGCGCCGGGTCACCTTCGCCTGCTCGGGCTCCGAGGCCAACGACCTCGCGCTCCGGGTCGCGGCACATCACACCGGCAACGAGGGCATCATCGTCAATCGCTGGGCGTACCACGGCATCACCCGCGCGGTCGCGGCGATCTCCCCGGCGCTGGGGGACGGCTCTCCGCTCGGCCCGCACGTGCGGGAGATCGATCCGCCCGACCCGAAGCTCGTCCCTGCCGGGCTCACCCTCGCCGAGCACATGCGCGCCGAGACACGGCGCGCGATCGACGACCTCGGCCGTCACGGTTTCGGGGTGTCCGCGCTCGTGCTCGATCTGTCGTTCATGAGCGACGGCATCTTCCCCAAAGCCGGAGACTACCTGCAGGGCATGGTCGACGAGGTGCATGCCGCCGGCGGGCTGTTCCTCGCCGACGAGGTCCAGGCCGGCTTCGGCCGCCTCGGCACCTGCATGTGGGGATTCGCGATGCAGCAGGTCGTTCCCGACATCGTCACGATGGGCAAGCCGATGGGCAACGGCATCCCGCTCTCCGCCGTCGTCTTCCGGCCCGAGGTGGCCCGCGACTTCGGCGAGAAGGTGCGGTACTTCAACACCTTCGGCGGGTCGTCCGTGCCGATCGCCGCGGGCGCTGCCGTGCTCGACGTCTTCGAGAACGAGGAGGTGCCCGCGCGGGTCGAACGGATCGGCGAGCTGCTGCGCACGGGAATCCGCGAGCTCCTCGCCGACTCGCCGCATGTCGCCGAGGTGCGCGGTGCAGGCCTCGTCGTGGGGGTCGAGATCGTCGAGGACCGGGAGACGCGCACCCCGGATCGTGCGCGCACCACCCGGGTCATCGACGGGATGCGCGACCGCCGCATCCTCATCAGCGGTGCCGCCCGAGAGGTGAACGTGCTGAAGATCCGGCCACCGCTCGCGTTCGACGAGAACGACGTCGAGCGGTTCCTCGACGGTCTCCGGGAGGTCGCCGCCCTGCACCTCTGAGGGGTCGCGATCAGCCCCGCGCCCAGGTGCCGTTCGCGAGACGGTGACGCATGTCGCGCTGCACGATCGTCAGCGCCGCGTGTGCGGCGCCGAGCGCCGTGGTGTGCGCGCGGGTGCGGGAGTTGGCGACGAGGATCTGCGGGGGCTCCTCGAGCGCCTCGCCCAGTGTCTCGGAGACGCGGGGGAGCACCCGCTCGGCGAGCGGCGCGAGACGCCCGGCGAGCACGACCAGCAGCGGGTCGGAGATGACCGACACCATGAGCAGCGCCGAGGCGAGCGCCTCCGCGAACACGTCCACCACGGCGTCGCGCAGCGCAGACGGCGCAGCGGTGTCGAAGCGCCCGAGCTCGTCATCCCCGCCCCACAGCTCCGAGATGTGCCCGATCGTGAGACCGCGTCGGGCGCAGTAGTCCTCCAGCCCGTGGGTGCTCAGCAACGACCCGAGCGTGCTCTCCTCGTCTCCGCGCGGAAAGGGGAGCGCCGAGAAGTTGCCGAAGGAACTGCTCGCTCCCTGCGCCGTCGATCCGTCGCGGCGCACCAGGGCCATGGTCAGCACGGTGCTCATGTTCAGCAGCAGCGGGCGCGCGTCGTCGGGGATGAAGCCCTCGACCGTGAGGCCGGCGAGCGCCATGTTCGCGTCGGTGTCGAGCACGACCTCGGCGCCGGCGGCATCGGTCAGCAACGGCAGGAAGTCCGCGTCGCCGATCGCGGGCATGGCGGTCGGCGGGTTCGGCACCCGGATGCCGTCGACCACGCGAGCGGGCACGGCGATCAGCACGCGACGAAGAGGGGCGGCCGTGCGATCCCGCGCTGAGGCGATCAATCCGCTCAGCCACTCCACGGCGGCGGGGGCATCGGCGTGCGCCGGGGTCGCGACGGTCCCCCACGAGAGCTCGCGGCCGGCGAGGTCGACCGCCAGCACGCCGGTGCGCTGCAGTCCGAGGCTGACGCCGATCACCTGGCCCGTGGCGACCGGAACCGTGAGCGCCGTCGGACGGCGTCCGCGCGACGTCGTCGGCGGCGCGGCGTCCGCAGCGCTCCGACCGTCGGTCGAGGCGCCGGCATCAGGTGTCAGCAGGCCCATGCCCTCGAGGTCGTCGACGATGCGCGCGATCGTCGCCTTGCTGAGCCCGGTATCGGCGATGAGGTCGCCCCGGGTCATGGTCCCGCGGGCGAGCGCGGCCCCGAAGACGTTCGCCTGATTGCGCGAACGCTCGGTGAGGTTCGCGACCGCCGACGGTGCCGGCTGAGGGTTCAGAGTTCTTCGCCTTCTTCGTTGCGACCGTGGCGCAGCGCACCCTCGTCATCGTGGCTGTGCAGCTGGTAGTCGCTGAGCGACAGGTGCGTGTGGAGCACGTGATGCAGCTGTTCCATGTCGCCGTCCCTCAGCAGGTCCGCGATCTCCTGGTGGCCCGGCACGACGCGGTCGGGCTTCGGGTACGCGTCGGGGAAGTGGAACAGGCAGATGAGCGCTTCCGTGGCGAGGGTGGCGTAGGCGCGCACGAGCCGGGTGTTGCCGGCATCCTGCACCAGAGCGGTGTGGAACTCGAGATCGATGCGGCCCAGGCGGGCCCAGTCCTCGGCATCGAGCGCCTCCTGCATCCGCTGCACGATGTCGGTGAGCCGCGCGGCCGTGGCCTCGCGCCGCTCCGCGCTGAACTTGGTGATGATCTCGCCGGCCGCGCACTCGATGACCTCGCGGGCCTCGTAGACCTCGGCGACGTCGCGCACCGTCAGCTCCTGCACGAAGACGCCGCGGTTCGGCCGCGCGAGGAGCAGTCCCTCCTGCACCAGACGATGCAGCGCCTCGCGGACGGGACCGCGCGACACGTTCAGCTGACCGGCGACCTGCGCCTCGTTGACCTGATCGCCGGGCGAGAAGCCGCCGTTGATGATGCTCTCGCGCAGCTGGTCGGCGATCACGACGGCCGTCGGTCGATTGTTGATCGCCGAAAGCGTCTGTACACCGTTCATGATCGTCCCCCGTCGAGAGATCGGTGCACTGTCCGGCACCGGCATCATCTGCATTGTAGACAATCTACCGTGGCCTTCCGGGTCGTGGGGCGTCCGCGTCGATTCGTTTCGTCTCTCGAGGTCGAGCGGGCGTTCCCGTCTCAGGCGTGGACGTCGTTCTCGTGGTTCGCGTGGTGAACGGGCTCGAGCTGGATCGTGCAGTGGCTCGTGTCGAAGTGCTCACCGAGGCAGGCATGCAGTTCGTCGAGGATGCGGTCGTAGTGGTCCCAGTCCAGCGCGTCCTGATCGATGACGACGTGGGCCGACATGGCGTTGACGCCCGAGGTGATCGTCCAGGCGTGCAGGTCGTGCACCTTCTCGACACCGGGCACCGACAGCATGTGCTCCCTGGTCTTGTCGAGGTCGACGTCCTTCGGAGTGCTCTCGAGGAGGATCCGCACCACGTCCTTGAGCAGGCTGTAGGCGCGGGGTGCGATCAGCAGCGCGATCGCGAAGGCCGCCACCTGATCGACCCAGTTCCATCCGGTGAAGAGGATCACGAAGCCGGCCACGATCACCGCCCCCGAGCCGATCAGATCGCCGAGCACCTCGAGGTACGCGCCGCGCACGTTGATGCTCTCCTTCTGGCCCGACTGCAGGATCAGGAGCGAGATGAGGTTGGCGACGGCTCCGGCGATCGCGGCGATGAGCATCGGGCCGGTCTCGATCTCGACCTCGGTGCCGATCCGCTGGATCGCCGTGGAGACGATCACGATGCAGATGACGCTGAGGACGATGCCGTTGATCATGGCGGAGAGCACCTCGACCCGCATGAGTCCATAGGTGCGCTTCGAGGTGGCCGGGAGGGCGGCGATGAAGGTCGCGATCAGCGCGATGAGCACACCCGTCGCGTCGGTGAGCATATGGCCGGCATCCGCGAGGAGCGCGAGCGATCCCGAGATCAGCGCTCCGACGACCTGCACGGCGAACACGCTGAAGGTGATGCACAGCACGAGGACGAGCTTCTTGCGGTGCTTGCCTCCGGCTGTCGAGTGGCCTTCGAGCCCATGGTCATGGTTGTGCCCGTGGCCTCCGGTCTCGTCCGCGGCGGGACGCTCGGGGTGGCCGTCGCTGAAGGCATGCCCGTGGTCGTGCCCATGGTCGTGGTCGTGATCGTGTCCGTGGTGGGGAGCGCGCTCTCCACGCGGGTGGCCCTGGTCACCCTGCTCGTGCCGGTCTGAAGAGGTCATGGCCCGAATGTAACAGCAAAGTAGGATTGTTGACAATCTGATTGTTGATACCGAAGAATAGAGTCGCGGAGTCACCCGCATCCCACCCACGCATCGACAAGGCGGAAGAACATGACCAGAGCGATCGTCGTCAGCGACGTGACCACGACGGATGCCGGCGACCACAAGGCGAAGGCGACGGCCGAGCTCGAGGGCCAGACCGAATCCTCCCGCACGGTCTGGGAGTCGGCCGAGGGCATCCGATCCGGGGTGTGGGAGGTCACGCCGGGATCATTCCGCAGCACCCGTCCGCAGTATCACGAGATGTGCCAGATCGTGTCGGGCAGCGCCACGATCGAAGAGGAGGACGGCACCACCTTCGAGGTGCAGGCCGGCTCGCTGTTCATCACCCCCGAGGGATGGACCGGACGCTGGACGGTGCACGAGACCCTGCGCAAGGCCTGGGTCGTCATCCCGTTCGCCGCGCTCGCCGCACCGGGAGGATCCGCGGACTGAGGCCGGCGCGGGTCGAGAACGACGTCAGCGCGCGAGCCAGCCCCGCAGGGAGCGCGTCACGAAGGGCAGCACCCAGTAGGTCATTATCGGCGTGAGCACGAGGGTCGTGGCGAGTACGCGCAACCAGATCGGAACGGCATCCCATCCGGGAACCGGACTCATGGCGTAGGCGAAGGCGACGTTCACGGGGAAGAAGCCGAGCCAGATCGACACCGCCTGCTTCCACCGCGGCGGCGCAGTCACGACGGCGACATTCGTCGTGCCGCCCTCGGCGGTCGGCAGGGTGATGGTGCCCGTGGTCGGCTCGTCGAACCAGCCCTCGATTCCGGTGCGGCGCTTCGAGCGCTCGCTGCGGATGAAGCCCTCGCCCATCGAGAGCCACCACTCCCGCTCGCCGGACTTCTCCCAGGCGACGAGCGACTCCTCGTTCGCGAACCGGTAGAGCATGTGCCAGATCTGCGAGTCCTCGCCGGCGCGCACCCAGCCGGAGCCGAGGAAGCCCGGATACTTCGTCGCGAGGTTCACACCCGTCTGCACCCAGACGGTCGCCTCGGTGATGCGCTCGGGGTCGACCTCGCGGCGGATGGACACGGTGATGGGTTCGGACATGGCGGAGTCCTCGTGACGGGGAGCCCGGGTCGCGGGCCTCCGAAGCGGTTGCGCCGGGGTCCGGGCGCACCGTCGATTCTATTTCCTGTGCCGGCTTTCGAATCGCGCAAATGGTCCCGATCCGGCCCCCGAAGCGACCATTTGCGCCACTCGAACGCAGGAACTAGACGCCGAGCGCCCGAGCAACGCGTCTTACGAGCTCTTCGGGGCGCCGGAGCAGCGGCGCAGTGACCTCGATCACCGTCCAGCCGGCGGCGCGGAGGGCGGCCAGACGCTCGACATCCCGCGCCCAGCTCTCGCCGTGCAGCATCCCCAGGTACTCGATCGCCACCCGGTGATCGGCATAGACCATGTCGACACAACCGATGAACTGTCCGGACTCGTCGTAGACATCGACATTGAGCTGCGGCTCAGGGAGGCCGGAGGCGACGAGCACACAGCGAACTTTCGTCTCACGAGGTGACCAGGAATCCTCGCGCACCGACTCCAGGGCCTCGCGGAGCCGCTTTGCTCCACGCCGACGTCCGGCCTCGAGCGCCTGCCGTAGATCCTCGATCGTCGCCAATGGCGGATGCCCAGCACGGGGGCGTCCATAGCCCTCTCGCGACCGGCGGCAGAAGTAGTCGCCGATTGCCACGATGTCGAACAGGGGCAGCGTCCCCAGCGATACCCACGTGGCAGCGGGCGAAGTCACCCGAAGGCCGTCGTGGGTGAGGATCGTGGTCAGGCTTGCGAGGGTGCGGTGGCCGACGATGCCCTTCGTGCGCGGAAATGGAATGCCGCCGGACGAGCTGACGTGCAGCGCGAGGTCCTCATCTGCCGCGATCTCGCCTCGTTCGTCACGCTCCAGCGGCAGGGGCGCGCCCCAGATCGACGCCGCTGTCTGATGACTGAAGAAATGGCCGGTGTGGAGACGAGCGCGGTAGACGCGGGCTCGGACCACGCGTGCGCGCCTCTGACGTTCATACGGATCTGCGATGTCCGCCTCCGACGTACCGCCTTCCGATGCCGGCAGCTCTGTCTTCACACGAACCCCGTGGAACGGCGCATGCAGGTCGGCCGCGCGCAGTCGCCCCCGCGATACACCGAGTAGTCGAGCGGTGCTCGTGGAGAAGGCGGGTTCGACGTCGTCCGGAAGTTCTGCTCGTCCCATGCCGACACGGTGCCATCTCGTGCGTCGCGACGGGCGCGTTATCCACAGCCCATGGCCTTCGAATCGCGCAACTGGTCGCTTTCGCCGCCCGAAAGCGACCAGTTGCGCGATTCGAAAGCCGCCCCAGAAAGAGAGGACCCCCGCCGACCCGATTCGGCGGGGGTCTCGCGGCGTGGGCACCGCGACCGGGAGCGAGAATGCTCGCCGTGTGCGCGGATGACGTGACTACCCGATCCGGTCAGAGTCTTCTTGCCCGCGCATCTGCAGTTGTAATCGACGGAGGTGACCGGGCGGTGAACGCGGTGCGAACGACTATTTACAAGGATGTCCTAGTAAATAGTCGGACGCCGCAGTAAACTCCCAATGTGCTAACGCAGGCACGGAGGGACGTCACACAATGACTCGTACCATCCCGCACTTCGTGGGCGGATCGCTTCTCACTCCCGACACGGGGCGCTTCGCGGACGTGTTCGACCCGAGCTCCGGTGCCGTGCAGGCGCGTGTTCCGCTCGCCTCGGCCGATGAGGTGCGCAACGTCATCGCGAACGCCGAGGCCGCGCAGGTCGCCTGGGCCGCGACGAACCCGCAGAAGCGCGCCCGCGTGCTGTTGCGCTTCCTCGATCTCGTGCAGCGCGACATGCAGTCGCTGGCCGAACTGCTGGCCAGCGAGCACGGCAAGACGGTCGACGACGCGAAGGGCGACATCCAGCGCGGCCTCGAGGTCATCGAGTTCTCCGCGGGTGCGCCGCACCTCCTCAAGGGCGAGTACTCCACGGGTGCCGGCGCGGGCATCGACGTCTACTCGATGCGCCAGCCGCTCGGCGTCGTCGCCGCGATCACCCCCTTCAACTTCCCCGCGATGATCCCGCTGTGGAAGGCAGGCCCGGCGCTCGCCGCCGGTAACGCCGTGGTGCTCAAGCCCAGTGAGCGCGACCCCTCGGTGCCGGTGCGCATCGCCGAGCTCTTCCTCGAGGCCGGGCTGCCGGCCGGCGTGCTCAACGTCGTGCACGGCGACAAGGAGGCGGTCGACACGCTGCTCACCGATGACCGCATCCGCGCCGTCGGCTTCGTCGGGTCCACTCCGATCGCCGAGTACATCTACTCCACCGCTGCGGCGCACGGCAAGCGTGCCCAGTGCTTCGGCGGCGCGAAGAACCACATGATCGTGATGCCGGACGCCGACCTCGATCAGGCCGTCGACGCCCTCATCGGCGCCGGCTACGGGTCGGCCGGGGAGCGGTGCATGGCCATCTCGGTCGCCGTCCCGGTCGGGCAGGAGACGGCGGATGCGCTCGCTGCCAAGCTCCTCGAGCGCATCGCCGGCCTGCGGATCGGGCCCTCGCTCTCCGCCGACGTCGACTATGGCCCGCTCGTCACCCGCGCGGCGGTCGAGCGCGTCGAGGGATACATCCAGCAGGGCGTCGACGAAGGCGCGACGCTGCTCGCCGACGGTCGCGGGTTCTCGGTCGAAGGGTACGAGGAGGGGTTCTACCTCGGACCGACCCTGTTCGACCACGTCACGACCGACATGGCGATCTACCGCGAGGAGATCTTCGGACCGGTGCTCGTGATCGCCCGTGCCGCCGACTACGAGGAGGCGCTGCGGATGGCGTCCGAGCACGAGTACGGAAACGGCGTCGCGATCTTCACGCGCGACGGCGATGCGGCCCGCGACTTCGCCGCGCGGGTGCAGGTCGGGATGGTGGGCGTGAACGTGCCGATCCCGGTGCCGATCGCGTACTACACGTTCGGCGGATGGAAGCGCAGCGGCTTCGGCGACCTGAACCAGCACGGCGCCGACGCGTTCCGCTTCTACACGAAGACCAAGACGGTGACGAGCCGCTGGCCATCCGGCATCAAGGACGGCGCCAGCTTCGTCATCCCCACCATGCACTGACCCGTCGACAGGACCAGGACTCAAGGAATCACGATGACAATGACCTCCGTCACCACGACTGCCGAAGAACGCGACGCCATCATCGAAGCCGTCCGCGATTTCGCCGAGACCGAGCTGGCGCCCTTCGCCGCCGAGCGCGATGAGAAGCACATCTTCCCGCGCGAGTCGCTGAACAAGGCCGGCGAGCTCGGGCTCGGCGGCATCTACGTCAGCGAGGAGTTCGGCGGCACCGGCCTCAGCCGCGCCGACACTGTCGCGATCTTCGAGGAGCTCGCGAAGGGCGACCCGGCCGTCGCCGCCTACATCTCCATCCACAACATGGTCGTGTGGATGATCGACACCTACGGCGACGATGCGCAGTGCGGCGCATGGCTGCCGCAGCTCACCGCGATGTCGGAGTTCGGCGGATACTGCCTGACCGAGCCCGGCGCCGGATCGGATGCCGCGAACATCGCGACCAGCGCGGTCCGCGACGGCGACGACTACGTGCTCACCGGCGTGAAGCAGTTCATCTCCGGAGCCGGTGAGGCGGCTGTCTACGTCGTGATGGCGCGCACGGGTGAGCCGGGGGCGCGCGGGATCAGCGCGTTCCTCGTCCCGGCCGATGCCGAGGGTCTCAGCTTCGGTGCGCCCGAGAAGAAGATGGGCTGGCACGCCCAGCCCACGCGACAGGTGATCCTCGACGGCGTGCGCGTTCCGGCATCCGCTCTTCTCGGTGAGGAGGGCAGGGGCTTCGCGATCGCGATGTCGGCGCTCAACGGCGGCCGGCTGAACATCGCCGCGTGCTCGATCGGCGGAGCGCAGTGGGCGCTCGACCGTGCCGTGCAGTACGTGCACGAGCGGGTCGCGTTCGGCGAGCCGCTGGCCGAGAAGCAGTCGATCCTGTTCACGATCGCCGACATGCGCACCGATCTGCACGCGGCGCGCCTGATGCTGCGCGACGGCGCCCTGGCGGTCGACGAGCACGCGCCCGACGCGACCATGCGCTGCGCGATGGCCAAACGCTTCGCGACGGACGCCGGATTCGACGTCGCCAACCGCGCTCTGCAGCTGCACGGCGGCTACGGGTACCTGCAGGACTACGGCATCGAGAAGGTCGTCCGCGACCTCCGCGTGCACCAGATCCTGGAGGGCACGAACGAGATCATGCGTCTCATCGTCGGTCGCGAGATGCTGCGTCCCGCGGGATCCCACTCGATGCGGAGCGCATCATGACCGCGTCGCCCCCGGCGGTCGTCGCCTTCCTCGGGCTCGGCCACATGGGTCTGCCGATGGCGAAGAACCTCGTCGCCGCGGGTCACGAGGTTCGCGGCTTCGACCTCGTGCCGGCGGCGATCGAGGCGGCAGGTCAGGCCGGCATCCGGGTGGCGGCCAGCGGCGCGGATGCCGTCGCCGACGCGGACGTCGTCATCACGATGTTCCCCGCCGGCAGGCACGTGATCGACGCGTATCGCGCCGAGCTGCTGGCCGCGGCCCGCCCGGGCACGCTGTTCATCGAGTCGTCCACGATCGCCGTCGACGAGGCGCGCGCGGCGCACGCCCTCGCCCTCGCGGCCGGGCACCGCAACATCGACGCGCCGGTATCCGGCGGGGTGGTGGGCGCCGAGAACGGCACGCTGGCGTTCATGGTCGGCGGCTCGGACGACGACTTCGCCGCGGCGCTTCCGCTGCTCGAGGTGATGGGCAAGCGGATCGTGCACTGCGGCGGTCCCGGCCTCGGCCAGGCCGCGAAGGTGTGCAACAACATGGTGCTCGCCGTATCGCAGATCGCCGTCGCGGAGGCGTTCGTGCTGGGCGAGCGGCTGGGCCTCGAGCACCAGGCGCTGTTCGACGTGGTGTCGCAGGCATCGGGTCAGTGCTGGTCGATCACGACCAACTGCCCGGTTCCCGGTCCGGTGCCGACCAGTCCCGCCAACCGCGACTACGAGCCCGGGTTCGCCGGGGCGCTCATGGCGAAGGATCTGGGTCTCGCGCTGCAGGCGATCGAGCAGACGTCGACGGATGCGCAGATGGGCCGGCTCGCGCAGCAGATCTATGCCGCTTTCGCCGCGGGCGACGGCGCGGGCCGCGACTTCTCCGGCATCATCACCGACATCCGCGCGGGCTCCGCGTGAGACCCTCCCCTCGTTCGAATCGCGCAAATTGTCGGAGTTCACGGCCGGGACGGACCATTTGCGCGATTCGAAGGGGCGGGGGATGCTGAACACCACCACGACGGAAGAGAGCCCCATGAGCGAGTACGAGACGATCCTGGTCGAGCAGCGCGGACGCGTCGGGTGGATCACCCTGAACCGTCCCGAGGCGCTCAACGCCCTCAACAGCACGGTGGCCGAAGAGGTCACTGCGGCGGCCGTCGCGTTCGACCTCGATGAGGGCGTCGGCGCCATCGTCGTGACCGGGTCGGAGAAGGCGTTCGCGGCCGGTGCCGACATCAAGGAGATGGAGGGGATGTCGGCCGCGCAGATGCGCGAGACCGATCACTTCGGCGTCTGGCGCGACTTCGCCGCGGTGCGCACGCCGGTGATCGCGGCCGTCTCCGGCTTCGCCCTGGGCGGCGGATGCGAACTGGCGATGATGTGCGACATCATCCTCGCCGCCGACACCGCGAAGTTCGGACAGCCCGAGATCAACCTCGGCGTCATCCCCGGCATGGGCGGGACGCAGCGCCTGATCCGTGCGGTCGGGTACTACAAGGCCGCGGAGCTCGTGCTCTCGGGACGCTTCATGGGGGCGGAGGAGGCGGAGCGCTCGGGTCTCGTGTCGCGCGTCGTTCCGGCATCCGACCTCCTCTCCGAGGCTACGACGCTCGCCGAGATCATCGCGTCGAAATCGCTGCCGTCGGTGTACGCGGCGAAGGCCGCGCTGGATGCCGCGATGGAGACGACACTCGCCGAGGGGCTGGCGCACGAGAAGCAGGCCTTCGCCTCGCTGTTCGACACCGCCGACCAGAAGGAGGGCATGTCGGCCTTCCGCGAGAAGAGGAACCCCGCGTTTGAGAACCGCTGACCGGTCAGCCGCGGAGGCCGTCGACGATCTTCGCGATGCGGCGCTCTCGCGTCGCCTCCTGCTTCGCGTCGACCACGGTGCGGGCGTGCTCCTTGCGGGCCGAGTAGCTCAGCGCGTCGAAGGCCGCGCGCACGGCCGGGTCGGCATCCAGGGCTGCGGCGAGTTCTTCGGGAACATCGACCGTGCGTTCCGCGACATCCACGCGGATCACGGCATCGATCTCCTGCCCGGCCTCGAGACCGAGGTCGGCGCGCACCGCTTTGCTGAACCCGATCATGTTCTCGCTGCCCATCCGCGCGACGCGAAGGCGGGCGGTGCGCCCGCCGATCGTGACGGCGACCGGGAAGGTCTTGCCGGCGCCGAAGGAGGCCACCTGCTCGTCACTGAGCAGGATCGCCGCGGCGGGACCGCGGCCGGTGAGGACGGTGTGCAGGCGCAGTTCGCTCATGCCGACAGAGTACGCCCCGGGGGGTCGAACTCGGCGGCGAGCGCCGCGTTCCGCTCTCGGATCAGCCGCTCCATGTATGCGCGCATGAACAGCGCATCGACCAGACGGCCGAGCGGACCGAACGGCGAGTGGAAGTCGATCACGTCGCGCATGAGGGTGCCCGCGGGGTGGCTCGTGAAGATGTGCTCGTGCAGCAGGGCTCCGAAAGGTCCGGCGAGCTGTCGATCGCGGAATCGTCGGGGCGGATCGATGTCGAACACCACCGACCGCAGCCGGAACGGGATCCCGAAGTGGCGCGCGCGCCAGGTCACGGTCGATCCCTCCGTGAACGCGCCGCCGACCGGCTCCTCCACCATCGTCTCGCCGTACCGCTTCATGGAGCTCAGGTGCAGCTGCGGGCTCAGCGCGGCCGCGAACACGTCGTCGATCGGCCCGGCGATGAGAGTGTCGAGCTCGATGCGCGCCATGTCAGAGCGCTTCGGGTTGCGGGCGCGGATCGGTGAAGTCGCCGGCGTCCTTGCGCATACGAGCCACGATCGCGACGAGCTCGGCGGCATCCTCTCGACTGAGGCCCGGTTCCGAGAACACGTCGGCGTTGAGGGCCGTCGTCGCGCGCTCGACGAGGTCACGACCGGCATCGGTGAGCACGAGCAGCGCGGCGCGACCGTCGTAGGGATGGGGTTCGCGGGCGATCAGCCCGTCGCGCACCAGACGCTCGGCCGTGCTGGTGACCGTGGTCGCGTGCACCTGGAGTCGGGCGACCACGCTCGACAGCGGGAGGCTTCCGGCGCGGCTGAACGCCAGCAGACGCAGCACCTCGTAGCGGGCGAAGCTCAGCGCGAACGGCTTGAGTGCGGCGTCGACGCGGGCGAGCAGCAGCTGCTGGGCGCGCATCACCGAGGTGACGACGGTCATGCCGTCGGCGGCATCCGTCCATCCGTGCGCGAGCCACTGCCGCTTCGCCTCGGCGAGCGGATCAACGGGAAGCGGTCGGGGTTGGGCCACGCCTCTACGGTAGCGGTGAGACGCGGACGGCGGCGTCGCGGCGCGCGACGCCGGGCTCGCACAGCGGTTGGGTCTCAGTCGCAGAGCCGCTGGGACTCGGTATCCCAGTCTAGAATTGCAGCAGTCGTGAGGAGCATTCGATGAAGATCTTCGTCCTGGTCAAAGAGGTGCCGGACACCTATGGCGATCGCAAGCTGAATCTCGAAACCGGACTCGCGGATCGCGCCGCCGGCGACGTGGTGCTCGACGAGATCACGGAGCGCGCTCTCGAGGTCGCTCTGAGCTATGCCGACAAGAACGAGGGCACCGAGGTGGTCGCCCTCTCGATGGCTCCCGAGACCTCCACCGCGTCGGTGCGTCGGGCGCTCGCGATCGGTGCCGGCTCGGCCGTGCACATCGCCGACGAACAGCTCTCAGGCGCCGATCTGGGCCTCACGGCCGAGGTGCTCGCCGCGGCCATCCGCCGTGCCGCGCCCGACCTGGTCATCACCGGCAACCTGTCGACCGACGGCTCGGGCGGCGTGATCCCGGCGATGCTCGCCGAGCACCTCGGCTTCGCGCAGGCGACGGCGCTGAGCTCGGTCGAGATCTCCGCCGACAGCGTCTCCGGCACGCGCGCCGCGGATGCCGGGGGCCAGCCGGTCTCCGCCGCACTTCCGGCCGTGATCTCCATCACGGAGGCGCTGCCGGACGCCCGGTTCCCGAACTTCAAGGGCATCATGGCGGCGAAGAAGAAGCCGCTCGAGGTGCTCTCGCTCGCCGACCTCGACGTCTCGGCCGACCCGGGAGCCGCGCCCCGGACGATCATGACAGCGGTCTCCGAGAAGCCGCCGCGCGCGGCGGGAGTGAAGATCACCGACGAAGGCGATGCCGCAGAGAAGCTCGTCGAGTACCTCGTGCAGAACAGGCTGGTGTGACATGTCGTATCCCGAGAACCCCGTCCTCGTCCTCGTCGACGTCGATCCGTCGGGTGGTGCGGCGAGCAGCACGGCTGCTCTGATCGGCGCCGCCTCGACGATCGGCTCGCCGGTGGCGCTGGTGGTCGGCGGCGGTCAGGAAGCCGTGGATGCCGCGGCTGCCGCCGGTGCGTCGGTCGTGCTGACGGCGGAAGCGGATGCCGGGGCGCTCACGGTCCCGATCGTCGACGCTCTGCAGACGGCCTTCGCGCAGGTGCAGCCGGATGCCGTGCTCATCTCGAACTCGATCGCCGGACGCGATGTCGCCGGGCGCTTCGCCGTGCGGGCACGCCTGGCTCTCGCTGTGGATGCGGTCGGCGTCTCCCGTGACGACGAGGGCATCGTCGCCCACCACTCGGTGTACGGCGGCTCGTACCTCGTCGACGCCGCCGCGACGTTCGGCGCTCCCGTGATCACGGTGCGTCAGGGTGCGGTCGACGCCCGGGCCGAGGCCGTCGCGACGCCGACGGTCGAGGCGCTGTCGGTGACGGCATCCGGAGCGGTCGCGGCGAAGGCCGGCCCGATCGAGACGGTCGAGGTGGCGTCGTCGCGTCCCGAGCTCCGCGGCGCGACCCGGGTCGTGTCGGGTGGTCGCGGTCTGGCGTCGAAGGAGAAGTTCGTGCTCGTCGAGGAGCTCGCCGATGTGCTCGGCGCAGCGGTCGGCGCCTCGCGGGCGGCCGTGGATGCCGGGTACATCCCGCAGTCGCACCAGGTCGGTCAGACCGGCGTCTCGGTGTCGCCGCAGCTGTATGTCGCTCTCGGCATATCCGGTGCGATCCAGCACCGTGCGGGCATGCAGACCGCGAAGAACATCGTCGCGATCAACAAAGACGGCGAGGCGCCGATCTTCGACGTCGCCGACTTCGGCATCGTGGGCGACCTGTTCACCGTGGTTCCCCAGGTGATCGCCGCTCTCGAGGCCCGGAAGAAGTAGACGTGGCGACACGTCAGGCTCAGGGACCGGCGAGAGTGCGGCGCGGACTCCCGCGCGTTCCGGGCGGCGAACCGTGGCCGCCGGCGGATGCTGCGGCTGCCGTCGAGGACGTGGCGGCCGAAGCCGATTCCGCATCGGTCCCCGACGTCGTGGCCGAGCCTGCAACCGTCGATCGACCGCCGCAGGTGCCGGAGTCGGATGTGTCGGACGAGGCGCCGGCCACTCCGGCCGCCGTCGCCACGACAGCCGCCCCGTCCGGCATCCGCCGAGGTCTGCCGCGTGTGGCCGGGGGCGAGCCGTGGCCGCCAGCCACGGCGGGCGCCGGGAGCCCCGCCGTCGTCGTCTCCGACGTCGCCTCCGTTTCGGGGGCCGACACGCCAGATGTCGGACCATCTCCCGCAAACGGTCCGACATCTGGCGTGTCGACACCTCATCTGACGGAGACCGTCGCATCGGGCGAACGCCCCGTTGCCGCGTCCGCCGCCCCGTCCGTCTCCGCGACGACCGCGGCCCGGGTGCGTCGCGGCCTGCCCCGCGTGAGCGGCGCCGAGCCGTGGCCGCCCGCGGAGACGGTGGTGCGAGCGCCTGCCCCTTCGACGAGCTCAGGAACCCAGGTCGAACAGACCGCGCCCGATACTCCGGCGGCATCCGAGGCCCCCGCGGCATCCGCCACCGCCGAGCCATCGACGGTCGTCGCCACCACTGCTCCAGCCTCGACCTCGATCCTCGCCACCGACCTCGACACTCCGCTGCCGTACGCGCGCACGGTGTGGAACGGACGCGCGCCGCGGCACATGCCTGCCGCACCGGCATCCGCTCGTCGCCTGCCGACGTGGCCGCAGGCCATCGCGGGGCTCTTCGGCGCCGCGGCTCTGGGAGTCCTGGCGGGTGCGGCGATCGCGTTCGTCCGCACGCTGCTGAGCTTCCCGTTCATGCAGGACTTCCTCGCGGCGTTCCCCGGCGAGTACGAGCCGCCGATCGCGGTCGAGCCCGGGTTCGCGCCCTGGGTCAACTGGGCGCACTTCTTCAACATGTTCCTGATCGTGCTGATCATCCGCTCCGGATTGCGGGTGCGTTCCGAGAAGCGTCCCACCGTCTTCTGGACCCCGCGCGGCAACGCGAAGGGCAAGATCAGCCTGACGCTGTGGTTCCACCAGGCGCTCGACCTGCTGTGGATCATCAACGGCGTGATCTTCGTCGTGCTGCTGTTCGTCACCGGCCACTGGGTGCGGATCGTGCCGACGAGCTGGGAGGTCTTCCCGAACGCGCTGTCGGCCGTGCTGCAGTACATCTCGTTCGACTGGCCGCACGAGAACGGCTGGAACAACTACAACAGCCTGCAGCAGCTCGCCTACTTCGTGACCGTGTTCATCGCGGCGCCGTTGGCGGTCGCGACCGGATTCCGGATGTCGGGGCTCTGGCCGAAGAAGGCGGAGCGCCTGTCGAAGGCGTACCCGGTCGAGTGGGCCCGCGCCCTGCACTTCCCGATCATGCTGTACTTCGTGGCGTTCATCATCGCCCACGTCGCACTGGTGATGCTGACCGGATTCCTGCGCAACCTGAACCACATGTACGCGTCGCAGGATGCCGTCACCTGGACCGGTTTCTGGGTCTTCATCGCCTCGCTCGTCGTGCTCGCGATCGGATGGTTCGCGGCGCGTCCGCTGGTGCTCGCGCCGATCGCGAAACTGTTCGGCAAGGTCTCCGGGCGCTGATCCACCTCCGTCCCTCGAAGGAGCACAGCATGGCAGAGGCATACATCGTCGACGCGGTCCGCTCGCCCGTGGGTCGACGGGGCGGCTCGCTCGCCGGCATCCACCCCGCTGACCTGGGCGCGCACAGTCTGCGCGCGCTGGTCGAGCGCGCCGGCATCGATCCGGGCGCCATCGACGACGTCATCCTCGGCGCGATCGACGCGATCGGCGGCCAGGCCGGCAACGTCGCCCGCACCGCTGTGCTGGTCGCCGGATTCCCCGAGCACGTGCCGGGCGTCACGATCGATCGCCAGTGCGGTTCGAGCCAGCAGGCCGTGCATTTCGCGGCGCAGGCGGTGATGAGCGGCACCGCCGACCTCGTGATCGCGGGCGGGCTGCAGAACATGTCGCAGGTGCCGCTCTCCTCGTCTGCCGTCGTCGGCGAGGCGTACGGTTTCACGACTCCGTACGCGGAGTCGCCGGGCTGGCAGGCTCGCTACGGCGACCAGGAGATCTCGCAGTTCGCCGGCGCGGAGCTGATCGCCGAGAAGTGGGACATCACCCGCGAAGACATGGAGCAGTTCGCCCTCGAGAGCCACCGGCGCGCGGCTCGGGCCCAGGACGAGGGTCGCTTCGCGCGTCAGATCGCACCGCTGGCCGGCCTCGACCATGACGAGGGCGTACGCCGCGACACCTCGCTGGAGCGGATGGCGGGGCTGCAGCCGCTGCGACCCGGAGGCCGCATCACTGCCGCCGTCTCGTCGCAGATCAGCGATGCGTCGAGCGCGGTGCTCGTCGCGAGCGAGCGCGCGGTCAAGGAGCACGGCCTCGTGCCCCGTGCGCGTGTGCACCACGTCTCGGTGCGCGGCGACGATCCCGTGTTCATGCTCACGGCGCCGATACCCGCGACCCGGCACGCGCTGGAGCGGACCCGTCTGACCGTCTCCGACATCGACCTGTTCGAGATCAACGAGGCCTTCGCGTCGGTCGCGCTCGCCTGGATGCGCGAGCTCCACGTGCCGCACGAGAAGGTCAACGTCAACGGCGGTGCGATCGCCCTCGGGCACCCGATCGGAGCCACGGGCACCCGGCTGATGACGACGCTGCTCGCCGAGCTCGAGCGCACCGGCGGACGCTACGGCCTGCAGACGATGTGCGAGGGCGGCGGCGTCGCGAACGTCACGATCCTCGAGCGTCTCTGACGCCGGCCGGGAAGCAGGTCTCGCGGAACTCAGGAGCGGACGAAGCGGACTTCGGTCAGCGTCTCGCCGAGGAAGGGCTCGGTGTGCGTGGCGCCGTCGAGCGTGAAGCCGTTGCGCGTGTAGAACCGGTGCGCACGGGGGTTGTCCTCGGCGACCCACAGGTACAGCGGCTCATCCGGCTCCACCGCCGCGTCGAAGAGCTTCTGGCCGATGCCGGTGCCGTGCAGCGCGTCGAGCAGGTAGATGAAGTAGAGCTCTCGGAACGCCGGAGCATCCTTGTCGCGAGCCGGGCCGGAGCCGACGAAGCCGACGATCTCGCCGTCGACGAGAGCAGCCCTCATGGTGAACTCGGGGCCCTGGGCGGCCCAGTGCGTCCACAGCTCGGCCATGCGGCGGGGGGAGACCCGCTCCAGCGCCGCCTTGCTGATGAGGTGGTCGTAGGTCTCGTGCCAGCACTGCGCGTGCACGCGACCGAGGGCTTCCGCATCCACATCACGGACCGGACGGACGATGACTTCGGGCTGGGCTTCGGCGCTCATGCCGCGACTCTACGCGCGGCATCCGAGATCAGGAAATCGAGCGGATGCCGTGAACGACACGGATCGAGGGGCTGGAGGATTCGCACAATGATGTTCGCGGATCGTTCGTCGATGGCTACGATCGATCCTCGTGAATGTGATCTGGCGCACCCTCCTCGTGATCCTCCGCGCACGGCGTCGCGCGCGGCGAGGGAAGACCCTCGACCCCACCGCCGTCGGCACCGTCCGGCTCACGACCCTGCCGACCGACATCGACATCCTGCGGCACATGAACAACGGCCGCTACCTGTCGCTGTTCGATCTCGGGCGCTGGGATCTGCTCATCCGCACCGGTCTCTTCGGCGCGATGAAGGACCAGGGCTGGTACGCGGTCGTGTCGAGCGAGACCATCACCTTCCGCAAGTCGCTGCAGCTCTGGCAGCGGTTCGAGGTGCAGTCGCGCTTCATCGGCCACGACGAGAAGGCGCTGTTCATGGAGCATCGCGCCGTGGTCGACGGCGAGGTCTACGCGCGGGCCATCGTGCGGGCGCGGATGCTGCGACGCACCGGCGGCACCGTCACCAACGAGGAGCTCTTCGCCGCGGTCGGCAAGCCCGAGGGCGTGCCGGAGATCGACCCGTGGGTGCACGACTGGGCCGCGGCATCCGCTCTGCCTCCCGTGCGGGTGAAGGCGCCGAGCGTCTGGTCGTGATTCCGGTATTCCGGTAGGGGAGCCCGAGGTGCAGCCGCCCCGGCCTCGAGGCCTGTCCCCCGAACGACGGACAGACAACGGGTAAGTCCTTGAGTACGTTCTTGATCGCCCTCGCTTTCGAGGGTCTTGAATGATCGGAGATGAGTATGAAGAGGACAGTGAAGACGCTCTCTGTTGCCGCACTAGGGCTGACGCTCCTGGCATCGGGCACCCCGGCGCTCGCAATGACCGCACCTCTGAGCGAGGTTGGTGCCCACGCTCCGTTGCTGCGCCCGAACCTGGCGCAACTGGGCAACCTCGCTTCCAGTCTGCGCGCCGATGCGCAGAAACTGCGGAATCTGAGAGATTGGAATGCGCGTCAACAGGCAGTGACGTCAGCTTTGAACACGATTGACAGCGCGAGGAGTTATTTCCGAGGCAGTTCCGCCACCGCCCTCCTGCAAGCATCTACTTACATCCAGCAGCACGGCCGCGATGGCTTCTACACGACCGCTGCGGCGAAGATCGAAAGGGTCGCCCAGGCTTTTAGTGACATCGCCTCGGGTGCCGTCAGCGCCGACGCCGCAGGTTCGAAGTTCTGAGCAGATCAGCCGGTGGCCGGGTCCGCTGCGACCCGGCCACCGCCTAAGCCCGACCGGTGGCACTGACAACAACGAGGAGCTCGTCCCCGGAGCGCCCCCGCGCGCCGGGGAGCGGTGCCCTCCCCGACATACGTATACCTAAAAAACTGGAATTCTTTTCTCGTAATGTGACAAGAAGAGAACGAGACTGCCGCGCGCTCTCAGTACTGTGAGCGGAACATACGGGCATCGCTGCCCGCGCAGACCCCGTCGCAGCAGACGGGCGGAGGAGGAGCAAGTGGCAGTCATCGGCATCGTGCGGGAGCCTGCGGGCGAAGCACGGGTCTCGGCCACCCCGGCGACGATCGCGTCGCTGAGGAAGCTGGGCCACACGGTCAACGTGGAGCGGGGAGCGGGCGCATCGGCGTCGTACCCCGACGCGGAGTACGAAGCGGCGGGGGCGACGATCGTCGACCGCACCGGGGCGTGGGGGAGCGAGGTCGTCCTCGCGATCACGGCGCCGGATGCCGCGGAGATCGCGCTGCTCGCCGACGGAGCGACGCTCATCGCGCTGCTGTCGCCGGCACTTCGCCCCGAGCTGGTCGCGTCGCTCGCGCAGCGGAGCATCACCGCGCTCGCCCTCGACGCGGTGCCGCGCATCTCGCGCGCCCAGTCGATGGACGTGCTGAGCTCGATGGCCAACATCGCCGGGTACCGCGCCGTTGTCGAGGCCGCGCACGAGTTCGGACGCTTCTTCACCGGGCAGGTCACCGCCGCGGGCAAGGTGCCGCCGGCGAAGGTGCTCGTCGCCGGAGCCGGAGTCGCGGGTCTCGCCGCGATCGGCGCGGCATCCAGTCTCGGCGCGATCGTGCGCGCCACCGACCCCCGGCCCGAGGTGGCCGACCAGGTCAGCTCGATCGGCGGCACGTATCTCGTGGTCGATGTCGCGGTCGCGGCATCCGCCGACGGCTACGCGAAGGCGACGAGCGAGGACTACGACCGTCGCGCCGCGGAGATCTACACCGAGGAGGCCGCCGACGTCGACATCATCATCACGACCGCGCTGATCCCGGGCCGTGCGGCGCCGCGTCTGATCACGGCATCCGACGTCGCGCTCATGAAGCCGGGCAGCGTCATCGTCGACATGGCCGCCGGACAGGGCGGCAACGTCGAGGGCTCGGTCGCGGGGGAGCGCATCGTGACCGGCAACGGCGTGATCATCCTCGGTTACACCGACCTCGCCTCGCGCCTCGCGGCGCAGGCCTCGCAGCTGTACGGCACCAACCTCGCGAACCTCGTCGCCCTCCTGACGCCCGCGAAGGACGGGCAGCTGGTGATCGACTTCGACGACGTCGTGCAGCGCTCGGTCACCGTCGTGCGTGACGGGGCCGTCACGTGGCCGCCGCCCGCCGTGCAGGTCGCCGCCGCCCCCGCGAAGGCGGTCGAGGCCCCGACCGAGATCGCGACGCCTGCGACCATGTCGACCGGACGCAAGGTCGCACTCATCGTCGTCGGCATCGCCGCGCTGTTCGCCGTGAACGCGTTCGCGCCCGCGCCGCTGCCGCAGCATTTCACCGTGCTCGTGCTCTCGGTCGTGATCGGCTTCTACGTGATCGGCAAGGTGCACCACGCGCTGCACACGCCCCTCATGTCGGTGACGAACGCCATCTCCGGCGTGATCGTCGTCGGCGCCATGCTGCAGATCACCTCCGCCATCCCGGTGGTGCAGGTGCTCGCGGCGATCGCCGTGCTGCTGGCGTCCATCAACATCTTCGGAGGATTCGCGGTCACCCGTCGGATGCTCGCGATGTTCACGCTCGGGAACCCGGCGAAGGGCGGCCGCAAGTGACCGTCGACGCCCTCGCGGGAGCGGCCTACATCGTCGCCGCCCTGCTGTTCATCCTGAGCCTCGCCGGGCTCAGCCGCCACGAGTCCGCCCGTTCCGGCGTGGTCTACGGCATCTCGGGTATGACGATCGCGCTGCTCGCGACCGTCGCCCTCACGGTGGCGGATGCCTGGACCACGGGCGCCCTCCTCGGGCTCGGACTGCTCGTGGCTGCGGTGGTCATCGGCGCCGCGATCGGTCTCTGGCGTGCACGATCCGTCGAGATGACGGGGATGCCGGAGCTCATCGCCCTGCTGCACAGCTTCGTCGGTCTCGCCGCCGTGCTGGTCGGATGGAACGGCTACCTCGCACACCCGGAGATCCCGGCCGCGCTGGAGGGGATCCACAACGCCGAGGTCTTCATCGGAATCTTCATCGGTGGCGTCACGTTCACCGGGTCGATCGTGGCGTACCTGAAGCTGTCGGCGAAGATCTCGTCCAAGCCGCTGATGCTGCCGGGCAAGAACGTCCTGAACATCGGCGCGCTCGTCGCTTTCGTTGCCCTGACGGTCTGGTTCGTGAACGACCAGCAGCTCGGTCTGCTGATCGGGGTCACGGTTCTCGCGTTCGCGCTGGGCTGGCACCTGGTCGCCTCGATCGGCGGCGGCGACATGCCCGTCGTCGTCTCGATGCTCAACAGCTACTCGGGGTGGGCGGCCGCCGCGGCGGGCTTCCTGCTGAACAACGACCTGCTGATCGTGACCGGTGCTCTCGTCGGCTCGTCGGGTGCGTACCTCTCGTACGTCATGTGCAAGGCGATGAACCGGTCGTTCCTCTCGGTGATCGCCGGAGGCTTCGGAATCGCGGCACCCACAGCGACGGATGCCGAGTACGGCGAGCACCGCGAGATCACCGCCGAGGGCGCGGCCGAGGTGCTCACCGCGGCGCGAACCGTCGTCATCACGCCCGGCTACGGCATGGCCGTTGCGCAGGCGCAGTACCCGGTCGCCGACCTCGTGCGCCGGCTGCGGGAGAAGGGCGTCGACGTGCGCTTCGGCATCCATCCGGTCGCCGGCCGCCTGCCGGGGCACATGAACGTGCTGCTCGCCGAGGCGAAGGTGCCGTACGACATCGTGCTCAGCATGGACGAGATCAACGACGACCTGGCCTCGACCTCGGTCGTGCTCGTCATCGGCGCCAACGACACCGTGAATCCGGCGGCCGCCGAGGATCCGTCGAGCCCCATCGCCGGGATGCCGGTGCTGAAGGTGTGGGAGGCCGAGAACGTGATCGTGTTCAAGCGGTCGATGGCCGCCGGTTACGCCGGGGTGCAGAACCCCCTCTTCTTCCGCGACAACGCGTCGATGCTGTTCGGTGACGCGAAGCAGAAGGTGGAGGACATCATCGCGGCGCTGTGACGCAGCGGCGGACGCGCTCGGTCCTCGACCGGGTGGCGTCCGCGGCTCGGCGGGGATCGCGACCTAATGTGGAGACCATGGCAGAGTCGTCGTCATCCTCCGCGGATGCCGTGGCATCCGCTCCCCTCGCAGATCGTGCCGTCGAGCTCGCACGCCGCTGGGTGACCGAAGCAGCGGCCGCCGTGGTCGACCCCGCGGCGGAGCGGCTCGCCGGCGTGCTGCAGGACACGAACGGACTGCCCTTCACGCTCGGCTTCGTCGACGGCGTCATGCGCCCGGAGAGCCTGTCGGCCGCAGCCGCGCAGCTGCACCGGATCGCCCCGATCGTGCCGGAGTTCCTGCCCTGGTACCTGCGGTCCGCCGTGCGCCTCGGCGGCGGCATGGCCCAGGTGCTGCCCTCGCCGGTCGTGCCGATCGCCCGACGCGTGCTCCGCGACATGGTCGGACACCTCGTCGTCGATGCGCGTCCGGCCAAGCTCGGGCCTGCACTGGAGAAGATCCGCGACCCCGCGACGAACGGCGGTACGCAGACACGGGTGAACCTCAACCTCCTCGGCGAAGCCGTCCTCGGAGAAGCGGAGGCGAAGCACCGGCTCGACGGCATCCACGAACTCATCCGCCGCCCCGACGTCGACTACGTCTCGGTGAAGGTCTCCGCGATCATCAGCCACATCTCGATGTGGGCGTTCGACGAGATCGTCGAGGCCGTCGTCGAACGGCTCCTGCCCCTGTATCTGACGGCGGCATCCGACAGCACCTTCATCAACCTCGACATGGAGGAGTACCGCGACCTCGACCTCACGATCGCGGTCTACACCCGCATCCTCGAGGATCCGCGCCTGACGGATCTCGAAGCCGGCATCGTGCTGCAGGCCTACCTGCCCGACGCCCTGCCCGCGCTGCAGGAGCTCACCGCGTGGGCGCAGGATCGCGTCGCGCACGGCGGGGCGCCGATCAAGGTGCGGCTCGTGAAGGGCGCCAACCTCGCGATGGAGCACGTCGAGGCAAAGCTGCACGGCTGGACCCCGGCGACCTACGACACCAAGCTCGACACCGATGCGAACTACCTGCGCTGCCTCGACTGGGCGCTGACGCCCGAGCGCACCGCCGCCGTCCGGCTCGGCATCGCCGGTCACAACCTGTTCGGCATCGCCTACGCCTGGCTGCTCGCCGGCGAACGCGGCGTACGCGGGGCGATCGAGTTCGAGATGCTGCTGGGCATGGCGCAGGGCCAGGTGCAGGCCGTCTCCCGCGAGGTCGGCGCCGTGCTGCTCTACGTGCCGGTCGTGGAGCCCGCGGAGTTCGACGTGGCGATCAGCTACCTGGTGCGGCGGCTCGAGGAGAACGCGTCCGCCGACAACTTCCTCTCCGCCGCCTTCCGGCTCGACGAGGACGAGAGCCTGTTCGTGCGCGAGCAGGACCGCTTCCTCGACGCCCTCGACCGGTCGACGGATCCGACGCTCCGCATCGGCCCGCGCCGCACGCAGGACCGGCTCGCACCCGTGCACGAGTCGGTGCGACCGGCTCCCGCCGCTGCCGCCCCCGAGACGGATCTCACCAAAGCCGTGCTCGGCATCTCGCGCGGCTCGGATGACAGCGAAGGCGGCGGCTTCCTCGAGACGGCCGTCTACTCCGCGAGGGAAGTGGCGGAGGATGCCGGGGGCGCACCCGGCTTCTCGAACACGGCCGACACCGACCCCGCCCTCCCCGCCAACCGCGACTGGGCGCGCGCCGTGCGCGACAGCATCCCCGGTTCCACCGTCGGCAGCACCACCCTCGACGCCGCACGGATCGACGACCCGGCCGCCCTCGATCAGACCGTGCGTCGCGTGCACGACGCCGCGCCCGCGTGGGGGTCCCGTCCCGCCGCCGAGCGCGCCGAGGTGCTGCTGCGGGCGGCGGCCGCGCTCGAATCCCGACGCGGGGAGCTGATCGAGGTCGCGGCATCCGAGACCGGAAAGGTCTTCGCCGAAGCCGATGTCGAAGTCAGCGAAGCCGTGGACTTCGCCCGCTACTACGCGGCGAAGGCCCGTGAGCTCGATGCCGTCGCCGGAGCATCCTTCGTGCCTGCGCGCGTCACGGTCGTGACGCCGCCGTGGAACTTCCCCCTCGCGATCCCCGCCGGCGGAGTGCTCGCGGCGCTCGCCGCCGGCTCCGGCGTGGTCTTCAAACCGGCGCCGCAGGCGCGACGGTGCGCGGCCCTGATCGCCGAGGCGCTGTGGCAGGCCGGCATCCCGCGCGACGTGCTCGCGCTGGTCGACATCGACGAGGGCGACCTCGGTCGGCAGCTGATCACGCACGAGGCGATCGACCGGGTGATCCTCACCGGCGCGTGGGACACGGCGGCCCTGTTCCGGTCCTGGCGGCCCGATCTATCGCTGCTGGCCGAGACCAGCGGCAAGAACGCGATGATCATCACACCGTCGGCCGATCTCGACCTCGCGGTCGCCGACCTCGTGAAGAGCGCCTTCGGTCACGCGGGGCAGAAGTGCTCGGCGGCATCGCTCGCGATCCTGGTGGGACCGGTCGGACGCTCGCCGCGGTTCGCCCGGCAGCTGGCGGACGCCGTCCGCTCCCTGCACGTCGGCTGGCCCACCGACCCGCTCGCCGAGATCGGACCGGTGATCGAGAAGCCGCACGGCAAGCTCGCCTGGGCCCTGAACGAGCTCGAAGGCGACGAGCAGTGGCTCATCGAACCGGTGCTCGACCCGGGGGACGACGGCAGCGGACGGCTCTGGCGCCCCGGCATCCGGGTCGGTGTGCAGCCCGGGTCCCGCTTCCACACCGAGGAGTTCTTCGGCCCCGTGCTCGGCATCATGCACGCGCCGACGCTCGAGCGGGCGATCGAGCTGCAGAACGCGGTCGCCTACGGGCTCACGGCCGGTCTGCACACGCAGGATCCCGACGATCTCGCGCAGTGGCTCGAACGCGTGCAGGCGGGCAACCTCTACGTCAACCGCGGCATCACCGGCGCGATCGTGCAGCGGCAGCCCTTCGGCGGATGGAAGCGCTCGTCGGTCGGACCCGGCGCCAAAGCCGGCGGCCCGAACTACCTCATCGGGCTCGGGTCCTGGCGCTCACGGCCGGGCGGACCGGCATCCAGCACGCTCCATCTGCGGGGTCTCGACTCCCGCATCACCGCGCTCATCGAGTCGGCGCAGCCCGCGCTCGCCTACGAGGAGTTCGAATGGCTGCGGCGGTCGGCGCTGTCGGACGCCCTCGCCTGGGATCGCGAGTTCGGACAGGTGCGCGATGTGTCGCGCCTCGGCATCGAACGCAACCTCTTCCGGTACCGGCCGATGCCCGTCGAGATCCGCGCGACCGACGACGCCACCCTGCAGGATCTGCTGCGCGTGGTGATCGCGGGCGTGCGGGCGGGGGCGCGCTTCATCCTGTCGACGCCGGTCGGACTGCCGGCCGACGTGCGTCGGGCACTCGGAGATCTCGACGCCGTCGTGTTCCTCGAGACCGCCGCCGAATGGCGGGAGCGGATGCTGCGCCACGAGGACCCGGTGGAGGGCGACCGCCGTCCGCCGGCGGGGAGGAACCGGGTGCGGCTCGTCGGAGGGCGTGATGCCGTCGCCGCCGCGCACTCGGCTCTGGCAGCGGCATCCGGCGGGGACCCCGACCTGGCGGTCTACGACGGCGAGGTCACGGCGGCAGCGCGCATCGAGCTGCTGCCCTTCGTGCACGAGCAGTCGATCAGCATCACGGCCCATCGCTACGGCAACATCGACGGACGGTTCAGCGACGTGATCTGAGCATGTAAAAGATTCTTGACACGGGCGGATGCCGCGGCGTACTGTCGTGTCAAGAATCTTTTACATGGAGGCATCATGGTCTACGAAGAGCGGAACGCCTGGGCGGGGCTGATCATCAGCCCGATCTCGATGGTCGTGTACGTCGTGCTCGTGCTGCAGCAGGCCGCCGGACGGCCGCTCACCGACGTGGACTGGTTCCCGCTGATGCTCTGGGTCATCGGCGCGAGCATCGTCGCGGTGATCATCCTCAGCATCGTCTGGGGCATCATCGCCGGTGCGAAGGACCCCGACGGCGTCGGCCGGTCCGACATCCGCGACCGCGACATCAGCCGCATGGGCGGACGGGTCGAGCAGGCGTTCATCGTGATCGCCGGGCTCGGCGTGATCGCGCTCTGCGCCGTCGGAGCCGACGTGTTCTGGATCGCGAACACGATGTACGCCGGGTTCGCAGTGGCGGCGCTCGTCGGCGGCATCGCCCGCGTCATCGCCTACCGGCGGGGGCTCGTCTGATGGTCAGGCCGACCCTCGTCTCCAACAGCATCCGGGCTCACCGCGAGTCCACCGGCATGACCCAGGCCGAGCTCGCCCGCACGATCGGCGTGACCCGGCAGACCCTCATCGCGATCGAGCAGGAGAAGTACTCTCCGACCCTCGAACTCGCCTTCCAGATCGCCCGCGCCTTCGGCGTCGGGCTCGACGACCTCTTCCAGTATCCGGAGCAGTGACACCATGAACGCGACCGAGACCACGACCATGAGCGCCTGGCGACGCGAGACCTACGGACCCGCCGACGGCGTGACCCTGCAGACCATCCCGGTGCCGGTTCCCGGTCGCGGCGAGGTGGTGCTGCGTGTGCTCGCCACGGGCCTGAACGCCGGAGACGTGCGGCTGCTGCTCGGGGACCCGCTGCTCGTCCGGCCGGTGTTCGGCCTCACCAAGCCGAAGCATCCGGTGCGCGGGATGGAGGTCGCCGGCACCGTCGTCGCCGTCGGGCCTGATGTCGTCGGCGCCGAGCTGGGCGAAGACGTGGTCGGCGAACTGGTCGGGGGAGGGGGACTCGCCGAGTACGTCACGGTGCCCGCCGCGCGACTCGTCCCGATCCCGCCCGACATCGAACCGGGCGTCGCCGCGTGCCTTCCGGTCGCCGGAGGCACCGCCTGGCAGGCCCTCGACCTCGCCGAGGTGGGACTGCGCGGGGGAGCCGCGCCGCGGGTGCTGATCATCGGAGCATCCGGAGGCGTCGGCACCTTCGCGGTGCAGCTCGCCGCGCTGCGCGGAGCCGAGGTCTGGGCCACGTGCCGCGACCGCAACGCACCGCTCGTCGAGCACCTCGGCGCCGTGCGCACGCTCGACCACCGCACCGCCCCGCTGGGCGGGCTTCCGACCGAGCACTTCGACGCGGTCATCGACATCGCCGGAGGCATGCCGCTGCGCGAGCTGCAGCGGCTCGTCGCACCCGGAGGCACGGTGGTGCTGGTGACCGGAGACGGCGGACCGGTCCTGGGTCCGGTGCCGCGCATGATCAAGGCCGCCTTCGTCTCGATCGGGTCGCGCCGGGTGCGTCCGCTCGCCGCCACGCCGCGTCCGGAGGTGCTCGCCAAGCTGCTGGAGCTCGTGGCGGAAGGGCGCATCGCTGCGGTGATCGAGCGCGAGTATCCGTTCTCCGAGGGGGCGGCCGCTCTCGCGCACATCGAGGCCGGGCACACCGTCGGCAAGGTGGTCGTGCGCGGCACGTGAGGCGCTCTGGCCTCGCACAGGGGACGGATGACACAATGGGTGACGGCGTGCTCGAGTCGCATCTTCCCCGCAACCTCTCTGACGAGAGGCGGGTCGAAGGACCGCCGGGCCCCTGGACAGAGTCCGCCGCGTATCGTTCCGAGGAGCATCTTGTCTTTCGAAAACACGCTGTCGACGCCTGAGACCACCGCGACCGCGGCACCCGTCCGCACCGCGCACCACCGCCACTACCTGATGTGCAGCCCCGAGCACTTCACGGTCAACTACTCCATCAACCCGTGGATGGAGCCGTCGAAGCCGACCGACACGGCCAAGGCCGTCGCGCAGTGGCAGAAGCTGCACGATCTGTATCTCGAGCTGGGTCACGAGGTCGAGCTCATCGAGCCGCTCGCGGGCTACCCCGACATGGTCTACACGGCTAACGGCGGCTTCCTCATCGACGGCCGCGCCTACGTGCCGAAGTTCCGCTTCGTCGAGCGCCAGGGCGAGGCTCCGGCCTTCGCCGACTGGTTCCGCGCGGCCGGCTACGACACGGTGATCCCGGAAGAGGTCAACGAGGGCGAAGGCGACTTCCTGCTCGTCGGCGATGTCATCCTCGCCGGCACCGGGTTCCGCTCGACGGGCGACAGCCACCGCGAGATCGGCGAGGTCTTCGGCCGCGAGGTCGTGTCGCTGAATCTCGTCGACCCGCGCTTCTACCACCTCGACACCGCGATCGCCGTGCTCGACCCGGTGCAGGGCGTGGAGAACGGCGGGCCCGAGCGCGCCAACATCGCCTACCTCCCCGGAGCCTTCGACGACGCCAGCCGCGCGATCCTCGAGGAGCGCTTCCCCGACGCGATCCTCGTGTCGGACGAGGACGGCTCGGTCTTCGGCCTGAACTCCGCGAGCGACGGCTACAACGTCGTCATCTCGCCGCGGGCCAAGGGCTTCGAGCAGCAGCTGCGCGAGCGCGGCTACAACCCGATCATGATCGACCTGTCCGAGCTGCTGCTCGGCGGCGGCGGCATCAAGTGCTGCACCCTCGAACTGCGCGGTGCGAAGTGACGTCCGTCGAGGTCGACGCCGCGACCGAGCCGCATGTCGCGCACAACTACCACCCCCTCCCGGTGAACATCGCCCGCGGTGAGGGCGCCTGGGTCACCGACGTCGAGGGCAAGCGGTATCTCGACCTGCTCGCGGCGTACTCGGCCGTGAACTTCGGCCACCGGCATCCGGCTCTCGTCGCGGCTCTCACCGAGCAGCTCGGACGCGTCACGCTCATCAGCCGCGCGTTCCAGAGCGACCGCCTCGAGCCGTTCGCCGCCGCCCTCGCCCGTCTCGCGGGCAAGGACATGGTGCTGCCGATGAACACGGGCGCCGAGGCCGTCGAGACTGGCATCAAGGTCGCCCGCGCCTGGGGCTACCGGGTGAAGGGCATCGCCGACGGCCGCGCGCGCATCATCGTCGCGGCCGGCAACTTCCACGGCCGCACGACCACCATCGTCAGCTTCAGCGACGACGAGTCGGCGCGCGACGGATTCGGCCCGTACACGCCGGGCTTCGACATCGTGCCGTACGGAGATGCGGATGCCATCGCGGCGGCGATCACCGACGACACGGCAGCCGTGCTCATCGAGCCGATCCAGGGCGAGGCCGGCGTCGTGATCCCGCCCGAGGGGTACCTCCGCCGGATCCGCGAGATCTGCGACGAAAGAGGAGTGCTCTTCATCGCCGACGAGATCCAGTCCGGCCTCGGCCGCGTCGGCGAGACGTTCGCGTGCGATCGCGAGGGCGTGGTCCCGGATCTGTACCTGCTGGGCAAGGCGCTCGGCGGCGGCATCCTCCCCGTCTCGGCCGTGGTCGGCAACGCCGACGTGCTCGGCGTCATCCGCCCGGGCGAGCACGGCTCGACGTTCGGCGGCAACCCGCTCGCCGCGGCGGTCGGCCTGCGTGTGGTCGAGATGCTCGAGTCGGGGGAGTTCCAGGAGCGCGCCCGCGCGCTCGGTGAGCACCTCGGCCAGGCGCTGGAGCCGCTGATCGGCCACGGCGTCACGGCCGTCCGTCTCGCGGGGCTGTGGGCGGGCGTCGACATCGATCCGGCCAAGGGCACCGGACGCGAGATCGCCGAGAAGCTGCTCGCGCGCGGCGTGCTCGTGAAGGACACCCACGGTCAGACCATCCGCATCGCTCCGCCGCTGGTGATCCGCGCGACGGAGCTGGACTGGGCCGTCGAGCAGCTCAAGCTGGTTCTCGAAGCCTGACCTCGCGCCTTCCAGCGCGTGCCGAACCACCCCTCTGTGCGCGAGCGGCCCTCTTGTGGACGCCCGCAAGGGGGCCGCTCGCACAGAAGGGGGTGGCTCGGCAGAGATGATTCAGATGGAGTGACTCAGGCGGGCGGAGAGTCCGGGTCGAGGGTCTTCAGCGTGTCCTCTTCGGCGGCGTTGTCGGCCTGGAGCTGATCCTCGGTCGTCTCGTCGCCGCCGAGCGGTGCCTCGTGGTCCGCTCCTGCGCTGCCCTGGATGGCGCCGCCGGTGGATTCGCCGCGGGAGCTGTCGCCCTGGATCGCGCCGCCTTCGCCGTCGCCGGAGTCCTCGCGGTCCGATCCCGCGTCGCCCTGGATGGCGCCGCCGGTGGATTCGCCACGATCGGCGTCGCCCTGGATGGCGCCGTCATCGCCGCCCTGGTGGCCTTCGTTCTCGGTCGACCCGTCGACGCTCGTGGCGCCTTCGGCCGGATCCTGCGGGTGCGGGGTGCTGTCCATGTTCTCGTCCATGCGGCGACGATACGTCCGCCCGCATCCGCCGCAAAGGGTGTTGACAACCGGCGTTTCGAGGGATGCCGGTCGTCAGTCGTTCTTCGGCGCCGTGCGGATCGGCGTGGTCACGGCCGCCTCATCGCTGAACTCGAGCGGGTCGACGTCGACGATGCTGACCGGGCGCGTCTCATCGATCGTCAGCAGGAACTTCCGCTTCTCGTGGCGATGCAGCCGCCCCGAGGTGATCACCCAGATCACGCCGATCGCGCAGGCCACGAATCCCGCCGTCCCGCCGAGCATGATCGCGGTACGCGGGCCGAAGGCGTCGGCCACCCACCCGGCGATGGGGGCGCCGACCGGCGTCGAACCCATGATCACGGCCATGTACAGCGCGAGCACGCGCCCGCGCAGCGCCGGATCGGTGGTCATCTGCACGTAGCCGTTCGCGGTGGTCAGCAGCGTCACGATCATGAAGCCCGTGAACATGAGCGTGACCGCGTACGACGCGTACGTCGGCATCGCGGAGGAGACGAAGGCCGCGATGCCGAATCCGCCGGCGGCGAAGATCACCACGCGCACGCGTGCCCGGTCGCGGCGAGCCGCGAGAAGTGCACCGGCGAGCGAGCCGATCGCCAGGATCGAGCTGAGCACTCCGTAGCCGTCGGCGCCGGCGCCGAACTCGATCGCCATGGTCGAGGCGAAGATCGGGAAGTTCATGCCGAACGCGCCGATGAGGAAGACCGTGACGAACACGACCCGCAGGTCGCTGCGCCCCCACACATAGCGGAATCCGGCGAGGAGGCCGCCACGGTTGCGGCTCTTCGGTCGCCCGGCGAGCAGGCTGACACGCAGCATCAACAGGGCCAGGATCATCGCGAGGAACGTCGCGGCGTTGACGATGAACACCCAGCCCGAGCCGATCGCCACGATCAGCAGTCCGCCGACGGCCGGACCGATCATGCGGGCCAGGTTGAAGGATGCCGAGTTGAGCGCGACCGCGTTGGACGTGTCACCGGTCGAGACCATGTCGGAGACGAACGCCTGGCGGGCGGGAGCGTCGAAGGCGTTGACGACGCCGAAGCCGAGGGCGAAGCAGAACATCATCGGGAGCGTCATCACCCCGTTGAGCAGCAGGATGCCGACGGCGATGGCCAGCCCGAGCAGCGCCGACTGCGTGACCAGCAGGATGTGGCGCCGGTCGAAGCGGTCGGCGACCCAGCCCGTCTGGCTCACCAGCAGGAGCGGAGGGCCGAACTGCAGGGCCATCGTGACGCCCATCGCGGTCGCGTCGTTGTCGGTCAGCTCGGTCAGCACGACCCAGTCCTGCGCCGTCGCCTGCATCCATCCGCCGATGTTGGAGACGAGGGCGCCGGCGAACCAGATCCGGTAGTTGATGTTCGCGAACGAACGGAACATGGCGCTCATCGTTCCACCGCCCGTCGCATCAGGGCGCTCGCTTCACGCAGGGTGGCGAGTTCCTCTTCGGTGTAGTCGACCTCGCGGAGCATGTCGGCGAGGAGCTCGTCGCGGCGGCGGATGGTCTCGACGACGATCTCGGTGCCGGCGTCGGTGATGTCGACCTGCACGCGCCGCCGATCGTCTTCGTCCGGCGTGCGGGCGACGAAGCCGTGCTCCTCGAGGCCGTTGACGATGTTCGTCATCGAGGGCGCCGTCACGCGCTGGCGTTCCGCGAGCGTCGTGATCGTGCGGCGTCCGTTCGCGCGCAGCTCGGCGAGCACCGCGAGCTGGGCATCGCTCATCGAGTCGGTGGCGCGTGCGCATCGCAGGCGGCGAGCCATCCGGAACGTGGCCATGCGCAGGTCCGTGGCGGTCAGATGGAGGGACTCTTCAGACGCAGACATTATTAGTTAGCCTATCTAAGCTTTCGGGGCCCGATATGCAGGTTCGTGCGATCCGACGAACCAGGCGGTGGCGATCCGTCGAATCCCACAGCGGCAGGCGGGAGGTCGGTGCCTAGAGTGAGGGCATGCACAGCCCCTCCTCGGTCGGTGAACTCCTGCGCTCCACTCTCGGATCGCTCTCCACGGCGCGCGGAGTGCCCGCAGCCTCGGTCGCGGTCGTGGTGGACGGAGAGATCGTCGAACACGCCGTCGGTCTGCTCAGCACCGCGACCCGAGTGGAGGCGACCGTCGATTCGGTCTTCCAGATCGGATCGATCACGAAGGTGTGGACCGCGACGATGGTCATGCAGCTGGTCGACGAGGGCGTGGTCGACCTCGACGCGCCGATCCGCCGGTACGTGCCGGAGTTCGCGGTCGGGGACGAGACGGCCGCCGCCGCGATCACCGTGCGTCAGCTGCTGAGCCACCGGTCGGGCTTCGAGGGCGACATCTTCACCGACACCGGACGCGGAGACGACGCCGTCGAGAAGTACATCGCCCTGCTCGCGGATGCCGTGCAGACCTTCCCGCCCGGCGCGCTCTTCTCCTACAGCAACGCCGGTTACGTGCTCCTCGGCCGCATGATCGAGATCCTCCGGGAGTCGACATGGGAGGAGGCGCTGCTCGCGCACATCGCGACACCGCTCGGGCTGGCGACCGTCTCACCGAGCCCGTACGAGGCCATTCTGCACCGCGTCGCCGTCGGGCATCTCGACGCGGAGGACGGCGGCGAGCCGCAGCCCGCGCCGTTCTGGGCCATGGCGCGGTCGAACGAGCCCGCCGGCTCGATGCTGGCGATGTCGGCTCACGACCTCGCCGTGTTCGCACGGGCGCACCTTCGCGCAGCGGATGCCGTGTCTCCGGACGCGCAGGACGCCGAACCCGTGCTCCTCTCCCGCGACGCCGCGACCGCCATGCGCACCGCCGCGGTGCGTCTGCCGCGTCTGGCCGGCATGGGCGCCGCCTGGGGACTCGGCTGGGAGATCGACCGCGACGGCGAGAACCCGCTGTTCGGTCACGACGGCAACACGGTCGGGCAGTCCTCGTTCCTGCGGATCGCTCCGGATGCCGGTGTCGCCGTGGTGCTGCTCACCAACGGCGGTGACGGCGCCGGACTCTTCCACGACGTCGCCGATGCGCTGCTGCGCGACCTCACCGGTGACGGCCTTCCGCCCGCGCCGACGCCGCCGCCGGCATCCGCTGCGCCGTCCGCTCCGGACGACGTCGACGGATTCCTCGGCGTCTACGCCAACTCCACGATGGAGATGGAGGTGTCGCAGGACGACACCGGACGCCTGTGGCTGGAGCAGCGCCCCACGCCCGAGCTCCTCGCCCTCGGGGCGCAGCCGTCGACCGACGAGCTCGTGCCCTTCGAAGACGGATCGCTCATTCTGCGCGAGCGGAAGAGCGGCATGCACATGGTGCTCGCCTTCCTGGAGCCCGCGTCCGACGGGCGCGCGTCGTACATCCACTTCGGTCGCGCCGTTCCGCGATCACGCTGACCTCCCGGACGTCGGTACGCCGCGTCCTGCCTCCCGAACACCCGATCCCACCGCCAGAAGGAACGTCATGACACCGAAACGCACCGCCGTCACCGCCGTCGTCGCCGTGACCGCTCTCGCATCCCTGCTCGTCGCCTGCGGAACCGACGGGGGAGGAGGAGGCGGAGGCGACGCGGTCGAGGGCGGCACGTTCACGACACTCCTCGGCTCCGACCCCGGGAGCCTCGACCCGCAGCTCTCGGCGGGCAGCGCTCTGTTCGACATCAGCAAGCTCGCCTACGACACGCTCGTGAGCATCGACGCCGACGGCGAGGTGCGCAGCCAGCTCGCCTCCGAATGGAACGTCGACGGAACGACCGCGACCCTCAAGATCAACGAGGGCATCACGTGCGGCGACGGCAGCGACTTCACCGCGCAGACCGCCGCAGACAACCTGAACTGGATCTCCGATCCGGCCAACGAGAGCGGCTTCCTGGGCGCCTTCCTCCCGGTGGGGGTCACCAGCGTCGCCGAGGGCGACACGGTCACGATGACGCTGAGCAGCCCGGCGCCGTTCCTGCTGCTCGGCCTCGGCGGGCTGCCGATGGTCTGCGGCAGCTCTCTGACGGAGCGCGACGGACTCGCGGCGGGCACCGACGGCACCGGCCCGTACGTGCTGACCGAGGCGGTCCCGAACGATCACTACACCTACGAGCTCCGTGAGGACTACGCCTGGGGACCGGGCGGCGCCACGGTCGACGAGAAGGGCATCCCGGCGAAGGTGAACGTGCGCGTCGTCTCCGACGGCACGACCGCGGCGAACCTGCTCCTCTCCGGAGAGGCGAACGCGGCGCAGCTCACCGGGCCCGACGCCGACCGGGCGATCGGCGCCGGCCTGTTCCAGCGCGAGGCCACGGCCATCGCGGGCGAGCAGTGGTACAACCACGCCGAAGGTCACCCGACCAGCGACCCCGCCGTCCGCAAGGCGCTCACGCAGGCGGTCGATCTCGACGAGCTCGCGAACGTCCTCACCGCCGGCAAGGGCGGACGGGCCACGGCGCTCGCCGTCGTGGAGCCGACCGTGTGCACGTACGACGCGATCTCCAGCTCGCTCCCGGAGTTCGACGTGGACGCCGCGAACGCCACGCTCGACGAGGCCGGCTGGGTGCGCGGCGCGGATGGCGTGCGCGAGAAGGACGGCACCCGCCTCAGCCTGACGTTCCTCTACGAGAACAGCCTGGGCGCGGCGGCGGCCGCCGCGGCAGAGCTCGCGCTCGCCGCCTGGGACGAGATCGGCGCCGAGGTCGACGGCAAGCAGCAGGACGAGAGCGCCCTGCTCGAGGCGACCTTCGGCACCGGCGCGTGGGACATCGGCTGGCTGACCCTGAGCGTGAACAGCCCCGATCAGGCGGTCGGCTTCGTCAGCGGCACCGTGCCTCCCGAGGGCTCGAACTTCTCGGCCATCCAGAACGACGAGTACACCGCGGCCGTCGCCGAGGCATCGCAGATGAACGGCAGCGAGGGCTGCGGCAAGTGGGAAGAGGCCGAGAGCGCGCTGTTCGCGGCATCCGACATGGTCCCGTTCGCGAACGCCACCATCTACATGTTCGGCAACGGTGCAGAGTTCGAGTGGCTCGGCGTGATCGAGCCGACCAGCGTGCGGCTGGTCGGCTGAGCTCCGGTGCGACAGGGACGACGGATCGGATCGACGACATGACGACGGTGGCCACCCGCATCGCGGAAGACGAGCAGCGCGTCAGCGATCACCGCTGGCTGCGCTTCGCGCTCCGCCGCACCGGACGGCTGCTCGTCTCGCTGTGGATCCTGCTCACCGCCTCGTTCCTGATGATCCATCTGGTCCCGGGCGACCCGATCCGCACCGCCCTCGGCCCGACGGCTCCGGCCGCCGTGGTCGAGGCGCGGCGCGAGTCCCTGGGACTGAACAATCCGATCTGGCAGCAGTACGTCGACTACATCCGAGGGGTGTTCACCGGCGATCTGGGAACATCGATCGGATCGCAGCTGCCGGTCGCCCAGACCATCGCCCAGCGGCTGCCGGCGACGCTCGCCCTCGCGGCTCTCGCCTTCGCTCTCGCCCTGCTCATCGCCCTGCCGCTCGGCATGGCGGTGGCGGTGGCGACGCAGCGGGGCCGGGCTCGCGGGCTCGAGGTCGGCTTCAGCTCGTCGAGCGTCGTGCTCGGGTCGATCCCCGACTTCCTGCTCGCCGTCGCCCTCGTGGCGGTGTTCGGCGTACAGCTGGGGTGGCTGCCGGTGGCGGGCCGGGAGGGACCGCTGTCGTACATCCTGCCGGTGCTCGCCCTGGCGATCGGGCCGGCGGCGATCCTCGCCCGGATCCTGCGGATCGAGGCCCTCACCGTGCTCGAGGCCGACTTCGTGCGGACGGCACACGCCAAGCGGCTGCGGACCCCGCGGATCAACCTGCGCCACGTGCTGCCGAACGCCGTGACCGCGACGCTCACCCTCAGCGGCCTGCTGCTGAGCGGACTCGTGGCCGGCACCGTGCTCGTCGAGACGGTGTTCGCGTGGCCCGGTCTCGGCAGCACGATCGTCAGCTCGATCCAGACCAAGGACTACCCCCTCGTGCAGGGGACCGTGCTCGTGTACGGCGTGGGGGTGCTGCTGGTGAACACGCTGGTGGATGCCGCGCTCGCCGTGCTGGACCCGCAGTCGACGGCGGCCTCCGCATGAGGCGCACACTCGGAGCCATGCTGCGCACGCCCCTCGGGGCGACGGCGCTCGCGCTGCTCGCCCTCGTCGTGGTCACCGCCATCGTCGGGCCGCTGCTCTGGGGTGAGCAGGCCGACGTGACCGACACCGGCGACCTGCTCGCCGGGCCCTCGGCCGAGCACCTGATCGGCACCGACAACCTCGGCCGCGACCTGCTGCTGCGCACCGTGGTGGCGACGAGGCTCTCGATCGTCCTGGCCATGCTCGCGACCCTCGTCGCGGTCGGGGCGGGTCTCATCCTCGGCGTTCTGCCGCTGCTGCTCGGTCGAGTGCTGGGGCGGGCCGTCACCTGGCTCACGGGCATCGCCGTCGCCTTCCCCGGACTGCTGCTGGCCCTGTTCTTCGCCGCGATCTTCGGCAGCACGGCGACGGCGGCGGTCTTCGCTCTCGGCCTCGCCGGGGCACCGTCGTTCGCCCGGCTCTGCCAGAACCTCATCGCCGGGATCGAGGCGCGCGACTTCGTGTCGGCCGCCAGGGTCGGCGGCATCGGACGGTTCCGCGTGCTCTTCCGCCACGTGCTCCCGAACATCGGCGAGCCGCTCATCGTGAACGCCACGATCGGCGCCGGCGGGGCGCTGCTGGCGTTCGCCGGACTCTCGTTCCTCGGTCTCGGCGTGCAGCCGCCCGAGTACGACTGGGGCCGTCTGATGATGGACGGGCTGCGCGGCATCTACTCGAACCCGCTGGCCGCACTCGCGCCCGGCCTCGCGGTCGTGATCGCGGGCCTGGCGTTCAACCTGACCGGAGAGTCCGCGGCTCGCAGCCTCGGCCTGTCGGACGATGTGCTCCTCAGCGCGCCGGCACGTGTGCGCCGCCTCCGCCGGACCCGCGTCCGTTCGGATGCCGCTGCCACCGCCGCGCAGCCGTCCGAGGGCGCTCCGGTGCTCGAGGTGGAAGACCTGCGCGTCGACTTCGAGAGCACCAAGGGCGGGGTCGTGCACGCCGTGCGCGGCATCGACCTCACGGTGCACGCGGGCGAGATCGTCGGGATCGTCGGGGAGTCGGGATCGGGCAAGTCCATGACCGCGCTCGCCGTCGCCCAGCTGGTCACATCACCCGGTCGTGTCGAGGCATCCGTCCTCCGCTTCCTCGGCGTCGACCTGCAGACGGCCGGGAAGGCGCGCCTCCGCCGCCTGCTCGGCACCTCGATGGCGATGGTGTTCCAGGATCCGATGTCGTCGTTCAACCCGACGATGCGGATGGGGGCTCAGCTGGCCGAGGTCGCCACCGAGCATGCAGGGCTGAGCCGGCGTGACGCGCTCGCGCGGGCCGCCGACCGTCTCGCCGCGGTGCGGATCACCGCCCCGAAGCGCCGCGTGCGGCAGTATCCGTACGAGTTCTCGGGCGGCATGCGCCAGCGGGCGATGATCGGGATGGGACTGATGGTGTCGCCCCGGCTGATCATCGCCGACGAGCCGACGACCGCGCTCGATGTGACCGTGCAGAGCCAGGTGCTCGACCTGCTCCGCGCGATCCGCGACGAGGACGGCGCGTCGATCCTCTTCATCAGCCACGACATCTCCGTCGTCGCCGAGCTGTGCGACCGCGTGCTCGTGATGCGCTCCGGCGAGATCGTCGAGGAGCTCAGCGCCTCCGACCTCTCGTCGGCGCAGCATCCGTACACCCGGGCCCTGCTGGCGGCGGTGCCGCACATGGCCACCGACCTCGACCGGCCGCTCGCGACGCTCGCGACCGTGGCGGCCGAAGAGGAACGCGCCGCCGGTGCGGACGATGCGCGCGACGCCGCCGATCTCGATCACGACCACCAGGAGGTGGGGAGCCGATGAGCGAACTCCTGTTCGACGACGTCTCGGTGCGCTACGGCGTCGGCCGCGGCGCCATGACGGCCGTGGATCGCGTGTCGATCCTCGTGCCCGACGGCGGGGTGACCGGCGTGGTGGGCGAGTCGGGCTCCGGCAAGTCGACCCTCGCCCGGGCCGCGGTGGGACTCGTGCCGCTGCATGGCGGCCGTATCCTCCTCGACGGCGCACCCATCCCGCGCAGGGGACCGCGTCCGCTGCAGATGGTGTTCCAGGATCCGTACTCCTCGCTCGACCCGCGGATGCCGGTGGGCGCGAGCATCGCCGAGATGATGCCCTCGGGCATGACCCGACGGGCCCGCGATGCCGAGGCCGCGCGGCTGCTCGAGCTCGTGCACCTCGACCCCGCGCAGGCGGGCTCGCGACCCTCCCGCTTCTCGGGAGGCCAGCGGCAGCGCATCGCGATCGCGCGGGCGCTGGCCGGACGGCCGCGGGTGCTGATCGCCGACGAGATCACCTCCGCGCTCGACGTGCTCATCCAGGGCGCGATCCTCAACCTGCTGCGCGAGCTGCAGACCGAGCTCGGTTTCTCGATGCTGTTCATCTCGCACAACCTCGCGGTCGTGCGCTACGTGGCCTCGCAGATGGCCGTGATGCGCGACGGCAGGGTCGTCGAACAGGGACCGACGAGCGCGGTGCTCGAAGACCCGCAGGACGCCTACACGCAGGAGCTGCTCGCCGCGATCCCGCGACCCATCGAGTACGTGCCGTGAACGAACCTCGTGACCCGGACCTCATCACCGAACCCCGCGACGACAAGCCCCGACCCACACGACCCGGCGCCACGAGCGCCGCAACCGAAGGAGTCCCCATGACCCGCAGGATGAGCATCGACGATGCCCTCGCTCTGACCGTTCCGAGCCAGCCCGCACTGTCGCCGGCCGGCGACCGCGTCGTGTACGTGCTCGGCGGGACGGATGCCGCGGCCGACAAGAGCACGAGCGCCCTGTGGATCGCCGAGGACGGCGCCACCCGCGCGCTGACCCGCGGCACCTCGGACTCGAGTCCGGTGTTCTCGCCCGACGGCGCGCACGTCGCCTTCCTGCGCGACGGCCAGCTCTGGACCCTGCCGCTCGCCGGCGGAGAACCGCAGCAGCGCACCACCCTGCCGCTCGGCGCGGGGGTCGCGGTATGGAGCCCCGACGGCACGAAGATCGCGTTCACGGCATCCGTCGTCCCGCTGTCGGCGCCCTCGGATGCCGTCGAGACCGACGAACAGCGCGCCGAGCGCGAGCAGGCGCCCATCGCGACCGCGGGCATCGACTACCTCGCCGACGGCGCCTGGTTCACGCGCGGTGTGAGCGCGCAGCTGCACGTGCTCGATCTCTCCGACGGGCAGGTGCGTCGTCTCACCGACGGCGTCGCCGGCGTCGGCAGCCCGGCCTGGTCGCCCGACGGATCGACCCTCGCCTACGTCGCCCGCCCGCGGGGCGCCGACGACCTCGGCTTCCGCTCGGCGGTGCACGCCCTCGACCCCGCGGATCCTGCCGCCCGGTCGCGCGTGCTCGCCTTCGCCGAGGGCTTCGCAGGCACCGTCTCGTTCACGCCCGACGGCGAGAGCCTGCTCGTGGTGGGCTGGACCGGCGATCCCGACGGGCACGCCGGACTCTTCCGGGCCGACCTCGGATCGGGCGACGTGACCGACCTCGCGGCGAGCCTCGACCGCAACGTGATGCCCGGCGCTCCCGCCTACCCCGGCGCGCTGCCGCAGGTGACGGCATCCGGCGACGTGCTCTTCGCGATCCGCGACCGCGGCGCCACCCACCTGTATGCGGTGCCGGTCGGCGGCGGCGCGCCGCGACTCGTGCACGGCGGCACCGACGAGGTGGTGAGCGGACTGTCCGTCGCGGGCGACGTCGCCGCCATCGCCCTCTCGACGCCGACGTCGTTCGGCGAGATCCTGCGACTCGACCTCTCCGGAGGAGACGTCACCACTCTCACCGCGCACGGCGCGGCGCCCGAGGGCGTCGAGCTCTTCGTGCGCGAGAGCCGCGAGTTCACGATCAGCGACGGCACCGTGGTGCAGGGATGGATCGTGCGCGACCCGGCGGTCGAAGGACCCACGCCCCTGCTCGTCGACGTGCACGGCGGACCGCACAACGCCTGGAACGGCGCGGTCGACGAGATGCACGTCTACCACCAGCAGCTCGCCGCCGACGGCTGGACGATCGTCATGATCAACCCGCGCGGCAGCGACGGCTACGGCGAGGAGTTCTGGAAGGGCGTCAACGGCGCCTGGGGCGTCGACGACGCGAAGGACTTCCTCGAGCCGGTCGACGAGCTCGTCGCCGAGGGCACTGCGGATGCCGCGCGCCTCGCCGTCGCCGGATACAGCTACGGCGGCTACATGTCGGCGTACCTCACGGGTCACGACGACCGCTTCGCCGCGGCCGTCACGGGCGGGATCGTGGCCGACCTGTTCAGCATGGGCGGATCGAGCGACGACGCGCACCTGCTCAGCCTGTTCGAGATCGGCATCATGCCGTGGCAGTCCGAGGGCCGGGAGCGCCTGGCCGCGATGTCGCCGTACTCGCACGTCGAGAACGTCACCACGCCGACCCTGGTGCTGCACGGCGAGAAGGATCTGCGGTGCCCCGTGCACCAGGCGCAGCAGTGGCACTACGCGCTGCGGGAGCGCGACGTCCCCACCGAGCTCGTCATCTACCCGGGCGGCAGCCACGTGTTCCCGCTGCTGGGCGCACCGAGCCACCGCGTCGACTACGCCCGCCGCATCGTCGAGTGGGTCGAGCGCTTCGCCGGGAGCACCGCGGGCGCACGCCCCGCGGCGATCGACGCCGCGCACTGGCAGCACCGTCTCGATGCCCTCGCCGCCCTGCACGGAGTCCCGGGCGCGCAGCTCGGCATCCTCCGCTACGACGCCGACGGCGGGCGCGACGACGTCGTGACGGTGGCCACCGGCACCCTGAACCGCAACCTGCCCGAGGCCTCGGGCACGGTGCTCGCCGACTCGCTGTTCCAGATCGGCTCGATCTCGAAGGTGTGGACGGCCACCGCGATCATGCGTCTCATCGAGCAGGAGAAGTTCGCCCTCGACACCCCGGCGCGCGACATCGTGCCCGGGCTCCGGCTGGCGAACGACGAGCTGACCGCCGGCGTGACCGTGCGGCACCTCCTCACGCACACCAGCGGCATCGACGGCGACGTGTTCACCGACACGGGCCGCGGCGACGACACGCTCGAGAAGTACACGGCGCTGTTCCCCGACATCGGGCAGAACCACCCGCTGGGCGTCACCTGGTCGTACTGCAACTCCGGCTTCTCGCTGCTCGGGCGCATCATCGAGCAGGCCACCGGCAAGGTGTGGGACGAGGCGATGCGCGAGCTCGTCTTCACGCCGCTCGGCCTGACGCACACCGTGACGCTCCCGGAGGAGGCGATCCTGCACTCCGCCGCGGTGGGTCATGTGGGCGAGGAGGGCGTGGTCACCCCCGCGTGGGGCCTGCCGCGTGCGCTCGGACCGGCGGGGCTCATCACCGCGCGCGCCGAGGACGTGCTCGCGTTCGCGCGTCTGCACCTGGCCGGCGGCGTCGCCGCCGACGGCACGCGACTGCTCAGCGAGCACACCGTCTCCGAGATGCAGGCGTTCCAGGCCGAGGTGCCCGACAAGCACGTGCTCGGCGACTCGTGGGGACTCGGCTGGATCCGCTTCGACTGGAACGGCGAGCGCCTGTACGGGCACGACGGCAACACCCTCGGTCAGGCCGCGTTCCTGCGCATCCACGAGCCGTCGGGTGTCGCGGTGACGCTGCTCACGAACGGCGGCCACACCCGCGACCTGTACGAGGACCTCTACCGCGAAATCTTCGCCGAGCTGTCGGACGTGCGGATGCAGGAGTCGGTGCAGCCGCCCTCCGAGCCGGTCGACGTCGACATCACCCCGTACCTCGGCACGTACGAGCGCGCATCCGTGCGGGCCGAGGTGCTCGTGGGCGACGACGGCCCGCTGCTGCGCACCACCGTGCTCGGCCCGCTCGCCGAGCTCGAGCCCGACCCGGTCGACGAGTACCCGCTCACCCCGTTCAGCGACGGCGTCTTCGCGCTGCGCGCCCCCGGCACGCAGACCTGGATGACGGCGACGTTCTACACGCTGCCGACGGGCGAGGAGTACCTGCACTTCGGGGCCCGTGCCACGCCGAAGGTGTCGACCGGCGCATGAGTCCCTCGCTGCAGCTCACCGAGACGCTGACGGAGGCGGCGCTCCTCGCCACCATCCGCCGGCTGATCGCGTGCGAGTCCCCGTCGGCCGACGATGCCGCGGTCGCGCGCTCTGCCGACGCGGTCACCGAGATCGGCACCGAGCTGCTCGGCGTCGCGCCGGAGCGCATCGTCGTCGACGGATGCACCCACCTGCGGTGGCGCTTCGGCGCGGCCACGCGGGTGCTGGTGCTCGCCCATCACGACACGGTGTGGCCGCTCGGCACGCTCGAGCGGCTGCCGTACGGGATCGTCGACGGCGTGCTGCGCGGCCCCGGCTCGTTCGACATGAAGACGGGCCTCGCGATGGCGCTGCATGCGATCGCGTCGCTCGACGACCGCGACGGCGTGACGCTGCTGGTCACCGGCGACGAGGAGACCGGATCGGTGCGCTCGCGCGCGCTGATCGAGGAGACCGCGCGGGGCGCGTCGGCGGCTCTGGTGCCCGAGGCCTCGGCCGACGGCGGCGCGTGGAAGGCGGCCCGCAAGGGCGTCGCGATGTACGACATCGTCGTGCACGGGCGCGCGGCCCATGCCGGTCTCGAGCCCGAGAAGGGCGTCAACGCCACGGTCGCGCTGGCGCACCTGGTGCTCGCGGTCGCTGCTCTCGGCGACCCCGATGAGGGCACCAGCGTCACACCGACGCTCGCCGAGTCCGGCACGAGCAGGAACACCGTTCCGGCCGAGGCGCAGCTGCGCATCGACGTGCGGGCGTGGTCGGCCGCCGAGCTGGAGCGGGTCGATCGGGCACTGCGTGCGTACGCGTCACCGGTGCCCGAGGCGGTCGTCGCGGTGCACGGGGGCATCAACCGTCCTCCGCTCGCGCGCGAGATGTCGCAGCCGATGGTCGACCTCGCTCGACGGCTCGGCGCGCGGCACGGACTCGCCGACGTGGAGGCGGTCGCCGTCGGCGGGGGAAGCGACGGCAACTTCACGGCGGGCGCGGGGGTGCCCACCCTCGACGGTGTGGGGGCCGTCGGGGGCGGGGCGCACGCCGATGACGAACACGCGATCGTGGCGGAGATCCTTCCGCGCACGCGACTGCTGGCCGATATGGCGGCGGAGATATCGAGAACGGACGGGCCATGGCAGAACTGACGCGCGACGACGCGAACGTCACGACGGCGGTGCACGACGCGGAGCGGGCGGCCGCGGCATCCGGGGTCGTTATCCGGGAGCTCTCGGCCGTCGCCGATCACGGCGCGGCCATCGCCCTGCTGTCGGCGATCTGGCGGCGCTCTCCCGAGAACCCCGTCGTGCCGCCCGAACTGCTGCGTGCGCTCAGCAAGGCGGGCAACTACATCGGCGGCGCCTTCGCGGGCGAGGAGCTGGTGGGCGTCGCGATCGCGTTCCATGCCGATCCGGGCCGCCATGCGCTCTACAGCCACATCGCCGGCATCTCGGCGGCGCACACCGGGCACTCCGTCGGCTTCGCGCTGAAGCAGCATCAGCGCGCCTGGGCGCTGAGCCGCGGGATCGAGGCGATCGAGTGGACATTCGATCCGCTGGTCGCCCGCAACGCGCACTTCAACATCACGAAGCTCGGCGCGCGCCCGCAGGAGTACCTCTCCGACTTCTACGGGCCGATGGCCGACGGCGTGAACACCGACGACGAGACCGACCGCCTGCTGATCCGTTGGGAGCTGCGCGACGCCGAGGTCTCGCTCCGCGCGGGCGGTACGCCGCTGCCTGCCGCGGAGCGCCTCCCGGGCGACCTCACCGTCGCGGTGCCGGCCGACATCGAGCGGATCCGCCGCGAGGACCGGGCGGACGCCCAGCGCTGGCGTCTCCGCGTGCGCGAGGAGCTCACCCGCGCTCTCGATGCCGGCGGCCGTATCGTCGGGTTCGACCGCAGCGAGGGCTACATCATCCGACCCGAGAAGAGGACGCCGTGAGAATCGACGGGATCGAGCTGCGACGGGTGGCGATGCCGCTGGTGTCGCCGTTCCGCACATCGTTCAGCACGCAGACCGAGAAGAACATCCTGCTCGTGCGCGCCGTCGTCGACGGCGTGGAGGGCTGGGGGGAGTGTGTGACGCTGCCCGATCCGCGCTATTCGCCGGAGTACACCGACGGCGCGGTCGATGTGATGCGCCGCTTCCTGATCCCCGCGCTGACCGGCGTCGAGCTCTCCGGGGCGCACATGATCGGCGAGATCCTGAAGCCGTTCAAGGGGCACCGGATGGCGAAGGCCGCGATCGAGACCGCCGTGCTCGACGCCGAGCTGCGCATCGAGGGCCGCTCGCTCGCCCGCGAGCTGGGCGCCGTGCACGACACCGTGCCGTGCGGGGTGTCGGTCGGCATCATGGATGAGATCCCCCGGCTGCTGGACGCCGTGGACGGCTACCTCGCCGAGGGGTATGTGCGCATCAAGCTGAAGATCGAGCCCGGCTGGGATGTCGACGTGGTGCGCGCCGTGCGCGAGCGGTTCGGCGACGACGTGCTGCTGCAGGTTGACGCGAACACCGCATACACGCTCCGCGATGCGCAGCACCTCGCCCGCCTCGACGACTTCGGTCTCCTGCTGATCGAACAGCCGCTGGAGGAGGAGGACATCCTGGGCCACGCCGACCTCGCGAAGCTGCTGCGCACACCGATCTGCCTCGACGAGTCGATCACCTCGGCGCAGACCGCGGTGGCGGCGATCCGTCTCGGCGCCACGAGCGTCATCAACATCAAGCCGGGCCGCGTGGGCGGGTACCTCGAGGCCCGTCGCATCCACGACCTCGCGGTCGCGCAGGGCGTGCCCGTCTGGTGCGGCGGGATGGTCGAGTCGGGGCTCGGACGCGCCGCGAACGTCGCGCTCGCCGCTCTTCCCGGTTTCACGCTGCCGGGAGACGTGTCGGCCAGCGATCGCTTCTACAAGGTCGACCTGACCGAGCCGTTCGTGATGCACGACGGCGCCCTCGCGGTGCCGCAGGGGCCGGGCCTCGGCGTCGCGCCGATCCCCGAGATCCTCGACGAGCTCACGACCTGGACCGAGTGGCTGCCGATGTGACAGCGGCCGAGGTGACAGCGGCCGATGTGACATTAGGCTCGCCGGTATGAGCCCGCTGTCGCGATCGAGCTGGGGACGCGTCTTCGACGATCTCGGCGTGACGCTGCTCGAGGTCGCCTACGGCCGCATCGACGTGGACCAGCAGATCGGCGGGGTCGTGATCCACGATCCCGTCGACGAGCCCGTGTACCCGCAGAACGCGGTCGTGCTCGCGGTGGCGCTGCAGGATGCCGACGCGCTGGCCGCGCTGGTGACCGAGGCGGGGAGTCGCGACGCGGTCGCGGTCGTGGTGCGCGCCTCGACGGAGCTGCCGGAGTCGGTGCGCGACGCGGCCGACCGGGCCGGGATCGCGATCCTCAACCTCGCCCGCGGGGCGACGTGGACGCAGCTGGCGGCGCTGCTGCGCTCGCTGCTCGCCGAGGACGACGTCGGGCAGACCCCGGCCGAGTCCCTGGGCGGAGTCTCCTCGGGCGACCTGTTCGCGGTGGCCAACGCGATCGCCGCGCTGCTCGACGCCCCCGTGACGATCGAGGACCGCTCGTCGCGGGTGCTCGCCTTCTCGGGCGGGCAGGAGCGCGCCGATCCTTCGCGCGTCGAGACCATCATCGGCCGGCAGGTGCCGGACCGCTACGCCCGCGTGCTCACCGAGATGGGGGTCTTCCGGGCCCTGTACCGCGACGACGCCCCGGTGCTCGTCGACCCGGTGGCGCTCGGCGAGGGCGTCTCCACGCAGCGCGTCGCGATCGCCGTGCGCGCCGGAGACGAGGTGCTCGGCTCGATCTGGGCCGCGATGGACGGTCCCCTCACCGAGGAGCGCTCCGCGACGCTGCGCGACGCCACCAAGCTGGTCGCGCTGCACCTGCTCCGCATCCGCGCCGGCGCCGATGCCCAGCGCCGCCTGCGTGCCGAGCTCGTCAGCCGCGCGGTCAACGGGGCCGGGGTCAACGGCGGCGCCGACGCGCAGGACGCGCTGAATCGCCTCGGCCTGTCCGGTCGCCGTGTGTGGGTGACGGCCGCGGCCCTCGCCCCGCGCGGCGGCGACGGCACCGAGCACGACTCCATCGCCGAGCGCGAGCGCCTCACCGACGCGCTGGCGCTGCACCTCTCGGCGGTGCAGCAGGGCGCGGCGGTGGCTCTGGTCGGCGACACCGTCTACGGCATCCTGCCCGTCGCCGACGCGGCGGCCGAGGATCGTTCGGTCGGCCTCGCCGAGGACTTCCTGCACCGGGTCGGCGACCGCATCCCCGCCGTGATCGGCGTCGGGCGACCCGCCACGACGGTCGCCGAGATCGCCCGCTCCCGGGCGGAGGCTCAGCGCGCTCTCCGCGTGGTGCTCGAGCGCGTGTCCGGGCCGGGCGTCGACGACCCGCCGTCGGGCGGCGACATCGGCCGGCGCAGCGTCGCCCGGATCGGCGATGTCGAGACCGCCTCGCTGCTGCTCGACCTCCGCGACCTCCGCAGCTCCCGCGGCGACGTCGCATCCGGGGTGCTCGCCCGCCTGATCGAGTACGACGCCCGCAACGACGCGCATCTCATCGACACGCTCACCGCGTGGCTCGACCGGTTCGGCGACGTCACCGCGGCGGCCGCCGCGTGCTTCGTGCATCCGAACACCTTCCGCTACCGGCTGCGTCGCGTCGCCGAGGTGGGCGGCGTCGACCTCGACGACCCGGATGCGCGGTTCGCGGCGATGCTCGAGATCAGGACGCTCCCGATCCGCTGACGCCGCAGTGGCGGAGCCGCCGGGCGGGGCCGACGCGCTCGGGCAGAATGGACGGATGACCCGCACCCTCGCCCTCGAGATCGCCGTACAGGACCCCGCCGGTGTGCGCATCGCCGCCTATATCGGAGCCGCGCGCGTCGAACTCGCGAGCGCCCTCGCGCTCGGCGGTCTCACGCCCTCGCCCGCGACGCTCGAGCTCGCGATCGAGGCCGCCGCGGAGGCCGCCGATGGCACCGGACCCGAGGTGCACGTGCTGATCCGCCCCCGTGCCGGCGGGTTCCACTACGACGCCGACGAGCTCGCCGTCTCCGAGCGCGACGTGCGCCGGGCGATCGACGCCGGCGCGGCGGGCGTCGTGATCGGGGCGCTCGACGCCGACGGGCGGCTCGACGTCGTCGCCATGGCGAGGCTGAGGGATGCCGCGGGCGGGGCATCCGTGACCCTCCACCGGGCCATCGACATGACGGCCGATCCGGTCGCGACCCTCCGCACTGCCCGAGAGCTCGGACTCCGTCGCGTGCTCACCTCGGGCGGAGCATCCGCCGCGATCGACGGCATCGACACGCTCCGCGCGCTCGTCGCCGCGGCCGAGGGGCAGATCGACGTCATGGCGGGCAGCGGCGTCGATGCGGCCAGCGCTCCGGCACTCGCGGCGACCGGTGTCGATGCGATCCACTTCTCCGCGAAGCGCGCGGTCGCCGCGACCGGCGGAGTGCGGATGGGGTCGGCCTCCGACGGCGTCGGAGGCTACGAGGTCACCGACCGCGACATCGCGCTCGCGATCTGCGCTGCCCTCGGACGGCAACCCTCGGGAGCCGTCGGTCGGTAGGCTCTCCCCGTGACGGATACCCGCGAGTTCATCGACGCCCATGGCATCGCCATCGTCTACGACGTCCACCCGACCGCCTCGACACCGCGGGGAGTCGTGCAGCTGCTGCACGGGGTCGGCGAGCACGCCGGCCGCTACGGCGCCCTGGTGACCGCCCTGACCGAGGCCGGGTTCATCGTGTACGCCGACGATCACCGCGGCCACGGCCGCACCGGCATCCGCCAGCACGACGGACCCGCGCGACTGGGGCATCTGGGCAAGGGCGGCCTGCGCGCGGCCGAGGACGCGATCTGGCAGCTGACCGGCATCATCCGCGACGAGAACCCGGACCTGCCGCTCGTGCTGTTCGGGCATTCATGGGGATCGTTCCTGGCGCAGAAGCTCGTCAACCATCACCCCGACGCCTGGGACGCCGTGATCCTCTCCGGGTCGGCGCTGCTGACGCCGGGCACGCTGAACGCGGCGCCGCTGAACGCGCGGTGGGCGAAGGACGAAGGGGCGACCGGGCTCGAATGGCTCAGCCGCGATCCGGCCGTGTGGGCGTCGTTCCACGACGATCCGCTCACCACCGACGTGCCGCTGCTCAAGCTCTTCGGGCCGATCGAGGCGGCGAAGCTCTACGGTCGTCCGGCGAAGGACCTGAGGTCCGCACGCGGAGGGAACGACCTCCCGATGCTGCTGCTCGTCGGACGCGACGATCCGGTCGGCGGCCCGCACAGCGTGCACAAGCTCGCCGACGAGTACCGCTCGCGCTCGGGTCTCACCGATGTCACGACGCTGGTCTACCCCGACGCGCGGCACGAGATCCTCAATGAGCTCCAGCAGGACGAGGTGCGCGCCGACGTGCTCGCCTGGCTCGACACGCGCTTCCCCTCGCGCGCCTGACCGCTTTCGAATCGCGCAACTGGCCCCCAATACGGCTCGAAACTGACCATTTGCGCGATTCGAAAGCGTCGCGACGTTACGCACCGTGAAGGCGCGTGACGTCATCCGGGCGTGCGACTCGGGCGCCGCTCTACATTCGGACCAGGATTCCGCGGGAACGCGAGAGGGCGGTCGGATGAGCTTCGTCAGCGAATGGCGTGATTGGCATGCAGCGCGGGAACGCCTCGCGGGCTCCGAGTACGGACCCTCGGCGCTCGAGTCGACGAACTGGCTCATCACGATGCCCGCCGCGGTCGACGGCATCCCCGGCCTCTGGGCCCTGACCGGCGACGGCGGCATCCGCGGCAGCGAGCTCGGGCAGTCCGGCGCCACCGTGACTCTGCGCGGCTCGGAGAGCTTCCGGCTCGGACGGCGCGAGCTGCGGGTGTTCGACCGTCACGGCACGCTCGCTCTGCGGGTGCTGAACCCGGCCCGCCCGCAACGCGAGTGGTTCACCGCGATCGACGCCTACGCGCCCGACGAGCGGTGGCGCCTGCCGGCGCGGTTCGAGGAGACGCCGGGGGAGCGGGTCGTCATCACCGCGGTCGACGGCGCGGCGCGGGAGACCCCCGTCGCCGGGCGGCTGCACTTCGAACTCGCCGGCACGCCGCACACCCTGACCGTGACGCGGGGCTCGCAGGGAGGGCTGCGCGCCGTCTTCGCCGACGGGACCAACGGCCTCGAGACGTACCGGTTCCGGTTCCTCCCGATCGAGGAGCCCGCGGAGGACGGCTCGGCGATCATCGACTTCAACCGCGCCTACCTGCCGCCGTGCGCGTTCTCGGATCAGTTCGTCTGCCCACTGCCGCCCCCGGGCAACCGGTACTCGACGCCGATCCGCGCCGGTGAGCGCGTGGTCGTGCTCGGCGGCTGACCCGCCGCAGAGGAGCCCGCGCGGCTTAAGCTGGAACCGTGCACGGTGAATACAAGGTCCCAGGAGGAAAGCTGGTCGTCGTCGACCTCGAGGTCGAAGACGACAGGATCGCCCGCTTCCGGCTGGCCGGCGACTTCTTCCTCGAGCCCGACACGGCCCTCGACGACATCAACGCCGCCGTGAACGGCCTGGCGGTGGAGTCGGATGCGACGGTCATTGCCGCCGCCGTGCGCGAGGCCCTGCCCGACGGTGCGCAGCTGCTCGGGTTCACCCCCGAGGCTGTCGGCACCGCCGTGCGCCGCGCCCTGGTCACGGCGCCCGGCTGGCGCGACTTCGACTGGGAGATCGTGCACGACAAGGCCGTCTCGCCTCGGATGAACCTCGCTCTCGACGAGGTGCTCACCTCGCGGGTCGGCGAAGGCCGCCGCCGCCCCACGCTGCGCATCTGGGAGTGGGACGAGTCCGCCGTCGTGATCGGGTCGTTCCAGTCGTACCGCAACGAGGTCGATCCCGAGGGCGCCGCCCGGCACGGCTTCGACGTCGTGCGCCGCATCTCCGGCGGCGGCGCCATGCTCATGGCCGCGGGGCAGATCATCACCTACTCGCTGTACGTGCCGGCATCCCTCGTCGCGGGCATGACGTTCGCCGACTCCTACGCGTTCCTCGACGACTGGGTGCTGCAGGCGCTGCGATCGGTCGGCATCGACGCGGTCTACCAGCCGCTCAACGACATCGCGAGCCCGACCGGCAAGATCGGCGGCGCCGCCCAGAAGCGCCTCGCCAACGGCGGCGTGCTGCATCACGCCACGCTCTCGTACGACATCGACGGCCAGACCATGACCGAGGTCCTGCGCATCGGCCGCGAGAAGCTGAGCGACAAGGGCACCACGTCGGCGGCGAAGCGGGTCGACCCCCTGCGCAGCCAGACCGGCCTCGCCCGCGCCGAGATCATCGAGCGTTTCAAGGACACCTTCCGCTCGCTGACGGATGCCGAGACCGGCACGATCACCCCGGAAGAGTACGCCGCCGCCGAAGCCCTCGTGGAGTCGAAGTTCTCCACCGAGGCGTGGCTGCATCGGGTGCCGTGACCGACCCCTCCCCGGGCGCCGTCACGATCATCGAGGGCGACAACCTCGCCGTCGCGGCGACCCTGCCCGCGGCATCCTTCACGCTCGTCTATCTCGACCCGCCGTTCAACACCGGCCGCACCCAGGAGCGGCAGGTCGTCACCGCGCGGCGGGCGGGGGGCGAGTCGGAGAGCGGGCAGGACCCGGATGCCGCGACCGAGATCCGGCACGGGTTCCACGGCCACGCGTACGAGCGGGTGCGCGGGATGCTGCGCACCTACGACGACCGCTTCGACGACTACGGGGCCTTCCTGATGCCGCGGCTCGAGGAGGCGTGGCGCCTGCTCGCCGACGACGGCACCCTGTACCTGCACCTCGACTACCGCGAATCCCACTACGCGAAGGTGATGCTCGATGCGGTGTTCGGGCGCGACTGCTTCCTCAACGAGCTGATCTGGGCCTATGACTACGGGGCGAAGTCGCGGCGCCGCTGGCCCACGAAGCACGACACGATCCTCGTCTACGTGAAGAATCCGCGGGAGTACGTGTTCGACTCCGACGAAGTGGACCGCGAGCCGTACATGGCGCCGGGGCTGGTCACGGCCGAGAAGGCGGCGCGGGGCAAACTCCCGACCGATGTCTGGTGGCACACGATCGTGCCGACGACCGGGCGCGAGAAGACCGGGTACCCGACGCAGAAGCCCGAGGGGGTCCTCCGCCGCATCGTGCGGGCGTCGAGCCGCCCGGGAGACCGCGTGCTCGACCTCTTCGCGGGCAGCGGCACGACCGGAGCGGTCGCGTCGGCGCTCGGCCGCGATGCGGTTCTCGTCGACGACAATCCCGAGGCCATCCGGGTGATGACCGAGCGGATGCCGCACGCCGAGGTCGCGCGCTACCAGGCGTAGGATGCCGGGACGGGCGGGTCAGGCGGGGCGCAGCAGCACGAGGAACCGCTCGATCTCGGCGGCCATGTCGAGCGTCGGGTCGAGCATCCACGCGGACTGGAGGCCGTCGGCGAGTGCGTGCATCGTGCGCACGATCCAGGCGGGATCGAGGTCGTCGCGGAGCCGTCCGGCCTGTTGATCGGCGACGACCCGCGCGCGCACCGCGCCCTCGACGCGTGCGGTGCGGTCGCGGAAGTAGTCGTGCGCCGGATGCTCGGGGTCGCCGGCCTCGGCGGCGAGCTGCGCGTACAGCTGCACGAGACCGGGCACCGAGGCGTTGTGCCGCGTGACGGCGAGGAAGGCGGCGATCACGTCCTCCCCGGCGTACTCCTGCTCGTCGCGGTCGTCGCGCGCGCGGAGGATCGCGACGAAGAGCTCTTCCTTGGTGCCGAAGTAGTGCAGGAGGCCGGCGGGGCTGAGGCCGGCGGCGTCCGCGATCTCGCGCACCGAGGCCTTGCGGTACCCGTGCTCGGCGACGACGGCCAGGGCCGCCTCGAGGATCTCCTCGCGCTTGGCGACGCCCTTCGCGTATGCCCCTCTTGTCGCCATGCCCTCAGCGTATCCGTCACGACCTGATCACAAAAACCGAACACCGTTCGTGAATCACTTGCGCGCGCCGCGGCTCGTCTGGCACGATGTCCGATGAATACCAAACAACGTTTGGTATTCATTCCGCATCCGCTCAACGAGGAGCCGACATGTCCGTGTCCCCGCTCGACCCCACCACCGAACTCGCCCCGACCGGCAGCATCCGCGCGGTCCCTCCCGGCGCGGGGGAGCCCGCCGCCAGTCCACCCGCGAACCGGCGACTGCTGCCCAGTCTGCTGATCGCCTCGCTCACCCTGTTCGCCACCTACGGCGGCCTCATCGCGATTCTGCTGCCGAGCCAGGTGCTGCTCATCGACGAAGCGAACAAGGTCGGCAACCTCGCCCTCGTCACCACGATCTCGTTCGTCTTCACGCTGTTCGCGCAGCCCATCGTCGGCGCCTTGAGCGACCGCACCCGCTCCCGCTTCGGCCGGCGCGTGCCGTGGATGGTGACCGGCGCGATCGTCGGCGGCATCTTCCTCTTCGGCCTCGGCACGCTCAGCGACATCCTCTGGATCACCGTGTTCTGGGTCGTGATCCAGGTCGCGCTCAACTTCTTCCAGGCGCCGCTCACCGCCATCACCGCCGACCGGTTCCCCCGGGCGAAGCGCGGCGGGGCGAGCGCCATGATCGGGCTCGGCACGCAGCTCGGCATGACCGTGGGCATCATGCTCGCCGGGGCGTTCGCCGCGCAGATCGGCGTCGGCTACGCGGCGTTCGGCGGTGCGGTGATCGTCGCCGCGCTGCTCTTCGCGCTCGTCAACCGCGACTGGTCGTCGAAGGATGCCGCGGTCGACGCGTTCCGCTGGGGCGCGTTCTTCCGGGGGTTCTGGATCGACCCGCGCCGCCACCCCGACTTCGCCTGGGCCTTCGCCGCGCGCTTCCTGCTGATCCTCGGCTACTTCGTCGTGAGCGCCTACCAGCTCTACATGCTCACCGACTACATCGGGCTTCCGCTCGCCGACGCGCAGGGCGCTGTCGTGACCCTCACCCTCGTGGCCTTCGTGCCCACCCTCATCGCGATCGGCCTCTCGGGCTGGTGGAGCGACAGGGTCGGCCGCCGCAAGGTGTTCATCTACGCGGCATCCGTGGTCATGGTCATAGGGCTCGCGATGCCGCTGCTGCAGCCGAACATGACCGGGATGATCCTGATGAGCATCATCAACGGCGTCGGCTTCGGCCTGTACATGTCGGTGGATGCCGCGCTGATGACCGAGGTGCTGCCGAACGAGGGGGTCTCGGCCGGCAAGGACCTCGGCATCCTCAACGTCGCCACCAACGTGCCGCAGGCGCTGAGTCCTGCGATCGGCGGGGTGATCATCACGGCGCTGGGCGGGTACGCGACGCTCTTCGTCTTCGCGATCGTCTTCGTGATCCTCGCCGCCGTCGCCACCGCGCCGATCAAGGGAGTGCGCTGATGCTCAGGAACGAACAGGAGAATGCTGTGATGACCGATCCCGATGACCGCACCGGCATCGACACCGACGCCGCCTTCGTCGAGGTGACCACCGCCGCCGGGCGGGTGCGCGGACGCTGGCGTCCGACGACGGGTGGCCGCGGGAATCCGCGATCGGCGGCGTTCCTCGGCATCCCGTTCGCGGAGCCGCCGGTGGGCGAGCGGCGGTTCCAGGCGCCGGTGCCGAAGGCGCCCTGGGCGGGGGTGCGCGATGCCCTCGAGTTCGCTCCCACCGCGCAGCGCGGCGACCCCGGGGTGACGCTCATCCCGGAGCCGAGCGTGCCGGGTGAGGCGACGCTGAACGTGAACGTCTTCACGCCCGACCCGACGGCCGCACCCGAAGGGGCCGGGCTCCCGGTGCTCGTCTGGATCCACGGCGGCGGCTACTTCGCCGGGTCGCCGGCCAGCCCCTGGTACGACGGCCGCAGCTTCAACCGCGACGGCGTCGTCACCGTGTCGATCTCGTACCGTCTCGGCTTCGACGGCTTCGGCTGGATCGAGGACGCGCCCTCGAACCGCGGCGTGCGCGACTGGCTGCTGGCACTCGAATGGGTGCAGCAGAACATCGGCGCGTTCGGCGGGGACCCGTCGCGCGTGACGATCGCGGGGCAGTCGGCCGGGGGAGGAGCGGTGCTGACCCTGCTCGGGATGGAGAGGGCGCAGCACCTGTTCCATGGCGTGTACGCGATCTCGGGCGCCCTCGCAGATGTCTCGGCGGAGCGCGCGGAGACGTTCGGACGCGGTCTCGCCGCGACCGCCGGCGTCGAGCCGACCGTCTCCGGGTTCTCGACGCTGAGCGAGGAGAGACTGCTCGCGCTGCAGAAGAAGGCCACGCAGCTCGGGCCGTCGTCGCTCTCGACGGTCGTCGACGAGGGGCTGCCGCTCGGCCCGTCCGTCGACAGGGACCTGCTGCCGCGCTCGACGAGGGAATCGCTGCGCGCGGGCGTCGGGGCCGACAAGCCGCTCGTGCTCGGAGCGACCGACGACGAGTTCACGATGGCGTTCGCCGGCGCTGCGGCGAAGACGTTGCGCTGGGTGCCGCAGAACTTCCTGCTCGCGAAGCTCGGTCTGCCGCGGAGCGCCCGAGCCGCGTACCTCGCCGCCAACACCGATGTCGTCGGCCTCGGCAAGCCGCGTCTCGCCGGGCGTCTGCTGACCGACCGGATGTTCCGCTCGGCGCTGCTGAAGATCGTGGCCGACCGCGGTGACGCGCCGACCTGGGTGTACCGCTTCTCCTGGCCGTCGGGACACTTCGGCTTCGCCGAGCACTGCCTCGACGTGCCATTCTTCTTCGACTGCCTGGACGGACCGTCGATGGAGCCGCTGGCGGGCCCGAACCCACCCCAGGAACTGGCCGACGAACTGCACGGGGCCGCTGTCGCGTTCATCGAGAGCGGCGATCCGGGCTGGCCGCGGCACGAAGGTCCGGCCGGTATCGCGCGGGTGTACGACACCCCCACACGCGACATCGCCGACGCCTACGCGTCTGTCCGTCCGCTGCTGGGCGCCGCGTCGTGACCGCGGTGCAGACGGCCGGGTCCTCGACCCGGCCGGTGACGGTCGTGCGCCCGCCATGGATGCTGTGGACGGCACTCGGACTGCTGATCGTGTTCATCGCGCTCGCGCTCGGGGTGCTCGCGGCCCCGGATGCGCCGTGGTCGCAGGCGCTCGACGACCTGTGGCGGGGTCTCGTCGGCGTCGGGCCCGACTCCTGGCTGCCGGCGTTCGCACTGGCGCAGCTCTTCCAGCATCTCGGTCAGCTTCCCGGGGCGGTGCTGATGATGATCCTGCTGCCCCTGGCACTGGTGCTGGTCGGTCGCTGGCGGTCGGCGCTCTTCGTTATCGCGGTGCAGCTGGCCGGCCCCGGATTGCTGTCGCAGCTGACGAAGAACCTCGTCGATCGGCCGCGTCCGGTCGAGGACACGGTGGCGGGGCTCTTCGGACCGCTCGTGCAGGTCGACCACGGGTCGTTCCCGTCGGGCCACTCGGTGAGCATGGCGGCGATCATCATCACCGTGCTCGCCCTGATCCCGGCCTCCGCGGTCTGGGCGCGCCGGATCTGGATCGTGCTCGGCATCCTGCTGGCGGCGGGGATGGTCTGGCAGCGCACGCTCATCAACGCGCACTGGTTCTCCGACACGTGCGCGGGACTGATCGGCGGCACCGCCGTCGCCGTGCTGCTGTGGTGGGCGTTCCTGCCCTGGCTCCGCAGAGACCACGAACGGCGGGTGTGGTTCCTGCGGAAGGCGGATGCCGCGAGCTGAGGTCGTCCCGTCAGGCGACGCGGTGCGCCCGGTAGTGCACCGCGTTCGCCTGGCGTTGCGCGACCGCGATGAACAGGCTGCGCTGGAGGTGCGCGAGGGCGGGGGCCGCGGTCTCGATCTGCACGGTCGTGCGGAAGTAGTAGGAGCGGGGATCGACGTCCTCCGCGCGGCCCAGCCTCTCCAGCACCTCGGGCGATCCGGTGCGCAGCCCGGTCGCGTGCAGCAGCAGGAGGTCGCCGGAGGTCGTGCGGGCCGAGTAGCGCCCGTCGATCTCGATCGTGCCATCGGCGCGCACCCGCTGCCAGTCGGCGCCCCCGGGGAGGATCTCGGCCTCCATGGCGCCCGTGATCCGGCCGCCGAGGATCGGCACGACGCGGCGGTGGCCGATGCTGGTGTCGCCGTGGTCCTCCAGGGCTCCGAGGTCGACCGAGACGTCGAAGGCGGGCTCGAAGGCGGGAGCGGGCAGTCGGTCGTGCGGAGCGGTCATTCGTCTTCCTCCGGGATCGCGGAGGCGGGGGCATCCGCTCCGGTGAGTGCCGCGCACAGGCGCTCGAGAGCGGGGAGCGCGGCGCCGAGAGCGGAGCGATCCGCGTCGTCGAGGGCGAGGCTCACGCGCGCGACGAGGGCGGAGTTCACGGCATCGAACCGGTCGAACAGGTCGAGTGCGCGCGCGGAGGCGCGCACGACGACCCGGCGCCCGTCGGACGGATCGGGACCGCGTTCGATCAGGCCCTCCGTCTCCATCGTGCCGAGCAGGTTGCTCACGGTCGGCCTGCTCAGATTGAGCACCGCGGAGATCTCGGCGGGGCCTCGGCCGAGGCCCCGCGGCAGGGTGCGGAGCACGTCGATCTGGGCCTCCGAGAGCTCCGGGAGTCCGGCTTCCGCGCGCGTCGCCGCCAGCAGGGCGCGGCGCAGCGGCGAGATGACGGCGGCGAGCCGTGCGGCGTCGAAGCCGGTCATGACCGCGCGCCGCTCGACGCCTCGGTGATGCGATCGAGCACAGGGGCCGGTCCGGGGGTCGACGTCGGGGTCAGGGACGCGCGCTCGTTGAGGAGCTCCGGCAGGAAGCCGGCCGCGACCTTGTAGTCGGTCGCGATCTGCTGACGTTCGGCCAGGGGGATCACCTGGTCGATGTCGGCGAAGCCCTCCGGTGCACGCTCGAAGGCGAGCTGCATCACGCGCTCGGGTCCGGTGGCGCGCGTTCCGGCGAGCAGGGCCGTCATCGCGGGGCGACGTGCCTCTTCGTAGCGGGCGAGCGCCGCTTCGATGCCGGCGGGGGAGTCCTCGGCGGTGGCCAGCTGGAAGGCGAGCGTGCGAGCGTCGAGGATCGCCTGCGACCCGCCGTTCGACCCGTTGGGGTACATGGCGTGCGCGGCGTCGCCGAGCAGCGTGGTGCGACCGAACGTCCAGCGCGGCAGCGGATCGCGGTCGACCATCGGGTACTCGAGGATCTCCTCGGCGCGGGCGATCGCGGCGGGCACGTCGAGCCAGTCGAAGCTCCAGCTGCGGAACAGCTCCGCGATCGGCGCCGGGTCGACCGCGCGGTTCCAGTCCGCGTCGCCGCTGCCGCCCACGCGGCGCTCGGCGATGAAGTTCACGAGCATGTCTCCCGCGGCATCCACGTCGGACAGGGGGTAGGCGACGAACTTCTGCTCGCCGTCGCCGGCCATGATCATGGTGCGCCCGTCGAGGAACGCGGGGATGCGGGTGATGCCGCGCCACAGGGTGAGGCCGCCCCAGGGCGGAGCACCCTCGGCGGGATAGCGCTGGGCGCGGAGGGCGGAGTGGATGCCGTCGGCGGCGATGATCACGTCGGCGGTCTCGGCGACCTCGCCGTCGTCGGTCGCGAAGCGCGCGGTCTCGGTGCCGTCGGCGTTCGAGACCGTCTCGATCAGGCGATGACCGAGGCGGATCGGCGTGGCGAGGCGGGCCTCGGCGAGATCGCGGAGCGCGAGCTGCAGGCGGCCGCGGTGCACGGACAGCTGCGGCCAGCGGTAGCCGGCGTCGAGCCCGCGCGGCTCGCCCCAGATCTCCTGACCGCGGCGCGTGAAGTAGCGCAGCGTCGAGGGGGTGACGCCCTCGGCCGCGATCGTGTCGGCGACGCCGAGCTCGGTGAGCTCGCGCATGGCGTGGGGCAGCAGGTTGATGCCGACCCCGAGGCCGCGGATGGCCGCACTGCGCTCGTACACGGTGACGTCGTGCAGTCCTGCCTCGTGCAGGCTCACTGCGGCGGCCAGGCCCCCGATGCCCGCGCCGATGATGATGATCTTCATCGATCTCTCCTGATCCCTGCTCGTGCTGAGCAGTGATTATAGTTTTGTCACAAAACTATCTGGAGCGCAAGGAGAATCTCAGGTCGGGGACGCCGCGCGCTTCGCCGAGTCGATGACGAGTTCGACACCGCTCAGGAAGAGGTCGCGGTCGCGCAGCTCGGAGAGCAGCACGGAGTGCTGGGCGATGAGCGGGAACGTGCGCGGATCGGCGAGCAGGGGAGCGTCGACCCACGGATCACCCTCGTCGTCCGTCCAATGCTCTGCCCTCGCCCGCGAGATTCCCGCGGCGAGCGACAGCACGTGGGACGCGAGGAGTGCGTAGTGCCGCACGAGCTCGTCGCCGTCGAGGCCGCAGCGCTGGAACCCGTCGAGCATGAGCTCGATGGCGGCGAGCTCGCCGGGGCCGTGCGTCGTGAGGGTCATCGCCTCGGCACCGATCGCGGGATGTCGCATGAAGAGGTCGAGCGTCGCGACGGCGAGTTCGCGGAGGCGGTCGTCCCACCGCTCGGCCGGGCTCGTGACCGTCTGCACGGCACGACCGTTGAGCTCGTCCAGCAGCGCGCCCATCAGCGCGTCCTTGCTCTGGAAGTGCCGGTAGATGGCGGTCGGATCGGCGCCCAGCCGCGAGCCGAGGTCTCGCACCGAGATCGACGTGACTCCCGGGGTGCCGGCGAGCTCGAGACCGGCGTCGACGATGAGCGCTCGGTCGAGCCGGGTCCGCTTCGCGGGCCGGTCCTTCTTCGTGACCGTGCTCATCGGGCCCCCTTCTTCCTCGTCCATCATCGCAGTCCGTGCGGATCCTCACATGATCCGACGCTCTCAATCTAGTTCGAGTCCCAACTGTGGTCAACAGTGTTGACATCGCTGTTGTCGGAGGCTAGCGTGATCGCCATTCCCCTTCGATGCTGCAGAGAGGCAGGACGATGTCCTCCGAACTCGTGTTCCACGGCGGTGCGGTCTTCACCGGCACCGGCGCCCCCCTTGAGGGTCAGGCCGTGATCGTCCGCGACGGGCGCATCGCCGCCGTCGTCCCGGAGGCGGAGGTCGCCGCACATGCCTCTGCCGACGCCGCCCGCGTCGATCTCGCGGGCGCGCTGCTCAGCCCCGGGTTCCAAGACGCGCACATCCACCCCGTCGGCGGCGGCGTCGAACTCCTGCAGTGCAACCTCACCGAGGCCGAGGACGCCGCGCAGACCGCGGCGCTCATCCGCGCCTACGCCGAGGCGCACCCCGACGAGGAGTGGATCCTCGGCGGCGGGTGGAGCATGGACAGCTTCCCCGGCGGCAACCCGCCGCGCGGCCTGCTCGACGAGGCGGCGGGCGGACGCCCTGTCCTGCTGCAGAGCCGCGACCACCACAGCACCTGGGCGAGCACGGCCGCGATCGAGCGCGCCGGGATCACCGCCGCGACCCCCGACCCGGACGACGGGCGCATCGTGCGCGAAGCCGACGGCTTCCCGGCCGGCACCTTCCACGAGGGGGCGGCGAATCTGTTCGCCGCGGTGCGTCCGGCGACCTCGGACGACCTCGCCTACCAGGGTCTGCTGCGCGCACAGGACGAGCTCATCGCCCTCGGCATCACGGGCTGGCAGGATGCGATGGTCGGTGCAGGATCGGGAGGGATGGCCGACCCTCTCGCCGCGTACGAGCGTGCGGCGGCCGACGGCCGTCTGCTCGTGCACGTCGTGGGCGCCCAGTGGTGGGCGCGCGACGGAGGGATCGAGCAGGTCGAGCGGATGGCCGAGCGTCGTGAGCGCGCCGCCGCCGCGCACCCCGACCGCCGCATCGACCTCGGCACCACGAAGATCATGGTCGACGGCGTCGCCGAGAACCAGACCGCCGCCATGCTGACCCCGTATCGCGACGAGACCGGTCACGACACCTGCAACCACGGCCTCAGCTTCATCGATCCGGAGAAGCTGCGCGAGTACGTGACGGCGCTCGACGCCGCCGGCCAGCAGGTGCACATGCATGCGCTCGGCGACCGGGCCGTGCGCGAGGCGCTCGATGCGCTGCAGGTCGCCCGCGACGCGAACGGCGACACCGACGGCCGACACCACCTCGCCCACCTGCAGGTCGTCGCGCCCGACGACGTCTCGCGCTTCGCGCCGCTCGATGCGATCGCCAACATCCAGGCGCTCTGGGCCACGCATGAAGACCAGCTCGACGAGCTCACGCTGCCGTTCCTGCAGGACGGACAGGTCGACCGGCAGTACCCGTTCGGCGACCTCGTCCGCGAGGGCGCGCGCCTCGCCGCCGGCAGCGACTGGCCGGTCTCGACGGCCGATCCGCTCGCGGCGATCCACGTCGCCGTGAACCGCGCCTACCCCGGTTCGGAGCGGCCGCCGCTCGGCGGCGAGCACCAGCGGCTCGCCCTCGAGACCGCGTTCGCCGCCTACACCTCGGGGTCGGCGTACGTGAATCGCCGCGAGAGCGATACCGGCAGCATCCGCGCGGGGTATCTCGCCAACCTCGTCGTCATCGAGCCGGACCCTTTCGGCATCCCGGCGGCGGACCTCCACACCGCCAAGGTCGCGTCGACCTGGATCGAAGGACGACGCGTGCACTCCGCATCCGACACCACCGCCACCGCACCCGCCCCTGCTGTTCCCGACACCCACCGCAAGGAGTCCTGATGAATCGCACGCTCCGCTCTCGTCCCCTCGCCCGCGGTACCGCAGCCACGCTCGCCGGACTGCTCGCGGTCGCCGCCCTCGTCGGCTGCAGCCCGGCCGGTTCGACGGGCTCCGGCTCGGATGAACCGCTCGAGTGGGAGCTGACCGAGACGACCGCGGCACCCCGCGGCGACATCGACTCGTTCACCTTCGCGACCTACGCCGAGCCGTACTCCCTCGACTACGCGTACGCCTTCGACTACGCCGACAACTCCGTGCTGGCCAACGTCTGCGAGTCGCTGCTGCGGCTGAACCCCGACTACTCGCTCAGCCCCGGCCTCGCCGAGTCGTTCGAGCATCCGACGCCCGACACCTGGGTCTACACGATCCGCGACGGCGTCACGTTCCACGACGGCACCCCGCTCACCGCCGCCGATGCCGTCGCGTCGATGAGCAGGCATCTCGACCCGGCCGTCGGATCGTTCTGGTTCTCCGTCTACCAGAACGTGAAGTCGATCGAGCAGACCGGCGACCGCCAGGTGACGGTCACGATGACCGGACCCGACTCGCAGTTCAACCTCGGAATGGGCGGTTCCGCCGGCGTCATCGAGTCAGCCGCGACGCTCGCCGAGAAGGGCGCCGACTACGGCAACTCGACCGGCGGCGTGAACTGCACGGGGCCGCTCCAGCTGTCTTCGTGGGACTCCGGGGAATCGATCACGATGACCCGCTACGACGACTACTGGGACGACGACCTCAGAGCGCGCTCCGGCGAGGTGAAGTTCGTCTTCATGACGGACTCCACAGCGCGGATCAACGCCCTGAAATCGGGCAGCGTCGACGGGTCGTGGATGGTGCCGATGGAAGCCGTCCCCACCCTGCGGTCCGCCGGCAAGGGCGACGTGCTGTTCGGCATGAACACCGCGGTCGGCAACATCGTCGTGAGCAACCTCGAAGGACCGCTCGGAGATGTCCGCGTGCGCAGGGCGCTGCTGCTCGCGATGGACCGCGACGGGATCCTCCAGGCGGCGCATCGCGGCGTCGGCGCGACCACCGACGTGATGACCACCGAGTCGGTGTGGCGGGACGCCTCGGATGCCGCGCGCACCTCGGCGTTCGACGATGTCACGTCGTACGACCGGAACGTCGAGGAGGCGAAGAAGCTCATCGCCGAGGCGGGGGCGGAGGGCGCGGAGCTGACCTACGTCACCGCACCCATCGGCAACGACTTCGCCGTCATCTCGCAGGCGACCGTCGCGGCGGCGCAGTCGATCGGCCTGAAGGTGAAGGTCGAGACCGTCACGCCGAACGCCTACACCGCGCTGTTCTCCGACCCGAGCGCCCGCGAAGGCGTCGACCTGTTCTACACGAGCTGGTACCTGTCGAGCCCGGATGCCCTCGAGATGTACTCGGTGCTGCGCACGGGCGACTTCAGCAACTACGGCGGCTGGTCGAACCCCGAGTTCGACGCGATCGTGCAGGAGGCCGTGACGGTCGACGACCCGGCCGCGCGCAGCGAGCTCACCGCGAAGGCGCAGCAGATCGCGAACGAGGAGCTCCCCTGGCTGCCGCTGTACCAGGCGCCGATCTCGCTCTACCTCGGTGAGCGCATCACCGGCGTGCAGCCCTCGATCGCCTTCATGTACTACCCCTGGGCCGCCACGATCGGCGCCCGATGACCGTTGCCCGCCGGGTCGCCGGAAAGCTGGGCGGACTGCTGCTGACGCTGTTCCTGGCGTCGCTGCTCGTCTTCTTCTCGCGCTTCCTGGTGCCCGGCGACCCGGTGCGCTTCCTGCTGCGCGGACGCAAGCCCAGCCCCGAGGCCGTGGCGCAGGTCACCGCCCAGTACGGGCTGGATCTGCCGCCCTGGGAGCAGTACCTCCGCTGGGTCCTCGGTCTGCTGCAGGGAGACCTCGGCCGTTCGCTGCAGTATCGGCAGGACGTCACGGCGGTGATCGGAGACCGGCTGCCGGTCACCCTGATGCTGGTGACGATGGCGGGGGCGATCGTGCTCGTCGCCGGCGTCGTGCTGGGGGCGATCGCCGCGCTCAACCGGGGAAAGGCACTCGATCGGTTCGTGCTGATCGGCCTGACGGTGCTGGGGGCGATCCCGTCGTTCGTCGGGGCGATCGTGCTGATCGCCGTGTTCTCGGTGCAGCTGGGCTGGTTCCCCTCGTTCGGCGCGGGTGAGGGCTTCCTCGACATGGTCCACCACCTGACGCTGCCGTCGATCGCGCTGGCGCTCGTGTTCATCGTGCTGGTCGGCAAGGTGACGCGCTCGGCCATGGTCGATCAGCTGAGCCGCGAGCACGTCGAGGTGTCGACGAGTCGCGGCGTGCGTCGCTCGGTGGTCGTGCGGCGACACGTGCTGCGCAATGCCGCCGGTCCCATCCTGACCGTGAGCGGCGTGCTCGTCGCCGGCCTCATCGTCGCGAGCTCGATCGTGGAGGCCGCGTTCGGGCTGTCCGGCATCGGATCGCTCCTGGTGCAGTCCGTCGACCGGCTCGACTTCCCGGTCGTGCAGGCCATCGTCCTCCTCGTCGTGTGCGCGTTCGTCGTGATGAACGCGATCGTCGACATCCTCGAACCCTGGATCGACCCCCGATCCGCTGCAGGAGCTGGTGCCCGATGACGTCTTCGACCCCCACGCTCGCGATGCGGGTGCTGCGCGCTCCCCGCCGGAAGCGACCGCGCTTCCTGTATCTCGCCAGCATCGTCGTGCTCTCCGCCGTCGTGCTCACCGCGATCTTCGCGCCCTTCCTCGCGCCGTACGACCCGGATGCCGTCGACTTCACGTCCTTCCTGGCGCCGCCGTCGGCCGCGCACTGGCTCGGCACCGACGCGCTCGGCCGCGACCTCCTCAGCCGTCTCATCTACGGCGGACGCACCGCCCTGATCGGCCCGCTCCTCGTCGTCGTGGTCTCCACGATCATCGGCATCCTCCTCGGTCTGTGGGCCGGATGGCGGGGCGGGTGGATCGACGCCGCGCTCAGCCGGATCTTCGACGTGCTCTTCGCGTTCCCGTCGCTGCTGATCGCGATCATGGCGGTCGCCCTGTTCGGCAAGGGGCTGGTCGCGCCGGTCATCGCGATGAGCATCGCCTATGCGCCGTTCGTCGCGCGGCTGACGCGGTCGCTGGTGGCGGCGGAGCGCCTGCGGCCCTACGTCTCGGCGTATCGGGTGCAGGGCTTCGGAGGGGCATGGATCGCGCTGCGGCGCGTGCTGCCGAACGTCACCCCGATCGTCGGCGCACAGTCCACCCTCAACTTCGGATACGTGCTGGCCGAGCTCGCCGGGCTCTCGTTCCTCGGGCTCGGCGTGCAGGCGCCGACCGCCGACTGGGGCGCGATGATCAACGAGGCGCAGTCGGGGGTGGCCGCGGGACAGTTCCTGCCGGCGATCGCCCCGGCCGTGGCGGTCGTGATCGTCGTCGTCTGCGTGAACATCATCGGCGAGGAACTGTCCGACCGGATCGGCGGAGGGATCCCCGCATGAGCACTCATCTCGACGTCCCCCTTCTCGACGTCCCCCTCCTCGACATCCGCGATCTGACGCTGGACCTGCCGAACGGCACCCGGCTGCTGCACGGCATCACGCTGCAGGTCGCCGCCGGCGAGACGGTGGGGCTCGTCGGCGAATCCGGCTCGGGCAAGTCGCTCACCGCGCGCTCGGTGCTCGGGCTGCTCCCGGACCGCGCGACCACGGGCGGCGCCGTCGAGGTCAACGGGCGCTCGCCGCTCGCCGACGCCGCCGGACGGCAGGAGATCCGTCGGCACGAGGCGGCGATGGTGTTCCAGGATCCTCGGGCGGGGGTCAACCCGATGCGCACGATCGGCGATCACGTCACCGAGGCGCTGCGACTGTGCGAGGGGTGGTCGAAGGATGCCGCGCACGCGCGCGCCGTCGAACTGCTCACGGCCGTGCGCCTTCCCGATCCCGCGGGTCATCTGTCGCAGCATCCGCATGAGCTGTCCGGCGGCATGCTGCAGCGCGTCATGATCGCCGGGGCGCTGAGCACGTCGCCCGGGCTGCTCGTGTGCGACGAGCCGACGACGGCGCTCGACGTCACGACCCAGGCCGAGATCGTGCAGGTGCTGCGGGACCTGTGCGCGCAGAGCGGCATGGGCATGCTGTTCATCACGCACGACCTCAACCTCGCCGGCTCGCTGTGCGATCGGCTGGTCGTCATGAAGGAGGGCGCGATCGTGGAGGAGGGGACCGTGCGAGAGGTGCTGCTGGCGCCCTCGGCCGAGTACACGCGTCGGCTGGTCGCGGCGACGCCCCGCATCTCCGGAGAGATCACCGCGCCCGCTGCGGCATCCGATCCCGAGCCGCAGCTCGTCGTCGCGGGGGCGCGCAAGACGTATCGGCGTCACGGGAAGGACCCGATCACCGCCGTGGCCGGGGCCGACCTCGCCATCGCCCGCGGCGGTTCACTCGCCGTGGTGGGGGAGTCGGGGTCGGGCAAGTCGACCCTCGCGCGCATGATCGTCGGGCTCGAGGACGTCGATGCGGGCGAGATCCGCATCGGGGGTCGCTCGATGGCGGGCATCCCGCGGTCGCGTGCGGAGCGGCTCGCCCGCGCGAAGAGCGTCCAGATGGTGTTCCAGGATCCGTACCTCTCGCTGGATCCGCGGATCCCCGCGGGACGCGCGATCGAAGACGTGCTGAAGCTGCACACGGGGCGCACCGGTGGCTCGGCGCGGGATCGGGCGCTCGAACTGCTCGTCGCCGTCGGGCTCGGCGAAGAGCATCTCGCCGCGGCGCCCCGCACGCTCTCCGGCGGCCAGCGTCAGCGGGTGGCGATCGCACGCGCTCTGGCCGTCGAGCCCGCGCTGCTCGTGATGGACGAGGCGACCAGCGCCCTCGATGTCTCGGTGCAGGCGCAGGTGCTCGACCTCGTCGCCGGCATCCGTCGGGAACAGGGGCTCACGCTGCTGTTCATCAGCCACGACCTCGCGGTCGTGCGCACCGTGTGCGCCGACACGATCGTCATGCGCCGCGGCGAGATCGTCGAGGCCGGGCCCACCGAGCAGCTGCTGGGCGACCCGCAGCACGCCTACACGCGACTGCTGATCGACTCGGTGCCCACGCCGGTGTCGTGAGGCGAACGCGAGTGGACCACCTCTCCTGCCACGATCGTGACCGCCGTGCCGACGCCGATGAGGGCTTCGGCGGGGATGGCGAACGGGTCGACGGTCGACACGACGATGTCCGCGCGGGCGCCGACCCGCAGCATCCCGCCGCTGCCCAGCACCAGCTCGGCGGCTCCGCTCGTGTACGCCGCGAGGGCCTCGGTGAGCGTGAGGCGCTGGGCCGCGTCGAGAGGTTCGCCGGGCGTGCCGTCGGGTCCCGGCAGCGCCCGGTTGACGGCCACATGGATCGCGAGCCACGGATCGGCGGGGGAGACGGGCCAGTCCGAGCCCATCGCGAGCGCGGCGCCGCTGTCGGCGATCGAGCGGAACGGATAGCCCGCACGCATCCGGGCTTCGCCGATCATCGGCACGACCGCCGGATCGTTCGATGCCCACAGACCCTGGATGTTCGCGGTGATGCCGAGAGGACCGAACCGTCGCGCGTCGTCGGGGTGCACCATCGACAGGTGCGCGAAGTGGTGGCGCTGGCCCGTGCCGTTCGCACGCCGCGCGGCCTCGACCGCCGCCAGGGCGACGCGCACCCCGCGGTCGCCCATGATGTGCAGGTGCATGGCGAAGCCGACCGCGTCGAGTGCTACGACGAGTGCCTCGAGCGCCTCGGCGTCGATGTGCAGCTCGCCGCTGCCGGCGTGGGTGCAGTACGGCTCCAGCAGCGCGGCGGTCTCGCCGTGCGGCACGCCGTCGACCATCGCCTTCGCCGTGGAGGTGTCGAACCCGGCAGCGGCGTTCTCGGCCCGCAGGGCGACGAACCGCTCGACGAGAGCGGGGACCTCGGCCGCCGTCGTTCCCGGAGGCACCCACAGCGCTCCCGAGGTGCGACTGCGCAGTGAGCCGTCGGCGATCGTCGACCGGTAGGCCGCGGTGCAGTCGGCCTTGCCGTTGTACTCGCCCAGGATCGCCTCGTGCCAGCCGGTGATCCCGAGCGTCCAGAGGAACTCCTGCGCGTTCCGCAGACCCGCGGCGATCTCGGCATCCGTGGTCGGGGGGATGACGCGTCCGACGAGCTCGGCGGCGGTCTCGTTCAGGTAGCCGGTCGGATCACCCTGGTCGTCGTGATGGATGTGCCCGTTCGGCGGAGCGGGGGTGTCGCGGTCGACCCCGGCGAGTGCGAGCGCACGGGAGTTCACCCACAGGGTGTGGTGACCGGCATCGCTCAGCGCCACCGGACGGTCGGGCGCGATCGCGTCGAGCATCTGCCGGGTCGGGTGGGGGAACAGCTCATGGCTCCACCCGCCGCCCGTGATCCACTCGGCGTCCGTCGTCTCGGCGGCGCGGGCGACCAGCGCCAGCGTCTCGTCGACCGTGGTCGCGCCGGTCAGATCGCAGCTGAGGCGCTCGACGCCGGCGAACGCGGCGTGGATGTGCGCGTCGACGAAGCCGGGGAGGATGCCGCCGCCCGCCGCATCGATGATGTCGGTGTCGGGGCCGGCCAGCGCGAGGATCTCCGCGTCCGAGCCGATCGCGAGGATGCGCTCGCCGCGGAGGGCGACGGCGGTGCCGGACGTCGCGACCCTGCCGTCGAACACCCGCCCGTCGATGATGCACACGTCCGCAGGGGCTGTGGGGGTCATGGTCGTTCTCCTTCTGATGCGAGGGGTCGTCCTGATACGAGGGGTCTGTGCGGGCTCGTCATGCGTCACACCACGCGGAAGACGCGGATCACGACCTGGTCGTCTCCGGGGCGGGCATAGCCGATGAACTGCGACTCCGCCAGCCAGCGCAGATCGTCGGCGTCGGTCTGGAAGACGAAGGCGGTGCGGTAGTAGAGATCCTCCTCCCGCGGCGTCCTGCCCGACTCGAAGCCGTCGATCGCCGCCGCGTTCGCGCGCCAGTAGCCGCGGTTCACGACGTCGACGGCGTGGCCGTCGATCTCGATGAGGTAGCGGGCGTCGAGCTGCGTGGTCACTCCGTGGTCGACCCACCAGTCGCCGCCGCCCGGAAGCACGACGCCCTCCGCCCGGGGGCCGGCCACGCGGCCTCCGGTGATCGGGGTGAAGTGCAGCTGCCCGCCCTCGCCCCGGCCGATCCGCCTCGGCGGTGCCACGTCGACCTGCAGTTCGAAGCAGTACTCCAGTGCGGGCGTCATCAGCTCGGGTTCGGTCATCGCCGGCTCCTTCTCGTGTGTCGGTCTCGTCCGATCGTAGGGATCGTGGTCGTGCGCAGGGGGATTCGGCGCTGCGGCACCCACCCCGCGCGGGGGATCGAGTCCAGCAGCAGGCGGGTGTAGTCGGCCTGCGGGTCGTCGAGCACGGTCGCGGTGTCGCCGTGCTCCTCCATCCGTCCGTCGCGCATCACCACGACCTCGTCGCACAGCCGGCGGATCACCGTGAGGTCGTGGGTGATCATGAGGAGAGCGACCCCGGTGTCGAGCCGGATGCGCTCCAGCAGGGTGAGCACCTCGACCTGGGTCGTCACGTCGAGGGCGGACACCGCCTCGTCGAGCACGAGGATCCGCGGTTCGGCGGCGAGAGCGCGAGCGATCGCCACCCGCTGACGCTGGCCACCCGAGAGGGAACGCGGGCGGACGTCGAGCAGAGCATCGTCGAGACGCACCGCCGCCATCAGCTCCGTCACGCGGGCGGCGACCGCGGACCGGTCGTCGGAGCGCCGGTGCACGCGCACGGCCTCGGTCAGGCACTGCCGCACGGTCTGCCGTCGGTCGAGCGACTGGTACGGGTCCTGGAACACCATCTGCACGGCCTTCGCGCGGTCTCGCCGCTCGGCGCCGGATCGCGCCGGCGTGCTCCAGTCCTCGCCCGCCACCCGGACGGCGCCCGCATCCGCTCTCTCCAGGCCGCAGATGATGCGCGCGGTCGTGGACTTCCCCGAGCCGGACTCGCCGACGATGCCGAGCGATCCGCCGGCGGAGAGGGCGAAGGTCACGTCGTCGACGGCCGTGAGCGTCTCGTGCCCGGCGCCGCGGGCGGCACGCACCCGGAACGACTTCTTCAGGCCCTCCACCCGCAGCACAGGACGGTCGTCGAGCGCGGCCTCGGGGGCGACGGGCAGAGGTGCGGCGGCGTCGAGCGATGCCGACATCAGGATGCGCGTGTAGTCCTCGGTCGCATCCTCCCGCATGGTCGCCGCCTGGAGGGTCTCGATGGTGCGCCCCTCCTTCATCACGACGACGCGGTCGCACACGGCTCCGGCGAGAGCGAGGTCGTGGGTGATGAACAGCAGCGACAGGTCGCGGTGCCGTCGGAGGTCGCCGATCACGGCCATGACCTCCTCCTGCGTCGTCACATCCAGCGCGGTGGTGATCTCGTCGGCGAGCAGCAGTCGAGGGTCCATCGCGAGCGTGGAGGCGATCATCACCCGCTGGAGCAGGCCCCCCGAGAGCTCGGCCGGTCGCTGACGCAGACGGCGCTCGGGCGAGGGCACGCCCACCTCGTCGAGCAGGTCGAGCGCCCGCCGCTCCGCCGACTCGCCGGTGGCCCCGCCGACGGCGACGAGCGCCTCGGTCAGGAAGTCGCCGATGGTGCGCAGGGGATTGAGATGCGCTCGCGGCGTCTGGAACGCCATGCCGATGCGGAACGCCCGAAGCTCGCGGCGTCCGCGCTCGTCGAGGTCGGCGAGGTCCTGCCCCTCCACGGCGATCGTGCCGCCGGTCGTGAAGCCCTCCGGCAGCAGCCCGGCGATCGCCCGGACGCTGAGGGTCTTCCCCGACCCGGACTCCCCGACCAGACCGACCGATTCGCCGAGGGCGACGTCGAGCGTGCAGTCGTGCACGAGCGTGCGGGGGCCGTCGGCCGTCGGCATCGCGATCTCCAGGCCGCGCAGCTGCAGCACGGGTGCCGTCATCGTTCCTTCTCCTCTGCCCAGGTGGTGGCGCGGGCGCCGATGATGCCGACGGCCAGCACCGTCACGACGATGAGCGCCGCCGGGAACAGCGACTGCTCGGGAGCGCCGGCGAGGATCGCCGCCTGGCCGCCCGCGATCATCGAGCCCCAGTCGGCGGCCGGCGGCTGCTCGCCGAGGCCGAGGAACGAGATCGCGGCCAGGTCGAGCATCGCGTACCCGAAGCCCACCGTCGCCTGGGCGGCGACGACGGGGATCAGCGCGGGGACCAGATGCCGGAAGCAGATGGCTGCGCTCGACACGCCCTGCACGCGGAGCGCGGCGATGTACGGCCGCCCCAGCTCGCGCGAGGCGGCTGTCTGCGTGAGTCGCGCCACGACCGGGATGTAGGCGATCGACAGGGCGACGACGGGCGCGACGAGCCCCTTGCCGAACATGGCTACGGCGAGAACCGCCAGCACGAGCCCCGGGATCGCGAAGATCACATCGATCACGCGGGCGATGGTGCCGCGCACGATGCCGCCGAACCAGGCGGCGGTGACCGCGAGGGTCATGCCGAGGGTCGTGGAGAGCACCACGACGATCACGGGCGCGATGATGCTGGATGCCGCGCCGGTCAGCGCTCGCGACAGGATGTCGCGCCCCAGGTCGTCGGTGCCGAAGGGGTGCTCGAACGAGGCGGGGCCGTTCAGGGGGCCCGCGTAGAGCTGGTCGGGCGGATAGGGTGCGATCCAGCGTCCGGCGACGACGATCAGGGTGACGAGCGCGAGCACCACCACCGACGCGACGACGAGCGGGTCTCGCTGCGCGAGCCGGCGGGTGGCCGCCGGGAGGCGCCCCGCGGCGAGCTGTCCGACGCTCATGCGCTCCTCCTCGATCGGGCCGAGTCGGGGTCGATGACCGCGCCGAGCAGGTCGGCGATCGCGTTGAGCACGACGAAGAGGGTGACGAGCAGCAGCGAGACGATCTGCACCACGGGGAGGTCCTTCCTGGCCGCGGCCTCGGTGAGCAGCGACCCGACGCCGCCGAGCCCGAACGCCTGCTCCGCGATGGCGGAAGCGGCGAACAGCCCGGCGATCGTCGTTCCCGAGATCGCGAGGATCTGCGGGGCGGCGTTGTGGAAGACGTGTCGACGGAACACCCGGTTCCACGGGATGCCGCGCACCCGCGCGGTCTCGACGTGCTCGGAGTGCAGCTGCGCGACGAGCGCGCTGCGGGTCACCCGGCTGACGTACGCGATGAACATCAGCGCGAGCGAGACGGCCGGCAGGGCGAGATGCCAGAGCCGGTCGAGGCCTTCCTGCCCGGCGCCGAAGGTCGGGAACCAGCCGAGCGAGGTCGCGAAGATCCAGATCAGCAGGATCGCCACGATGAACGTCGGCAGCGCCATCCCGAGCGACGTCGCGACCGAGACGGCCATGTCGGTGCGTCGACCGCTGACGGCGGCGAGGATGCCGGAGCCGAGGCCGAACACCGCGATCAGTGCGGCGGTGAGCAGCACCAGCTGGAACGTCACCGCGAACCGCGCGCCGACCAGCTCGGCGACATCCGTCTTGTAGACGAACGACTGTCCGAAGTCGCCGGTCAGCACCCCGCCGAGCCAGTGCGCGTACTGCAGCCAGATCGGGTCATCCAGTCGGTACTCGGCGCGGATCGCGGCGACGAGCTCCGGGGTCGGACGAGCACCCCCCGCCAGCGCCGCCACCGGATCGCCCGGCGTCAGCAGCAGCGCCGAGAAGATGATGACGCTGGCGAGGAACAGGGTGAGCACGAGTCCGCCCACCTTGCCGAGCACTGTCCTTGTCATGATGCGATTCCGTCTCGTCTGCCCGGCCGGCTCACTCGCCGCCGAGGTGCAGCGCCCACGGGGAGCTGTAGATGGCGACCGAGGTCGTGATCCCGGTGAGGTCGTTCGAGAGATAGGTGAGGTGGTGGGCGCCGGCGAGCGTCACCTGCAGCTGGTCGGCGGCGAAGATCTCCTGCGCCTTCACGAAGGCGTCGGCGGCGGCGACCGGATCGACGGAGGTGCGCGCGGCCTGCAGGTCGGCGGTCACCTCGTCGTTCGAGTATCCCGACCAGTTGAAGATGCCGCCCAGCTCGGCCGGCAGCATGAAGAGCTGCGGGTAGCCGAGCACGCCCGGCACCTCGAGATAGCCGACGGTCGAGACGAAGTCGACCCCGGCGCGCAGCTCCGGCGAGTAGAACAGGGCGCCGAAGTCGGCGGGCTGCCGCTCGTCGATCGTGATGGTGAGGCCGATGTCCTTCGCGGCGCTCTGCACGATGGCGGCGGTCTGCGAGAACTCCTTCGCCCCCGCGGGGATCGCCAGCACCAGGGGCACGGAGGTGTCGATGCCGGACTCGGCGATCAGCTCCTTCGCCCGGTCGAGGTCGACCTCGGGTTCCGGCAGGGCGTCGTAGGCGTCCTGATAGATGTCCTTCGCCTCCATGCCGCCGAAGACGAAGGGCGGCACGATCGTCTTCTGCACCTCGCCGAGCCCCTGGAGGACGGTGTCGATGTACACCTGACGATCGATCGCGAGGCTCAGCGCCTGCCGCACCCGGGGGTCGGCCGCGGCGCCCTCGGCGGAGGTCGGACCGAAGCTGTACGAGGCGGTGGACGGCCCGACGATCAGCCGTCCTTCGCCGCCCTCGGCCTCGAAGCTCTGGCGGGAGCCCGGCGGCACGTTGAACGCACCGTCGATCTCGCCCGCCGTCAGGGCGGAGGTGAGGGTCGCGCCGTCGGTCACGAAGACGAAGCGGATGCGCTCGGTGAGCGGTGCGCCGCCCCAGTAGTCGGGGTTGGCGACGACCGAGATCTCGGTTCCCGGCTTCCAGTCCTCGAGCCGGTACGGTCCGGCGCACAGCAGTCCGCCGCCGGATGTGCCGAGCTCCTGGCCGGCGGCCTCGCCGAACGTCTGGCTCATCACGGCGCCGCCGCCGCCGCCGAGGGCGTCGCGGAAGGTGGAGTCGGGTGCGGTGAAGTGCACGAGCACCGTGTCGGCGTCGGTCGCCTCGATACTCGAGATGAGGGCGAAGGCGGCGTACCACTGCGAGGCGGGGGTGCGGTTGCGTTCGAGGCTGTAGGCGACGTCGGATGCCGTGACCGGCGTGCCGTCCCAGAAGGAGACGCTGTCGCGGACCGTGATCTCGAAGGTCAGCGGATCGATCCACTCGGCGGTCTCGGCGATTCCCGCCTCGAGCGAGAAGTCGGGCTCGACGGTGAGCAGGCTGTCGCAGAGGTTCGGGATGATCACGTTGGCCGAGGATGCCGGGTCCAGCGTCTGCGGCTCACCCTCGACGACGGCCCAGGTGACCTCGTCGACGGGGGTGGTCGCCGCCGGAAGGGCGGTCACGAGCGACGTCGGATCGACCTCGTCGGCGGTGTCGTTCGTGCTGGTGCGCGGGGCGCAGGCGGTGGCGGCGAGAACGGTCGCGGTCGCCAGGGCGGCGACGGCGGTGAGCCGGCGTCGGGTGGTGCGGGTCATGTCGGGGTCCTCTCGGGTGCGTGCAACGGAGGTGGTGCGGCGGTGCGGAGGTGGTGCGGGTCGTACGGGTCTTGAGGGGTGTGGCGGTCAGCGGACGACGTAGATGCGGATGCAGATCTGCTCGTCCTCATCGCGGGCCAGGCCGATGAACTGATTGCCGCTGAGCCAGCTGTGGGCCGGAGCATCCGTCTGGAACACGGGGGCCGTGCGGAAGTACGGCTCTCCGTCGCCCTCGTCGCGGTAGTAGCCGCGGTTGAGGATGTCGATCGCCGAGCCGTCCTCTGCTCGGAGCAGGTACCGCGCCTCGAGCTGGAAGGTGCCGTCGCGCTCGACGGACCAGTCGCCCCCGCCGGGCAGCACGACGCCGCGGAGCAGGGGGCCGTCGACCGTGCCCCCGGTGATGGGGGTGAAGGCGAGCACCTCGTGGGGTCCGCGTCCGAGATGGATGTCGGTGTCGACGTCGACGCGGATCTCGAAGGCGTATTCGAGGACGGGCTCCGGCAGGCCGGATGCCGAGGCGGTGGGGTCGGTCATGACAGGTCTCCTTCGAGGACGGGCAGGCGGAGGGCGAGGCCGAGCGGCCCGCCGAGGGTCAGATGCTGCCGGTTGACGGCGGTGGGGCCGCCGGCCCACGGGTCGGCACCCGTGCCGGTCTGCGGCAGGAACTCGGGGTAGTCGCTGCTCGACACGTGCAGACGCAGGCGGTGGCCGGCGGGCACGCGGTATCCGATCTGTCCGAGGTCGATGTCTAGTTCGGCGGGCTCCATAGCGTCGGCCACCTGGCGCTGACCGCGGGCGATCCGCAGCGCCGTGCCGTCGGGGGCGACGTCGAGCAGGCGCAGGAAGACGTCCATCACGGGCCCGTCGGAGCGAACGCGCACAGCTGCTCGCACGGGGCCGGCGAGATCGACGTCGCCGTCGAGCGGTGCGGTGCTGAAGACGAGCACGTCGTCGCGGTCGCCGAGCGGCGCCTCGTCGGGAAGCTCCAGCAGGAAGGAGAACGCGTCCGCCGCGCTCGACGGTACGAGGTCCGTCGGATCGTGCGACCAGCCGATCTCGGTCGACGCCGAGGCATCGGCATCCGTCGTCAGTCCGCCGTCGGCGGTCGCCCGCAGCTCGACGGAGCGGACGCCGGCGGGCGGCCAGGTCGACGCGACGCGGTTCTCCGTCGTGTTCGCGAGGTTCCAGTGCACCGGGGGGATATCGGCGGGGGAGCCGTTGCCGCGCAGATACACCTCGAAGAAGTCGAGAGCGGGGTCGAGCGTCCGCGGCAGGAGCGCGCGCACCTGCTCCTCGGTGCGCTCGGCGACCCGGTCCTCGTCCGCGGAGAGCAGTTCGTAGCCCTCGTGGTCGATCGACTCGATGCGCAGGTGGTGGTGCGCGGCCCAGGACGGATGCCTCTCGATCTCGGCGACGTCGGCCCACGACAGGGGGGCGCAGTTGTCCCACCACCCGATCGTGTGCAGCACGGGGATGGAACGCGCCGCGAAGGGCGTGCCCAGCGGGAAGCGGGGGAGGTGCACGGGCCGCGGGTACCACTGGTCGTAGGAGATCGAGCGTTCGCCGGCGGCGGCGAGGAAGTCCTCGACCTGGGCGGCGAAGTCGCGGCGCGACCAGTCGGGCTCCCAGAGGAAGGTGTCGTTGCCGTGGAAGTGGCTGACCGGATACAGGTAGGTGATCGCCCATTCCACGTTCGAGACGCGCTCGCCCGCATGACGGCGCACCGGCTCGCCCAGGCCCGTGCCCGTCACCCGCGGCGCGATCGCCTTGAGCGCGGGGTGGCCGCTCGCCGCCGCGGCCCACTGCGTGTACCCGTAATAGCTGTCGCCCCACATCACGACGCGGCCGTTCGACCACGGCTGCTGCACGATCCAGTCGAGCGTGTCCTCGCCGTCGCGCACCTCGTTCACGAAGAGCAGCGCCTCGCCCTCGGAGCGGAACTTCCCCCGCACGTCCTGCGCCACCACGCGGTATCCGCGGGCGAGGAAGTACTCCGCGATGAGCGGGATGTACGTGTAGGCGCCGCTCTTGTCGTAGGGGAGTCGGATGAGGACGGTGTCACCCGCCTCGGTCTCGGCGTCCGGCAGGTAGACGTCGGCGGCGAGCATCACGCCGTCGCGCATGCGAACGCGGGCGGGGCGGGCGAGATCGCTCTCGGGTGCCGCCGTGATGCGGAGGTAGTCCGTCATGTCTCTCCTTCAGAGCCGATCCGCGGTGCGGGTGAACACAACGTATGAGCGTCCGGGTTAATAGTCAAGTCCGACTAGACTAGAAACTTGATAACGATTCGGATATCCTGCTCGAGGCAGGGAGGGGGACCCATGGCACGTCCAACGGTCGCGGCGGAGCGTCGCGAGCAGATCATCGACGCCACATTGCAGACGGTCGCGCAGCACGGCATCGCCGGCACGTCGCTCGATCGCATCGCCGAAGCCGTCGGCATGTCCCGCGGGCACGTGCGGCATTTCGTGGGCAACCGCGATCAGCTGCTCGTGGAGACCGCGCGCCGCGTGTTCTCCGACGAGGCCGGCCGACTGACGATCCTGCCCGACGAGGTGATCACGTTCACCCAGGCGCTCGACTTCCTCTTCGGCGAGGACTTCACGCGCTCCGACGCGGAGAACGCCGTCGTCCTCGGCTTCGTGGAGCTGTCGCGCACGACACCCGCCATCGCCGAGATCCTGGCCGAGGCGTACGCGAGCACGCGCAGGACGCTCGCCGCCTTCGCCGTCACCGCCTATCCCGAGGCGGATGCCGAGACCTGCGAGTTCGTCGCCGACGCCACGCTGTCGGCCGCTCTCGGCAACGTGTTCATGGGCGACTTCGATCCCGACGAGGTGCGCACGGCACGCGTCCGCCGGGCCGTGGAGAAGCTCCTCGCGGCGATCTGATCGGCTGCCGGGCCAGCCCGGGCCCGCGCCTCAGGCGATGTAGATCTTGCGCAGCGTCTCGGTCACGGTCCAGACCGTGCGCTGGCCCTCGGCGAGACGCACGACCGACCCCGGCCCGATCTCGAGGTCGGGCAGCGCCGGATCGTCGAACGCGATCGCGGCGCTTCCGGAGATCACGACGAAGACCTCGTCCGCTTCGACGTCGGATGCCGTGCCCGGCGTCATCTCCCAGATGCCGATCTCGGTGTCGCCCAAGGTCGCCAGCGCGGCGCTCGCCGCGGTCGGCGCCCCGTCGCGCACCTCGTCCGACGGAAGCGGGGTGTGGACGAGCAGCAGCGCCGCGGCATCCACTCCCGTCCCCGGAGCGAGGGTGCCGCCGTCGTCGCGCGCACTCACGAGTCGAAGCCCATGCCGACGGCATCCAGCGTCTTGAGGAACAGGTTGCGCTTGCCCTCGTTGTGATCGGCCTGGTTCATCGCGGCGCGCACGAGGTTGACGCCGATCGAGGCGGCGGGCTCGGGCGGGAAGGGGATGGGCTTCTCGCGCACCATCTGGAGTTCGGTGCGCTCCGTCTTCTCGCCCGACAGCTTGTCGAGCATGACGTCGGCGGCGAAGCGGGCGGCACCCACTCCGAGGCCGGTGAAGCCGGTCGCATAGGCGACGCGTCCGCGACGGGCGGTGCCGAAGAACGCGCAGAAGCGGCTCGACGAGTCGATCGCGCCGGCCCACCGGTGCGTGAACCTCAGGCCCTCCAGCTGCGGGAACGTCGTGAAGAAGTGCGAGGCGAGCTTGCGGTGGCTCTCCATGCGATCCTCGTACTCCGGGCGCACCTTGCCGCCGTAGTGGTAGATCGCGTCGTAGCCGCCGAACAGGATGCGGTTGTCGGCGGTGAGCCGGTAGTAGTGGAACTGGTTCGCGCTGTCGGCGAGGCCCTGGCGGTTCGACCAGCCGATCGAGGCCAGCTGCTCGGTCGACAGCGGCTCGGTCATCAGCACGTAGTCGTACACCGGCACGGTCATCAGACGGTTGCGCTTGAGGAGCGAGGGGAAGACGTTCGTGCCGAGCGCTACGGCATCCGCCGTCACCCGCCCGCCGGGCGTCACCAGCGTGATCGGTCCCGATCCGTCGCCTTCGACGCGGCGCACCAGGCTGTGCTCGTAGATCTCGACGCCGAGCTCCGCCGCGACGCGGGCCAGCTCGAGGCCGAGCTTCGCGGGGTGCACCATCGCGCAGCCCTCGCGCTCCCACGAGCCGGCGAGGAAGGTGTCGGAGTGCACCTCGGCCTGCACGGCCTCCTGGTCGAGGAAGCCCGGCTCGTCGCGGTACCACTCGACCTGGTGCGGCTCGACGGCCACCGCGAGCTGTCCGGTGCGCTCGAAGTCGGCCTTCATGTCGTACCGGGCGATCGTCTGCTCGATGCCGTCGAGGTTCTCGAGCCCCAGCTCTTCGAGCCGGTCGATCTCGTCGGGCCAACGGGTCAGCCCGTTCTCGTGGCCGTGCGTGAGGCTCGCCTCGCAGAACCCGCCGTTGCGTCCGGATGCCGCCCACGCGATGCGCGACGCCTCCAGCAGCACGACGCGGCGCTCGGGGTCGCGCTCCTTGGCGCGGAGCGCGGTCCACAGTCCGGTGTACCCGCCGCCGACGATGGCGAGGTCGGCCGTGACGTGCCCGGTGAGGGACGGATGCTCGGGACGCGGCACGTCGTCGAGCCAGAAGACGCCGAGCGCGGTGTCGCGCAGCGAGGCCTCGACGGCGATGGGGGCGGGCAGGCGGCGTTCGAAGACGGTGGTTCCCATGATCACTCCTGGTTTCCGTTTTTCCGTGGCGGGCGGGTGCGCGTCAGCGCGTGCCCCAGTTGTAGAGGTCTTTGTAGAGGCCCGCGTACAGCAGGCTCTCGGTGTGCGCGACGCCCGGGATCGTGCGGATGCGCGTCGCGATGAGGTCGATGAGGTGCTCGTCGTCCTCGCACACGGCCTCGACGAGGATGTCGAAGGTGCCGAGGGTGACGACGACGTAGGCCAGCTCGCGGACCTTGGTGAGCTCCTGTGCGATCTCGCGCGGATCGCCCGTGACGCGGATGCCGATCATCGACATGCGGTGGAAGCCCAGCTGCATCGGGTCGGTCACTGCGACGATCTGGATGACGCCCGCCTCGGTCATCCGCTGTACGCGCTGACGGGCGGCGGCTTCACTGAGCCCGACCTCGCGGCCGATCTCGGCGTAGGGGCGGCGGCCGTCCTCCTGGAGGAGTTCGACGATCCGCTTCGAGATGTCGTCCAGGGTGGGCTGTGGAGGCTTCGTGCTCATGGGTCGATATTGTCAGGCTGGATGGTCACGCGCAACTGATTCAGTCGTTTCAATGGATACTGACCTTCCGATTCCGTGGTTGAAGCGCTACGCTGACGCCATGCTCAGTGAACTCCTGAACGGCTCCGCGACGCTCCAGAACTTCATCGGAGGGCGCTACGTGCCCGCCGCAGGCGTCGGACGGATGCCGCTCCTCGACCCGGCCACCGAAGACGCCTACGGCGAGATCCCGCTCTCGGATGCCGGCGACGTGGATGCGGCCTATGCCGCGGCATCCGCTGCCTTCCCGATCTGGCGTGCCACGACGCCGGCCGACCGGCAGCTCGCGCTGTTCCGCATCGCCGACGAGATGGAGGCGCGCGCCGAGGAGTTCGCCGACCTCGAGTCGCAGGACACCGGCAAGCCGCGTGCGAGCCTGGTCGCCGACGAGATCATGCAGTCGATCGACCAGCTGCGTTTCTTCGCGGGTGCTGCCCGCAGCCTCGAGGGCCGTGCCGCGGGGGAGTACCTCGCCGGGCACACGTCGTTCGTGCGGCGCGAGCCGGTCGGCGTGATCGGGCAGGTGACGCCGTGGAACTATCCGCTGAACATGGCGGTGTGGAAGATCGCGCCCGCGCTCGCCGCCGGCAACACGGTCGTGCTGAAGCCGGCCGAGTCGACGCCGCTCACGACGCTGCTGCTGGCCGAGATCGTCGCGCTGCACACCCCTGCCGGAGTGCTCAACGTCGTGCTCGGCGCTCGTGACACCGGTGTCGCGCTGGTTGAGCATCCGGTGCCGCAGATGGTCGCGATCACGGGATCGGTGCGGGCCGGCATGGCGGTGGCGCGGTCGGCGGCGAACGACGTCAAGCGCGTGCACCTCGAGCTCGGCGGCAAGGCGCCGGCGATCGTGTTCCCCGACGCGTCGATCGAGAAGGCGGCCGCCGGGATCGTGAACGCCGCGTTCTTCAACGCCGGGCAGGACTGCACCGCGGCGACCCGGGTGCTCGTGCACGCGTCGATCCACGACGAGTTTGTCGCGGCGCTCGTGGAGAGTGCGCGCTCGTCTGCGCGTACCGGCGGACCTGCCGAGGAGGGCGTGCTCTACGGCCCGCTGAGCAGTGCGGCGCAGCTCGCGCAGGTGACGGGTTTCGTCGAGCGGCTGCCCGCGCACGCGACCATCGAGACCGGTGGGCGTCGTCAGGGCGACCGGGGCTACTTCTTCGAGGCGACGATCGTGTCGGGCCTGCATCAGGACGACGAGGCGGTGCAGGGCGAGATCTTCGGCCCGGTGCTCACGGTGCAGGCATTCTCCTCGGAGGAGGAGGCCCTCGCGATGGCGAACGACGTGCCCTATGCGCTGGCGTCCTCGGTGTGGACGACCGATCATGCGCGAGCGATGCGGTTCTCGCGCGACCTCGACTTCGGGTGCGTGTGGATCAACACGCACATCCCCTTCGTGTCGGACATGCCGCACGGCGGGTTCAAGCACTCGGGCTACGGCAAGGACCTCTCGCAGTACGGCTTCGACGACTACACCCGCATCAAGCACGTGATGACCGCGCTGGACTGATGCCGTGCGCGGTATCCGGGTCAGGTCACGTTCTGCGCGAGCCAGGGCCGGGGGTCCACGGGGACTGTGTTGATGTGCACCTCGAAGTGCAGGCACGAGCCGAACACGTATCCGGTCGATCCGACGTCGCCGATGTACTGGCCCACCTCGACGCAGTCGCCGACCTCGACCGCGCGACTCCCGTACGTCATGTGGGAGTAGACGGTGCTCACGGCCTTCCCGTCGACGATGCTCTCGATCTGGATCGTCACGCCGTAGCCCTGGTAGCTCTCGGTCGACCGGGACACGCAGCCCTTCATGGCCGCATTGATCGGCGTGCCGACGGGTGCGGCGAAGTCCTGGCCGAGATGGGACCGCCCGGGTCGCGATGCGCCGAAGCCATCGGTGAACGAGTACGTCCCCTCGGCCATCGGCATCACGATGCGATCGGCGAGCGGGATGTCGATCGCGCTGCTGAGCGGCATGCCGGCGGCGACCGCGGCAGCGACAGCACGGGAGCGCGTCTCCTTGATCTCCTCGGGCGTCGTCGCCGCGAAAGCCCCGCGCGGAGCGATCTCGGCGCGGATCTCGTCCGTCGCCGTATATGCCTGAGAGTCGGCGTCTGCCGTGGTGGAGACGGCCGCGGCTGCGCTGGCTGCGGCGGTCTGATCGCTCAGCGGGTTGAGCCCGGGAAAAGCCGCGCCGGTCATCATCACGCCGATGGCGAGCGTGGCACCGAGCGTCTTGACCTTCGCCCAGTGGCGCTTCGTCCGGCGGGACTGAGCCCGGGAGAGTGGTGCGACCGGCCGCGTCGTCTTCGAGGTCGGCCGGGGTGTGACCGTCGGGGGTCGCTGCGGGGACCGCGGTGCTGACGTCGGTGCGTCAGGGTCGGAGGCAGGGGCGTCCGCTCGGCGCGGGCTCTGCGGACTCACGGATGCGGAACGCCGAAGATCACGGCGCAACAGCGGGCGTTGCGAGTCGGAGGTGTCTTTCGCGGGTTCCGAGGCACCCTGAGCGGGCTCGGTGGGCAGGGAGTTCGTGACGGGTCCTTCCGGAGGCGGGTGTGCGTGGCGGTCGATCCCCCCGGATGCCACCGTTACCGATTCGTAATTTATGCGCTGGGTGGGGCTGGGTCAAATCGAGCGCGAGACGGGCCGTGGCGCGGTGAGCGAGGAGGCGGAGCGGTGCCTGCAGAAACTCGCAGAACGACACGAATCTCGCAGATCTCGGCGGTTTCCCTGCGAAGTTCGTGTCGATCTGCGAACTTTCCGGTCGTCGAGCGAGCGCAGCGCGTCGAGACCGACGAGACGCCTCAGCCGGCGAGCGCCTTGACCCGCCGGTGCTCCTTCAGCGTGAGGTTCGGCCGTTCGTCGACCTTCGTCGCCCCGTCGAGCTCCCAGCCTCGGCGGGCGTAGAAGGCGTCGGCGCGGTCGTTGCCGTCGAGCACCCACAGGTAGGCGCGGGTGTGTCCGGCATCCGCGATGCGTTGCTCAGCGGCTTCCAGGAGGGCGCGGCCGACGCCGGTGGACCACGCGTCGGGATCGGCGTAGATGCCGTAGACCTCTCCGTCGGCAGCGCCGTCTTCGTCACGACCTGAGCCGAACGACGCCCAGCCGAGGATCGCTCCGTCACGGACCGCGACCAGGATGCCGAGGCCGGTGGGAAGCGGTGTGGCGATGAACCCGCGCCAGCTGGCCGCGCGGTCCGGGATCGACAGCCCGTCCAGGACATCCTGATCGATGAGCCCGCGATATGCCGCGCGCCACGAGCGCACGTGGATGGAGGCGACCTGGTCGGCGTCGTCGACCCGGCCGTCGCGGACTTCGATGGCTGTCATCGAGCCAGCCTAGTGAGGGCGCGGGAGTGTGGACGAGCCCGGGTTTTATCGCGTTCTGTGCAGGGAGGGTGGTGATCTCAGGAGTATCGAAATATTGCTCTGAACTGCGGATTATCGGGTCTGAATGTCGGTGGCCCTCCGTTGAATGGAGGTATGAACAGCACCGCAGGCATCTTCGATCAGGTCGTCTCCGACCTTCGTGAGCTGTTGCGTGCGGACTCGATCCGGCTGTCGACGGATGCCGAGAAGATGGACCTTTTGCGGGCCGCGGGTGAGGCGCAGCGGCTGGTCGATGCGCTGATCGTGGAGACGGTCGCGTCGGCGCACTCGGACTTCCCTCGCGGGTTCGGATGCGTGTCGATGAACGAGCAGCTGCAGCGGGTGCTGCGCACCGATGCGACAGGCGCCGGCCGCGTGGTACGGGCGGCGAAGATCGTGCACCGGGACACGGAGTTGACCTCGGGCGCACCGCTGCCCGCCTGGTGGCCGCAGCTGCGCGATGCGCTGCTCGACGGGGTCGTCGGCATCGCGGGGCTGCTGGCGGCGACCGGGCCGATCGATCAGGCCGGGAGGCGGATCAGTCCGGAGGACCGGCTGCAGGCGGATGCCGCGCTGGCGGCGTATGCGCGCGGGCTCGTCGACGAGGGTGCGGCTGCCGGTCTTGATGCGGATCCGGATCCGGATGCTGATGCGGACGAGGGTGCAGAGGCGGACGTGGGCGCAGATGTCGCGCCTCCGGCGACGCCGGAAGACCTGCGGTTCCGGGCGCATCTGATCGTGGCGTACCTCGACCCGGACGGCGCGAAGCCCGCGGAGGATGTCGCCATGCGCACACGCGGTGTGACTCTCGGGCGGGAGAAGGACGGCGTGATCCCGATCCGGAGTCATCTGCTTCCGGAGCTCGCCGGGCAGATGAAGGCCGGATGGGACGCCTACCTGAATCCGAAGGTGGACGGTCCGCCGATGCCGGGGGTGGCGTTCCGCCCCACCGAAGACTATGAGGGATCGGCATCCGGCCCCTCGTCCATGGATGACGAGCCGGGTGATGATTCGTCTCTGCCGCCCGGTGACTCGAGCGGCATGGTCGACACCCGCACGAGGGCTCAGAAGCAGCACGACGCGCTCGCCGCGATGCTCGGCATCGCCGCCCGACACGACGAGATGCCAAGACTCGGCGGTGCCGCTCCCACCCTGCTCGTGACAGTCACCGCCGAGGACTACGCGACCGGCCGTGGGTGGGCCCACGTCGCGGGCATCGACACCCCGGTCTCCGTAGACGTCGCGCGGCACACGGCCTGCGGCGGCAACGTGCAGCGGGTGCTGTTCGACCCGGAGGGCCGCATCATCGGCATCGGAGCGACCGATCGGATCTTCACCGTCCACCAACGCCGCGCCATCATGCAGCGCGACAGGGAGTGCCTGATCCCCGGCTGCCACGTGCCCGCGTCGTGGTGTGAGATCCATCACGTGACCGAGCACGCGAGGGGCGGCCCGACCCACACCGACAACGGCGTCACCCTGTGCTGGCATCACCATCGCACCCTCGACGATTCCGGGTGGGAGATCCGCATGCAGAACGGGGTCCCGCAGGTGCGCGGCCCGGGCTGGTGGGATCCCCACCGACGCTGGCGCACGCCCGGGCACATCCTCGCCAGCGTCCGCCGCCGGGCGGGATGAGCGGCGTGCGGGATGAGCGCCTGTGTCTACGGCGTGAGCGCCGCGATCCATGGGTGCCCTGGGTGCGCTGTCTCCAAGGCGGCCCGAAGCCAGCGAGCAGCTCCCTCTTCCAGCAGAGGGTTCGCAGTCTCGAAGTCCTGCTGATCCTCCGGGCGCAGACCGCGGGCCTTGTGCAGCAGTTGAACCTCCGGACGCAGATACCGCACTCCTTCGTATTCCCAGAGGATGCTGCCGAAGGGAAGGGTGATCCGCGGATCGCGCTTGTATGTCCAGAGTTCCTCCGTGGCATCCATGAGGATGACGTCGTACTCCCACGGATCCGCGCCGCTCCTGCGCAACCACAGATTGCTGCACGTCGGCGAGATCGCCGGATCGTCACCGACCAACGGCGTCAACGTGCCCCGGTCTGCGGCCCAGACGTCCCACTCGCCCTCGAGATGATCGAGCAGAGTTGCTGCATCTGCGCGCGGGACGCTCGGGTCGATGTCGCCGTGCGGGCGAGCGACTCCGGTGAACGCCTCGACGGCCCAACCACCGGCGATCCACCAGCGGTGCGCATAACCGTCGAACAGCGCGACGACATCTGCCGGACCTCGCGAACGCCATGGCCCGTAGAGACGCACGATCTCCTCATGATCCATGACCCCACCGTACGTTCTCGGGTGCTCTCCGGCCGTCGAATCCGAGTTCCTCCGTCCCATCGACGGGTGCAACCCGATGTGGCATAGTGGGCGGGACGCCGACCCAGGGATGACATGTCGAGACCACTCGCGGGACCGCAGAGCCTGCTTCGAACTCTCAACGGCCGCGCGATCCTCGAGGCACTCGCGCGCAGCGGGCCGCAGACCCGCGCCGAGCTGATGGCCACCACCGGACTCTCCCGCACCGCCGTGACGCAGGTGCTGCGCATGCTCGACGCTGCCGGAGCCGTCGCCGCCGCGGGTGTCGACCGCGACACCCGCGGACCCGCTGCCGGCCGCGTCGGGCTGCATCCGCGGCTCGGTTTCGCCGCCGCCGTGCACGTCGACCACCGCGCCGCCCACGTCGTCCTCGTCGACGCGACGGGCGCCGTCCGCGCGGAGCAGCACGCCCCGTTCCCCCTGGGTGACGATCGCGTCGGGCACATCGCCGGCATCATCGATCAGTGCCGCCGCGCACTCAAGGGACCCGTGCACCTCGCCGTCGTCGGAGTGCCCGGCATCGTCACCCCGGAGGGCGGCATCCGCGATGATCTCGGGCCCGACGGCGGCGCCTTCCGCACCGCGCTCGCTGATGCCCTCGGCTGCCCGGTCCGCATCGAGAACGACGTCAACCTCGCCGCCCTCGCCGAGCTCACCGCCGGAACAGGCGACGAATTCGCGAGCTTCGCCCTGCTGCACCTCGACGACGGCCTGGGTGCGGGCATCGTGATCGACGGCGTCCTGCACCGCGGATTCTCCGGGGTCGCCGGGGAGGTCGCCTACCTTCCGCAGACACCCCTGCCGATCGGCGCACCGATCGTGAACGACGCGGTCGTCGGCGACCTCGCCCTCGGACTCGGACTCGACGTCGACGCCTCGCTCGTCGCGCACCTCGAAGCGGCCGCCGGAGGTGACGAGTCCGCGCAGAAGCTCGTCGCCGAGATCGGCAGGCGCATCGTGCTCATCGCCGGCACGGTGGGGCTGGTGCTCGATCCCGAGGCGTTCATCCTGGGAGGCGACGCCGTGCATCCGATGCTCGTCGACGCCGTCGCGCGCGTCGCCGACGAGTATGCCGCACAGCTTCCCCTGCGCTTCCTCGTCTCCTCGTTCGGACCGGAGGCCCCGCTCGTCGGCGCGGTCGGCGAGGCGGCATCCGCCCTTCGGGTCGCGCTTTTCACCAGCATCCTCACCCCGCCCGCCAAGACCCGCTGACCGTTCCGACAGGATCCGCCGATGACCGCTCCGTCCGACCTCGCCGATCGTCTCGGACTCGCGCCGGGCGCGCGGGCCATCATCCTCAACGCCGACGACTTCGGCATGTGCCATGCGGCGAACACGGCCATCGTCGAGCTGCTCAGCGCCGGACGGATCGACTCGACCACGGTCATGGTGCCCTGCGCCTGGTCCCCCGAGGCTCTCGCGTTCGCCGCGTCCCGCACCGATCTCGACGTCGGCGTGCACCTCGTACTGACCAGCGAGTGGACCCGCTACCGCTGGCGTCCGCTGACCGGCATCTCGACGTCGCTCGTCGACGCCGACGGCTTCTTCCCCGCCGACACCGCCGTCGTCGAGGAGACCGCCTCCGACGACGACGTCGCCGCGGAGATCGCCGCGCAGCTGCGGGCCGCGCTCGATGCCGGCGTCGATGTCACGCACCTCGACAACCACATGGGGTCGGTCTACGGGCTCGTCACCGGCCGCGACTTCCTCCGCCCCGTGTTCGAGCTCGCCGCGCGCCACGGACTTCCGTTCCGCCTGCCGCGCAGCATGGACGGCGTCGGGGCGGATGCCGCGCTGCAGGCGAAACTCGACAACGCGGCCGCGGCAGCTGATGCCGCCGGCGTCGAGATCGTCGACCGGCTGTGGAGCCATCCGTTCCCGTTGCTCGGCGAGGGGACGCCCGAGGAGGAGACGTACGAGCAGGTGCGCGACGGGTTCGTCGCCCTGCTGCGCGCGGTGCCGGCGGGTCTGACAGAGATCTACCTGCATCCGATGGTCGACGACGACGAGCTTCGAGCAGCCGTCGACTTCGGCGCCGCCAAGCGCGGCTACGAGCACCGGCTCCTGAACGACCCCGTGGTGCTGCAGGCGATCGACGACGAGGCGCTCGTGCGGGTGGGCTGGCGAGATCTGCGCGACCTGCAGCGGAGCAGCATCCGATGACCTCGCTGGGTGGGCGCCTCCGCGAGCGGCGCCTGGACACGGCGCCCAGCCGGGCGCAGTCGATCGCCTTCGGGGCATCGGGGTTCCCCACCCAGCTGATGGCGCAGACGTTCTCGGCGTTCGTCGTCTACTTCTACGTCTCGCAGCTCGCGGTGCCGGCGGGCTGGGTGGCGGTCGCGATGATCGCGCACGGCATCCTGAACGCCGTGCTGAACCCTGTGGTCGGCGCGCTCTCCGACCGCATCCGCACCCCGTGGGGCCGACGCGTCCCCTGGATCGGCCTCGGCATCGTGCCGCTCGTCGTCGCGTTCGCCCTGATCTGGATGCCTCCCGGTCTCCCGCCCGCCGGCCTCATCGCGTGGTTCCTCATCGTGGTGGCCGTGTACGACATCGCCTTCGTGGTCGTCGTGCTGAACATCTCGGCCCTGTTCCCCGAGATCTTCCGCACCACGGAGGAGCGCGCCAGAGGGAACGTGCCGCGACAGATCTTCGCGATCCTCGGCATCGTGCTCGGCACGGCCGGCGCACCCCTGCTGTACGACTCGATCGGCTGGCCGGGCATGGCCCTCGTGCTGGGCGGCGTCTGCCTGGTGCTGCTCGTCTGGTCGTTCCTCGGCGGCATGATCGAGCGGCGCGTGCCGGAGGACGCCGCGGAAGGAACCGCGCCGATGCGCTTCCGCGACCAGGTGACCTATACCTTCCGGAACCGTGCCTTCGTGCCGTACGTGCTCGGGTCGCTGTTCGTGCAGACCGCGGTCGCCGTGATCCTCGCCGCGATCCCGTTCTACGTGCGGTACTCGCTGCGTGCCGCCGAGGGGGAGGGCAGCCTGCTGCTCGGTGCGATCTTCGTCACCGCGATCCCCTCGATCGTGCTGTGGAGCGCGGTCGTGCGTCGCACCAGCCCGCGCACCGCGCTGCTGTGGAGCGTCGCCGTCTTCGGCGTCGCCGTGCTCGGATACCTGGTGCCGTCGAACGTTCTCGGCGCCGCCCTCGTCGGCGTGGCCGTGGGTGTCGGCGTCGGCGGACTGCTGCAGCTGCTCGAGGTGGTGCTCGCGCAGATCATCGATGCGGATGCCGTGCGCACCGGCCACCGCCGGGAAGGCGCCTACTTCGGGGTGAACGGCTTCGTGGTGCGCGGCTCCGTCGTGCTGCAGGCGATCGTCGCGGCCGGGGTGCTGACGGCATCCGGGTTCGACGCGACGCTCGGCGACGCGCAGCCGCCGTCCGTCGACGGCGGCATCCGCCTGATGCTCGCGGTGATCCCGCTCGGCTTCACCGCTCTCGCGTGGCTCTGCTTCTCCCTCTACCCGATCCGCTCCCGAGACCTCTGACCGTGTTGGCGGGGACGTTTCGTCTCCTCCGCTCCGCTCCGCTCGCTCAACGACCGGCGAACGCCAGTCGGCGAGCGCAGCGAGCCGCTGCCTCTCCCGTCCCTCCGCCATGGAGAACTCGGACGGTCACGCGACTGAGGGTGGGAGGGTCGCGCCGATGCGAGCATCGGGGAGGGGACCCGCTTGCGGGGAGGGGCGCCCCTCTCTGCGAGCAGCGGCGCGACCCTCGCGCCCGCCCCCGAGATACCAAAAAGAACTAAGAAGCCGACCGCCGAGCTTCCCACCCCGTCCGCACCATTTCATCGACCGAGTACCGCATCTTCCAGTCGAGGTCTCGCGCGGCGAGCTCTCCGGTGGCGACGATCCGGTCGGGGTCGCCGGGTCGACGGGCGCCGATCTCGGGCGTGAAGTCGATGCCGGTGACGCGGGCGACGGCATCCATGATCTGCTTCACGCTGAGGCCGTCTCCGGAGCCGAGGTTGTACGCGGCTTCGATGGGCTGTCCGCCGGCGAGGCGCTTCGCGGCTTCGACGTGCGCGGCGGCGATGTCGCCGACGTGCACGTAGTCGCGCACGTTGGTGCCGTCTTCGGTGGCGTAGTCGTCGCCGAAGATCTTCGGGGTCTTTCCGGCGATCAGTGCTTCGAAGACGATCGGGAAGAGGTTGTGCGGGCTGACGTCGTACACGGTCGGGTCAGCGGATCCGACGACGTTGAAGTAGCGCAGCGACGTGTGGCGGAGCGGATGCTCGGAGTCGGCGGTCGCGATCGCCTGGTCGCGCAGCAGCCATTCGCCGATGAGCTTCGACTCCCCGTAGGGGCTCGCCGGCTTCTTGGGGGTGTCTTCTTCGACGAGGGCGACGTCGGGCGTGCCGAACACGGCCGCGGATGACGAGAAGACGATGTTCGCGACGCCGGCGGCGTCCATCGCCTCGAGGATCACGCGGGTGCCTTCGACGTTCTGCGCGTAGGTGTGCAGCGGGCGCTGCACCGAGACGCCGGCGTACTTGTATCCGGCGACGTGGATCACGCCTTCGGCGTCGTGGTCGCGGAGGGCCTTCTCGACGAGCTCGCGATCGAGGATGCTGCCCTGCACGAACGGCACGCCGTCGGGCACGAACGACGCGACGCCGCTGGAGAGGTCGTCGAGCACGACCGGGGTGAGGCCGGCATCCGCCAGGGCGCGGACGACGTGGGCTCCGATGTAGCCGGCGCCGCCGGTCACGATCCAGGACATTGCGTTCCTCTCCTGCCGCGGGCGCGGCTCGGTCGACGGACCATTCTCTCAGGCGTCGCGGTGAGCCCCGGCCGACGGCGTGACCGTGAACAGGGCGGGGGCGCGGAAGCCGGATGCCGCGAATGCGGCGGCCACGGCATCCGACACGGTCGTCACGGCATCCTGCTCGACCAGGGCGATCGCCGCCCCGCCGAAGCCTCCGCCGGTCATGCGTGCGCCCAGCGCGCCCGCGGCGAGGGCCGCGTCGACGGCCGTGTCGAGCTCGGGGACGGAGATCTCGAAGTCATCGCGCATCGAGACGTGCGACGCGACGAGCAGGTCGCCGATCGCTCGTGCACCCTGCTCGCGCAGCACGCGCACCGTGTCGAGCACCCGCTGATTCTCGGTGACGATGTGACGCACGCGCCGGAAGGTGACGTCGTCCATCAGCTGCTGTGCACGCGGGAGGTCGTCGACCGACACGTCGCGCAGCGCGGGGACGCCCATGATCTTCGCGCCGAGCTCGCACGATGCGCGGCGCTCGCCGTAGCCGCCGGTCGAGTGCGCGTGCTTGACGCGCGTGTCCATCACGAGGATCGCCAGGCCGGCTTCGGCCACGCCGAGCGGCACGAGGTTCGCGTCGAGCGAGCGGCAGTCGAGGAAGATCGCGGCGTCGGTCTCGCCGAGCATCGACGCCATCTGGTCCATGATGCCCGTCGGGGCGCCGACGGCCTCGTTCTCGGCGCGGCGGCCGATGCGGGCGAGGGCGGTGCGGTCGAGCCCCGTGCTCCAGAGATCGTTGAGAGCCGATGCCGCCGCTCCCTCGATCGCGGCGGAGGAAGAGAGCCCGGCACCGACCGGAACGTCGGAGGCGATCGCGATGTCGATGCCGCGGATGCCGCGGGCGTCGCCGGTCGCCGCGGCGGCACCGGTCATCGCCGCCTGGCGCAGGGCCCAGGCGACGCCGAGGGGGTACGCGGCCCATTCGGGAACGGCAGGCTCGGTGCCCGTCATCGTGGGGAACAGCGCGTCGAGCTCGTCGAGGGCGACCTCCACCGGCTCGTCCGCGAACGTCGAGGCGACGCGCACGCGTCCCCGGTCGTCGTCACGGAGCCCGACCGCCGCGACCGTGCGGTGCGGAATGGCGAACGGCAGGACGAAGCCGTCGTTGTAGTCGGTGTGCTCGCCGATGAGGTTGACCCGCCCCGGAGCCGACCACAGGCCGTCGGGCTGGCGGCCGGTCAGCTCGAGGAACAGCGCGCGGGCGGCATCCTGCGTCTCGGTCTCGTGGGTGTCGGACAGGGTCATGCGGATTCCTCCTCGCCGATCGACGGGGTCGCCCCGACGGCATCGGCGCGTTCGATCGCCTCGCGGATGCGGGCGGCTCCCTGTTCAGGGGTGACCTCGGCGGCCCAGGCCCACATCGCGGCCTCGGAACCGGCGAGGAATTTCAGCTTGTCGGCCGCCCGGCGCGGGCTCGTCAGCTGGAGGTGCAGACGCACGATGTCACGACCGACGTGCACCGGAGCCTGGTGCCAGGCCGCGATGTACGGCGTCGGCGTCTCGTAGAGCGCGTCGACCCCGCGCAGCAGGCGCAGGTAGAGCGGCGCGAGCTCGTCGCGTTCGGCATCCGTCGTCTCCGCGAAGTCGGGAACGTGACGGTGCGGCATCAGGTGCACTTCGAGGGGCCAGCGTGCGGCGAACGGCACGAAGGCGGTCCAGTGCTCGCCGCGGAAGACGACCCGCTCCGACGCCTGCTCGAACTCGAGGATGTGCTGGAAGAGATCGGGGGCCGTCCGGTCGATCGAGTCGAGGAGGCGCGTCGTGCGCGGCGTGACGTACGGGTAGGCGTAGATCTGGCCGTGCGGATGCGGCAGCGTCACGCCGATCGCCTCGCCGCGGTTCTCGAACGGGAAGATCTGCTCGATGCCGGGGAGCTTCGACAGCGCGGCGGTGCGGTCGGCCCAGGCCTCGATCACGGTGCGCGCACGGGTGACCGACTGCGTGCCGAAGGAGCCGGAGTGCTCGGGGCTGAAGCAGACGACCTCGCACCGGCCGACCGATGTGCGGGTGCGACCGAGGCCGAGGGCGGCGAGATCGTCGAGGCCGCGCGGAGGGTTGGCGGCCGCGGGCGCCGTGCCGAGGGCTTCGGTCAGCGCGGGGCCGAACGCGGGGGAGCGGTTCTCGAACACCGCGACGTCGTAGAGCGAGGGCACCTCGGACGGGTTGTCCGGCGTCTGCGGGGCGAGCGGGTCGGCGGAGGCGCTCGGCATCATGACGCGGTTCTGACGGTTCGCTGCGACCGTGATCCAGTCGCCGGTGAGCACGTCGAGGCGCATCGTCGCCGTGTCGGGGCGAGGGTCGAGCCAGCGGGCGTCGACCGCGCGCTCGGCTCCGAGCGTCGTGCCCGGGTCGTCGTAGTAGATCAGGTCGCGGCCGTCGGCCAGGGTGGTGGCGCGCTTGACCACGCCGGCGCCGAGGTCTTCCGTGCGCATCTCCGCAACATTCTCCGTGTTCACGTAAACATGGTACGCACATCGCCGTGGTAACGTCAACATTCCTGAGTTGTGCAGGGAGGATGCCGGTGACCGACAGCGATCTCGATCGTCTCGCCGATTCGCGACCCCGATCCCGCCGCCCGTCGTCGGGACGCGTGTCGATGGCGATGGTCGCCTCCCGCGCCGGCGTCTCCGGACAGACCGTCTCCCGTGTGGTCAACGACAGCCCCCGGGTCGATCCCGAGACGCGGGCCCGCGTCGAGAAGGCGATGGCCGAGCTCGGGTACCGCCCGCATCGCGCCGCGCGAGCCCTGCGCACCGGGCGGTCGCAGACGATCGGTCTCGTGGTCACGACGCTCGCCACGGTCGGAAACTCACGCATGCTGCAGGCCACCGCCGAGGCTGCGGCGGAACGCGGCTACGCCCTGACCGTCGTCACCGCCGCCGACGGCGTCGCCTCGGCATTCGACCGTCTCGCCGAGCAGGAGGTCGACGGCGCGATCGTGCTGAACGAGGCATCCGCTCAGGTCTCCGCGGACGCACATCCGGTGGGGCTTCGACTCGTGGTGGTCGATGCGCCGACCGAGGCGGGCTTCGCTGCCGTGCACAGCGACCACCGGGGTGGGGCGGCCGCGGCGACGGCGCGACTGCTCGCGCTCGGGCACGGCACCGTGCACCACCTCGCCGGGCCCGTCGATTCCTACGCCGCGGCCGAACGCGAGCGCGGGTGGCGCGAGACCCTCACCGCGGCCGGCATCGAGGCGCCCGACGTCGTGCACGGAGACTGGACGGCGGACGCCGGCTTCGCCGCGGGTGGTGCGCTGGCCGCGGCATCCGCCGTCTTCTGCGCCAACGACCAGATGGCGCTCGGCCTGCTGCGCGCGTTCGCCGAGGCCGGCCGCCGCGTGCCGGAGGACGTCAGCGTGATCGGCTTCGACGATGTGCCGGATGCCGCGAACTACCGGCCACCGCTGACCACGATCCGCCAGGACTTCACGCTCCTCGCGCAGCGCGCGGTCGGCGCGCTGGTCGCAGAGATCGAGGGCGAGGATGCAGGGGGCGACGCTGAGGGCGAGGATGCCGGTTCGGCGACCTCGGTCATCCCCACGCTGCTCGTGGAGCGCGCCAGCACGCGCGCGCGCTGACGTCGCACGGGTGGCCGCACCGCCCCGCTGGCCGGGAATGCATGCGTATGTCAGACTGCGATATATGGCTGACCGCATCCTGACCACCCACGTCGGTTCGCTTCCGCGCAGCGCCGCCGTCACCGATCTCGTCTTCGCCCAGGAGCGCGGCGAGCCCGTCGACGCATCGCGGTTCGACGCGGTCGTCGGAGACGCCGTCGACGAGTGCGTCCGCAGGCAGGTGGCCGTCGGCATCGACATCGTGGCGGACGGCGAGATGTCGAAGATCTCGTACGCGACGTACATCAAGGACCGCATCACCGGCTTCGACGGCGACAGCCCGCGCACCCCGCCGGCCGACCTGGAGGACTTCCCGGGGTTCCTGCAGCGACAGGCGCAGAGCGGCGGCACGCCCACGTACCGACGGCCGCGCTGCGTCGGTCCGGTCGCGCCGAAGACGCTCGCACCTCTCGAGGCGGACCTGCGGCATCTGCAGGCGGCCGTGGATCGGCAGCATCCTGTCGGCGCCTTCATGAACGCGGCGTCCCCCGGCGTGATCGCGCTCTTCCAGCCGGACGACCACTACGGCGACCCGGATGCCTACCTCGAGGCGCTGGCCGAGGCGATGCGCCCGGAGTACGAGGCGATCGTCGCCGCGGGATTCCTCCTCCAGCTCGACAGTCCCGACATCGGGCTCGGCCGGCACATGACGTACAAGGACAGCACCGACGACGAGTACCTGCGGGTGGTGGAGAGGCACGTCGAAGTACTCAACCATGCGCTGCGCAACGTGCCGGCGGAGCGCGTGCGCATGCACGTCTGCTGGGGCAACTACGAAGGCCCGCACCACCGCGACATCGAGATGCGCACGATCCTCCCCGCGCTCATGAAGGCGAAGCCACAGGGGCTGCTGTTCGAAGCGTCGAATCCCCGCCACCAGCACGACTGGCAGGCTTTCCGGGATCACGCGGATCTCGTGCCGGACGACCGCGTGCTGATCCCGGGCGTGATCGACTCGACCACGAACTTTATCGAGCATCCCGAGGTCGTCGCACAGCGCATCGCCTCGTTCACCGCTCTCGTCGGCGCCGAGCGGGTCATCGCCGGATCGGACTGCGGCTTCTCGACCTTCGCCGGGTTCGGCGCCGTCGATCCCGACATCGTCTACGCGAAGCTCGAGACCCTGGCGGCCGGGGCGGAGATCGCGAGCTCCCGGCAGCGCTGAGTCGCCCGAAGTGGTCGGCGTCCTCGCACTAGGCTCTGGATCATGAGCGCGTCTTCGTCTCCCGCCGAGCCTGCGTCCGCCCGTCGCCCGGGAAGTCCGGGGCGAGATGCCGCACCCGCGCTGCCCGAGGTCGCAGCATGACGCGGGTCGTGCTGGCTCCGGACAGCTTCAAGGGAACGATCACCGCGGCGGATGCCGCGGCGGCCCTCGAGGCCGGATGGTCCGAGGTCGATCCGAGTGCGGAGTTCGTGCATCGGCCGATGGCGGACGGCGGCGAGGGGACGGTCGCGGCCTTCGCCGCGGCGGTGCCCGGCGCCCGGCGCATGCCCGTCACGGTCGAGGGGCCGACCGGCGACATGATCGACGCGACCTGGCTGCTGCTGCCGCCGACCGCGGACGCCGCCGACGGCACCGCGGTGATCGATCTCGCCTCGACCTCGGGGATCGAGCTCCTCGAGAAGCTGCGCCCCTGGGATGCCGACACGACGGGCTTCGGCCAGGCGATCGCCGCCGCGCTCGATCACGGCGTCTCGCGGATCGTCGTCGGCATCGGCTCCAGCGGCTCGACCGACGGCGGCACCGGGATGCTGTCCGCTCTGGGGGCGCGATTCCTCGACGCCTCGGGCGCTCCGGTCGCACGCGGAGCTCGCGGTCTCGCCGACATCGCCTCCGTCGACCTGTCCGGGCTGCGCACGGCGCCCGAGGTGCGCGTGCTCACCGACGTCACGAATCCGCTCGTCGGCCCACGGGGCGCGTCCGCCGTCTTCGGCCCCCAGAAGGGACTGAACTCCGTGACCGACGTCACGCGCGCCGATCATGGCCTCGGTCACCTTGCTGCCCTGTTGGGCCTCGACGCGGATCTGCCCGGCACGGGCGCGGCCGGAGGCACGGGCGGAGCGCTCGTCGTCTGGGGCGGCGTGCTCGCCCCCGGCGCGGCCGAGGTGGCGGAACTCATCGGCCTCGCCGACGCGATCGCCGACGCCGACGTGGTCATCACCGGGGAGGGGTCGTACGACGGGCAGTCCGGCGACGGCAAGGTCCCGTCGTTCATCGCCTCACTCGCCTCCGACGCCGAGGCGCGGGCGATGCTCGCCGCCGGACGCATCACCGATGATTCCGACACGAGCCTGTTCGCGGCATCCGCCTCCCTCACGGAGATCGCCGGATCGTCGGATGCCGCGCTCGCCGACCCGGCGCGCTGGCTGCGCGCGGCCGGTGCCGAACTCGCCCGCGCGGTCTAGCCGGGCTGGACTCAGGCTGGATCAGAAGCGCATCTTCACGACCAGGCGCGGATGTGTTTCTGATCCAGCGTGCACGGGCTAGCCGCCCAGCGCCGCCGACACCACCGCGCGGGCCTCGGCCTGCACCTCGGCGAGGTGCTCGGGGCCGCGCAGGCTCTCGGCGTACAGCTTGTAGACGTCTTCCGTTCCCGATGGGCGGGCGGCGAACCAGGCGTGCTCGGTCTGCACTTTGAGGCCACCGATCGCGGCGCCGTTGCCGGGCGCGTGCGTCAGCTTCGCGGTGATCTCCTCGCCGGCGAGGGTCGTCGCGGTCACGGCATCCGGTGAGAGCCTGCCGAGCGTCGCCTTCTGCGCCGGCGTCGCGGGGGCGTCGACGCGCTGGTAGGCGGACGATCCGAAGGCCTCCTCGAGCTCGGCGTACCGCTCCGACGGCGTCTTGCCCGTCACGGCGATGATCTCGGCAGCGAGCAGGCAGAGCAGGATGCCGTCCTTATCGGTCGACCAGACCGAGCCGTCCTTGCGGAGGAACGAGGCCCCGGCGGACTCCTCGCCGCCGAACGCGACCGAGCCGTCGAGCAGACCCGGCACGAACCACTTGAAGCCGACGGGCACCTCCAGCAGGTGACGTCCCAGGGACTCGGCGACGCGGTCGATGATCATCGACGACACGAGGGTCTTGCCGATCGCGGCATCCCGCGGCCACTCGCTGCGGTGCGAGTAGAGGTAGTCGATCGCGACCGCGAGGTAATGGTTCGGGTTCATCAGCCCGGCATCCGGGGTGACGATGCCGTGCCGATCGGCGTCGGCGTCGTTGCCCGTCAGCACGTCGTAGTCGCCCTTCTTGGCGACGAGCGACGCCATCGCCGACGGGGACGAGGGGTCCATCCGGATCTTCTCGTCCCAGTCCAGCGTCATGAAGCGCCAGGTCGGGTCGACCTCCGGGTTGACGACGGTGAGGTCGAGCTCGTGGACCTCGGCGATCAGCGCCCAGTATTCGACGGATGCTCCGCCGAGGGGATCCGCCCCGATGCGTACACCGGCACGGCGGATCGCGTCGATGTCGATGATCGAGGGGAGATCGCGCACGTAGGCGTCGCGGAAGTCGTACCCGGTGATCGCGTCCCAGTCGACATCGGCGAAGCGCTCGCGCTTGACGCCCTCGAGCCCGTTCGCGATCAGCTCGTTGGCACGGTCGGCGATCCAGCCCGTGGCATCGGTGTCGGCCGGTCCGCCGTGCGGCGGGTTGTACTTGAAGCCACCGTCGCGCGGCGGGTTGTGCGAAGGGGTGACGACGATGCCGTCGGCGCGGCCGGCGGTGCCCTCACCCGAGACGAGGGTGCGGTTGTACGTGAGGATGGCGTGGCTGAGCGCCGGCGTCGGCACCCAGGCGTCACGGGAGTCGACGCGCACGTCGACGCCGTTCGCGAGCAGCACCTCGATGGCGCTGCGCTCGGCGGGCAGCGAGAGCGCGTGGGTGTCGCGCCCGAGGAACAGCGGGCCGGTGATGCCCTGCGAGGTGCGATAGTCGACGATCGCCTGCGTGGTGGCGAGGATGTGCGTCTCGTTGAAGCTGTTCGACAGCGACGATCCGCGATGGCCGCTCGTTCCGAAGACGACCCGTTCGGCGGCGACCTCCGGGTTCGGCACGCGGTCGTAGTAGGCGGCGATCAGCTCGTCGACGTCGATCAGGTCAGTGTCCTCCGCGGGGAGGCCGGCACGGCTCGTCATCCTCTCAGTCTGCCCCCTGTTCGCAGGGATCGCATCCGCCTTGACATGCGAATCCCGTGGGAGTCGCCGAGGGCTAAGGTGAAACGCGTGACTGAACGCCGCACCTACAGCTACCTCGGCCCCGCCGGAACCTTCACGGAGGCGGCACTCGATCAGGTCGCCGAGGCGCGAGGGCAGGACTGGCGCCCTGTGCACAACGTCGGCGAGGCTCTCGACGACGTTCTGGAGGGCCGCAGCGACGCCGCCATGATCGCGATCGAGAACTCGATCGAGGGGGGTGTCTCCACAACGCAGGACGCACTCGCCACGCTGCCGGGTCTGCGCATCATCGGCGAGTACCTCGTGCGGGTGAACTTCGTGCTCGTCGCGCCGCGCGGGACCACGCTCGATCAGGTCGAGGTCATCGCCGCCCACCCGGTCGCGTACGCGCAGTGCCACGGGTGGCTCGGTGCGAACGTGCCCTCACACTCGCACGTGCCCGCAGCGAGCAACGTGGCCTCGGCGATCGGGGTGCTCGACGGATCGCTGCCGGCGCAGGCCGCCATCGCCGCTCCCGGCATCGTGAAGCACTACGACGTCGAGGTGCTGGCCGAGGGCATCGGCGACAACGCGCAGGCCGTGACCCGGTTCGTGCTCGTCACCCGTACCACGACGCCGCCCGAGCCGACCGGCGCCGACAAGACCTCGTTGATCGTCGAGCTGCCGCACGACCACCCCGGGTCGCTCCTCGAGATGCTCGAGCAGTTCTCGACCCGCGGCATCAACCTGTCGCTCATCGAGTCGCGGCCGATCGGCGACGAGCTCGGGCGCTACCGATTCGTCATCGACGCCGACGGGCACATCGAGCACGAGAGGATGGCCGACGCGCTCCTCGGCATCCGCCGCTTCAGTCCGCGCGTCGTGTTCCTCGGCTCGTACCCGCGCGCCGACCGGCAGATCGTGCAGTACCCCGACCGGTATGCCGACGACATCTTCGTCGAGGCGCGCGACTGGCTGCGCGGCATCCTCTCCGGCGAACCCGAGGACTGATCCCGGGGATTGCGAGGGCGCGCGACGCCGCGCGGACGCGCGGGTCAGTGCTCCTGGAAGCGGGGCCAATCGCTGCCGGGAGCCATGTGGGAGTGCAGAGCGCCCTTGGCGGAGGCGAGGCTCGGGTACGTGCCTGTCGCGGCATCCGATCCCACCATGGTGACGGCGTAGCCGTCCTCGTCGTGGCGGATGCTGCCGACCACTCCGTTCTGTCCGTAGGCGACCCAGAGGGCGAGGGTCTTCGTGGTGCTCATCGTCGAACTCCTTCCACAGCCATGACACGGCCGGTGACCGTGAACGTGACGCTACGCCTGACGCCCCCGGAAAGCCAGGGGGCTTGACAGTCGGGAGGCGCTGCGCGTCAGGGCCTGTCGGCGGGGCGCCACTCGGCGGCGAGCTCGGCGAGGGCGGCTGTCGCGGCAGCCGACGCCGCGGGAGAGCCGCCGGCACGTCCTGCGGCGAGGCCGGCCAGGAACGCGCTCAGGGGAGCGGCGGGACGCGCCACGCCGTGCGCGACGTCGCGGGCGAGGTCAAGGATCAGCGCCACGTCGACGTCGGAGCGATCCAGGTCGAGCCGGTCGCACGCCGCCGCTGTCCAGTCGTCGAGGGCATCGACGGGGAGATGCTGCGGCTGATCTGTCATGTGTCCTCCTGGTCGACGGGTCTTCCCCGCTGTGGCGGGGCGCGCTCTCGCACGTTCCAGATCGTCCCACGTGTCGACATCCGCCGCCAGGCCACCGGCATCCACGAGGTCGAGGCGCAGCCCCGCGACGAGCGAGCGGATCGACGCGTCGCGTCCGGCATCGGGCAGGGATTCGAGCGCCTCGCGCAGCGCCGCCGTGCGGTAGCGGCCGACGAGCCACTGCGGAGCACCGGTCTCGTCGGTGAGGCACACCCCGTCGGCGTCGCCGGAGGGATGCCGGCGCAGCTGGGCGACCGCGTCGACCGCGCGGGGGATGTCGGCGGCGAGGATGCAGACCTCGTCGCCGTCGACGTGGGCGATCCCCGCGGCGATCGCCGCGACCGGCCCGCCGAACGGGGGATTCTCCCGGGCCCAGGTCACCTCGCCGCGGACGTGCGCGGGCGGGCCGACCACGATGATCGGGTCGCACCACGACACCGCGCGCACCGCGTGGTCGAGCAGGGTCGCGCCGTCGACGACGAGCTGCGGCTTGTCGACGCCGCCCAAGCGGGATGCCCGGCCGCCGGCGAGCACGATCGCGGCTGTTCCTCCCGGCGTCATGAGAGCAGTGCGACGTCGACGAGGTCTCCATCGTTCACCGTCGCGACGTCCTCCGGCACGATCGCATACGCCTCGGCACGTGCCAGCCCGGCCGCCAGGTGCGAGCCCGAACCTCCGGCTGCGGTCGGCCGCACCGTCCAACCGGCCGGGTCGGCGCGATCGATGGTCGCCGGCACGAACTGCCGGCGCCCCTCCTTCTTCCGCCAGCCCGTCGCAGCGGGCAGCCGGATCATCGGCCGCTGCAGGTCCGTCCGCCCCTGGAGAGCCAGCAGCGCCGGGCGCACGAAAGCCTCGAACGACATCGCGACGCTCACGGGGTTTCCGGGCAGGCCGAAGACGAGCGCTCCGCCGACGTGCCCGAATGCCTGAGGCTCGCCGGGCTGCATGGCCACCGAGACGAACGCGATGCGGTCGCTCAGCACGCTGCGGACGACCTCGTACGCCCCGGCACTGACCCCGCCGGACGTGACGACGACGTCGGCCCCGAGGTCGTCGATCGCGCGCGCGAACGCAGCGCCGAACGCGGCATCGTCATCGGTCACCGTCGTCACGAGCACCGGATCGGCACCCGCCTGACGGCACGATGCCGACAGCAGGATCGCATTCGACTCCGGGATCTGTCCGCGGGCGAACTCCCCGCCGGTCGGGGCGAGCTCGCTGCCGGTGGAGATCACCGCGACCCGCGGCCGCCGGACCACGTCGACCCGGTCGACTCCGGATGCCGCGAACGCGGTCGCCTGCAACGGACCGATGCCGGTACCCGCAGGGGCGACCTCTTCGCCGGCGCGCACGTCTTCACCGCGGCGCCGGACGTGGGCGCCTTCGCCGCGTGGCGAGCCGGTCACGACGGCGGTGGTCGTCGACTCGGCGAAGCCGCCGCGGATGTGCTCGACGGGGACCACGGTGTCTGCCGCCGAGGGAACGGGCGCGCCCGTCATGATCCGCGCGGTCTCACCCGGAAGCAAATCCGGGTCCGAAGGCGAGCCGGCGGGGATGTCGGCCACGACGCGCAGGGTGGCGGGGTGCGCGGCATCGGCTGCCGCGACGTCGGCGAAACGCACCGCGAAGCCGTCCATCGCGGAGTTGTCGAACAGCGGGACATCGACGCGCGCGTGCACCGGGGCGGCGAGCGTACGGCCGACCGCATCGATGAGAGCGACGGTCTCCGCAGTCAGGGCGGTCACCGCCGAGAGGATCACCGCGAGATGCTCGTCGACGGTGCGGCGCGTCGTCCCGGCGCCGATCGTCGGGGTGGCGGCGCGCATGCACTCAGCGTACGCCGCGGCGTCGGTCGTCCCGACGGGCTTCAGCGTGCTGCGGGCTTCAGAGTGCTGCGGCGATGAGCTCGAGCGTCTGCGCGCGCCCGGTCGGGACGTCCATGGGCTCGGAGTCGGAGGATGCCGCGACCGGAGACAGCATGACCTCATCGACCCCGTAGGTCGACGCGAAGTCGCGCAGCTCAGCGGCGACCGTCTCGCCGGTGCCGACGAACCAGCGCGACCGTGCCGCCTGGATGACCTGGTCGGTGGCGGCATCCGTCTCGACGGCCGCAGCCTCCTCGACGGTCTCGAGCGCGACGAGGGGCTGATTCAGGCGCAGGCGCGCCATCATGTGCAGCTGCGGCAGCGCGCGCGCCTCGGCCTCTTCGGCGGTGGGTGCGGCGACGACGTTGACGGTGAGGAAGGTGCGGGGCTCCGGGTTCTCCTCGCTGGGCTGGTAGCCGCTGCGGTAGAGGTCGAGCGCGCGCTCCAGGCCCTGCCCGGAGAAGTGGTTCGCGAAGACGTAGGGGAGGCCCTGGGCGGCTGCGAGCTGCGCGGAGTAGTCGCTCGATCCGAGCAGCCAGACCTCGGGGGCTCCGGTCGCGGCGGGGGTCGCTCGCACCGTGTACTCGCCACCCGAGGTGAATCGCACGGTCGCGCCGTCGCCCGAGACCAGGGCCGCGATGTCCTGCACATGGCGCGGGAACTGCTCGACGTCGCTCGTGGTCCCCGACCCCCGGAGCAGCTGGGTGATGACCGGATCGCTGCCGGGCGCGCGTCCGAGCCCGAGGTCGATGCGTCCGGGGGCGATGGCCTCGAGTGCGGCGAACTGCTCGGCCACGATCAGCGGTGCGTGGTTCGGGAGCATGACGCCGCCGGAGCCCAGGCGCAGCTGCGTCGTGCGGGTCGCTGCCGCGGCGATCAGCACCGGGGGAGTGGTGGACGCGACGGCCGGCATGTTGTGGTGCTCGGCGAACCAGTAGCGGCGGTAGCCGAGCCGGTCGGCCGTCTCGGCGAGTGCGAGCGACGAGGCGATGGCCTCGGCGCTGGTCTGGCCGGTGCGCACCGGGACGAGATCGAGGACGGAGAGAGCGATATCAGACATCCTTCGTTGCAACCGGCCGGGTCGTCGGGGCATTCCCCGACCCGAGCGGGGAGTGCGGCCCGCGGGTCAGGCCGTGGGCGTCTGCCTGGAGCTGGCGCGCCCCTCGGTGCGCAGCGTCTCGATCTCTTCGCGATTGATGGTCGCCGCGCGGTCCAGCAGTTCGTTCGCGAAGGCGATCTGGTCGTCGGTCAGGGTGTCGAGGTAGTCGTTCCAGCGTTCGGCGACTCGTCCGTAGACGTGTCCGACCCGCGCCATCACGGCTTCGGGAACGGCGGACACGATCACGCGCCGCCGGTCCGTCTCGTCGCGGGTGCGGGTGACGAAACCCGCGCGCTCGAGCCGGTCGATCATGGCGGTGACCGCGCCGCCGGCGGTCAGGCCCGAGCGAGCCGCCAGTTCTCCCGGGGTGGCAGGCCCTTCGCTCAGCAGCAGCCCGACGGCCTGGAGGTCGGTGCCGTTGAGTCCGCCCGAGCGTGCGACGGCCTCCTGGAACAGCACGGCTCTGGCCATGAACTCGCGCATCACCTCGCCCTGTCGGGCGATGGCGGCGTCACGTGTTGACGGTTCCTGCGGCATCCGATAATCTCTCTATATTCGAGAGACTCTGATTTCGAGACTCTCTCTTCTGCTACCAGACTATCGAAGGATCATGACATGCCCAAGGCGCTCATCATCGGCGGCGGCGTCGCCGGCCCCGCCACCGCGCTCTTCCTCCGGCGCGCCGGCTGGGATGTCGAGATCTTCGAGGCACGCGGCGCGCCGGCCCCCTACGGCGGACTGTTCCTCAACGCGGCCACCAACGGACTGGCGGTGCTCGACGAGCTCGGGCTCCGCGATCGCCTCGTGTCGGACGGCCACCTCAGCCCGCACATGGTGATGCTCAGCGGCCGTGGCGCACGACTCGGCGTCGTGCCGAACGGCCCGGGCGCCGATCCCGCGCGCGGCAGCGTCGTCGTGCGGCGTGCGTGGCTGCACGAGGTGCTCCGCGACGCGACCGCCGATGCCGGCATCCCCCTCACGTTCGATGCGCGGCTGCAGCGCATCGAGGAGACGCCCGACGGCGTCGTCGCGCACTTCGCCGACGGACGCACCGCCCAGGGGGACGTGCTGATCGGCGCGGACGGCGTCGGATCGATCGTGCGGACGACCATCGACCCGGATGCCCCGGCACCCGCTCCGAGCGGACTGATCAGCGTCGGCGGCTTCTCCCGGGTGCCCGGTCTCGCGCCGACACCGGGCGAGCAGTACATGGTGTTCGGAGCGAAGTCGTTCTTCGGCTACCTGGTGCGCGACGACGGCACGGCCTACTGGTTCGCCAACGTGACCGCATCCGACGCGAGCCGCGAGGACATCCGCGCGGTGTCGGACGAGGAGTGGCTCACGCGACTGCGGGCGCTGCACGCCGATGATCCGTACCCGGTGCCGCAGATCCTCGACCACGTGGAGGGCGAGATCGGCGCGTATGCGCTGTCCGATCTCACGCACGTGCCGCACTGGCACCGCGGGCGGCTCGTGCTCGTCGGAGACGCCGTGCACGCCACCTCGCCCAGCGCCGGTCAGGGCGCCTCGCTCGCGCTGGAGGATTCCATCGTGCTGGCCCGGCACCTGCGCGACGCGGCCGACCATGAGCAGGCCTTCGCCGCCTATGAACGCGACCGGCGGCCCCGCGCGGAGGAGGTCGTGAAGTACGCGCGCGCCGTCAACCGCAACAAGCGCGTCACCACCTCCCGTCTCGGGATCGCGCTCCGCGACGCGATGCTCCCGAGGTTCCTCCGCAACGCCTCGTCCGACACCCGCAACGATCACCTCTACAACCACGTCGTCCGCTGGTGAGTCCCCGCTCCCGTCATCGCGGGTCGCCCCGCTAGCGTGGGCACATGGATGCCGAGATCTTCTACGTGCTCGTCGGAGCGGTCACCGTCGCCGCGGTCGCGCGGTGGCGAGGGTGGCCGGCGCCGCTGCTCGTCACGATCGTCGCGCTCGCGGCATCCTTCCTGCCGTTCGTGCCCGAGGTCGACATCGACGGGCACCTGCTGCTGAACCTCGTGCTGCCGCCGCTGCTCTACTCGGCGGCGCTCGACGTGTCGTTCGTCGGCTTCAAGCGCAGCCTGCCGCAGATCCGCCGGCTCGGCGTCACCCTCGTTCTGCTCACGGCGCTCGCGGTCGGTTTCGTGGCGTGGTGGATCTTCCCGGCGCTGACGATCCCCGGCGCACTGCTGCTGGGCGCGATCGTCGCTCCGCCCGACGCGGTGTCCGCCGCCGCCATCGGCCGCAAGCTCGGGCTCCCACGCCGCATCATGACGGTCCTGTCGGGCGAGAGTCTCATCAACGACGCCACCTCGCTGACGCTCTACCGGGTGTTCGCGGCGATCCTGGCCGGGGCGACGCTCACCGTGTGGGACGGCATCTGGCAGTTCCTGCTCGCGGTCGGCATCGGCGTCGCCATCGGCCTCGTCTTCGGCGTCGTGCTGCACCAGCTGCGCATGCGGATCAGCGATCCCGTCGTGATCGGCACGTTCGGCCTGCTCGCGCCGTTCGGGGCCTACGCGATCGCGGAGCACCTGCTCGGGTCGGGCGTGCTCGCCGTCGTCGCGATGGGACTCTACGTCGGCTTCAACGCCCCGCGCACCGACTACACCACGCGTCAGCAGGAGAAGCCGCTGTGGCTCTCGGCCGACCTGCTGCTGGAGAGCTTCGTGTTCGCGTACATCGGGCTGCAGTTCCCGCGGGTGCTCAACGACCTCGGCAGCGAGTCGGTCGGGCACATCCTGCTGCTCTCGGGCGCGGTGCTGCTGGTCGTGCTCGTCGTGCGTCCGCTGTACATCTATCCGATCAGCGCGTGGTCGAACTTCCAGGACCGCCGCCGGCTCGCCCGCATGGACCGCGGCTTCGAGTCCGGCGAGTTCGAGAAGCGGCAGCAGCAGTCCAGCCGCTGGAAGCAGTTCACCCCGGAGGAGCTCCGGACGCATGTCGTGCGCGAGCGGATGGCGGGACTCCAGCTCTCCTGGAGGGACAACGCGATCATCTCGTGGGCCGGGATGCGGGGCGTGGTGACGCTCGCGACCGCGCTCGCGGCCGCAGACCTCGCCGCCCTCGACTCCGACGCCTCGCACGCGATCGTCGTCGTCGCCTTCATCGTGACGGTGGCGACGCTGCTCCTGCAGGGGCTGACCCTCCCGATGCTGATCCGCGGTCTGGGCATCGCCAGCGACGTCGACGAGGCCGAGGACGAGAAGGCTCTGGAGGCCGTGAAAGAGAAGAGTCGCGCCGCCGGCAAGGAGTTCCTCGCCGAGAAGCGGGTCGAGTGGGAGGCGAAGCACGGACAGGTCGACATGCCCCTCTTCGACGCCTTCACGAAGAGGATGACCCGGGTGGAGCGCGACACGGACGAGGCCCAGCAGGTGGGGGACGCCGCGAGCCAGCCGTCGTACGAAGACCTCGTCGCGCTGTCCCGAGGCTGGCTGCAGGTGCGCCGCGACATCCTCCTGGCGGAGCGCGACGCCGGCAACCTCGACGAGGAGGTGATGCGGGAGCTGCTCACCGCGATGGATGCCGAGGAGCTCGCGCTCGACACCCGCGGTGCCACCCGGCCGCAGGAGCGCGCGTAGCGCAGCTGATCCGTCGCCCAGCGGCCCCTTCACGCACGAACCGGCCCCTTGCGCATGCACGCAGGGGGCCGGTTCGTTCACATCGGGGCCGGTCGGCCACGAGCGGGGGAAGGGTCAGCGGGTGCCGACCGGCTCCTTGGCGCTCGTCTCCGGCTCGTCGGCGTCGTCGGCGAAGGGCAGGCCTTCGCGCGGCGCGTTGTAGAGCTCCTCGTCGAGGATGCCCTCGCGCTTGGCCACGATCGTCGGCACGAGCGCCTGCCCCGCGACGTTGACGGCGGTGCGGCCCATGTCGAGGATCGGGTCGATCGCGAGGAGCAGACCCACGCCCTCGAGCGGCAGGCCGAGGGTCGACAGCGTGAGCGTGAGCATGACCGTCGCGCCGGTGGTGCCCGCGGTGGCCGCCGAGCCGACGACCGAGACGATCACGATCAGCAGGTACTGCACGAAGTTCAGCTCGATGCCGAAGAACTGTGCCACGAAGATCGCGGCGATCGCCGGGTAGATCGCGGCGCAGCCGTCCATCTTCGTGGTCGCGCCGAAGGGCACGGCGAACGACGCGTAGGAGCGGGGCACACCCAGGTTCCGCTCGGTCACACGCTCGGTGAGGGGCAGGGTGCCGATCGACGAGCGGCTGACGAAAGCCAGCTGCACGGCGGGCCACACGCCCGAGAAGTACTGCCTGATCGACAGCCCGTGCGTCTTCACGAGGATCGGGTAGACGACGAAGATCACCAGCGCGAGGCCGATGTAGACGGCGGCGGCGAACCAGGCGAGCGAGGCCAGCTTCTCCCAGCCGTATTCGACGACGGCGGCGCCGATCAGGCCGAAGGTGCCGAGCGGCGCGATGCGGATGATCCACCACAGCACGCGCTGGATGACCTTGAGCAGCGACTCGGTGAACACGAGGAACGGCTCGGCCTTCTTGCCCGCCTTGAGGGCGGCGATGCCGACGGCGGCAGCGACGACGATGACCTGGAGGATGTTGAAGCTGATGCTCGACGTGGCGGTGCCCGCTTCGACGTCGACCTGCGTGCTGGCGCCGATGCCGAGGAAGTTCTGCGGGATGAGGCCGAGCAGGAAGTTCCACCACGTGCCCACGGTGTAGGGCTCGCCCGGGGTGAGTCCCTCGCCGGCCTTCGCGCCCGGCTGGACGACGAGACCGAGAACGATGCCGATGGTCACGGCGATGAACGCCGTGATGGCGAACCAGAGCAGCGTCTGACCGGCGAGACGTGCGGCGTTCTGCACGCGGCGCAGGTTCGAGATGCTCGCGACGATGGCCGTGAAGATCAGGGGCACGACGGCCGCGCGCAGCAGCGTCACGTACGAGCTGCCGATCGTGTCGAGTGTCGCGGACAGGCCGTTCGGGTTATCCGCGGTGGCGCCGAGCTGGCGGGCGAGGAGGCCGCCGGCGATGCCGAGGACGAGGGCGGCGAGGATCTGGAAGCCGAAGGACGTCAGCAGCTTCCGGACCGGACCGCGGGTGTCAGGCGCCTTCTGGGCGCGTGCGGTGGTGCTCATGGTGTGTGGGGAACTCCAGGAAATCGCGACGTGCCGAGTGCACGCCATGACGCTCCACGCTAGGAGCGCCGGTTTGTTCCGGAGGCCGATATGACGAAGGATGACGGATGCCGTGGCATCCGTCATCCGCTCCGCCTGGTGCCGACCGGATCAGTCGGCGATGCACTCCTGGACGTTGTCCGAGATGATCTGCGTGGTCAGGGCCTTGTCGGCCTCGTTCTTCTGCTTGTCCTCGCCGTTCGCGAGGAACGTGAGGGTCTCGTTGCTCAGCTCGGAGTCGACGAGGTACTCCGCCAGGCACTCGGCGGCGTCGGCGTCGATCTGGTCGCCCATGCCCTGCGACTCGAAGAACTGGGCGAGTCCCTTCGCGACATCGTCTTCGGACGGGCGGCTCGGTCCGCCGCACGCGGCGAGCGAGAAGGCGAGCGCGGCGATGGGCAGAGCCATGAGGAGGCGGGCGGGGGTGCGCAGGTTCCGGTCGTTGAGCTTCATGGTGTTCACGTTAGCGCTGCACAGCCGATTCATAGAGGGGCTTGCATGGGGAGGATTGCCCATGCCAAGGCGCCGGCCTTCTGCCACGATGTCCTCATGTTCATCGTGACCACGAACGACGTCCCCGGTTACCGCATCACCCAGGTGCTGGGCGAGGTCATGGGCCTCACGGTCCGGTCGACCGACTTCGGGCAGAGCTTCACCGCCGGCTTCCGGGCGCTGGGCGGCGGAGAGATCCCCGAGTACACCCAGGTGATGTACGAGAGCCGTCAGGTCGTCATGGGCCGGATGTGGGCCGAGGCGCAGCAGCGCGGGGCCAATGCGATCGTCGCCATGCGCTTCGACACGGGGTCGATCGGCACCTTCAGCGAGGTCTGCGGTTACGGGACGGCCGTCGTGGTGGAGCCGCTCGCCGCGGCATCCGCCCCGACTCCGCCGCCCGCCGCCGACCCGACTCCTCCGCCGCCCGCCGGCGTCTGAGCCCCGGCCGGCCGGTTCCGGTCGCAATCGTTGTCGCCTCGGGCCGCCGCAGCCGGCAATTACTGCGACCGGAACACCGCCGCCCGGCAGAAACTGCGACCGGAACGGCATCCGGACCGGCATCCGACACGAGCGTCAGCGCGGCGACAGCACGAGCAGCTCGCCGACCTCGCAGCCGAGGGCGTCGCAGATCGCCCGCAGCGTCGAGTAGCGGATCGCGCGGGCGCGGTCGTTCTTCAGCACCGACAGGTTGACGATGCTGACGCCGACCAGCCCGCTCAGCTCGGTGAGCGTCATTCCCCGCTCCGCGAGCAGCTCGTCGAGTCGGCAGTGGATGCCGGTGAACTCCTCGTCGTTCTCGGCCGGACTCACACCAGTCCCTCCGTCTCCTTCTGGAGGCGTGCGCCGCGCCGGAACACGATCACGAGGACTCCCACCGCGATCGCCGCGACGAACAGCGGGATGCCGTCGCGGAGGAGCAGCCAGCGATCGTCGCCGAAGTCTCCGCCGAGGGCGGCGAACGCCCCGTTCAGTCCCATGCTCTCGAACCAGGGTCCGATCAGCCCTGCGGCCAGCAGCCCGATCGAGGTGGCGAAGGTGAGCCGGGTGTTGAGCTGGTCGAACACGACGCCGCTCAGCAGGCGCTGGCAGACGATCACGGCGAGCACGGCGACGGCGATGAGGCACACCGCCCGGAGTGCGATCGCGAGCACGAGCGAGACCACGCTGACCGTGTTCACCCCTTCGACGACGAGGGTGGCCATGTCGGTCGTGCCGGGAGCTCCGTCGCCGATCGCCGCCGTGATGGTCTGAGCGGGCACAGGCGCCGTCACCGTGACGGCACCCGCCGTGCTGAACAGCTCGACCAGCCGGCGCACGGCGTCGTACACGAGCACTCCGATCGCCAGCGCGCCTACGATCATCGCGGTGAAGAGGTCGTTGCGGTCGGCCTTGGCCTGCCGGGCCTGCTTCGCCATATCCTTCGTCATCACACCAGTCCTTCCGTCTCGCGCTGCAGTCGGTCGCCGATCACGAACACCGTGCCGATCACCGAGACGATGAACGCGGCGAGGATGAAGGTGAACGGTTCGACGGTGATGACCGCGTTGTTCAGGGCGTTGTCGGTGACGACGTTGACGGTCGCGTTCGCGAGCATGTTGTCGAAGAACTGCACGGCGGCGAATCCGAGGAGACCCGTGATGCCGGCCGTCATCACGAGGGCGGTGTTCCGGCGGTTGAAGACCGTGCCGGTGAGGATGCTGCGCGCCAGCAGCAGCAGACATGCGATCACGACGATGATCGTGAGCATCTGGATGACCTGCCCGATGATCCCGGGCACGGTCGCGATCGGCGGCAGGGCGTCGGCCGTGATCGAGGCGCGATCCAGTTCGAGGGTGACGTTCGCGCCGTCGGCGCCGAGCGGTGCCTCGACGGGCTGATCCGCGAACTCGATCATCACCGGCACGCCGACGCCCGACCCGAGCGTGATGATGCGGATGATCGAGGCGACGGTGATGTTCGCCGCGATCGCGGCGCCGGCGATGCAGAAGGCGACGAGCCCTGCCCTGTCTCCCCGGGTCAGCGTTCCCTGCTGCTTCGGCGCGTGCTTCTCGGCGTTCATCCTCATCTCTCCTTTATCGATAGTCGTTGTTAGCGATAAACGATAAATTATCGACTGTCGATACGTTCGTCAACCCCGGGTGCCGCATCCGGCCTCTCCGCGGCCGTGAAAGGCCCCCGCGTCACGCCCACGGCGAACACGGGCATACACCGCCCGGGCGGTGGTTACTCTCGATGTACAAGCGCAGATCGCCGTCTTTGACGTAGCGCTTCGCCCCAGTGCGAATAAGGAGTCACAGCATGTTCGAGAGATTCACGGACCGAGCCCGTCGAGTGGTCGTCCTCGCCCAAGAAGAGGCGAAGATGCTCAACCACAACTACATCGGCACCGAGCACATCCTGCTCGGCCTCATCCACGAGGGCGAGGGCGTCGCCGCCAAGGCGCTCGAAAGTCTCGGCATCTCCCTCGACGCCGTGCGCGAGCAGGTGCAGGACATCATCGGCCAGGGTCAGCAGCAGCCGACCGGCCACATCCCGTTCACGCCGCGCGCCAAGAAGGTGCTCGAGCTGAGCCTCCGCGAGGCTCTGCAGCTCGGCCACAACTACATCGGCACCGAGCACATCCTGCTCGGCCTCATCCGCGAGGGCGAGGGCGTGGCCGCCCAGGTGCTCGTCAAGCTCGGCGCCGACCTCAACAAGGTCCGCCAGCAGGTCATCCAGCTGCTCTCGGGTGCACCCGGCCGCGAGCCGGCATCCGTCGGTGCGCAGACCAACGACACCCCGAGCGCGCAGGGCGGCTCACAGGTGCTCGACCAGTTCGGTCGCAACCTGACGCAGGCCGCGCGCGACAACAAGCTCGACCCGGTCATCGGGCGCGAGAAGGAGGCGGAGCGGGTCATGCAGATCCTCTCCCGTCGCTCCAAGAACAACCCCGTCCTGATCGGCGAGCCCGGCGTCGGCAAGACCGCCGTCGTCGAGGGCCTCGCCCAGGCGATCGTCAAGGGCGATGTGCCCGAGACGCTGAAGGACAAGCAGCTCTACTCGCTCGACCTCGGCTCGCTCATCGCCGGTTCCCGCTACCGCGGTGACTTCGAGGAGCGCCTGAAGAAGGTCACCAAGGAGATCCGCACGCGCGGCGACATCATCGTCTTCATCGACGAGATCCACACCCTCGTGGGTGCGGGTGCCGCCGAGGGTGCGATCGACGCGGCCAGCATCCTGAAGCCGCTTCTCGCCCGCGGCGAGCTGCAGACGATCGGTGCGACCACGCTCGACGAGTACCGCAAGCACTTCGAGAAGGATGCCGCACTCGAGCGGCGCTTCCAGCCGGTGCAGGTGAACGAGCCGACGCTGCCGCACGCGATCAACATCCTCAAGGGGCTGCGCGACCGCTACGAGGCGCACCACAAGGTGCAGATCACCGACGGCGCCATCGTGGCCGCGGCGAACCTCGCCGACCGCTACGTCTCCGACCGCTTCCTGCCCGACAAGGCGATCGACCTGATCGACGAGGCAGGCGCACGCCTGCGCCTCAGCATCCTGTCGAGCCCGCCCGAGCTGCGGGAGTTCGACGAGAAGATCGCCAAGGTCCGCGAGCAGAAGGAAGTCGCCTCCGAGGAGCAGGACTTCGAGAAGGCCGCGTCCCTCCGCGACGAGGAGAAGAGCCTCCTCGCCGAGCGTCTGCGCCTCGAGAAGCAGTGGCGTGCCGGCGACGTCGCGACCTCCGCGGTCGTCGACGAGGGGCTGATCGCCGAGGTTCTCGCGCAGGCCACCGGCATCCCGGTATTCAAGCTCACCGAGGAGGAGTCCTCGCGGCTCGTCTTCATGGAGAAGGCCCTGCACCAGCGCGTCATCGGTCAGGAAGAGGCGATCGCCGCCCTCTCCAAGACGATCCGTCGCCAGCGCGCCGGACTCAAGGACCCGAAGCGTCCCTCGGGCTCGTTCATCTTCGCCGGCCCCACGGGCGTCGGAAAGACCGAGCTCGCGAAGGCTCTCGCGGAGTTCCTGTTCGACGACGAGGCTGCGCTGATCGCGCTCGACATGAGCGAGTTCGGCGAGAAGCACACGGTCTCCCGTCTGTTCGGCGCCCCTCCCGGATTCGTCGGATTCGAAGAGGGCGGCCAGCTCACCGAGAAGGTGCGGCGCAAGCCGTTCAGCGTGGTGCTCTTCGACGAGATCGAGAAGGCCCACCCCGACATCTTCAACTCGCTCCTGCAGATCCTGGAAGAAGGTCGCCTGACCGACGGCCAGGGTCGCGTGATCGACTTCAAGAACACCGTCATCATCATGACCACCAACCTCGGTGCTCGTGACATCGCCGGTGGTCCGGTCGGCTTCCAGATCGAGGGCAGCAACGCAACGACCTACGAGCGGATGAAGGGCAAGGTCAACGAAGAGCTCAAGCGCAACTTCAAGCCCGAGTTCCTCAACCGTGTCGACGACATCATCGTGTTCCCGCAGCTCAACAAGGAGGAGCTGGTGCAGATCGTCGATCTGTTCACCAAGCGCCTCGGCGAGCGTCTGCTGGACCGCGACATGACGATCGAGCTGTCGCTCGCCGCCAAGGAGCGTCTCATCGAGATCGGGTTCGACCCGTCGCTCGGTGCCCGCCCGCTGCGTCGCGCGATGCAGCACGAGGTCGAGGACCGTCTGTCGGAGAAGATCCTGCACGGCGAGCTGACCTCGGGCGACCACGTCAAGGTCGATGCGAAGGACGGCGAGTTCCTCTTCGAGCACGGCCCGCGCGGCGAGAAGGTCGCGGTCGGCATCAACACCGCCGGCGCCGGCATCTCGGGCACTCCCGACCTGGCGATCACCGGTACGGACTGACCCTTCGAGTAGTCGGTGGAAGGGGCGGATGCTGCGGCATCCGCCCCTTTCCTGTGCCCGGTCCAGGTGGCGCGGGTTCACGGGTTCTAGGCTGGAGCTGTGAGCGAGTACATCGTCCGACCGGCGCGCAGCGCCGACGTCGTCGGCATCCGGAACCTGCTGCAGCCGCTCGTGGAGCAGCGCATCCTGCTCGGCAAGGACCTGGCGGTGCTCTACGGCTCGGTGCAGGAGTTCATCGTCGCGGAAGCCGACGGCGAACTGATCGGATGCGGCGCGCTGCACGTGATCTGGGAGGACCTCGGCGAGGTGCGCACCCTGCTCGTCCGTCAGGACTGGCTGCACCACGGCGTCGGCCGGGGCATCGTCGACCGTCTCGAGGAGACGGCCCAGGCCCTCGGGCTGTCGCGACTGTTCTGCCTCACATTCGAGGTCGAGTTCTTCGGCCGACGCGGCTACACCCCGATCGGCGAGCAGGTCGTCGACCCCGACGTGTACTCGCAGCTCCTGCGCAGCGGCGACGCGGGTGTCGAGGAGTTCCTCGACCTCGCGCACGTGAAGCCGAACACTCTCGGCAACACGCGCATGCTCAAGGTGCTCTGACGGCCCGGCATCCGCGCCGACGTTCCATCGGATCGTCCATGTTCTTCCCCGTTCACGCCATGGGGCTCGCTCGGACCCGGCGATAGCTTCGTCGCAGGACTTCGCGTCCTGTCGTCGGATGCAGCACGCCGACGGCGCGCGCCTGCACGAAGGATCAACGGATGAACGACGATGTCATCGACGTCGGATCGACCATGGCCGGTCACTCGGCCCGGAATGAAGAACGCCGACAGAGCGATCATCGCATCGTTCTTCCGGAGGCGTCGGGCGCCCTGCGCGCCGACCTCGATCGCGGTGCCGCGGTCGCGTGGAGCGAGCCGCTGAGCATCCTCACGTACGACGCCTCTGAGCCCAGCATCCACCCGATGTACCTCGACCACCGCGTGTATCAGGGGTCGAGCGGCACCGTGTATCCGATCCCGTTCACCGAGCAGATCGCCGACGAGGGCGTGGTGCGGGAGTGGCAGGCGATCCATCTCGAGAACGAGTACGTGCGGCTCGTGGTGCTCCCCGAGCTGGGCGGGCGCATCCACATCGGCTTCGACAAGACCACCGGCTACGACTTCTTCTACCGCAACAACGTCATCAAGCCGGCTCTCGTCGGGCTCGCGGGACCGTGGATCAGCGGCGGCGTCGAGTTCAACTGGCCGCAGCATCATCGCCCCGGCACGTACCTGCCGGTGGAGACGTCGATCGAGAACGGCGACGACGGCTCGGTCACGGTGTGGTGTCACGACCACGACCCGTTCACGCGGATGTCGGCGCAGCACGGCATCCGCCTTCGTGCGGGCAGCTCGGTCGTCGAGCTCGTCGTGCGCCTGCACAACCGCACGAGCGAGCGGCAGTCGTTCCTGTGGTGGGCGAACGTCGCGGCACGCGTGCACGACGACTACCAGTCCTTCTTCCCGCAGGACGTGCGGTACGTCGCCGATCATGCCCGCCGGGCGCTGACCGCGTTCCCCGAGGCAGACCGGCCCTATTACGGCGTCGACTACCCGGCGCTCGCGGCAGAGCGCGAGGGCGCCGACCGCATCGACTTCTACCGGAACATCCCCGTGCCGACGTCGTACATGATCGTCGACTCGCAGCAGGACTTCTTCGGCGGCTACGACCACGCCGCCGGCGCGGGTTTCGTGCACTGGGCCGAGCGACGGCTGGCTCCGGGCAAGAAGCAGTGGACGTGGGGCGATGCGCCCTTCGGGCATGCCTGGGACGATCAGCTCACCGACGCCGACGGCCCGTACATCGAGCTCATGGCCGGCGTGTACACCGACAACCAGCCCGATTTCGCGTGGCTGCTTCCGGGAGAGACGAAGGTGTTCCGTCAGCACTGGTATCCGATCCCGGCGATCGGGGCGGCGCACCAGGCCACGACGGATGCCGCCGTGCACGTCGAGCGCGGGGCGCGGGTGTCGGCGAGCTTCGCGGTGACGAGCCGCCGTGACGGCGCGACGCTGCGGATCCTCGACGGTGGCACCGTCGTCGCGAGCGCCACGGCCGATCTCGTTCCCGGCGTACCGGTCACCATCGAGACGGATGCCGCGCCGACCGGTGAGGTCACCCCTGAACTCGTCACCGCCGAGCTCCTCGCCGCCGACGGCAGCCTGCTCGTGCGGTGGGCGCCGACGGATGCCGCCGAGGGCGAGCCCTGGGTCGCCGACGAGCCGCCTCTGCCCGACGAGATCGACAGCGTCGAAGAGCTCTATCTGACCGGACTCCACCTGCAGCAGAACCGTCACCCCACACGATCGCCGCTCCCGTACTGGCGTGCCGCTCTGTCGAGAGATGCCGGCGATGCCCGCACGAACCTGGCGCTCGCGGACCGGGCGTATCGCGCGGGGCGCTTCGAGGTCGCACGTGAGCATGCGCAGACCGCGATCGCCCGCCTGACCCGGCGCAACGCGAATCCGACCGACACCGAGGCGTACTACCTGGGGGGTCTGATCCTCGCGCGCCTGGGCCGCGAGACGGAGGCGCAGCGGATGTTCGGCAAGGCCGGGTGGGACGGAACCTGGGCCGCGGCATCCGGTGTCGAGCTCGTCCGGTCCCTCCTGCGCGCCGGTCAGCAACGGGCCGCGCTGCGCGTGCTCGACACCCTCGACGGGGTCGTCGGCCACGACACCCGGCGCATCGCGCTCCGCGCGCTCATCCTTCGGGCGCGCGGCGACGCGGCGGCGGCAACGGCGATCGCGCGGGAGGCGCTGGTGGCCGATCCCCTCGACGCGACGCTCCGCGTGCTGGCCGGCGATGAGATCCAGGCGGATGCCGGGCTGCTGCTCGACGTCGCTCTCGACCTGAAGCTCGCGGGGGCGCCAGACGATGCCCTGCGTCTGATCGAGGCGGCCATCGCCGCACCGATCAGTCCGGCGGGCAACGTGCGCCCGATCGCGGCGTATGTCGCCGCGGAGATCCATGCGAACCGTGGAGACCTGGATGCTGCGGCGCGGCAACGAGCGCGGGCCCGGGCCGCCGATCTGCGCTGGGCGTTCCCCGCCGGCCTCGACGCGCTGCAGGCCTTGGAGGCCGCTGCCGCGGCGGAGCCGGACGATACCGTCGCCCTGTCTCTGCTCGGGATGCTGCTCTACTCCGTGGGGCGGCGCCGCGACGCCGCCGACGTGTGGAACCGGGCGATCGCCCAGGGCCGCCGCGACCCGGTGCTGTTCCGGAACGCCGCGCTCGCCGCCTACAACGTCGAGCGCGACGAGGCGAAGGCCTGGCGGCTGTACGCGCAGGCGGTCGAGAGCGCACCCGACGACGCCCGCATCCGCTACGAGCAGGATCAGCTGGCCGCACGGCTCGGGCACAGCACGGCGGACCGCCTCGCGGCGCTCCGGCCGGTCGAGGATCTCGTCCTCACCCGAGACGACTTCGCGATCGAGTACGCGCGACTGCTCGTCGCCGCGGGCGAGGCTGCGCGGGCGCACCGCATCCTCCTCACCCGTCCCTTCCACCCGTGGGAGGGTGGCGAGGGGCAGGCGATCGCCACCTGGGACCTCACGCTCGAGGCCCTCGGGCTGCCGCGGACCGACCCGCCGGCGACCCTCGGCGAGGCGCGGGCGGCGTACGTGCCGCCCGTGGCCGTGCGCGATGACGGGGTCACCGACTATTTCGCGACGAGCCTGCCCGAGCTGCTGCTGTTCACGGCTGCCGATGAGGACGAGAGCGAGGACGGCTGAGGATGGCGGTGCCGCTCTCGGGAACGGCGTTCGTGTTGCGCTCCGGATCCTACGAGGCGCGGATCGCGAGCGTCGGGGCGACCCTGCGATCGCTGCGGCACGACGGAGCCGACCTCGTCGTGCCGTTCGCTGAGGACGAGATCCGTCCGTCGATGCGTGGCGCGCTGCTCGCTCCCTGGCCGAATCGGATCGCCGACGGGCGCTACGTGTTCGGCGGCGAAACGCACCAGCTCGTGCAGAACGAGCCCGAGACCCGCACCGCCGCGCACGGGCTCGTGGCCTGGACGGACTTCGCCGTGGTCTCGGCGTCAGCGGATCGGGTCGCGCTCGCCGCGGTGATCGCCCCGCAGCCGGGGTATCCGTGGCGACTGCGCATCGATGCGGAGTTCCATCTCGGCAGCGACGGGCTCGCGCAGGAGATCACCGCCACGAACGAGAGCGCGACCGACGCACCTGTGGGCCTCGGCGGGCATCCGTACCTCGTGGCGGGGGCGGTTCGCGAGCGCGGCATCGACGATCTGACCCTCGCGCTGGATGCCGAGCGGATCCTGCTCGTCTCCGACGATCGGCTGCTGCCCGAGCGCACCGTGTCTGTGGCCGACGCCGCGGCGGGCGGCCGCGACTTCCGGGAGCAGCGGCGCATCGCGGGCGCCGAGATCAACCATGCGTACACCGGGCTCGGTCGTCCGCAGGGTCTGGCGTCGGCTCGCGTGCTCGCCGACGACGGCACAGGCGTCGAGATCGAGTGGGATGCCCGCTGCCCCTGGGTGCAGGTCTACACCGCCGATCAGAGCGGCGGCGAGGAGTTCCGCAACGGTGTCGCCGTCGAGCCGATGAGCTGCCCGCCGGACGCGTTCAACTCGGGCCGCGACCTGCAGGTGGTGCCGCCAGGCGGAAGTGCGAGCGCGGGATGGACGATCCGCCGCGTCGGTCCCTGATCTGTCACCCCTTGTGCTGCGCGCGGTACGACGTCGGGTTGAGGCCGTGCAGGCGCCGGAAATGCCGGGAGAAGTACAGCGGATCGGCGTAGCCGACGGCGGCCGCGATCTCGCGCACGGAGAGCGAGGTCGTGTCGAGCAGATTCCGTGCGTGCGACATGCGCAGCGACGTGTGGAAGGCGGCGGGGCCGCTGCCGGTGGCCTGGCGGAACAGCGCGCTCAGGTGCGACGGGGACATGTCGACGAGGGCGGCCAGCTCGCTGACCTGGATGTTGCCGTCGACCCGCGCCTCCAGATAGCGCATGGCGCGCTCGAGCGCGGATCCCTCGCTCGGCAGGATGCTGTCCGCGGCGATGCGCGTGAGCAGGTTCCACGCGATGCCGGATGCCATGAGCAGCTGCGGCGGGGACAGCCGGCGCTCGAGCGTGGAGACAAGCTCGTCGAAGAGCGCCACGACGCGATCCATCGCTCGCAGCCTCGTCACCGGACTCTGCCGTCCGAGGGTCTGCGCCGTGAGCTCGGCGGCATCCGTCCCGCGCACGTGCACCCACCAGATGGTCCAGGGATCCTCCTCCGACGCCTCGTAGACGTGCGGCGCACCCGCGGCGATCGCGATCGAGGTGGACGCGGTGAGCGGATGCACCTCGCCGGCGATGGTCACCGTTCCGCGCCCTGCGACGCAGAGCAGCACGACCGTCTCGGGGCAGCCACGTGGGCGGACGCGCAGGTGACCGCGCGCCTTCGGGAAATACCCGGCATCCGTCACCAGAAGGCGGCGGGTGCCGGCGGCGCCGAGAGCCGTCTCGACCTGAGGGCGGGGCAGCACGCAGAGGCGCTGGTGCTCGAACCCCTCCATCCGGTAGTGGGGTTCCGATGGGATAGGCGTCTCGTCCATGAGGCCTCGCAGAAGAATGACAGGTGGTCCGGCCGTGTCGACAGGCCGGTCCTGCCAGGGTAACCGCAGAATGGCGGCGGAAGGCATCGTGCTCCTCCGCACTCCGTTTCCTCGGGCCAGAGAAAAGTCCATATGTTCCGTGAGATCGTCCTCAAGCGACGCACGACGATCGATGTACGTTCGATCTGTTCCACACAGCATCCGGCCCCACAGCCGGCCATCGCACGAAGACGAAGGAGTCTCAATGTTCGCCACACGCAGCCGCCTCTGGGCGCGAACTGCCGCCGGCGGGGTCGCCGTCCTGGCTCTCGCCGCCCTCACCGCCTGTTCTTCCGGGATGGAGTCGGCGGAGCCCGCCGCCGGTGACAAGGGTCCCTCCGACGGCCCGCTCACCATCGCCCTGATCCAGAAGCAGGGCGACCAGCAGTACTTCATCGACGAGGCCGACGGCGCCAAAGAGGCCGCGAAGGCCGACGGCGATGTCACGATCAACGTGGTCGACGTCAGCACCGACTCCAACAAGGCGATCTCCGAGGTCGAGGCCGCGATCGCACAGGGTGTCGACGGCATCATCATCGTCGTTCCCGACACGCAGATCGGCCCGCAGGTGATCCAGCTCGCGACCGACGCCGGCATCCCGATCATGGCCGCCGACGACCCGATCGTCGACGCGAAGGGCGCCGCCGCCGCGTTCACCGGCTTCGACGGCACGTCGATGGGCGAGAAGGTCGGCGCCGACGCCGCGCGCCTCTACCAGGAGGCCGGATGGGCGGCCGCCGACACCCGCATCCTCTCCGCGTACAAGCAGGACCAGCCCAACTGCGTCGAGCGCGTCGACGGCGCCGAAGCCGCCTTCTCCGAGGCCGTCCCCGACGGCCCTGAGGTGATCGAGGTCGGCACCGACAACTCCGCCACCGACGCGCAGGACAAGGCCGGTGCCGTCATCACCGCCAACGCCGGCGTGAAGCACTGGGTGGTCTGGGGCTGCAACGACGAGAACGAGACCGGCGTCGTGACGGCGCTGCAGAATTCGGGCATCGCCCCGGCCGACATCATCGGCGTGGGACTCGGCGCCTACCTGACCTGCAAGGACTGGAACGCCGGACAGGAGACGGGCAACAAGTCCGCGCTGTTCATCTCCGGTGTCGAGGTCGGCAAGGCCGCGGTCACCTCGATGGTCGACCTGCTGCGCAACGGCACGGAGCTGCCGCCGAAGACGGTGGCCAACACCGAGATCGTCGACGCCTCCAACTGGGAGGAGAAGGGCGTCGTCTGCACCTGACGCTCTTCCGGGGACGGCCGCAGCGCGGCCGTCCCCTCCGTCCGCGATCACGCATCGTCTTCACGCATCGTCATCACATCCACGAGAGGTACGCATGACTGAGCAGGCCGCAGCGCTGCGGGCGCACGCGATCACCAAGTCGTTCGGTCCCGTCCACGCCCTCCGCGGCGTGGACCTCGAGCTCCGCGCCGGAGAGGTGACCGCCCTCATGGGCGAGAACGGCGCGGGCAAGTCCACGCTCCTCAAGATCCTCGGCGGCGACTACCGGCCCGACGGCGGCGAACTCCTCCTCGCGGGAGCGCCGGCCGACTTCTCGGGTCCGGCGGATGCTCGGGATGCCGGGTTGCGCGTGATCGCCCAGGAGCCGGAGATCGTCCCCTGGGTGTCGGTCGCCGAGAACATCTACATCGGCGCCCTCGGCGCCGTGGGCTTCCGTCGCGGGCCGCTCGCGCGCCCCGCCCCCGACGAGCTGCGGCGCTGGGGCTTCGACCGGGTCATCGATGCCCGGACGCTCGGCGCCGACCTGTCTCCCGCGCAGCGTCAGATCGTCGAGATCATGCGCGCCGTGATCGCGAAACCCCAGGTCATCTGCTTCGACGAGCCCACCTCGTCGCTCGGCGACGAAGAGGTCGGGCTGCTGTTCGCGCTGATCCGCCAGCTGAAGGCCGACGGCGTCGCCATCGGCTACGTGTCGCACCGGATGGGCGAGATCTTCCAGCTCGCCGACCACATCACGGTGCTGCGCGACGGAGCGTACGTGGGCACCAAGGCCGTGGGGGAGACCGACCACGACGAGCTCGTGCGCATGATGGTCGGGCGCGACCTCACCCAGTTCTTCCACCGCGAGGCGGCCGCCCTCGGCGACGTCGTGCTCGAGCTCGCCGACGTGACCAACGACCACGTGCAGGACATCTCGCTCACGGTCCGCGCCGGAGAGGTGGTCGGCGTCGCCGGCCTCGTCGGCGCCGGCCGCAGCGAGCTCATGAAGACGATCGCCGGCGACCTCCTGATCACCGGCGGTGAGATCCGCATGCACGGAGCCGTGCGACGATTCCGCAGCCCGCAGGACAGCATCGGCGCCGGCATCGGGTTCGCGCCCGAGGAGCGCAAGGCCGAGGCCCTGCTGCTCGATCGCAGCGTACGCGACAACACGGCGCTCGCGGTGCTCCGGTCGCTGTCGCGATGGATCTTCGTGAGGGACTCCGCGGAGTCGGCGCTCGCCCAGAGCTACATCGAGTCGCTGCGCATCCGGACCCCCAGCCCCGAACAGCTGGTCGGGCGCCTGTCGGGCGGCAACCAGCAGAAGGTGGTGCTGGCCCGCTGGCTCGCCACGAAACCGAAGCTGCTGCTGCTCGACGAGCCCACCCGCGGCATCGACGTCGGAGCGAAGGCCGAGATCTACGCGATCATCGACCGCCTCGCCCACGAGGGGGTCGCGGTCATCGTGGTCTCCAGCGAACTCCCCGAGGTGCTCGGCGTCTCGGACCGCATCTATGTCATGGCCCACGGGCGCATCACGGGAGAGCTCCCGCGCGCCGAGGCAACCGAAGAGAGCATTCTCGCGCTCGCGATGGACGAGGAGGTCGCCGCATGAGCGACGAGACCAGGAAGAACGACGCCATGAAGGACGGCGCCGTGAAGACGGCGACCACGACCATGACCGCCCCCGGTCCGGCAGCGGCAGGAGCGTCGCCGCTGAAGCGACTGATCGGCGGCGTCGGGGCGCAGAACATCTCGCTCATCATCGCGATCGTCCTGGTGGTCGCCGTGATCGGGCTGCAGAACCCGCTGTTCTTCAGCGTCGGCAACCTCAAGGTCATCGGCACGGCCATCGCGATCATGGGCCTGCTCGCCGTGGTGCAGACCATCGTCATCATCCTCGGCGCCCTCGACATCTCGGTCGGGTCGATCGCGGGCCTCACCTCGGTGACGTCGGCGATGCTGTTCACCGCCGCAGGTCCCGCGGTGGGCGTGGCCGGTGCGATCGGCATCGGCATCCTCTGCGGTCTGGTCAACGGCTGCATCATCGTCTTCGGGCGCGTGAACCCCGTCATCGCGACCCTCGCCACGCTGGCGGCGTTCAAGGGCGTCGCGCAGCTGATCTCCGACGGTCGGGCGCAGGGCTACACGGGCGCCGATCCGTTCTTCGTCTTCCTCGCCCGCGGCGGCGTCGCCGGCATCCCCACGCTCATCCTCGTGCTGCTCGTCGTCGCGCTGCTCGCGCACATCGTGCTGCGGTACACCTCGTGGGGCCGCAACATCTACGCGGTCGGCGGCAACAACATCGCCTCCCGTCTCGCGGGCATCGACATCAACCGCTACATCATCGGCGTCTACATGGTCACCGGTGCGATCGCCGCGATCGCCGGCATCCTGATCACCGCCCGAACCGGATCGGGTCAGCCGATCTCCGGCTCGGAAGGTCTCGAGCTGCAGGCGATCACGGCGGCGGCACTGGGCGGCGCGGCGCTCAAGGGCGGCAAGGGCACCATCGCCGGCACGATCCTCGCGGTGATCCTGCTCGGCGTGCTCACGAACGGCATGACCATCCTCGGCGTCAACACCTTCTGGCAGAACGTCGCCCAGGGTGCGCTCCTCGTGATCGCGGTCGTGATCCAGCAGCTCCGGTCCGGCGAGCGTCGTATCGGAATTCCGGGCTGATCGTCCGGTCGGTCGCCGGTCGATCACCCGGTCGATCGCTTAGCCTGGAGGCATGCCTCGTCACTCCGCCGCCGTCTATCGTCGGCGACGACTGGTGCTCCTGATCGGTCTGATCCTCGGGGTCGCCGTGATCGGCGTATCGGTGTGGCTGCTGATCTCGCGACCGTGGGCGAGTGCCGACGCGGGTCCCGCGCCGACCAGCTCCGCGACGGCGTCGAGCACCCCGTCGTCCACACCCACGGCGGGCACGGAATCGCCGGCGCCGACGCCGTCGGGCGAAGCGACCCCGGCGATCGTCGCGTGCGCGGCGAAGGACATCGAGGTGACGGCCGTCTCCGACTCCGACACCTACGCGGCCGGCGTCACGCCCCAGCTGTCCATCTCGCTGACGAACAAGGGCACCACGGACTGCACGATCGACGTGGGCTCGACCACCCAGGTGTTCACGGTCTCGAGCGGCTCCGACGTCTGGTGGCGCTCCACCGACTGCCAGGAGAACCCGAGCAGCATGATCGCGACCCTCGCCGCGGGCACCACCGTCACCAGCAAGGAACCGGTGATCTGGGACCGCACGCGCTCGAGCGTCGAGACCTGCGCGGCCGAGAACCGTCAGCGGGCCCCGGGTGGCGGATCGTCGTACCACGTCGAGGTCTCGATCGGCGGGTTCACGAGCCTGACGACGAAGCAGATCCTGCTCTACTGATCGCGTACGCGCAGCTCGACCCGTAGCACCGTGTCCTCCCGGTGCGGCATCATCCGTCGTAGGGGTGTATCTCGCACCGACACAGGAGGACCCTCATGCGCTACATGATCAGCATCTTGACCGACGACGACGCCCGACGGCAGTGGGAAGCCGACGGTTCCGTCTTCCACGACGCCCACCGGGCGGTCGCCCTGGAGCTGCAGGAATCCGGTGAGCTCGTCGACTCCAACGAACTCGACCAGGAGGATGCGACGGTGATCGGCACCTATCGCGGGCAGCCGATCACCACACGCGGGCCGTTCACCGAGGGCGCCGAGATCATCGGCGGGTACTACATCGTCGACGTGGTCGATCGCGAGCGGGCCGTGCAGATCGCGCAGCGTCTGGCCGAGACGCGGTACTCGCCGGTGGAGATCCGGCGGCTGATGCACTGAACGGCGATCTTTCGCGACGTGTCCTCTGCGCGTCATCGTCGCCGTCGTACCGACAGAGAACCGATCCGAGAAGGAGAGAGCACATGCAGTATCTGCTGTTCATCGTCAGCGACCCGGCCGCCCCGGAGTACGTGCCCGAAGAAGACAACATCGAGGAGTGGGTGGCCGAGGTCGAGCGCCGCGACGCGTCCTGGACCGGCAGCCGCCTGCGACCGCCGTCCGATGCGACCACGGTGACCGTGCGCGACGGCCGGACCATCCTCACCGACGGGCCCTTCACCGAGACCAAGGAGTGGATCGCCGGATTCGACCTCATCGACGTCGCCGACCTCGACGAGGCCGTCGAGATCGCGGCGAAGCATCCGATGGCCCGATTCGGACGTGTCGAAGTGCGGCCCACGTGGCCGTTCGAGTGATCCGATGAGCGATCCGACCGAGGCCGTGGAGGCGCGCCGCGTGCTCGCCTCCACGGTCGCGGCCGAACGCCTGCGCATCGTGGCGACGCTCATCCGCCGCACGGGCGACTGGGATCTCGCGGAGGATGCGGTGCAGGATGCCGTCGCCAGCGCGCTCACCGCCTGGGCGCAGCGCGGCATCCCCGACAATCCCGGCGCCTGGCTCACCACCGCCGCGAAGAATGCGGCCGTCGATGCGCTGCGTCGCGCCGAGACCCAGCGCCGCACCGCGTCGCGCGCCGCGATCGAGGCGGCCGTCGACCTCGATGTGCAGCAGTCCCCGGCGTCTGCGCCCGATCCGGGCATCGACGCGTTCGGCCTGATGGACGACGATCGGCTGCGGCTGATCTTCACGTGCTGTCATCCCGCCCTGCCCATGGAGGCGCGGGTCGCGTTGACGCTCCGCACGATCGCGGGGCTCGAGGTGGCGGAGATCGCTCGCGCGTTCCTCGTGACCGATGCGGCCATGCAGAAGCGGCTGGTGCGGGCCCGTGCCAAGATCCGTGACGCGGGGATCCCGTACCGCGTGCCGGGTCCGGAGCAGCTGCCGGAACGCACCCAGGGTGTGCTCGCGGTGCTGTACCTGCTCTTCACGGAGGGCTACTCGGGCGGTGCCGAGCTGGTGCGGGTGCCGCTCGCCGAGGAGGCGATCCGCCTCGGCCGTCTTCTCGCGTCGCTCCTGGGGGAGTCGCCACTGCTCCCCGAGGTCCTCGGGCTGCTGTCGTTGATGCTGTTCCAGCATTCCCGCGCGGCGACGCGTCTCGATGCGGCGGGTGACCTGGTGCTCCTGGAGGATCAGGATCGCTCGCAGTGGGACGCGGCCATGATCGGGGAGGGCGTCGCCGCCCTGGCCGCATCCGAATCGGCACGCCGCGGCTTCGACGGGGTCGTCGGGCCGTATCGGCTGCAGGCGGAGATCGCGAAGCAGCATGCGACCGCGTCATCTGCCGAGTCGACCGACTTCCGCCGGGTCGCCGAGCTGTACGCGCAGCTCGCGCGGGTGGCGCCATCCCCGGTCATCGAGATCAATCGGGCCGTGGCGGTCGGACTCGCCGAGGGCGCGACCGCCGGTCTCGCCCTCCTCGACGCGATCGACGACCCGCGACTCGACGGCTATCACCTGCTGCCGGCGGCGCGAGCGGATCTGCTGCGTCGCGCGGGCAGCGATGCCGAAGCGCTGCCGCACTACGAGCGGGCCCTCGAGCTCGCGCCATCCGGTCCGGAACGGCGCTTCCTCGCACGGCGGATCGCCGCCCTTCGAGGCGAAGAGAGCGTGTGAGCGTCGAGATGCCTCGTCGACGACGCGCGCGAGCGCTGATCGCGCTCGTCGGGGAATACCTCATCGCCCGTGGTCCTTACCTCCCACTGTGAGTCTCAACGAGCCCGCCGTCTTCGGCGCCCTGCACCTGCCCAACCGCGTCGTCATGGCGCCCCTGACCCGCACGCGCGCCGACGCCGACGGCGTGCCGACCGACGTGATGGTGGAGTACTACCGTCAGCGCGCCGGGGTGGGGCTCATCATCACCGAGGGGACCTGGCCGGCTGCCGAGGGCAAGTCGTACCCGGGGCAGCCCGGCATCGTGACGCCCGCGCAGATCGAGGGATGGCGACGCATCGCGGATGCGGTGCACGAGGCCGGCGGCTCGATCGTGATGCAGCTCATGCACGGTGGCCGGGTGGGGCACCCGGCGATCTCCGGCGAGCCGAGAGTCGTGGGGCCGAGCGCGCTCGCGGCCCCGGGCCAGACCCGCACACCCGAGGGCAAGGCCGATCTGCCGGTCGCGCACGCCCTGACCGCCGAGGAGATCCCCGGCGTGATCGAGCAGTTCGCGCAGGCCGCACGCAACGCGATCGCCGCCGGACTCGACGGCGTCGAGGTGCACGGCGCGAACGGCTACCTCGTGCACGAGTTCCTGTCGCCGGTGTCGAACATCCGCGACGACCAGTACGGCGGATCGCCGGAGAACCGCGCCCGCTTCGCGATCGAGGTCACCGCCGCGGTCGCCGCAGCCGTGGGAGCGGACCGCACCGGCATCCGTCTCTCTCCCCAGCACAACATCCAGGGTGTGCTCGAGGAAGACGATGCCGACGCGCGCGCGACCTACACCGCCGTCGCCGAGGGGCTTGCGCCGCTCGGCCTCGCCTTCGTCGATGTGCTCCAGGCGGAGCCGACCGGCGAGCTCGTGCAGCACCTTCGCCGCACCGCCGGCGCACCCCTCATCGTGAACACCGGCTTCGGGGTCGAGACCACCCGCGCCGAGGCCCAGTCGCTCGTCGCCGACGGGTGGGCGGATGCCGTCGCCGTCGGGCGTCCGGTCATCGCCAACCCCGATCTGGTCGCGCGGTGGGAGCAGGATGCAGAGCTGAACCCGCCCCGCCCCGAGCTGTTCTACGGCTCCACGGCCGAGGGCTACACCGATTACCCGGCGCTCGAGACGGTGGGTGCCGACGCCTGAGCGTCGGAGCCGCACCCCCGGCTCACCGTACTTCGAAGCGAAGAGGGGGTCGTGAGTGCGGAAAGCACCGCCGGAGGGGCGCCGGGATTCGGAATACCTCGCCGTCAGAGGTTTTCTGTACCGGGGGCAGACAGCCGGGTTTCTTTGGGATACCATTGACACGACTCTCCGCACTAGCGGCACATGCCATCCCCAGTGGCGTCGAACTACAGCGTCCCCAGCGCTTCGACATCGCCGTTCGAGAGTCCGAGGGCCCTCTCGAGTACCCCAGTCCCCAATGTGGGACTCGAGAGGGCCCCAATCTTTTTTCCGGACGGGCCTGGCCGCCGACGGATGCCGCGCACCGCCTCGCTCCGCGCGAATAGGCTGGAGTCATGGCAGCGAAGAAGACGAAGGCCGCGAAGAACAAACCCGCACCGGAGGACTTCCGATCCGAAGCCCTGGCGCAGGCCCTCGAGAAGCAGGACGTCGCCGCCGTCGCCTTCGCGCTGCGCAACGGCACGACCATCGTTCCGCTCATCAAGCCCGGCGCGCGCGACAACCCGCTCGACAGCGGCGAGGTGTGGACGTACCGCGACCCGAAGAGCGGCGACCTCGCGCTGCTGCTCTTCAGCGACGCGAAGAACAAGCCGGCCAACCTCCCGCCGGGGGTGGGCATCTACACCGCGGAGTGGTTGCGGAAGTTCCTCGCGGAGCACCCGATCACGACCGTGTTCCTCGACATCGCCGGTCCGCATCCGATGCAGGCCGATCCGGTCGAGCTGCTGAAGGCCCTCGACGCCTGACGTGGCGTTCGACCTCCCGTTCGCGTCAGAACGGCGGGATGTCGCGCTGCCCGCGGGGTGAGCGGTCGCGGGCCTTGATGTCTTTCAGCGCTCCGACGAGCGTCTTCGAGCGGTCGTCGACGACCTGCTCGTAGCCGAGGCGCGACGCCTCGGACCGGCGCTGCGCGGACTGGGTCACCGGACGGATCTCGCCGGCCAGGCTGAGCTCGCCCACCGCGGCGACGGTGCGCGGCACCGACGTGCGCTGCACGGACCCCGCGACGGCGATCGCGATGGCCAGGTCGGCGGCGGGCTCGGTGAAGCGCACTCCGCCGACGGTCGACACGTACACGTCGAGGTCGCTGGTCTTGATGTTCGCCCGGCGTTCGAGGATCGCGAGCACCATGGCGACGCGCGAGGAATCGACCCCGTGCACGATGCGCCGCGGGTTCGGTGCGTTCGACGGCACGGTCAGCGCCTGCACCTCGACGGGGAGTGCCCGACGCCCCTCGAGCGAGATCGCCACGCACGTGCCCTCGGCGGTGGACTGCGACAGGAAGAGGCCGGAGGGGTCGGGCACCTCGGAGATGCCGGCGCCCGTCATCTCGAAACAGCCGACCTCGTCGGTCGGACCGAAGCGGTTCTTGAGCGCGCGGATGAAGCGGAGCGCGGTCTGCCGGTCGCCCTCGAAGTGGCAGACGACGTCGACGAGGTGCTCGAGCACGCGGGGTCCGGCGACCTGTCCGTCTTTGGTGACGTGCCCGACGAGGATGATCGGCAGGTCGCGGTCCTTCGCCACCCGGATCAGTGTGGACGCGACCTCGCGCACCTGGCTCGGCTGCCCCGCCGCGCCGTCGGTCAGCGACGAGGAGACCGTCTGGACCGAGTCGACGATCACGAGCTCGGGCTTCACCTCGTCGATATGGCCGAGGATCGTCGCGAGGTCGGTCTCGCTCGCGAGGTACAGCTCGTCGTGCAGGGCGCCGGTGCGCTCGGCGCGCAGTCGCACCTGGCCCGGAGACTCCTCGGCACTCGCGTAGAGCACCCGACGGCCTGACCGCGCCGCCTGTGCGGCGACCTCGAGCAGCAGCGTCGACTTGCCGACGCCGGGCTCGCCGCTGAGCAGGATCGCCGCCCCGGGCACGATGCCGCCGCCGAGGACCCGGTCGAACTCGCCGACGCCGCTGGTGCGACGCGGGGCGTCTTGCGTGGTGATCTGCGTGATCGGCCGCGCGGTGCGTTCGGCGGTCGGCGCAAGAGCCGTCACTCGACGCAGGATGCCGGTCGGCGCGGCCTGCTCCTGCACCGTTCCCCACTGCTGGCACTCACCGCAGCGGCCCACCCACTTCGCCGTCGTCCACCCGCATTCGGTGCAGACGTACGCGGGAGGAGCGGGTTTGCGGGTGGCCATGCAGCCAGGCTATCGCCGGCATCCGACATCCCTATCGCTTCGCGCATTATTCACGGCCGAACAGCTCGATCCGAAACCTCGCCTCTGGGACGATGGAGGCATGCGCAACGGCGGGCCCGTCTGCGGGCCGATCTCGACCTATTCCAGGGTGCAGCTCCTGCACCTGCTGTTCGAGGCGGAGCGTGCGCAGGGACGGGCCGAACTCACGATCGGCGAGCTGTGCGAGGCCACCGGCCTCCACGCCAACACGGTGCGAGAGCACCTGCAGCGCCTCATCGAGGGCGGCTACGTCATCCCCACGATCGAGCACCGCACCGTCCGCGGTCGGCCGCGCACGCTCTATCGGGCGGCGACCGGTGCGCCGGGAGCATCGAGCCCCGTCGCCCGCGACAAGGCGAAGGCGGCCGCCCGCCGCGGAGACCTGATGCGTCGGATGCTGCCCGCCACGGCATCCGCTCTGTCCACGCCCGCGACCTACCAGCTCGACGCGCTCGTCGAGCATCTGGAGGAGAGCGGTTTCGAGCCCGTCGTCGACGACGCGCGGCTCACGGTCGACCTCAGCCCGTGTCCGCACGCGGCCGGCCGACCCGAGGACCGACCGATGCTGTGCCAGGTGCACCTCGGCCTCATGCAGGGCGTCATGAACGAGGCCGGCGGACCTCTGGTCGCCGAATGCGTGCAGGCGTCGGCCGACCCGGCCGACTGCACCGTTCAGCTGATCGACCGCGGGCAGCTGACCGACCGAACAGGAGTCGCGCATGGAATGGCTTGATCCGCTCGTCCTCTCCCGATGGCAGTTCGGGCTGACGACCGTCTACCACTACCTGTTCGTGCCCCTGACGATCGGGATGGCCCTCGTGGCCGCGATCTTCCAGACCGCGTGGGTGCGCACCGGCAAGGTGCAGTACCTGCACCTGACCCGGTTCTTCGGCAAGATCTTCCTCATCAACTTCGCGATGGGCGTCGTCACCGGCATCGTGCAGGAGTTCCAGTTCGGCATGAACTGGTCGGACTACTCCCGATTCGTCGGCGACGTGTTCGGCGCCCCGCTCGCCTTCGAAGGCCTTCTGGCGTTCTTCTTCGAGGCGACCTTCATCGGGCTCTGGATCTTCGGCTGGGACAAGCTCCCGCAGAAGCTGCACCTCGCCACCATCTGGTGCGTGTCGATCGGCAGCATCCTGTCGGCGTACTTCATCATCGCCGCCAACGCCTTCATGCAGAATCCGGTCGGCTACACGTACAACCCCGTCACGAACCGCGCCGAGCTCACCGACTTCTGGGCGCTGCTCACCAACCCCGTCGCCCTCGCCGCCTTCCCGCACACGATCTTCGGCGCGCTCATGTTCGCGGCCGGCGTCGTCATCTCGGTGTCGGCCTGGCACCTCTCCCGCGGCCAGCATTTCGACACCATGCGCATCTCGCTGAAGTTCGGGCTCTGGGCGATGATCTTCTCGACCGCCGGCGTCGTGCTCACGGGCGACCAGCTGGGCCTCGCCATGTACGCCGCGCAGCCGATGAAGATGGCGGCGGCCGAGGCGACGTTCAACACGGTCTGCGGGCCGGATGCCTCGTTCAGCCTGTTCACGCTCGGCACCCCCGACGGCAGCTCCGAGCTGTTCTCCATCCGCGTGCCGTATCTTCTGTCGCTGCTCTCGACCCACACGCTCGACGCCTGCGTGCACGGCATCAACGACCTGAACGCCGAGTACAGCCAGACGTATGCCGACACGGGCATGACCGACTTCGCCCCGATCCTCTGGGTCACGTACTGGGCGTTCCGCTGGATGATCGGCCTCGGCATGGCCGCCGGTCTCGTCGCCGTCATCGGCCTCTGGCTCACGCGCAAGAGCGCGACGAAGGAGCCTGCGCAGTGGATGTGGAAGCTCGCGATCTGGTCGTTCCCGCTCGCCCTGGCCGCCAACATCATGGGCTGGGTCTTCACCGAGATGGGCAGGCAGCCCTGGATCGTGTTCGGGCTGATGTCCACCCGCGACGGCGTCTCGCCGGGGGTGACCGGCGTCGAGGTGCTCATCTCGCTCATCGCCTTCACCGCGATCTACGCGACCCTCGCCGTCGTCGAGGTCCGGCTCATCGTCCGGGCTGCGCAGAAGGGTCCCGACACCGAAGAGCAACCCCACGACGAAACGGCCCAGCTGCCGTCGGTCGTCTACTGAGAGGAAGGAGCATCATGGATCTCGCAACGCTCTGGTTCTGGATCGTCGGCTTCCTCTTCGTCGGCTACTTCGTGCTCGACGGGTTCGACTTCGGCGTCGGGATGTCGCTGCCGTTCCTCGGGCGGAACGACGTGTCGCGCCGCCAGGTGATCAACACGATCGGCCCGATCTGGGACCTCAACGAGACGTGGGTCATCGTCGCCGGCGCCTGCCTGTTCGCGTCGTTCCCCGAGTGGTACGCGACGCTGTTCAGCGGCTTCTACCTGCCGCTGCTGCTCATCCTGCTGGCCCTCATCCTGCGGGGAGTCTCGTTCGAGTACCGGCATCAGCGCGAGAGCGCGGCCTGGAAGCGCGGCTTCGACCGGATGATCGTGATCGGGTCGGCCGTGCCGGCATTCCTCTGGGGCGTCGCCTTCGGCAACATCGTGCAGGGCGTCGCGCTGGACGAGAACCACATCTACGTGGGCGGATTCTTCGCGCTCCTGAACCCGTACTCGCTGCTGGTCGGCCTCACGACGCTGCTGGTGTTCTTCCTGCACGGCGTGCTCTTCGTGGCGCTCAAGACCGACGGGCAGGTGCACGCCGATGCGCGGCGTCTGGCGAAGATCGCGGCCGTGCCGACGATCCTCGTGGCAGCCGGGACCGTGCTGTGGACGATCGGGATCGCGGCCGACCGTGACGCGCCGCTGCTCGGGCTGGTCGTCGTCGCCGGAGCGCTCGCCGCCGTCAGCCTCATCGCGGCGGTCGTCTTCTCGCTGCGCGGGCGGGACGGCCGGGCGTTCACCGCAGGGGCCGCGACCGTGCTCTTCGCCGTGGTCATGCTGTTCTTCGCCCTGTTCCCGTTCGTGATGCCCTCGACGCTCGACCCGGCGAACAGCCTGACGATCGCGAACGCGTCGAGCACGCCGTATACGCTGCAGATCATGAGCTGGACCGCACTGATCGCCCTTCCGCTGGTCATCGCGTACCAGACCTGGACCTACTGGATCTTCCGGAAGCGCGTCACGCGCTCGTCGATCGAGGCGGCGCCGGCGCACGCATGAAACCCGTCGACCCGCGGCTGCTGCGGTACGCAGGTGCCGCACGGGGCTTCCTCGCGGCATCCGCGCTGATCGGCGTCGTGCAGACGGCCGTGACGATCGCGTTCGCCTGGCTGCTGACGGATGCCGTCACCGGCGCGATCGCGGGGCGGGACGTCTCCGGTTCGCTGCTGTGGCTGCTCGCGGCCGCGCTGCTGCGCGGCATCCTGATCGCGGCGTCGGATGCGGCGGGAACGCGCGCCGCCGCGAAGACCGGGATGCAGCTGCGGTCGGCGCTGATCGCCGCCGTCGGGCGGCTCGGGCCGGGGTGGCTGGCGCAGCGGAACCAGACCGCGCTCGCGGTCACCGCCGGACACGGACTGGAGGCGCTCGACGCCTACTTCGCCCGGTACATCCCGCAGCTCGTGCTCACCGCGATCGCGACGCCCGTGATCGTCGCTGTCATGTGGTGGCAGGACTGGCCGAGCGGGCTCACGGCAATCATCACCCTGCCGCTGATCCCGCTGTTCCTGATCCTCATCGGCATGGCGACGCGCACCGTGCAGAAGAAGCAGTGGCAGACGCTGCAGCGGCTCGCGGCGCGGTTCGCCGACACGGTGCAGGGTCTCTCGACGCTGCGGCTGTTCGGACGGGACCGTCGCGCCGCCGACCGCATCGAGGTCACCGCCGACGAGTACCGGCGCGAGACGATGAAGGTGCTGCGGTTCTCGTTCCTCTCGGGCTTCGCGATGGAGCTGCTCGCCTCGCTCGCCGTCGCGCTGATCGCGGTGGCGGTGGGGTTCCGGCTGCTGTCCGGCGACCTGTCGCTGGAGGTCGGGCTGTTCGTGCTGCTGCTCGCGCCCGAGGCGTTCCTGCCGATCCGACAGGTCGGCGTGCAGTTCCATGCGGCGGCCGAGGGGGTCGCGGCGACCGAGGACGTGTTCGACGTGCTCGATCAGGTGGGGGCCCGGATGCGGAACCGCGTCACTTCGCAGGTCCAGATCACGGATGCAGGTCGAAACGCCGCGGATGCCGCCTGCATCCGTGAATTCGACCTGCAAACCGCCGGCGGAGCGCACCCGGCTGCGAATCTCGTCGTCTCCGGTCTTCGTGTCCGTGACCTGCCGCCCGTCTCCTTCACGGCCGAACCGGGCACCATCACTCTGATCGAGGGCCCCAGCGGCGCGGGCAAGTCGAGTCTGATCGCGGCGCTCCGGGGTGCCGCCGAGTTCGACGGCTCCGCCGTCTTCGCAGGCCGCGACGTGCGCGACCTCTCGCCTGCGGCCTGGCTCGCGTGGGCGGGGCAGAGGCCAGGGCTGCTGCGCGGCACAGTCGGGGAGAACGTGGCCCTCGGCGATCCGGAGCCCGATGCCGACGGCATCCGCTCTGCCCTGGATGCCGCGTGCGCCGACACGATCGACGAGGGCCGGATGCTCGGGGTTCAGGGCAGCGGGCTCTCGGGCGGGCAGGCGCAGCGCGTCGCCGTCGCCCGCGCGCTCTACCGGCATGCGACCGGCCCTGACCGGGTGCTGGCGCTCGACGAGCCCTCGAGCGCTCTCGATCCCGAGACCGAGGAGCGGCTCTGGCGTTCGCTGCGGAGGCGAGCGGATGCCGGGGCGACGATCTTGCTCGTCTCGCACCGTCGGTCGGCGCGGGACATCGCCGATCAGGTCGTGGCGCTGGGGGTGAGCGCATGACCGCTCTCACCCGCGCCGAGCGAGTCCGCGGCATCCTGCGTCTCGCGCAGCCCCCGATCGGGGGGTTCCTGCCCGGGCTGGTCTGGGGCGCGCTCTCGGCGGCCGCCGCGGTGAGCCTGCTCGCCGTCAGCGGGTGGCTCATCGTGAGCGCCTCGATCGTGGACTCGCTCGTTCCGCTGTCGATCGCGGTCGTCGGTGTGCGCTTCTTCGCGGTGTCGCGGGCCGTGACCCGATATCTCGAGCGGCTGAGCGGACACGACGCCGCGCTGCGGCAGCTCGCCAGCACGCGCTCCGACATGGTGCGTCGGCTCATCCCGCTGTCTCCGGCGGGTCTCGGCGCGACCGACCGCGGGCGGGTGCTCGCCGCGCTCGTCGACGACGTCGAGAATCTGCAGAACCTGCCGCTGCGCGTGGTGCAGCCGCTCGGGGTCGCGGCCGTCGTGGCCCTCGGGGCGGTGGCGTTCCTCTCCTTCGTCTCGCCGATCGCCGCGCTCACGCTCGCGGTCTGCCTGGTCGTCGCCGCAGCGGCATCCATCGGTCTGGGATGGATTTTCGGCTCGCGGGCCGAGGCGCTCGTCTCGGCCCGCCGGGCAGATCTCTCGTCGGCGCTCGTCGACTACTTCGGCAGCCTCGACGTGCTCCTGGCCTACGGTGCCGAGGAGCAGGCGCGGGAACGCGTGCGCGACGCCGATGCCGCGCTACGACGGCTCGTCGGGCGCGCGTCGCTCGCGCAGGCGGTCGCCGCGGGAGTGGTCTCGGCGGTCGCCGGCGCGGCGTCGGTCTGGGCACTCGCCGCGGCGGCTCCGGGACTCGCGACCGGCGCGATCGACGGGCCCTGGCTGGCGGTCGCCGTGCTCGTGCCGATGGTGGTGTTCGAGATCTTCGGCGCGGTGCCGATCGCGGCGGCATCCTGGCGCAGCGTGCGGGCGAGTGCCGAGCGCATCGTCGACGTGCTGCCGGATCGGATGCCGGCGGAACTGCGGACCGACGAGGGCGCGGATGCCGAGATCACGGGCGCACCCGCTCTGCGGCTGCGCGATGTCCGCGCGCACTGGCCGGGCGGCGCGGCGGCGCTCGACGGAGTCGACCTCGATCTGCGCCCCGGGGAGCGGGTGCTCGTCGCGGGGCCGAGCGGTGCAGGGAAGAGCTCGCTCGCCGCAGTCCTCGTGGGATTCCTGCGGCCCGAGGGGGAGTACCGCGTCGGCGAGGCGGATGCTGCGGCGCTGTCGGGTGCGGCCCTGCGCCGCACGATGGGGCTGTGCGAGCAGAGCCCGCAGCTGTTCGACGAGGACATCCGGCAGAACCTGCTGTTCGCGCGCGACACCGCGACCGACGATGAGCTGCGCGAGGTGCTCGATCGCGTCGGGCTGGGGGAGTGGATGCGGGAGCGCGGCGGCCTCGACGCACGGGTCGGCGATCGCGGCGCCCTCGTCTCGGGTGGTCAGGCGCAGCGCCTCTCTCTGGCCCGCGCGCTGTTGCGCGGATTCCCCGTGCTGGTGCTCGACGAGCCGACCGCCGGCGTCGACCCCGACGCGTCCGACGGGCTGCTGCGCGACCTGCTCGAGGCAGCAGGCGACCAGTCGGTGCTGCTGATCTCGCATGTCGCGCCGCCCGAGGGGACGGTCGACCGCGTGGTGCGACTGGAGGGCGGGCGGACGGTCTGAGGTCGCGACCTCCTCAGCCGTAGAGCGGCGTCGGCGGCTCCATCACGATGCCCTGTGCCTCGAAGGCCTTGCGGCGTTCCTCGATGCGGCGGTGCAGCTCGACCTGCGCGGCGTCGACGACCTGCGGATCGAGCGGCACGGTCTGCGGGTGCGGATCACCGTGGTGCGCCGCGATGTACGCGTCGAGCTCGGGACCGCTCGTCCACGAGGCGATGAGCGCGTAGCGGGGAGCGGTGCCGCGGTGCCAGACCGCATGCCAGAAGCGCTGCGTGTCGACGACGATCCGCGAGCCCGCGTGCAGCGACAGCCGCACCTCCGTCGCCGGATCGAAGCGATCCGAGCGCAGGATCAGCATCGACTCCGTGTCGTCCGTGAGGTTGAAGAAGGCGCGCACCACCCAGCCGGTGCCGTCGTCGTTGAGACGGTTGTTGTCATCCTGATGGAGGTTGTAGACGGCGTCCGCGTACTCGTTGGGCTGCAGCTCGATCACCCGGCAGCGCCCGACCCCGGCACCCGGCTCGAGCGCCCACTGCTGCAGCGTCGGAGAGATCGCCACCTGGGACGACACCCAGACGCCGTCCTTATCGGTGCGGGGAGGCGTGTGGTTCCAGAACCCGTTGCAGTCCACGTCGCCCGCATAGCTGGTGAGCGGGGCGAACCGGGTGATGCCGGAGGATCGCCAGCGCACGTACTCGAGTCCGAGCCATTCCGCGGGGTCGACGTCGGCGGGGTGATCGTCGAGGACGACGTAACCGGTCTCCGCCAGCGCGTCGGACGTGATGAAGCCCATCGGTCGCATCCTTCCCTCGGGGTGCTTAGGCCATCCTAACTCGGGAGGCATTCCGAACCCGGGAGGTGTTCAGGCGATCTCGACGCTCCGTGCTGCCGCGGTGAGCGCGGTGAGGTCGCTCGGCGACAGTTCCGAGGTGACGACGGCGTCGGGGCCGTCGATCGCGCACAGCGAGACGAAGCACGTCGTGCCGAACTTGCTCGCGTCGATCGCCGCGATCGTGCGCTGCGATGATGCGCGGGCGGTGCGCTTCACGGCCGCGTCCTCGACGTTCCACTCCGAGAAACCATGGTCGAGAGAGAACCCGCTGGCGGTCATGACGTACACGTCGAAGCGGTGGGCGAGGAGGTACTCGACGGTCTCCGATCCGCTGATGCTGAGCTCACCGGTGCGGACGAGGCCAGGAGGCATCAGCAGACGCACCGAGGTGGAGCCCGCGAACTCCCACGCGACCCGGAGCGAGAGCGGGCACACCGTGATCTGCCGCTCGGTCAATGCCTGCGCGATCGCGATGCCCGTCGTGCCGCCGTCGAGCACGACGGTGCTGCCGTCGTCGATGAGCTGGGCGACGCGGGCCGCGATCGCCTTCTTGTCGGCGGCATGCGTCTGCTCGCGCACCGCGATGGGAGGTTCGTAACTGCTGCCGATGGCGAGCTGCGCCCCGCCGTGGTATCGCTTGACGGCTCCCGCGTTCTCGAGCGCCTCGAGGTCGCGACGGATCGTGATCTCGGTGACGCCGATGCGGGTGCCCAGGTCGGCGACCGACAGCGATCCTGCGTCCTTGAGCATCGCGATGATCTCCTGATGCCGGAGGTCCTTTGCGTTCACCATGCCCCCATTCTCATCCACCATCGCCGAATTCCGCTCGAACGAAAGTCAGCTTAGCCTCTTGACGGATCAAATGATCAGAACTTATGATCATTCAAACATCACGACTGTTTGAATCGATCGGGATTCCTACAGGCTTTCGACGAAAAGAGTTGCCATGGCGGATCGCACGCCCTTCGAAGACGACATCCTCGAGCAGCCCGAAGCGCTGCGCCGCCTCGCGGCATCCGCCGGAGCTCCCACCGGCCTGGGCGCTGCCGAACGCACCGAGCAGCGCATCATCCTCACCGGCATGGGGTCGTCGCACTTCGCCGGCATCCCCACCTGGCGCCGTCTCGTCGCCGCCGGCCGTCCGGCCTGGAACGTCGATGCTGGCCAGCTGCTCGATGCGCCGGGTCTTCTCCGCGCCGGCAGCACCCTCGTCGCGACGTCGCAGTCGGGCGCGAGCGGCGAGGTCGCGGAACTCCTCGAGCGTCGCAGCGCCGGAACGCTGAGCTTCGACCGGGCGATCGGCATCGCGGATGCTCCCGACAGCATCCTCGCGCAGGAGTCGGACACGTTCCTCCCGCTGTTGAGCGGCACCGAGGCGACGGTCAGCACGAAGAGCTACCTCAACACCCTCGGCGTGCACCGCCTGTTCTCGGCATCCGTCCTCGGGGAGGACACCCTCTCGATCCGCGCCGAGCTGCTCGCGGCAGCCGACCTCGTCGAGCAGGCGATCACCCGCGTCGACACCGCCGCGCTCGCCGCATCCGTCGCGGGGCACCCGCAGCGGCGCCTCGCCTTCGTCGGTCGCGGCGACCACGCGGCCACGGCCCTCTACTCCGCGCTGATCACGAAGGAGTCGTCGAAGGTGGCGGCGGAGGGGTACATCGGCGGCCAGTTCCGTCACGGCCCGTTCGAGCTCGCCGGCGACGGCCTGACCGTCGTGCTGTTCGGCTCGCGCGCCGCGGATCCCGATCCGAGTCTGCGCCGGTTGGCAGAGGACCTCGTCGCCAGCGGATCACGCGTCGTCTTCGTCGGGGACGACTCCGTTCCGGGTGCGCTGACCATCGACGTGGAACGGGGGAGCGGCCTCGCGGAGCTCCTCGTCGACTCCGTCGTCGCACAGCTCCTCGCGGTCGAACTGGCGAAGGCGAACGGCGTCGTGCCGGGCGAGTTCCTGTTCGGCAGCAAGATCACGACGGTGGTGTGACGATGGCCCCCCTCTCGCTGCCGACCAGCGTCGACACCCTCGTGATCGGCGGCGGCACCGGCGGCACCGCCTTCATCGGGGTCCTCGCCGCGCACTCCGACGAGTCGATCCTCCTCGTCGAGGCCGGACCGGACTACGGGTCCTTCGCCGATCGGCAGTGGCCGGCCGACATGCTCGACGCCCTGAACATCCCGCTGTCCCACGATTACGACCTCGCGACCTCCGCGAACGACATCACCCCCGGCGTCGACCTTCCGCGGGCGCGCATCATCGGCGGCTGCTCATCGCACAACGGATGCACCGCCTCGATCGGCGCCGCCCACGAGTACGACGAATGGGCCACGGCCGCGGATGATGCGCGCTGGGCGTCCGACGAGGTCGTGCCGCTGCTGGAGTGGGCGCGCGAACGGTTCCGCGTGAGCCACACCACCATGGAGGAGCTCACTCCGCCGCAGCGCGCTTTCGTCGACGCCGGTATCGCGGCGGGAATGCCTCTCGACTTCGACCTCGACGACATCGCCGCGGGCGAGGGCATCGGGCCGATGCCGGTCAACATCGTCGACGGGGTCCGCTGGAACGGCGCCTTCGCCTTCCTCGATGCGGTCCGCTCGCGACCGAACCTGCGGATCGCGGGTGGCGTGCAGGCCGAGCAGGTCGTCGTCGACGACGGTGCGGTCACGGGCGCCTGGCTTCTCGTCGACGGCGAGCGGATCCTTGTCGCCGCGAAGCGCGTCGTCATCGCGGCGGGCGCCTATCACTCCCCGGCCCTGCTCCTGCGCTCGGGCATCGGCCCGCGCGACGAGCTCGCCGCCCTCGGCATCGAGACCATCGTCGACCTGCCGGGCGTCGGCAAGCACCTGCTCGATCACTCCTGCGTGCAGCTGAACTTCGCCGGTCGCCCGGGGTTGGTCGACGAACTCCGCGCGCTGCCGTTCCACCCCGACGAACAGACCGTCGGGCGCTTCCGCTCGACCGTCTGCGACGACGGCCCCTACGACATCCACGTCTTCATGGTCGCCGGCGAGAACAGCGGCCACCCCGGGCTCCCGCCCATCTCGCTCTATGGCGGGGCGATGCGCGCCCGATCCGAGGGCGAGGTCACCCTCGGGTCGGATCTCGATGTCGTCGTACCCGTCATCGATCACCGCTACGGGACGGATTCCGATGGTCACGACCGTCAGGTGCTCAGCGAGGCGCTGCAGCTGCTGCGCACGATGGCCGCGCACGAGGGCCTCGCCGAGGTGATCGGCGAGGAGGTCACCGACGGCACGGATCCGCTCGACCGGATCGTCAACTACTGCCACCCGGCGGGCAGCTGCAAGATGGGCGCGGCATCCGATCCGAAGGCCGTCGTCGACGGCGCCGGTCAGGTGCACGGGGTGCGAGGGCTGCTCGTCGCCGACGCCTCCATCATGCCGACCATCACCCGGGGCAACATCAACCTGCCCACCGCGATGATCGGCGCCCGCGTCGCCGCGAGCGCGCTGGGCATCTCTCCCGTCGTGATCGCCCGAGCCGACTGAATCACTCCGTCCCGAACACCTCCGCGCCTGAGACACCCCGCCCGACCCCTCCGCACTGACCCGAACAAGGAGCTACTCATGTACCCACGCAACAGACGACGTGCAGTGCAGGCCGTCGCAGCGCTCACCGGACTCGCCCTCGCCGCCACCGGCTGCAGCGCGGGGATGGGCGGCGGTTCCGGATCCGACGACGTCGCCGACGCCTCCGGCGCGTTCGACTGGAAGCGCTACGACGGCCAGGAGATCTCGGTGATGCTCAACGAGCACCCCTGGACGACCGGCATCAAGGAGTACCTGCCCGGGTTCGAGGAGCTCACCGGCATCGATGTCTCCCTCAACACCTATTCCGAGGACCTCTACACGGCGAAGGTCGAGCAGGCGGTGCGCTCGGGTTCGGCGCCCGGCGTGTACATGCTGCCGATGGACGACTTCGCCGCCACGCAGTTCGACGCCGACCTGATCGAGCCGCTGTCGCCCTATCTCGAGAACGCGTCCCTGACGAGCGACGACTACGATTTCGACGACTTCCCGGCAGGTCTCGTCGACCCGGGTCGTTTCCCTGCGGGCGAGGCGGATGCCGCCGTCTACGAGATCCCGATCGCCACCGAGTCGTACATCCTCTTCTACAACAAGCAGATCGTCGACGAGTACCTCGGCGGGGTGGTGCCCGAGACGATGGAAGAGCTCATCGCGGCGGCCGAGAAGGTCACGGCCGAGGGGAACGGCGACGTCTTCGGCTCGGTCGTCCGCGGCGTGCGATCCGACGGCCTCCGCGACACCATCACCGGCATGGTGCTGAACCAGTGGCCGCAGGACCGTGAGATCGAGTCCCCGTACAACGTGTGGTTCGACGGTTCGTGGGATGCGCCGCGACTCAGCGATCCGTCGATCGTGAAGGGACTCTCCGACTATGCCGCGCTGATCGCCGCCGGTCCGAGCAACCGCTTCAACATCGACTGGCCCGATGCGACGAGTCTCTTCGCGCAGGGGAAGGCGGCGTTCTTCATCGATGCGAGCGTCTTCGGGCCCGGGTTCGAAGACCCCGAGACCTCGACGATCAGCGGAGAGGTCGGCTACGCCGCCATCCCCGCCGGAGACGTCGACGGCAGCGCGGGCGTCTGGTCGTGGGGACTCGCGATGGCGAAGAACGCGCAGAACAAGGGTGCGAGCTGGCTGTTCCTGCAGTGGGCGACGAGCAAGGAGATGACCGCGAAGCTCGGCACGTACACGGGAGGAGCGCCGCGTCAGTCCTCGGCATCCGACACCGCGTACCTCGAGTCACTGAACCCCGAGTTCGTCGACGTGACGACGGATGCCGCCGCCACCGCCCGCACGACCGCGGTGCTGCGGGCCAACTGGAAGCCGGGAGTGCTGGTGATCGTCGACGGGATCCTGGCGGTCGCGAACGGCGACGATCCCGAAGAGGTCTTCGCCCGGGCGAACGAGCAGATGAAGTCGGCGCTCGAATGACCGCCACCGAGCTCCTCGTCACGACGGACGGCACCCGGGGCGGCCATCGCCCCGGGGTCGTCCCCGGGAAGGGACCGGCTCCCCGGCGCGCGGCATCCGGCGGGGGAGCGACGCTCTATCTCGTCCCGATGATCGTGCTGCTCGGCCTGACGTCGGTCGTGCCGATCGTCTACTCGCTGTCGCTCAGCCTGTTCAACTGGAACTGGGGATCGCGGTTCGACTTCGTGGGACTCGAGAACTACGCCGCGCTCCTCGGCGACGGGGAGTTCTGGGCCTCTCTGCTCCGCACTGCGCTGTTCACGGTGCTCGCTGTCGCGTTCGAGATCGTCCTCGGTCTCGCGATCGCCATGGCCGTGCAGTCGATGACCCGAGGTCTCGGGTGGTTGCGCACGATCTTCATCCTGCCGCTCATGGTGTCGGGGATGGTCGTCGCGTTGGTGTGGAAGGTGATGCTCGACCCGACGCTCGGCGTCATCCCCTTCCTGCTCGGGAAGATCGGGTTGTCGGGCGTCGACCTGCTCGGCTCGGCGACGACCGCCCTGCCGGCGCTCGCCGGCATCGACACCTGGTGGCAGACCGGCTTCGTCTTCATCATTCTCAGCGCCGGTCTCGCCGGCCTCCCGAAGGAGCCGTTCGAGGCCTCGCACGTCGACGGCGCGAACGCGCTGCAGCGCTTCCGGTTCCTCACGCTGCCGATGATGGTGCCGATTCTGCTGACGGTCGCGGCGATCCGCACGGTCGACTGCCTCAAAGTCTTCGCGCTGGCCTTCGGAACGACCAACGGCGGACCCGCCCAGTCGACCGACTTCACCCAGATGCTCGCGTACCGCACCGCGTTCCGCGAGTTCAAGATGAGCGAGAGCATGACCATGATGATCACCTATACGCTGCTGATCGTCGTGGTGCTCGCCGTCGTCGGTCTCGTCCGGAAAGCAGGACGTCGTGCGCTCTAGCATCTCCGGCAGGATCGGCCGCGGCGTGTTCGTCGCGCTGGCCGTGCTCGCCACGATCTTCCCGTTCGTGTGGACGCTGAACCTCGCGACGCAGAACACCGCGGCGGGGAACGGCCCGACCTTCTTCTCGGCGCCGTCGTTCGAGGCATTCGCCGCGGTCTGGGAGAACAGCGACTTCGTCGGCTCGATGATCATGAGCGTCATCGTGGTCGCCTTCACGGTCGTGCTCTCGCTGCTCGTCACCGTGCCGGCCGCCTACGCTCTCGTGCGCTTCCGGGTGCGCGGCAAGTCAGGTGTCGTGGTCTGGCTGCTGCTCGCCTACCTGCTGCCCCCCTCCTCATCGCGATCCCGATGTTCGCTCTGCTGCAGAACGTCGGTCTCTACGACACCCCGCTCGGGTTGGCGTTCGCGTATCAGGTGTTCATGGTGCCGCTCGCGATGTGGCTGCTGCTGCGGTTCTTCGAAGAGGTTCCGGTCGAGCTCGCGGAGGCGGCCAGCATCGACGGCGCCTCACGGTTCGCGACCCTCGTCCGCGTGTACCTGCCGATCGTGCGTCCCGGCATCGCGACCACGGCGGTTCTCATCGCCGTGACGGTCTGGAACGAGGTCACGCTCGCCCTCTCGCTCACCCTCAACAACCCCACCGTGCCGATCGCGATCGCCGCATACAAGGGCTACGCTTCGATCCAATGGGATCAGCTGGCGGCGGCATCGCTGCTGGCCATGGCGCCGGTGATCATCTTCGCGATCTTCGCGCAGCGGCACATCGTCAGCGGACTGACGGCGGGGACGGGCAAGTGAAGGTGATCGGCGTCGACATCGGCGGGACGAACATCCGTGCCGCGCTGTTCGACGACGGCGCGGAGATTCGCACGGTGGTGCGTTCTGCGACTTTGGGGGCGGATGAGCGGCCGGCCGGGACGATGCTCGCACTCATCCGTGAGGTGGGCGGCGAGGACCCGGTCGCCGCTGTCGGGATGGCGATCACGGGCCCGGTCGATGTGCGGACGCGGATCGTGCACAACCCGCACACCCTCCCCGACTGGTCGGGATCCGCGTGGGTCGACGAGGTGGAGGCGGCGCTCGGTGTGCCGATCGTCGTCGAGAACGACGCGATGGGCGCGGCGTTCGGAGAGTTCGCGCGCGGTGCCGGACGCGAGGCCGAGGTCATGGCCATGGTCACGCTCGGCACCGGGATCGGCGTCGCCGTCGTGTCGCGGGCGACCGGCGCGCTCCGAGGGGCCGCGGCGTTCCACCCTGAAGGCGGACATCTGCTGATCGGCAGCGGCGCGCTCGACCGCGTCGACCGCTGCTACTGCGGTCAGGTCGGATGCTGGGAGGAGCTGTGCAGCGGCAGCAGCGTCCCGAAGTACTGGACGACCGACGGCCGCATCCGCTGGGACGACTACGGGCAGATGCTCGCCCGCGGCATCCGCAACGTCACTCGGGCGTACGCACCCGACACGGTCGTGTTCGGCGGGGGCGTCAGCGCGAACTTCGACGACTTCGCTCCGGCATTGCGGGAGGCGTTCGCGGGACCGGATCCCATGGGCGCGCCGGTGGTCTTCCTGCGGGCGGAGCTGGACGAGCCCGGGTGCGTCGGCGCCGCTCACCTCGCGGCGGCGCTCGCCGGCTGACCCCCGCACCGCGGACCGCCCGCCGATATTCTGGAGGCATGACTCAGCCCCAGGGTGCCCTCCTCGTGGGCAGCGTGAACTACGACGACGCGGAGACCACGATGCGCACGTCCGCGGAGATGCTCGGCTCGCATCTGCGGCGCCTTCCCGACGGCGAGGTCGGCAAGAGGTTCCACTGGATCATGTTCCAGCCCGACGTGATCGGCCAGGCCGATGGCATCGAGCGCATCGGCGATGAGCCGATCCCCTTCCCGGCCGGCATCGACGCACGCGGCCTCCGCATCGCCGACGGGGCGGATGCTGCCGCCATCGAGCTCCCGCCCCTCGGCTATGCTGCGGCGGCGCTGGAGTCGTACGCCGTGTTCACGCGCCTCCGTGCAGAAGGAGCCGTGCCCGCCGGCATCCGCTTCCAGGTCTCGCTGCCGACGCCGCTCGCCGTGATCTCGTCGTTCTTCCACGGCGACGACCGGGCGGCGATCGAACCCGTCTACACGGCGGCGATGCTGCGCGAGCTCGACGAGATCCTCGCCGCGATCCCGCATGACGACCTCGCCGTGCAGTGGGACGTCGCGAGCGAGATGGGCATCATCGAGCACGCCGCCGGCTACGGGGCCGTCATGGAGGCCTGGTGGCCGGGCGACCCGTTCGACGGCCTCGTCTCGCGCCTCGCCGCGCTGATCGATGCCGTGCCGGAAGACGTCGAGGTCGGCGTGCACCTCTGTTACGGCGACGCGGGGGAGAAGCACTTCTTCGAGCCGTCGGATGCCGGGAACCTCGTGCGCTACGCGAACGCCGTGGTCGCGGCATCCGCTCGATCGATCACGTGGCTGCACCTGCCGGTCCCGATCGCGCACGACGACGAGGAGTACTTCGCGCCTCTCGCGTCGTTGGTTCCGGTGGAGGAGCTATATCTCGGGCTCGTGCACCGCGAGGACGGCGCCGAAGGAGCGGAGCGACGGATCGCCGCCGCGGCACCGTACGCGCCCGCTTTCGGCGTAGCGACGGAATGCGGCATCGGACGGGCGCCGGCCGGATCGACCGAGGGCATCCTGCGGACGCACGCCGAGGTCGCCTCGGCGTGGTGAGAATCCCGGCGGCTCGCGGATTCGCGTGCCGGGCCGGTCTCGCGTAAGCTATTCCGCGGTGACGTGTCCGAGCGGCCGAAGGTGCAACTCTCGAAAAGTTGTGTAGGGTAACCCCCTACCGTGGGTTCAAATCCCACCGTCACCGCCACTCAAGAAGCCCGTTCTCCCTGAAGATCACTGGGGAGGGCGGGCTTTCTTCATGCCGATGACAACGGCGTAGCAACGCCGGCGGAGAAGAGAGCGGACCGTGACCGCGCGGGCGCCGCCCACAACGCCACGGCTTGAGACACGAGGTTTAGCATCTGCCGGCTGCAGCTGGCAAGGGGCATGGTTCACGGCCCCATCGAGCGTAGGAAGTCACCATGCGGATCATCATCTACGCAGGGGAGACGTATCTGACGGGTGACGACATCGCCGACGCGCTGCTCGAATACAGCCGTGCACTCGGTGATGAGGATCGGGCTGAGATCATCGAGGTCCCTGTCCGCAACGAGCTCGGTGAACTCGTCTCGGCGAAGTTCTTGATAGGGCCGGCCAGTCAGATCGTCACGGAGGCCGTCGACGTACCGGGGCCTGAAGTGGTCGACACCGAACTGGTGACCCGGCTGCGCCGACTGACCGGCGCAGCGGAGCGGCCCATGAGCGTGCCTCTCGCCGCCGAGGACGTCTCGGATTTCGACGCCGGTTGACGGCAGCGACCGCCTCGAGCGCGGTGCTGCGAGGTCTGCCCGCAGCCCCTGGCGCACCCGACGTTCCCCGTCTATTCTTCGCGGTATGGGTTTCATCACCTATGACAGCACGAGCGTGCTGCACATCGAAGACCGCGCGTTGGCGCATCTGAAGGTCGTGATCGCGACGAAGCTCCGGCGCAACGAATCCTTCACGGTGTCCTGGATGCACGGTGACGGCGAGAGCGGCGGCCGGTCGACGATCTGGCTGCATCCGGCGATACCGTTGCGCTTCACCTTCGACAGCCGTGAGGCTCCGAAGCTGAACGCCAAATGGATCGATGACCTCATGCATTCCGCCAACTCGACCGGGGGCATCATGCTGATCGACGAGGTCGTCGACGCCGACGACGCGTCGTCGGTCACCTGAAGGCGGGGTCGATGCGTCGACGGTAGCTTCCTGAGGATTGCCTGTCAAGGTTCTTTCAGGCTGCGTCCAGCGAGATTGATACTGCCTTCGAATGGAGGGTGAGATGTCTGGACTTCCTGATCCCCGATTCGAGCTCCGCAAGGTGGCAGAGCGCGAATGGATGATCCTCGATCACCGATACGGTGCGGACGATCCACGCAAGACCGTCGGCTGCGTCTACCAGGTAGACGAGTACGAGGTCGAAGTGATGTGGATGCGTGAGCTGGCGGCGGCATCACGCTTCATGTCCGCTCTCGAGGCCCTGGATGAGGTGCAGCGGCTGCACGAACGGAGCCGGGCAACGCGTCCGATCAGCATTCCGCACCTGCCTCCGCTTCTTCCGACCTAGAGAGAACACACCCTGCCCGAGGATCGGATGGAGGCATCGGCCTTCACCGCGAGCTCACCCAGCGGCCTCTCCCTCGTCCCAGAACCCGCCATCTCCATCGCGGAGGTCGCCTCGATGAGCGCACGCAATTCGTCCGCTCCGGGCGAGAACTCCTCGAGACGCTCGGGCGAGATCGTCATCGGAGCGCCGACCGGAGCCTGCTCGAGAGCTGACCACGGGCGAGCTTTCGCGATGGTCGATCCCTCGTGCCCGCGCTCGGCTAGCCGAGTCGGTTGCGGTCGAGGGACGCCCGAAGTTCGGCGTTCTCGTCCTGAAGGTTCATCACCTTGCCGACTCCTGTCAGGTTGACGCCGTCCGTCTGGAGGTCAGCGATCCGCCGCATCCGATCGATGTCGTCCTCGCTGTAGCGACGCGTTCCTCCGTCGGTGCGTGCAGGGCTGACGAGGCCCTTGCGCTCGTAGAGTCGCAGCGTGGCCGGCGGCAGGTCGAGCAGTTCCGCGGCGATACCCATGGTGTAGACCGGCCGCGCGCCAGAAGACGAATCCATGTCAAGAATTCTCGTCTGAGACCTTGCATCGCGTCAACCAAAAGGTGTACAAAATATGCATCAAGTGATCCACATCTTTCGGGGTCGCTCTGCCGGATCATCGGCACGGGCGGCCGGTAGTGACGACAGATCGGAGGTGATCTTCTGTGGCAGTCATCAGCTCGACCGATGACGCGAAGGCGAGCATCGTCGACATCATCTGCGCCGACGCGGAGTGGGTCCGCGCGGAATTCGAACAGATCGTGTCGGGCCTTGCAGCCGTGACGACGGCGACCATCCCGCCGCATCGCCCCGCTGGTCGCATCTGGCGGTTCATCCACCTGCCCGCCTCGGTCGGTGATCCCTGGACCCAGGCTCTCCCAGAGAGGGTCCGCGCGCCTCCGCCGGATCCGGCCGGTTCCGGCCGCCGCTGCTGACCGTCATCTGTCGGGCGGCATGTCACGCCGCCGCTTTTTGAGAGGAGATTTTCTCGCCATGTCGATGTCATTCGATCCTTTCAGCCAGCTGGACCGCCTCGCGCAGAGCGTCTTCGACACCAGCAGGCAGCCGCGCCTCATGCCCGTGGACCTGTTCCGCGAAGGCGACCGATACGTCCTGAACGCCGACCTCCCCGGCGTCGACCCCGGGTCGGTCGACGTGGACGTCGACGGCCACCTGCTCACCATCCGCGCCGAGCGGACGGAGGCCAACCGTGACAACTCTCGTTGGCTGGCGCAGGAACGCCCGTTCGGGTCGTACGTGCGCCGCTTCACCATCGGTGACGACGTGGACGCACAGAGCATCCACGCCACGTACAACAACGGCGTGCTCAGCGTGATGATCCCCATCGCCGAGCGCGCCAAGCCGCGCAAGATCCAGATCGAGTCGATGGCGTCTCACGACGCCAAAGCCGTGACCGCCTGATCCGATCCGGGCCCTTGCGGCGCCGGAGCGCGGGTGGTCGAAGCCACACCTCCCCGACCACCCGCGCTCCCTGATCTCCTCGAGCTGATCGCAGGACTCCCGGGGTGCCCGATCTTCGCGGCGTTCGACGAGGTCAGCAGAGGACCGACGGGATGTGCGACGCCCGTCGCCGACGCTACGAGTCCGGGCCGACGGGCAGAGCGGACATGGCCGTGTCGAGGTAGCTCCCGAACGGTTCGCTGCGATCCGAGGCGAACCACGCCTGCCGTGCTGCCTGCATGCAGGCGAACGCGGCCCCGACGATGGCAGCCGGCCGCGGGTCGGTGCCGACGCGGTCACGCGAAGTGAGCCGGACGGCGACGCGGCCGATGAGCAGCTCCTGGACGCGCTGCATCTTCTCCAGGTAGCGCGCGTGGAGCTGGGGCGTGCTCCGCACGATCTCCTCCATCGCGTCGTTGCGCGCTCGCTGGTGGTCATCCTGGACGTAGTCGAGGGTGAGGTCGAACACCCGGCGCAGCGACTCCCAGATCGGCTCGTCGGCGGGCCGCTCGTCGAGCGCCTCCGCCATCCGGTCTGCAAAGAGGTCGTACTTGCCGATGACGAGGTCGTCCTTCGACGGGAAGTACCGGAAGAAGGTGCGCTTCGACATTCCCGCGGCGGCCGCGATCTGATCGACGGTGGTCTGGTCGTATCCCTGAGCGACGAACAGGTCCTGCGCCACCGATGTCAGCTCCGTCTGGGCAAGCCGACGAGTGCGCTCTCTGATCGGAACGGCCGGTGTCTCGGACATGCACCGATCATATCCCCAAGATGCGAAGTTGACACCGAGTGTCACAAAAGGCATATAGTCTCCCTATGGCGCCAGACAGGGGCCCAGGCACGAAGGAGCAACATGAGCAAGGTGTGGTTCGTCACCGGGTCGTCGAAGGGATTCGGCCGCCAATTCGTTCTCGCCGCGCTGGAGCGCGGAGAGAAGGTCGCCGCGACCGCCCGCGACATCGACACCCTGGGCGGCCTGGTCGAGAGCTACGGTGACGCCGTTCTTCCGCTGCAACTCGACGTCACGGACCGCGAGCAGGTGTTCGCGGCAGTGAACAAGGCACACGAAACCTTCGGGCGACTGGACGTCGTGATCAACAACGCGGGTTACGGGCTCTTCGGCACGGTCGAGGAGATCACCGAGCAGCAGTTGCGCGACCAGCTCGAGACCAACCTGTTCGGCGTATTCCATGTCACGCAGGCCGTGCTGCCGATCCTCCGCGATCAGGGATCGGGCCACATCATCCAGATCTCCACCATCGGCGGCGTCGCCGCTTTCCCGACGCTCGGCGGATACCACGCCTCCAAATGGGCCCTCGAAGGGCTCACCGAGGCCCTCGCTCAGGAGGTCGCCGGCTTCGGTATCAAGGTCACCCTGGTGGAGCCCGGTGGGTTCGCCACCGACTGGAACGGCGCATCCGCCGTCGTCGCCGACGCCCTGCCCGCGTATCAGCCCGCCCACGACGCCATGGCATCGGCGGCCGGTCGTCCTCAGCCGAAACCGGTCGGCTTCGGGTCCGCGATCCTCAAGGTCGTCGACGCAGAGAAGGCGCCGTTACGGGTGTTCTTCGGAGAGCAGCCCACTCAGATCGCGCCGCACATCTACCAGCAGCGCCTGGCCGAATGGGCCGAGTGGGCGCCGGTCTCCCGCGAGGCCGAGGGAAAGTAGCGCCGACGCGCTCTCGGCAGTCGATCAGTCGAAGACAGGACTCAGGAAGCGGCGCTCGTAGCGGCGGATGCACTGCGTCAGCCCTCCGCCGCGTCGTTGTGGTCGTCGACCCCTGCGCCGGGGTTCGCGAAGCGGGCCGGGAAGACCGGCTACTTCCGGGTCATCGACAGGCACGAGGGTCTGCCCGTCTTTCGCATCGCTCACCGGGGAACCCACCGCGGCTTCGTGGTCCACATCGTCTCGCGCGGTGACGGACCGATCATCGTGGCCACGAACGACCGCCGTTCCGTTGAGGTGGGTTCGTGCAGCACGACCTCCGCGAGCGGTTCAAGACGATCGATCGCTCCGACCCGGACCTGCGGATGGAGACGACACGGACACCGGTCCGCGCCCCGTGGCTCACGGAGGGCGCACGCGACTCAGCCGGGCAGCGCCACGCCGAAACCGGACACAATGGCTCTCAACTCAGCGAGATAGCGCTGCGCCTGCTCGATGAGCGGTATCGCTGAGTGGCCGATCCAGCCGCTCTCGCTGCGCAGGGTGTGCACGTCTTCGATGATGTCCTGCGTGCGCGTCTCCCGCAGCGAGAACGCGTACTCGGCGGCCGATCGAGGTGACGCTGGTCGAGCAGCGCGACCTGCTCGACGACCTGTCGCGCCTATCCGGTGAATCGTCCACGTCGTCGGTGAGCAGTTCTCTCTTCGTCGCACGCTGATACGTCCTGTCGAGCGGGCCGAACGCACCGATCCAGTACGCAAGCGGAGCCGCCTGTTCGCCATCTGGTGCGTGTGCTACGGCAGCAGAAGCAGCAACTACCGCAACGGCACCGGACGTCAATGACTGGGTAACACGCTGGTCTGGTACCGCGCTGGGGGCGCCCCGGGGCGGAGCCACGTGCGTGGGCTGTGGTGGGAACCTTCCTGCCGGCCTTTCGCATGGGCATCAAAGAAGCGCAACGCGAGACGCGATCCTGCCGAAGGCAGGTCGTCGCCATTCTCGTTGCTGAAGTTAGGGGGGTCTGACTTGGTGGTCAACGCGGGTTCGAAGACGCTGGTCTCGACCGGGAGACAAGCGGCACGGAGAGCGAGCAGGCTCGTCGGCATCCTGGTCGCCGCTGTGCTCTGCGCAGGCACCTCGGTGGTGGCGCAGACCGCTGAGCAGGCTCAGGCTGCCGAGCCGGCGACGATCACGAACACGTGCTCGACCGGCGGAACGACGAATGCGGACTCGTATGGGTACTGCTGGTTCGATTTCACGGGCCTCAATGCGGCAGGCAGCACGGGGACGATCACACAGCCGTTCACCCAGCTGATCGGCAACTCCGGCTTCAAGATGTCTTTCACCGTCACGATCTCGCAGCACTCGTCGAGCGGCTCGCTGCCGATCTGGAGCGCGCGTGCGACTCCGACCTGGGCGTCGGCGTTGTTCGGCAACCCGAGCAAGAACACGACGACGGTTCCGGGAAAGCCGACGATCAGTAACCAGTCGACGTCGGATCCCGAGAAGGGGTTCGACGGGGGGTCCGGAGACGCGGCGATCGGTATCAGCGGTATCAAGCTGCTCGATCCGGCGGGTCAGGAGATCACGTCGTATTCTCTCGCGCTCGCCGATGCCGAGACGTCGAACGCCGGTGAGACCTGGCAGTGGACCACCGACGGTGAACCATGGCAAGTCCACAGCCTCGTCGACCCCGACTCCGATGGCGGCGCGTGCCGCGGCCCAGCCGATACCACGAATCTCGCCGGACTCACCGGCGTGGGCACCCAGACTCTGACGTGCGTGGGCTCCCCCAACAGCTGGGGGGCACTGGTCGCGACCACGGGGTGGAGCCCGAAGCAGATCACCGCCGTCAACACGGAGACCAACACCGGTCGCCAGGCGCTCGCGATCGGCATCAACACGGCATCCCTCACCTTCAAGAAGACGATCGCGAGTCGTGCGTCCGCCAGCGACCAGTTCGGGCTGAACATCACCGATGGGTGGGGAACCCAGATCGGTCCTTCGCCGGTCACCTCCGGTACGGCGAAGAACGCAACGACGGGAACGCTCACGGTTCCGGTCAGTTCTGCCTGGTACGACCTCCGTGAGACCGCTGCGGGTTCGGCGTCGCTGTCCAACTACGCGCAGAGCTGGACGTGCACGAGTGCGACCGGAAAGGCGATCGGACTGCGACCGGACGGGAGCGGCGGCATCAACCAGTCGGTCCAGCTGCCCGGTGTCGATCAAGTCGCATGCACGCTCGTCAACACCGCCCTCTCGAACAGAGTCACCTTGACGAAGCAGTGGAACGGCGCGCTGGCGGGCTCCACCGCCACGCTGGCGATCTCCGCCGCAGGGATCAAGAACCGGGTCGGCAGGACGTCGACGGCAGGCACCGGGCCGAATCCGGACACCGACAACGTCGCGAGCGGAACGGTCACCGCCGGGACCGTCGTCACCCTGTCGGAGACGCCGGGCGGTACGCCGGCCGACTACGCGCAGAGTTTCTCCTGCGTGCAGGTCGGGACGTCCTGGACCTCCACGGGTGCGACGTTCACGATGCCCAGCACTGGGGGGCAGATCGACTGCACGGTGACGAACTCGACCAGCGCGCAGCAGGTCGTCGTGAACAAGAAGTGGGTCATCAAGAATGCCGCAGGCACCGTGCTCGGCACCCACAGCATTCCTGCGCAGAGCAGTGACAGCGGTGGGCTGCCGGCCGGGTTCTCGACGGCGTTGACGCTGCCGGGTCAGACCGACCCGCGTTTCGGACGGACCTACGACGGCTACGTCAACGGGCAGAACATCTCCATCGGAGAGGCGTCGGTCACCGTTCCCGAAGGCTGCGAGATCAGCTCGCAGTCGGTGACGGAGGTCAACGGCACCGCCGTGACGACAGCCAATGCGGTGCCATACACGGCAACGCTCACCGCCTCCCCGAATCCGAACACCTTCACGATCACCAACACGGTCACCTGCGAGGTCTCGACGTTGACGCTCGTGAAGCAGGTCGGGTTCGGCAGCCTGCCCGCGACGAGTTGGACGCTCAGCGGTGCGGGACCGGCCGGCGCGCTTCCCGGCCCGAACGGTGTGACCGCGTCGACCGGTGCTACCGCGGTCACGGTGACGCCCGGCGTGTCGTATGCCCTTGCGGAGACCTCGACCACGGCGGGTTCGGAGAACTACGTGCCGACCTCCGACGGCTGGGTGTGCGCGACAGACACGGAACCCGTGCCCGTCTCAGGCTCGTCCGTCGTCGTCGGCTACGGGCAGAACGTGACCTGCACGATCACGAATACGACCGCGAAGATCACCGTCCTGAAGCACATCGAGGGCGCGGGCGGACTCACCGCGGGGCAATTCGCCCTGACTCTCACACCTGCACCCGGACTCGGGTCAGCTGTCACGTTCGACGGGGAGGAGGCGGCGACCAGCACGAACAGCTTCGAGGTGAAGCCGGGTTCTTCCTACTCGCTCGTCGAGCAGTCCCTGTCATCGACGACGGCGTACCTCCCGCTCGGCCTGCAGCGTTCCACCGACGGTGGCACCACATGGACGGCGGTTTCCGGCAACCGGTTCACCCCGGCGGCGGGGACGACGGTCCAGTACCGATTCGTGAACCAGGCGGTCCCTGCTCTCATGCTGCCGTTGACCGGCGGGGTGGGTGTGGACGTGATCGCGTACTGGTCCATCGCCCTGCTGATGGCTGCAGCCGTCGCACTGATCTGGCTGGTTCGGCGACGAGCCCGGCAGGCGTGAACTCCGCAGAACCTCTTCGACCCTTGCAACCGCACCATAGAGAAAGAAATCCGAAGAAGAAGATACGCAACATCCGGCTGATGGCCGGCCTCGGCGCTGCCGCTCTGGCGCTCCTGACGAGCGCCGTCGCCACGGCACCCGCCAACGCGGACACGTCCGGTGGCAACGTCCCGTCCGGCCCGTACACGCTGACGATCACGAAGCTGGAGAACCCCGCTGCGGGTGGCACGCCGACCGACGGCACCCAGCAGTCCCTCTCGGGCGCGACGCCTATCGAGGGTGTCACGTTCAGCATCGCGCCCGTCGAGGACGTCGACCTGTCGACTTCGGCCGGCTGGCTGACCGCGGGCGAGCTGAAGGTCAACAACGCCGGGGTGGTCGTCGATGACGCCGGGACGGTCTACACGGCCGGGCCTGCACAGGCGCTCGATCCCACCGACGGCGCCGGCGTGACGAGCTACACGACCACGACCGCGAGCGTGTACCTGGTCACGGAGACCAGTGCGCCCAACGGTGTGCAGATCGGCGCGCCGTTCCTGGTGGAGCTGCCGATGCCGCAGGCCAGCACCAACGGCTGGCTCACCGATGTGTTCGTCTACCCGAAGAACACGAAGCTCGGCGCTCCGGTCAAGACCGCGGACGATTCGAACGCACACGCCGTCGGCGACACGATCGACTGGGCCGTCACCGCCACGGTGCCGAACCAGGCCGCCGGCAACCCGCTGGTCAAGTACGCCCTCTCCGACCAGCTCGACTCGCGTCTGACTGCACCGCAAGCTTCCGCCGTGACGGTGTCCCTCGCCGACGCGGGCGGCAGCGCCATCGCACTGGATGCCGGTGACTACACGGTCGACGTGACCGGTCAGAACATCACGGTCGACTTCACGGCGCCGGGTCTTGCGAAGCTGACGGCGAACCCGTCTTCGGTGGTCACCGTGGCGTTCTCGGCTGTCGTCAACGCGATGGGCGACGGCACGATCACGAACGTCGCGACGCTGACCAGCCAGTCCCAGAGCCAGGCCGACAACAACACCCCGCCGACCGTGACCCCGTCGAACGAGACGAAGAACACCTTCGGTGACGTGACGCTGCACAAGCAGGACACCAACGGCGTCGCGCTGAAGGATGCCGAGTTCCAGGTCTTCGCTTCGCAGGACGACGCGAAGAACCTCAGCAACCCGGTCGCGGTCGACGGCGTGACGACGTTCACCTCGGTCGCTGACGGCACCGTCAAGATCAGCGGCCTCAAGGCCCAGAACGACGGCCAGGGCGCGAGCCTCACTTACTACGTCGTGGAGACCAAGGCTCCCGCTGGCTTCGGCATCGCCACGGCGTGGTCGCAGGCTGAGGGCGGAACCGCAGTGATCGTGAACCCCGGCGGCGTCGACGAGAACGGCGTCATCGTCGTGACCGACCCGCAGGCGCCGGCGATCTCGCTGCCGCTGACCGGCTCGACCGGAACCGCGATCTTCCTCGGCGCCGGGCTCGCCGTTGCGGCGCTCGCGGTCGTCATCGGCACGCTGGTCGTCCGTCGTCGTCGCGACGCGGGGGTCCAGGCCGAGACGGTCTGATCCCGCAGCACGACTGGGTTGGCCACGGGCGAGGACGCTTCTCGCTCGTGGCCAACCCCCTTTTCGTCGATTGGAGGCTCCCCCGATGACCAGCACCCCGCGCGCCACTCCCACCTTGGGGTCGCGCCGCGAAATCCGCCACACCGCGGGCCGCTCACGTCCCCGCAGATGGCGGCTCTCCGCGTTGTCCGTGGTCGTCGCTGTTCTCTGCCTGAGCGGTATCAGCGTTGCACTCTACCCGTCGACGGCCCAGTGGTTCAGCGCCACGGAGCAGGCGGAGCAGATTCGCCACGGCGTCAACGATGTGCACGTGATCGGCCCAGCCAGCCGGGTCAAGGCGATCGAGCAGGCTGAGAGGTACAACGCCCTCCTCGATGCCGGTGCCGCGGTGCAGGCGAACGAGCGTCTGCCCGTCGACACCGGAGCGACGCTGCCCGGTGGCTTCGACTACGCAAACCTCCTTGCCGCGAACAAAGACGGTCTCATGGGTCGCATCGTGATTCCCACCATCGGCGCGGACCTCCCCATCTACCACGGCACCAGCGACGCGACGCTCGCCGAAGGCGTCGGCCACCTCGAGGGCAGCTCTCTCCCTGTCGGTGGCAAGGGCACCCATGCGGTCCTCGCCGGGCACCGTGGCCTCGCCACCTCCGCACTGTTCACGGACCTCGACCGGGTCCGCAACGGCGACACCTTCAGTCTTTACGTGTTCGGGGAGACGCTCACCTACAGGATCAACAGCATCAAGATCGTCGATCCCGATGACTCGAAGTCCCTCGACCCCGTCGCAGGCAAGGACCTCGTCACCCTGGTCACCTGCACCCCTATCGGTATCAACAGTCAACGCATCCTTGTCACGGGGGAACGGATGACGCCGACTCCCCCGAGCGCGATCGCCGACGGGACGAAAGACGCCGCAGGGCCGGGCTTCCCGTGGTGGGCTGTCGGCTTCGTCGCGACGCTCTCGGCGGCCGGTTGGTTCGTATGGTGGTGCGGGCTGCCCCCCAAGACCACAGGCGCCACGCGGCGCGCGGAGCCCCGACGGCGTCGACGTCGGCGAGCCGCTCGACCGAAGGCGGGCGCGGGGTGATGGTTGGGGCGGTGCGTGCCGCAGCACGCCGGAAGCGGCGTCTCGGGCCGGCACGCATGATCCTCGCGACCGCGTTCTCGCTCGTCGCCGTGATCGCGGCCGGCTGGACGGTCAACGCCTACCTCGCACAGCAGGAGCAGCCGAAGGACATGCGCGGCAACCCGGTCCTCTTCGCTGCGCCTTCGCAGGAGATGCTCGACAGGATCGACGCGGTCCCCGCCGAAGGCGGTATCAGGCTGGAGGTGCCCGTCGCCGCGCTCGACGTAACCGTGGGCGCGATCAACCAGGTCGACGGCGTCATGGATCCGCCGGGGTTCGCTTCGGCATACCTCGTACGCAACTACGGTGCGAACCTCGCGCACGCCACCATGGGCAGCGTGTTCTTGGTCATGCACTCCTGCCGCGGCGGCGCCGTCTGCCCGGGCAACTACCTCATCGACGTTGCGGCCGGCACCGCGTCTGTCCCCATCGGTGCCGACGTCTACCTCGACGATCTGCACTACCGGGTGACGGGATGGCAGAAGGTCGACAAGCCGGAGGTCGGCGACACAGCCGAGATCTGGGAGAACGTTCCCGGACGTCTTGTGTTGCTCACGTGCCTACAGAACAAGGAACAGACCGCATCCACACAGAACATGGTCGTCACTGCACAGCTCGTCGCTGACGACGACCCTGGGTCCCCGTAGGCGGTGTACTGAATTCGGTGCGATCCGCTACGGGGGAAGCGCGGAAACTACTGCGCGGCGAGAGTCGAGGCCGAACAGGCGCCTATCTTCGACTTAGGCACCTCGTGGAGCTGGACTTCACCCAGTTCGCGAGGCCCGGGCGCATGCTCTCCCCAGCGTGCGTTCGGCCGATCGTTACCCCTCGATCGGCTCGTGGGTCCGCAGGGGGACCAGCGGAGCCACGCCCACAACAAACGGGATT